>Ga0209043_1001489_pt1 | contig 13319 bp, 12 predicted proteins | sample SaaInlV_100m_DNA_3_FD_184654 | JGI IMG/M metagenome (GOLD analysis project Ga0209043, IMG submission 184654) | Marine microbial communities from expanding oxygen minimum zones in the Saanich Inlet - SI037_S4LV_100m_DNA (SPAdes) (version 2) | ecosystem: Environmental > Aquatic > Marine >... | reverse complement strand
GTTTTAAATTTGTCACTTACTTATGAGCCGGGATAACTGTTGTCATCTTAACTTAGTTTGGAAATTAAATATTTTTCAGTATGCTAGTCAACTTTTTTGATAAGTTAATTAATTAATGCTAATTTTTATTTTAATATAATTAAAAAATTGCCGTAATTATTATCACTTTTAATTCTAAATTTCAAGAGTTTATTTTGTTAGGTGAGAGTTTCGTTCTAGGCTAAAAAAAAATTTATTATTCAGTATTTATTAAGCTGCAAAGCAGCTCTTTTATTATTGGCTATTATCTATCTCATAGTCAACAACTACCGATCCTGAGCAAAGTGAGCGCACGGTTTCAACAACAGGAAGATGCTTAGGGTGAGTTTCATAAGTCTTAAGAGTATTATGATTCTTAAATTTTGCTATCAGTACGATATCGTAATTTCTATCAGATTTGTTAAAGTTAACTCCAATTTCTGCAGAGCAAAGGACGTCGATATTCCTTTCAAGTGTTTTTAATGCGGTAACAACTTTTTCTGTATTTTCTTTATTTTTGTTTAATAACTTAAACATCACAATATGTTTTATCATATGAATTCCTTTCTAAGTTTTGTTAAATTAATTATTATTAAGACTCAGCTCTTGTTATCATGAGCTTGTATAGCTTATTTTTTCCCTTAATACAGATAATATATTTTCTGTCCTTAATAAAAGTAACCCTTTGTTAGACTTTGTTTAATTAATTGTTAAGAGATTTTTTTAGATTTTTATATCATTGAAGGGGGTAATTCTAGATGTCTTGGGTTGTTGGAGCTGGTATGGGTTTTTTGCGTGGCGGTCCAATGGGAGCTGTTATTGGTGGTGCATTGCAGCATATTGTTACTAAGAAACTCAAGAATAAAATAAATAAATCTCTTCCGGGACTTAATGATAAAGGAGTTTTTGTTACTTGTATTGCGGTTGTAATGACAAAAATATCGATGATTCGTGGAATTGTAAAACCTCATTCTCGAACGGCAATAAAAATATTTTTCCAAAAAAATCTTAGTTATTCTGCTAGCGAACTTAGCTTCATCGATAATGTTGTTGATGAAACGCAGAAGGTAAACCCCGATTTAAATCTAATTGTTAAGCAATACTGTAAAGCTTGTAATAATCATTATACTTCTCTTTTACTTGCATTGGCTTATAAGGTTGCTTTGGCTGAAGGTAAATTAAGTGAGGTCGTTCAGAATGAATTAAATAAGTTATCAAAACTTTTAGGTTTGTCATATGATCAGCACGATTTAATCCGAGACAAGTATTACCTTGTTGCTTTAAAAACACCCTATACTATCCTAGGTGTCTCCTCCAAAGCACCCCACGATGTAATAAAAAAAGCATACCACCAAATGTTAATGGAATATCATCCTGATAAAACTGCCCACCTTGGAGAAGAACAGGCACAGGAATCTCATCTCAAATTTTTAGAAATTATTGAAGCCTATAAAGAATTAGAGGGCAAGATAACTGTTTAGCCGATGGTTTTAGTCTATCGCTAAGTCCTTTGGGGTTTTTTCGGGGATGACTTTGATTGCGATAATTGATTGGATTTTTCGTCGACTAGTTTCTTTTACCGTCAGTCGGACATCTTCTACGGTGATTTGTTCGCCAGTTTGGGGGATCGTTTCCAACCGATTCAAAATTAATCCAGCAAGAGTTTCATAATCCCCCGTAGGTAGGTTAAGTTTGATAGTTTCGTTGATCGCATCTATTTCCATTTCTCCATCGATGATATAACCACCCCCAGGATATGGCTGAAACTTTTGTTCTGGTTTGTCGTATTCGTCTTCGATTTCTCCTACAATTTCTTCAAGTAAATCCTCTACTGTTGTAAGCCCAATACAACCACCATACTCATCTACTACCACTCCCATATGTAAACCTCTTTTTTGTAGCTCCTTAAGGAGGTCGTCAATTTTCTTATTAGGAGGAATGTAATGCGCAGGTCGGATAAGGTGGGTTAGAGGTGAGTCGTCTATAGTCTGGTTTAATAGATCAAAAGTATTCAGAATGCCAATTATGTTATGCATTCTCTCGTGAAAGATTGGAAACCTTGACAAACCTGTCTCAACTGCAAGCTGGTGCGCTTCTTTTATAGTTGAATCATCACGAATAGCTATAAGTTGGACGAGCGGCACCAAGCACTGATCGACAGTAATTTCTCCAAAATTAAAAATTTTATGGATCATAGTTCTCTCGGCGGCATCCAGAGCGATTGTTTGTGAGTCTAAACTAAGAACTTGTAGAATTTGATCACGGCTAAATGACTTTTTGTCCTCCTTTGGCAACCGAATTAACTTGTAAGTAACAAAATTAGAAATACCGGTGAAGAAACTTATGATAGGGGATAATAGTCCTAGACTTACGTTTAGAGGTCTAATCAAGAATGGCATGATAACATCGGCGCGGTTTTGTAGAATTATCTTTGGAACAATTTCTCCTGCAAATAGAATGATAGGTGAAAGGATAACCATGGCCATTAGTTCGCCCTTTGGTCCCATATTCGTCACCATATAAGCTGTAAAAATAGAAGTACTAGAAACGACAGCAAGGTTAGTTCCGAGTGACGTGGTGGCAAATAGTTTTTCTGGTGTATTCAATAAATCAAGAACAATTTGGGCAGAGCCATTTCCTTCGTCAGCTTTCTTTTTCATTTTGATCCGGTTAATGGCAATCATGCCAATTTCTGATCCAGAAAAAAAAGCTTCCATGAGAATAAAGCTTCCAATTAAAATTAAGGTGGTTGTAAGGGCCATTATGTTTTTTCCACAACCTTTTTTTGATCATTGTTAGTAATTTTACTTATAACAGTTAAATGAAGATTTAATATTCGAGCTCCCTTCATTTTTTCAACTCTGAATTTTAAATTTTCGTGAGCTATTGCCTCGCCTGACCTTGGTATTCTGCCAAAAAGACCAAAAACAAAACCACCAACTGTGTCGTATTCTTCTTCGGAAATCTGAGTTTGGAAATGAGTGTTGAACTCATCAACCGGGTAGGTTGCTAGAAGACGAAAACTATTATCATCAATTTTGACTAAAGGGTTTTCTTCAAGGCGCATTTCACTATCAATTTCACCAACGAGTTCTTCTAGAATATCTTCCAGAGTAACTAATCCACAGATGCTACCGTACTCGTCTAAGACAGCAGCTATGTGGCGTTTTCTTTTTTTAAATTCCTGTAGAAGTTCTTTGATTTTTTTTGTCTGTGGAATCGAAAGGAAGGGGCGCAATACACTTTTGAGGCTAAATTTTTCAGAAGGTAAATTCTTTAATTTGTTTAAATCCTTGGTAAATAAAATTCCCGCAAAGCTTTCACCATCACTATCAAAAACGGGTACGCGTGAATAAAAATTTTCTATAATACGCGGTAGGATATCTTCAAGTTTGTCATCAATAGATAATGTAAACATATCTATTTTAGGTGTCATAACTTCTGCCGCAGTTGTTTCTCCAAATTTTATAACGTTATGGATGAGTTCGCTTTCCTCCGAATCAATTACGCCTTCGCCTTCACCCACTTGAACCATTGTACGAAACTCATCATTAGTGATTGCGGTTTTTTTATCTTTACTAAAGGTAAATCCTATAAATAAGATAAATTTTTCTGCGATTAATGTGAGAGCTGATTGTATTGGTCTTACTAGGAAGGCGAAAAATCTAAGAGGGTATGCGGCTGAAATAGCATAAGTTTGAGGAAATTGTAGCGATAGAGTTTTTGGAATAATTTCTCCAAAGACAAGTAAAAGAAAGGTTCCCACTCCAATCGCAATCCCGATACCAAAATTTCCAAATTGATTTATGAAAATAGATGTCGTGATAACGGATACGCCAATATTTACCAGCTCGTTTCCAATATAAATGGTTATGAGTAATGCTCTTGGTTTTTCAAGAAGATCATTTGCGGCGAGTCCCCAGCGCCCCTTCTCTTCTTTTAATTCTTTTAGTTGAAATGATGTGAGAGAGAAAAAAGCTGCTTCACAGGCAGAAAAAAAAGCTGAAAAAACAAGAAGGACTGTTAGAAGAAGTATATGCGGTAATATAGACTCTTCCAAAATGTTAGACGGCTCCTAATATGACCGACGTTTTTAAAACTAAATCATTAAACTTGAATTGGTGGGTGTATTTCAATTTATATGACAAGGTCGCTATCGTTACTTTTACTTGAAGTGATTGAACCCCGTCGCTACTCTAAGGGGAACTTTGCTACCATTTCCCGTTATCAAGATTATTTTTTTTGGAGATTTGGTGATTTCCCCAATATGGGATACAAAGACATTAGCCTTTAAAAATAATTTCTCTAATTTTTTAACATCTTCTGGCTTTATTGTAAACAGCAATTCATAATCCTCTCCACCTTGTAAGATCCAATCAATTGGATTATATTTTTTTTGAAAACAAACATTTAATAAAGCTTTAGAAGCAGGGAGTCTGTCTTCGTAAAGATTTGCTCCAAGATTATTTTCGGTAGAAAGGTGACCTAAGTCTTGAGTTAGGCCATCGCTTATATCAATCATCGATGTTATTTTTAGTTTCGATCTGGCTAGCAGGCTAGATTCCTTTACTCGAGGGATTGGCTCCAAATGTTTTTTTACAAGTGTATTTTTGTGTTTTATAGATCCTGATTTTTTAATTTTTTCCCTTAGAATTTTGAGGCCCATGGCAGAATCACCTAAGTTGCCTGTAACAAAAATTTGATCACCTGGTTTTGCTCCTGTTCTATAAAAGACTCTATCTTTAAAAGCCTCACCCACAATACATACGTTGATGAACAAATGTTTGGGAGAGGCTACGGTATCGCCACCCACTAATTCTATTTTATTTGAATCACATATTGTTTGAAACCCTGAGTATAGTTTGTCAATAAATTTGGTGGATGTGGATGAGGGGAATGCTAATGAAATAAGTGCCAAGTATGGGGTGCCTCCCATTGCCGCTATGTCACTTATGTTTACGGCTATAGCCTTATGTCCTAACTGAATTGGAGAAATTGTTTTTAAATCAAAATGGATGGTTTCTATGAGTGCGTCTGTTGATGTCAGCTGTAACGTATTTGGATGTGTTGAAAAAACTGCGGAATCATCTCCGATCCCTTTTTTTATCCGTGGTGAGTGGGTATTAAGTTTTGAACGAAGGCGTTCAATCAGTCCAAACTCACCCAACTGTTTCAATTGGGTTGTTTTTTTCATATTTGTAGAATCTTTGGAGATTCACTTAAAATTGATTTCATATAAATTTAGAAACATGTAGCAATTTTAAAACAACTGGATATAAAAATTATATTTAACCAAGTGAATTTCTATAACTTTCCTTTGAAGAGGTCTTGTGCCATTGCATCTATGTCGAATTTTTTTTCTAATTTGATTGCGATTTGGTCGCCTTCAGCAAGCCCCGCCTTTTTAAAATCCTCAACCGGTAAAGTTATCTCGGTGTGCTCCTCTGTTGCAGGGACCCAAATAGTGATACCCCTAAAACGATCAGCTTTGTTGGGTGGGCTTGTGATTTCAGTAATTTCGCCATCTAATGTCATGATAGGACTCCTTTCATTATAAGGTGTTTAAATCCAACGCTACTTCTGTATTGACGGGACAATTACTTTGGTTATTTATTAATAATAATGACTTAAATTAAATTAGATGTATTTAATCTTATATTTGCACTATTTAAAAAGGTTCAAATATGTATCGTTCTATTAGAATTGGAAGAGCTGATCTGCTCGATACGTAGCTGTATTGAATATATTTTGAAGGAAGGGATTCTTTGAATTTATAATAAACTTATTGCTATTAAGCTAGTAACAAATCACTCAGATTATTTTAAGTCTGCTACCAACCATACGTGGTAATCTTCACTTTTATGGTGCCAGAAGACCGCATTAATATTGAAGTGTACTAGCCAGGCACCTAGTTCTCCCTGCTGGCAAATCTTTTTCTGGTATCGGTCTGTGATCACAGAGACTTGGTCGCATGTTGTGCTAGTCCAGTAATAGTGACCCACCCCATCGTCAAAAACCGGATTAATCCAAGCCTTTTTCCCTCCGGCATTAAGAACCCGCTTGGAAACAAACAATGTCTTAAACTCAGGAAGTGAAGGGATGCGCCAATTGGTAAGGCCAGCGGTACTAGCTGCGGCTGCTAATTTTTTGGCTATTTTCAGTTTGACTTTATTCAACTTTCCTTGCTTGTCGTGTTCACCTGTTTTCATCCATACAAGTTTGTTGGCGGTGTCCGTTACGGTCCCATCCCCGTTATCAACAAATTGTCCAGGAGGAAGGTCCTCTATGGTGGTTTCTTTGACTTTTTTACATTCTGCCAATAAAGGTCCAGCGTCAGGGCATTTATCTAGGATGGAAAAGTGATTCATTTTCCCAAGCATGGAACAAATTTTTGATTTGCTGCAACTTGCATGAGCAGAAGTGCTGCCTATTAAGAATAAAACAAGAGTAGCTATGAAAATTCTCATTTTTAGTATCTCTATTTTTATAAGTTTTATATTCGTATTATAGAGAAATAGTTTTGCAAATCATACTATATCTTTAATCTAAATTAGGGATACTTAATTAATATTAATAACTTAAGGAGACTGATGTTTTTATGCTCAAAAAATCAATGCTCCAAGCTGTGAGAATGCATCTCCACTTTTTAGTGGAATGAAAACATCCGCTTGGGCTATGTTATTGGCAGATTGGTCCGGGTTTATATTGATAAGTTTTGCACCCCTGTTTTTGAGCTCAAGGGCAAGGTAGTCATTCGTCGGTACTGCTCCGGAGCTGCCAACTAATAAGGCAAGGTCGACTTCTTTTCTAAGGAAGTTTTCAAAATTTTTTTCTTGTTCTGGGTGACCTATATAATCCATATCCCCGAACATCAGAATATGTGGACGAGCAGTCCCGCCGCATTGGGGGCAGATTGGATAGTTAGAAGCTTTCATGGTTTTCCGGTCGAGCGTGCAAAGAGGCACTGTTTCTTCAACCCAGAAAACATGTGAACAAACATTAAGACATTGGAGCCGCCACATTGACCCGTGTACTTCGAGTATTTTGTTGGTAGAGCATCCTGAACGAAGATGATAACCATCCGTGTTCGTGGTATGTATAAAGGCTTCTGTAAAGTGATTTTCTATCCATTGATCGATGACTTTATAGCCTTCATGGGGCACGTTTTCGTTGGCATTTTGTCGGCGCCATTCGTAAAAGGCCCATGCGTGTGTTAGCTCATTATGGAAGGCCCAGGGGCTCGCCAAATCTTGAGCTTGAAGATTTTTTTCTTTAAATGGAGGAAAGTTTTTCCAATAGCCATCTTTATCTCTAAAAGTTGGGATATTCGAATCTGCGCTCATTCCCGCGCTTGTCAGGAATAAAGCTCGTTTTGCGTTAGTGATTAACTCTGCTGCTTGCTGGATTACTTTATGCGTCACCATTCCATTCCTTATAGAAGCGATCCAGATATTCTTTCATAAAGAGATGTCTTTGCTTTGCAATGTTTTTGGCAGATTGTGTGTTCATTCTATCTTTGAGCAATAAAAGTTTTTCGTGAAAATGATTGATTGTATGTCCCTTATTGCTTTTGTAATGTTCAAAACTTTCATGCATAACAGGAACTTCGTCTGGGTGATATATCAATCGATTTTTGTTTCCACCATAGGCAAAGGTCCGTGCAATACCCACTGCCCCTATAGCGTCTAGACGATCAGCATCTTGTACGATTTCACCTTCGATCGTGCGCATAGGAGTGGCCACGTTTGCCCCTTTGTAGGACAATGTAGAAATGATTTCGCACACTGAATCAATTAGTTCTGGTTCTGCATCATTTTTGTTTAGCCAGCAGGCTGCCTGCTCGGGTCCTGCAGATTCATCTCCATCATTAAATTTCCAATCCGCAATATCGTGGAGTAGGGCAGCAAGCTCCACGACGACTTGGTCGGCATCTTCCTTTTGAGCAATTTTTTTTGCTATAGACCAGACACGATAGATATGCCACCAATCATGACCTGAACTATCACCAGCCATCTCTTTTTCTACATAGAGACGAGTTTTTTCAATAATGTTCTTAGAATTCATTCTAAGTTTGACCAATTTGAGGTAATAGATTATTTTATTTAAGTTACTTTAACATACAGAATATCTTGATATTTTTTAAGGTAAGTGCCTTGACTGTTATGACGAGTATCCAAAACTCTGCTTACGACTCGGGAAATTCTATTCTTCATGCTACTGGAGCAGGCACTAAAATAGTCTTAGCTCTGGTATGTATTTTTATTACCGGTGCAGGTGATAGTATTGCGCTTGTGGGTATATTTTTTTTGTGTCACTTGGGAATGTTGATTTCCGGGATATTTATTTTGGAAGCGTGGAAACGCTTGATGGCCTTAAGAATTATGTTTTTTGTGCTTGGTCTGACACCTTTGTTTTTCACCCCAGGGACTCCGCTTATTTTTTTTAGCAAACTTTCTCTTTCTATCACAAATGAAGGCTTAGAGTGTAGTGTTTACTCAGTGTCTAGGCTGGCATGTATGATTTGGATTTCCATGATCTTGGTGCGGACAACCTCACCACAGTCTCTTATGGAAATAGTTTCCGGTTCAAAATCAAAGTTTTTTTCGAAAAGTGAAGCCCTTCAGGAATTTATAATGGTCGGAATATTATCGTTTCAGATTTTGCCGCATCTTCTTTTTGAAGCTGAAAAAACAATAGAAACTTGCTGGCAAAAAGGCAAGGTCAAACATAAACGCAGTCACTTTGAGACGGTGAAAGAAATGGTGAGGTCAATCATAATGTGGGTTGTTGACGTGCTTGCTGATCCGAAACGAGTTATGGATAACATTGAAAAACGGTAGTTGTTATTTAGTATTTAAGGAACAGTTTGTTGATTCTGGCCTAAGATTGAGGATGAAGTCCGCATTCTTTGTGCTCTGGATTTTCCCACCACCATCGTCCTGATCTTACGTCTTCCCCTGTTTTTATTGAGCGCGTGCAAGGGGCGCATCCAATGCTGGGGTAGTTCTTTTTATGGAGAGCATTAATCGGAACATCGTTAGCTTTGATGTATTCTTCGACCATATTTAATGACCAGTCAGCTAATGGGTTGATCTTGATTAAAGAGTTGTGGTTATCATCTAGACTAACTTTGTTGACGTCTACTCTGGTTATCCCTTGCTCTCGCCGAAGGCCCGTGATCCAAGCATCCAATTTAGCAAGTGCTCTGTTAAGAGGTTTTACCTTACGAATAGTGCAACATTCCTTTCTATTTTCCACGCTTTCGCGAAAGGAAAAAAAACCTTTGTCTTTTTGAAGAATTTCTAAGTCTTCTTTATCAGGAAAATAGGCTTTTATTGTAATCCCGTATTTGGATCGAGCGCGTTCCATGACTTCGTAGGTTTCTTCGTGCAATCGACCGGTGTCTAATGTGAATATTGTGATATCTCCCTGTAACCCGGCCAGCAAGTCAATCAAGACCATATCCTCCATGCCAAAGCTGGAAGCGAGACCTGCTTTTTTACCATATTTATTTTTAGCCCATTGTAATATTTCCTGAGCGGACTTTGACTCAAAATTATTGTAATCCATGTATTATATTTACTACATTTCAATGTAAAAAGAAAATTGTGATCAATATCGTAAGGGCATAAAAAACCATCACGATGTAAGCTGGTTCACCCTAGCTTTATAGCGGGTACATTCTGGGAATATTTCTTGACAGAATCCTTGCTTGTCAGTAGAGTTTTTTAAAGGCTACCTTATTTCTCTCTGGGCTTATTCATAAATAATTATAGGTACGCTTGGAGCCTAAAACGAATGGCTTATTTGAAAGATTAGTAGCATTAGCATTATTTACAGTTTATTTTTTTGGTTCTCCATTAGTTTGACCGCTCCTGCATAATCAGAAACTCACTAATATTTGTTTTCATTTAAAACTCTGATTCATTAGACTACCAATGGACCACCAGTTTGCAAATAATAAACTATTAAGCACGATTATTTTTTTTGCGTGCCTTCTTTTCTTTTCCTCTCATCCCGTTTATGCAGATTCAACAGAGTCAAACCTTTTAGCCGACCTAGAAGAGGCACTAGTGTCTCTTGCAGACAAGGTTCGTCCATCGGTAGTAAGTTTGTCAGCGTATGTTCCTCCTTCGCCTTCGATTCGCCGGCAAGGCAATAATTCGGGAATGCCAGCCAGTGCAGGTTCAGGTGTCATTATTGACGGGATAAATGGAATTATCGTTACTAATGGTCATGTTGTTCGGGGGTCCGGAAAAGTAAAGGTTACCTTGCTTGGTGGGGAAGAGAAGGTAGGTACTGTTTTGGGAGCAGATGAGGATACGGATATTGCAGTGGTTCAGATTGAAACGAAAAAACCTCTGTCGACTTCTGTATTGGGTAATTCCTCTGGGCTTAAGATTGGGCAATTAGTCGTCGCGGTAGGAAACCCATATGGACTCAACGACACACTGACCTTTGGAATCATCAGTGGTTTGAACAGAGAAAATGTAAATCTTTCACGTTATGAAGATTTTATTCAGACTGACGCGTCGATTAATCCTGGAAATAGTGGTGGCCCACTACTAAATATTAGAGGTGATATTATAGGAATTAATACGGCTATCATTAATTATGCGCAGAGTATCGGTTTTGCCATTCCCTCCAATATTGTTCGTAATGTTGTGGATGACTTGCTTAAATTTGGAGAGGTTCGGCGGGGTTGGTTGGGTGTTGGTATCGAACTGGTGACCGAGAAAATTGCTCAACAAGTAAAGGGAAAAGCGGGTGAAGGTGTTTGGGTAAACTCTGTTTTTGAAGGAGATCCCGCTCACCAGGCAGGAATACGCATTGGAGATGTGATATTGAAAATTGGAGGTACTTCTGTTGGTTCACCGAACAGAATGATTAGGCTAATAGGTGCTTTCTCGCCAGGACAATCGGTAAACTTGGATATTCTTAGAGACGGGATGCGCAAAGTAGTAACAGTTAAACTGAAAAATCAAGTAAAACGACCTGATAAAGTTTTTAAAAAATCACTTCAAGATAACGATAAGTCACCTCTAGGCCTTGAAGTCGAAAGCATTGGTGATAATAAAGGATTAGTTATATCAATGATTTATCCAGGGTCCGTAGCCGATGAAAATGGTCTTAAGGTGGGTGATCGTATTGAAGCTATTAATGGGAAAATAGTTCTTGAAGTTATGAAATTTAAAGATTTTTTAGGCTCTATTTTGGGTGGAGGGAAAATAGATTTATTAGTTTTGAGAGATAAAGATAAATTTCACATTGAATTAACAAAAAGAAGTTAAATTAGACTTTGCAAATTGGTTAAAAAATGATAAGTTCCCACAGTTAAAATTACTCACTTTTGTTAGATAAAACGGTGCTAAAGACCGTTATTACATATTTTTTTATAAATTTTTTTGTCTGTTTACATTTCCAAGGGAGGTATCTACATGTTACGTCGTATCACCAAAGGCTGGAAGTCGTGGCGAATGCTGGCTATTCTTACGTTAGCTTTTAGTTTTGGTCTAGTATCTAATGCTACTGCTGCATCTGATCACAAAACGAAAAAAGCGCATGACCGACCAGTTTGGCTGGAAAAACTTGAGACTCAGATCGACTATGAAGAAATGATGAGCGGCATGGATGGCCGTCAAGATCGTCTCGATAAAACTTTCATGCAATTGATGGATAGACTTCAGAACAAGATCAAGGAGCACGCGACCCCAGCTTCTTCAGGTGGTGGCTTCCATGACTCTTGGTCAGCACACCAACTACAGCAAAGTTATCTGCTTGGACCCACGGAAGCTAAACAAGAAGTATTTAAAGGTGCACATTGTCCGAGCAATGCTCCAGTCAAAAAGTATGACGTCGTAGCAATAAACGTAGAGATTACCTTGAACCAGTGGGGTGATTATTATCCCGGTTATACTTATGTATTAAAGGATGACGTTGAAAGAGTAAGAGCTGAGGAAGAAAAAAATGCGGCTGCACGTGAAGATGAATTAGACCCAGGTGCTGTTACAAATGGCTTGCAGGGTGACGCTATTCAGCCACTGGTTATTCGTGCCAATCAAGGAGATTGCCTTAGAGTTACGTTTTCTAATGAACTAGAGGATGAAGACGCTGGCTTTCAGGTTAATGGATCAGCAATGATTATTAGTTCTTCTGGGTTGCCAGCAACTGCAGCATCTACGGGCGGTATTACCGCATCTGGTGAATCCCAAGATTTTGAATGGATGATTCCGATCGATGAGCAGGAAGGAAGTCATATGATTCAGAGTCATGCTGGACGTGATCCATCTTCTTTAGGACTGACTGGAGTTATGATTGTTGAACCTAAGGGATCAAAATATTTAGATCCTTGGGATTCCAAACCAATGAAGAGTGGTTGGGAAGCAATGATAACAAATGATGATGAAAGAGATTTTCGAGAATTTGTTCTCATTTATCACGAAGTAGGGGATGAGTCTTTCCGCCCGCTTAACCGTTTTGGCGAGATGATCCCCCAGCGAGACCCTATGACTGACGCATATCGTCCTTCAGCTCGGGCAATGAACTTTCGTTCTGAGCCTTTTGGTATAAACAATCTTGCTCAGCAGGAGAAGAGATTTCACTTTGAAGATGAATCACTAGCTTACAGTTCATATACATTTGGTGACGCTCCAACAACAATTCCACGATCATACCTTGGTGATCCGGCGAAATTTCGTCTTGTTCATGGAGGCGGTGAGGTATTTCATTCGCATCATCCGCACGGTGGTACCATTCGCTGGACGCGCTCTCCACAAAGTATAGGTAATTTAACGAATCTGACTCAGGCTGCCTATGATGGTCCTGTCAAATATCCAGTTGTTCGCACCACATCCGACAGAGTTGATGTCGCTGTTATTGGACCTTCTGAAACAATTGATCTTGAGACCGAGTGTGGCTCTGGTCTTTGTCAGCGTTTAGCAGGTGATTTTTTATTTCATTGCCATGTAGCTCATCACTATGTCGCTGGTATGTGGGGATACTGGAGAGTTTACAATACTCTCCAGAATGGGAACTATCCATTTGGCAGTACTGATATCATGCGTCCTCTTGCTGAACTTCCTGACCGTACAGGCCGTATTCCACAAGGAGTAAGCTCTGATAAGATTGCTGGCAAGACGATGGATTGGTTTGGTACTAAGTTCAAAGTTGTTAAGAAGGGAAAAAGTGACTGGACTAAGGAGACCCGTTTAGTCAATATTAAGGATTGGGTTAAGTACATGCTACCACCTCAGGGTCGACCGGGTCATACCGATGACGAGAAGGGGCAGGTTATGTCGTAT
>Ga0209043_1001486_pt1 | contig 13330 bp, 19 predicted proteins | sample SaaInlV_100m_DNA_3_FD_184654 | JGI IMG/M metagenome (GOLD analysis project Ga0209043, IMG submission 184654) | Marine microbial communities from expanding oxygen minimum zones in the Saanich Inlet - SI037_S4LV_100m_DNA (SPAdes) (version 2) | ecosystem: Environmental > Aquatic > Marine >... | reverse complement strand
AATCATCTACAATCCTTATCTAAAGTCAATAATTGGGATGGAATTCGTTGGATCACCCACTCTTCCAATGAAAATGCAAAGAAATTATACGATAAAATAGCCAATAATACAGGTTTTGAACTCTATGAACTTAAAGGGGACTAAGTTTCAGCTAAAAGTCTGGAATTACTTGAAGAAAATACCCAAAGGTAAGGTTAAATCCTACCTTGAAGTTGCTAAAGCCATTGGAAAACCTAAGGCATTCAGAGCTGTTGCTAATGCAGTGGGTAAAAACCCCTATCCACCTTTAATACCATGTCATAGAGTGATCAGATCAGACGGAAGTCTCGGTGGATACTCGGGAAAAGGCGGAATACATGAAAAAAGACGATTACTGCGTAAAGAGAAAATCTATTTAAAATAGTGCTTTTTAACAAACTAGATGATCTAAAACCATTGGTATTAAACACTTTTATACTAATATAGTGTATTTAGGTTCAAAATACATTTTACATCCTTCAGTTGTACTGTATATTACTCTTTGCTCAAAATAAGGTGCTCTATGGCCGTTTAAACTATATATTCTCATACTGCATTGCTCTACTTATCAATAATAACAACACTTTTTTATCCATCAAAAAACACCCTTTTTAGGGCTTTATTTTTGTATTCTTTAAGTTTTAATTTCTAAAAAATTAGTCAGAACATCAAATAAGTATTGAAAATTAACACTTTTAGTTTAATTAAAATAATTTTGAGATAATATGACTGTATTTAATATATTTTAGAGTTATATTAACTTTTTATCCTGGTCATTTGTTGTATTATTGTCTTAATTTATTAAAAATGATAATATATATAATAGTAAAAAAACTAACAATTACAGTACTTTATATAAATTATTTAAATCAAAACATTAATATATAGTAAATATTTACTTACTAAGTATCATTAGACTTTTTTATTCTCTCGAAGAGAAATATAAATCCCTGATAAAACAATTACAAACAATCCAAGAAAAGTCCAATTATCAGGAAAATCAGAGAAAAAATAATACCCTATTGCTACATTAGGGATTATCTCTGTATAGCCTAGAGGGGCTAATTTAGAGGCATCAGCATATTTAAGTGATAATATAAGGAATAAATGCCCAATGCAGGCAAAAACTCCTATACCAGCCATTAAAGACCATTGATTAAGTGTTGGTTTAACCCAAATAAATGGAATTATTAGAGTTACTATTGTAGCCCCTACTAGTCCTGTTATTAATAGGGTTAATAATGGGCTATCACTTGTGCTAAGTTTTCGAGTAATTATTAAATAAAAACCATACATAATTCCAGTTGATAAAGCAGCAAAGCTAGCAAGATTAATTTCTAAAAAACCTGGTCTAATAACAATTAAGGATCCAATAAAACCTATTATAACAGCTGTCCACCTTCTAAATCCAACCTTTTCACCTAAGAAGACAGGAGAGAAAGCGGTTACTATTAAAGGAGCAACAAAAGCTAATGTTAATGCTTTAGCCAAAGAAATTTTAGATATTGCGTAAAAAAAACAAATATTTGCAGTTAATAAAATTAAGCCTCTTATAATTTGTAATTTAGGTTTGTTAGACCACACAAGATCCTTCCTAAAAAAGAAGAACATAACTGGAAAAGTAAAAACTACTGTAAAAAAATATCTAGCCCAAGTTATTTGTAAAACAGGAATATCTGCACTCAAAAATTTTGCAAATCCATCCATTACAGGAAGAAACATCCATCCTAATAAACTAAAAATAACGGCTTTCATAAGCCAATAGATATAGTTTAATTGAAGTACTTTAAAGCAAAGAATACGACTAAAGGTATAGTTAAAAAAGACATTATAGTAGATACAACGATCGTACTAGCAACACTATCAACAATTTTTTTAGGGGAGTAAATTGAAGCAACAAGATAATTTAGAACTGCTGATGGCATTGAACATTGTATTAAAAGAACACCAGCTGCAAAACCAGTTAAATTAAAGTATCTAATTAATAGATAACCTACAATAGGCCCTGCTATTACCCTGCCGATAGAAGAAATTAAAGCTTTTTTAAATGAGAAGACTTTAAAACGAGTTAAAGCAATTCCTAAAGACATTAAGATTAAAAATATTGTTGCATACATTAATAAAAAAGTTGTGTTTTCAATGAAAACTGGTGTTTCGATTTTATAGTAAAGAATAATAACTGATATGATAATTGCATAAAATGGAGGGCTTTTTAAAATCACACTAAAATTAAATTTTCTATCTGCTAGAAAAACACCCAACGTAAAATGGCACAAAATAATTAAAGCAGATATTGCTGCAGCTACTCCTAGTCCTTGAGATCCATACGCGAATAAGCATATAGGAAGACCCATATTGCCTGTATTTGGCATTACAAATGGTGGTAATTCACGAATAATATCTTTTGTATTAAGAAAGAATAAGAAAACCGTCCCTATTAAAGTGAAAATAATGATTGCTATAAAGTAGTACCAAAAATAATCTCTAAAAATCTCAAAGGTTGTTCCAGTAGATGTTAAAGCATAAATGATCATTGCTGGCGTACCAACATTAGCTGCAAAATTTGTTATAAACGTTGTGTCAATTTTAGGATTTTTTTTACCGAGGTAGTAGCCAATACCAACAACAAAGAATACAGGAAATAAAACTTCAAAAAGTTTTAAATATATATCCATTAACCAAGCAGTCTTATTAGTGTAGGTGTTTTAAGAATATTCTTATTGTTTTTAAATATAGATAAACAATTATTGCAATTAAGTTCTGAAGTTTTGTGGGAAATAATAACAATAGTAGCTTTATCATTTTTTTTATCAGGAGTTTGGATTATTCTTTTTATTGATATTTTATATTTAGCCAATCGATTAGTGATTTGTGATAAAACACCTGATTTATCTTTAACTTCAAACCTTAAATATAATGAATTAACGTAATTATTAACATTATAAGGTTTTAGAGATTTTAGTTTAGAGACAGAAACACCAAGAGGTTTTTTTATATTTCCTCTTAATATCGATAATAAATCAGATAATAAAGCTGATGATGTAGGGCCAGGACCTGCACCCTCACCTTGCAAAACACTTTCACCAACTGGTTTACCCTCAATGATAACGGCATTCATAACACCATTAACATTCCCAATATAAGATTTTTTGCTGACAAGACATGGATGAACAGTTTCGAAAAGTTGATTATTTTTTAACTCAGAAATACCTAATAATTTTACCCTAAGATCAAGTTGATTAGCAATTTTAATATCTTTTAATTCAATTTTTTCAATTCCTTCCATTAAGCATTTATGTTTTGAAATCTTACTATTGAATGCAAGGGCTGATAAAATTCTCACTTTTGCAAAGGCATCGAAGCCATTTAAATCTAATTTAGGATTACCTGGTTCCGCATAACCAAGTTGTTGAGCTTTTTTAAGAACATCAGAGAAGTTTTTATTGGAGTTCTCCATCTCAGACAAAATGTAATTAGATGTTCCGTTTAAAATTCCATAAACTTTTGAGATTTTATTGGTAGCTAAACCCTCTTTAATTGCTCTTAATACTGGAATACCACCTGCTACAGAGGCTTCAAATTCTAAATTAACATTATTCTTTTCAGCAAGTTTAGATAAATCATTACCATGTTTAGATATTAAAGCTTTATTTGGAGTAACAACATGAGTGCCATTTTTTAGAGCAGTTTCAACAATTTTTTTTGAAACTCCATCTGATTGTCCAATAGCTTCAAATAAAATATCTACCTGGTGTTTCTTTAATATATCTAAAGGGTTTTTATAAAATAATTTTTTATCTACTTTAAACTGTCTTTTCTTATTAATATTTCTAGCTGAGACAGCTACAATCTTTATTTTCTTACCAGTTTTAAGCTCAATCTCTTTCTTTTTAGTATTTAGCTCATTAAGCAAATAATTACCAACCTGACCCAAACCTACTACAGCTATATTTATTATTTTATTCATTTGCTAATATCTGGATATTTACTTTTTTTTGTATAGTCATCTATATAAATTTTATATTCTTGCAGTGTCATAGTTGTTATATCTTCTGACTTTTTTAATATTTCAGATAATTTTTTTTGATCCTCATCTCTTTTAATTACATCTTCAGTCCAATATTTAGAATCTTTGTTTAAAGAGCAGTTATTTAAAAATAAAAATATAATAAAAGTAATTGTTAATTTCATTTTAGTGCTGCTTTTAAAGGGAAATTAAATTTAATATTTAAATTTTGTATAGCTTGACCTGCCCCACCTTTAATTAAATTATCTATAGCAGAAAGAATGATTATTTTATCTTTATATTTTGTTTTACAAACTGAAATGAAGCAATTGTTAGAGTTTATTACATCGTTTGTACTTATTAAAGCATCTACTTTCATAATTTTTACAAAACTATCTTTTTTATAAAAATTAGAAAGTTTCTTAATTACTTTTGATTGATTTATTCCTGTTTCTAGATCTATATAAATAGTACTTAATATCCCACGAAACATAGGTGTAAGGTGTGGTGTAAAATTAAAATTAATTTGTTTTTTAGTAAATTTCTTTAACATCTGATCTATTTCCGAATTGTGACGATGAAATCCGACACCATAAGCACTTAGCGATTCATAGAGATTTTTATCTTTATATTTTTTATGTACACCTCTACCAGCTCCTGAATAACCAGATTTAGAATCTATCGTAATATTTTTAGTCTTTACTAAATTATCTTTAAAAAGAGGTATTAAAGGTAATAGTATTGATGTTGGGTAGCAACCTGGACAAGATATAATTTGATACTTTTTTAAATCTTTTCCATTAATTTCAGGTAGAGAGTATAAACTTTTATTTATTAAATGAGTTGCTCTGTGTTTTTGTTTGTACCATTTAAGATATTCAGATGCTTTTTCTAATCTAAAATCTGCTGCTAAATCAATTAAGGTATTATGGTTATTTAAGTTTTTAGATATATCTTGTGCTTCACCATTCGGTAAAGCAGTAAAGATAACATCAACATCATTTAATAATTTTTTATTAAATTTTATTATCTTAGGTAATTTTTTTTGTAATAGTGACTTATCGTAATCAGAAATTTTTTTTCCAACAGAGCTATTTCCACATAAATATTTAATATTAATATATTTATGTTTCATTAAGAGTTTAATTAATTGAACTCCAATATATCCAGTTGATCCAGCAACCAATGCATTAAGCTTAGCCATGATTTATTATAACAGTTTAAAATTAAAAAAAAATTATCTTTTAGAGAATTGAAAGCTTCTTCTAGCTTTTCTTCTACCAGGTTTTTTTCTTTCGACTGCCCTAGAGTCTCTGGTAGTAAGTTTTTCAGTTTTAAGGGTAGTTTTTAAGTTTTCATCAAATAACACTAAAGCTTTAGAAATACCATGAACCATAGCACCAGCTTGGCCTGTTGGTCCTCCACCACTTACGCTACATCTTACATCGTAATCTGTGGATTGGTTAATGATATCAAAAGGTCTTGTTATTTGAAGATGGTGAAATTCACTTGAAAAATATTCATTAAACAATTTTCCATTAACATAGATTTTACCAGAACCTTTTTTCAACCAAACTTTTGCAATTGAAGTTTTTCTTCTTCCTGTTGCATACTTACTGTCTTTAAAGTCTAATTTAAGTTTTGGTGTTTTTGATGTTGATTGAGTATTTTCCATATTAATTTCTAGCTAAGTTTTTGCTGTTTAATTTTCCTAATTCAATAACTTGTGGGTTTTGTGCTGTATGTGGATGATCACTACCAGAATATATTTTTAATTTAGTTAATTGTTTTCTTCCAAGCACTCCTCCTGGAAGCATTCTTTTAACTGCAAGTTTTAAAGTTTCACCTGGCTTTTTTTCATGTAATTTTTCTGGTGTTGTTTCTTTAATCCCACCTGGATGACCAGTGTGTTTGTAGTAAATTTTGTCTTGAAATTTGTTTCCAGTAAATTTGGCCTGTTCAATATTTTTAACTACAACAAAATCACCATGATCCATATGTGGTGTGTATGTAGTTTTATTTTTACCTCTTATAATTTTTGAAATTACAGTCGCTAATCGTCCTACTACTGCATTGGTAGCATCAATTTCATACCACGATGATGTAATCTGGTCTTTTTTTACGAATTTTGTCATTGTGCCAGGATTAATACTATTATTAATTGCAAAGTCAATTTGATATTTTTCTTGTGTTATAAGATTTATCTGCTAAAAAGAGCCTGTCGATTTGATCCTATTGCGGGCATAAAACTGCTAAACAGGAATATTCTAAACATTATCGGTAGGCATTTGAACTGTATTGTGCGCCTTACATTAAGTTAAAGCACTAAAAAAGGAGTAATAATGAGTACAAAAAGAAATAATCCGGAAACTATCGCAATTCATGGTGGTGATTACAGAAGTGATCCATCAACTAACGCTGTAGCAGTTCCAATTTACAGAACAACATCTTACCAATTTGACAGTACTGAACATGCTGCAAATTTGTTTGCACTTAAAGAGTTCGGTAACATCTATACAAGAATCATGAATCCAACGAATGATGTGCTTGAAAAAAGACTTGCAGCACTTGACGGTGGATTGGCTAGTTTAACTGTTGCATCAGGTCAAACAGCCTCGACATTTGCAATTTTAAATGTTGCTCAGGCTGGTGATAATATTGTTAGCTCAACAGATCTTTATGGTGGAACTGTTTCATTGTTTACACATACTCTAAGTAAACTTGGTATTGAAGTACGATATGCAGATCCTTCTGATCCAAAAAACTTTGAAAAAGCTGTTGATGAAAAAACTAGAGCTTTTTATGGTGAAACTTTACCAAATCCTTATTTGAGAGTATTTCCAATTAAAGAAGTTTCTGATATTGGAAGGAAATTTAATATACCGTTAATCGTTGATAACACAGCGGCTCCAGTAATTTGTAAACCATTAGAGCATGGTGCGGCTGTAGTAGTATATTCACTTACTAAATATATAGCTGGCCATGGAACAGTGGTTGGTGGTGCTTTAGTTGATGGTGGTAATTTTGATTGGACAGCAGATCCAAAAAGACAACCACTTTTTAATGAACCAGATGCTAGTTACGGTGGTGTTGTTTGGGGTAAAGCTGTACCAGAACTAACCGGTGCAAATGTCTCTTTTGCTGTAAGAGCTAGAGTTACACTTTTACGAGATCTTGGTTCCGCTCTATCTCCAGATAATGCTTTTGGAGTAATACAAGGGTTGGAAACTGTAGCTTTAAGAATGAAACAACATTGTGAAAATGCTTCAAAAGTTGTTGACTACTTAAAAAAACATAAAGCTGTTGAAAAAGTAATTTATGCTACTGAACATAGTACGGAAATAAGTAAAAGAGCTGATAAATATCTCAAAAATGGTAATGGTGCATTAGTAGGAGTGGAGTTAGCTGGTGGCATTGAAGCAGGTAAAAGATTTATTGAGTCTTTAAAAATGTTTTATCATGTAGCAAATATTGGTGATGCAAGAAGCTTAGCCATACATCCAGCAACAACAACACATAGTCAGCTGACAGAGGACGAATTGGCTGCTGCAGGTGTTACGCCTGGCTATGTTAGATTGTGTATTGGTTTAGAGCACATAGACGACATAATTGATGATTTGGATCAAGCTCTAGCTAATACTTCAAAAGGCAATTTAAAAGCAGTTAGTTAATTAGGTATTTATATGTCAACTAATAGAAGTTAATTATTTTTTGCTTGATATCTTGATATGTAGAGAAAATACAAGCATGATAAAATTATCAAAATAGAATTTATCTGGTGTAAAGATGCATAAATAATTTTTACTCCAGATAAAAGTGTTACCACTCCTAAAATCACCTGTAAAAATATACTTATACCAATAATTATTATTGGTTTTCTAAATATTTTATTAGTATCTCTAAAAACTAAAATTAATAAATAAATATAAATTATGACTATCAAATAAGCTAAATTTCTATGAAGAAATTGAACTATAGATGGGTTGTCAAAAAAATTGATATTTAGAAACTCTATGTATTTACTGTCGTCAGGAAAATAAGAGGATCCCATTAAAGGCCAAGTGTTATAGATCGTTCCTGCGTCCATACCTGAAACAAAAGCACCTATAATCAATTGAATAAATAATAAAATAAAAAAAAATTTAAATAATTTTAGATTAAATGAAATATCATTAATTTGTATTTTTGTTAATTTAAGTAATTTCCAAAAGATTATTGATAAAATTAAAAAAGCCGTAACTAAATGAATAGATAATCTATAATGGCTTACATCTATTCTATCTACTAATCCACTTGATACCATGTACCAACCAAAAAAACCTTGTAAACATACTAGTAAAAAAATTAATCCATATGTTTTTAAAACCCATAACCCATTTTTAAAAGTAAAATATATTAGTGGCAATAATACAGTTAAACCAATTAACCTTCCAAGTTGACGATGACCCCACTCCCACCAAAAAATTACTTTAAATTCACCTAAGGTCATGTTTGAGTTTTGTTCACTAAACTCAGGAATTGTTTTATAAAGATTAAAATAATCTATCCATCTGTCATTCGTCAATGGTGGTAAAAAACCTACAAATAAATCCCACGTAGTTATAGATAAACCAGAGTCTGTTAATCTGGTTAACCCACCAACTAGAATAATTAGAATAATTAATGACAATAATGCAAATAACCAAATTTTTAATTGTTGATTTAAATTGTTATTCTCGCTGTACATGTAGAGATAAATATAATAATTATTAATTAATCCAATAAATTAAATGTCGCCTAATAATAAAAAAAAATTAAATTTAATCAGAATAAAGCTGGATAAGCTAGATAATAAACTTTTATCTCTAATCAAGCACAGAACAGGACTTGTAAAAGAAGTTCTTAAATTAAAAGAATTTAAAAAAGAGATAGTTGATCAAAAAAGAATAAATTTTATTTTGAACAAAATCAAAGGTAAATCCAAAAAACTTAAGATAGACCCAAAGATAACAAATCGTATATGGAAAAATATGATCTGGTCTTATATTGATTACGAAAGAAGAAATTTTAAAAAAAAATAATTATTTACTATGTGGAGGAAGTTTTTTTTCAACAAAAGTTTCGTGCTTTCTTGTAGCTGGATTATATTTTTTAGCTGATAATTTAACTTTTGCTTTTTCTCCACCCGCAGGTTTTTTAACATAATAAAAAAAAGGGCTATCAGGTTTTGATTCCGGAACAAGTCTAACTTTTACATGTGTTTTTTTAGCCATATTATTTCAAATTTTTTATATTTTTAATAATTTTAGAAATATTAACTAATTTATTTCTTAAATTATCAGCTTTTATAGAATTATTTGCCATTTCGTCAAGTTCTAAAGAATCTTCACCATTAAGTATCTTTTTAACACCATTAATCGTCATTCCTTGTTCTTTAAGTAGAAATTTAACCTTTTTAAGTAGGTTAATAGATTTTTCATCATAGTATCTTCTATTGGAATTTAAAATTTTAGGTTTAATTTGTTTAAATTGAGTTTCCCAAAATCTGATAATATGAGTAGGCATAGCACCTTTTTTATTTGTTTTTAGATTTAGTATTTTAGCGACCTCACCTATCGTTTTATAAGCGTTATCAGACTTATCCATTTTCTTTAATATTTATAAATTCTTTAAATTCTTTAGATGGTTTAAATAATACAACTTCTCTGCTTGAAATCACTTTTGACTCTTTGGTCTTTGGGTTTCTTCCTATACGTGATTTTTTTTGTCTAATTGAAAAAGTACCAAATTTTGATAATTTCAACTTTTTTTCATCTTTTATATTTGAAACAATTGTAGATAAAAAATCTTCAATAAGGTTTTCTGAAATTTGCTTAGAAAAACCTAATTGCATATATACTATATTAACTAAGTCTTTTTTAGTTAGGTTTACTCTCATTAATCTAAATATTTTGCTTAATCTTTTCTATCAAATTACCTTTTATAATTCTATGGCAAACATCTAATGAATTACAAAAGCCAATATAATCAGTGCCACCATGACTTTTAACTACAGGAGAATCAAGACCAATAAATATTGCACCATTATATAGTCTAGGATCTAAACGTTTTTTAAATTTTTTAAGATTTGAAATATTTAAAAGTGAAGATATTTTTCCAATTATTGAACCTGTCATAGCCTGTTTTAGCTCACCAGTAATAAAATTTGCAGTACCTTCAGCTGTTTTTAATGCAACGTTACCTGTAAACCCATCAGAAACTATTACATTTACATCACCATCCATTAAATGATTACCCTCGATATAACCTGAGAAATCGTAATTTTCAGAATTTTTATCATTAAGAATTTGATAAGTTTCTTTTATTGTCTCATTACCCTTCAGTTCTTCAGATCCTATATTTAACAAACCTACATTTGGTTTGTCATTTGGGTAAAGTGATGTGTAAAGAGAGGCTCCCATTATTGAAAAATCTAGGAGATTTTTTGAACTACATTCAATATTAGCTCCCAAGTCTAATACAACACTCATTCCTTTTTTATTTGGCCATAAAGCAGAAAGAGCGGGTTTATCAATATTATCTATCATCTTAAGATTTAATTTTGAAATAACTAATAGTGCACCTGTATTACCTGCAGACACAACTATATCCGCTTGTTTATCTTTTACACTTTGTATTGCTAGCCACATACTTGTATTTTTACCCCTTTTAGCTCCTTCTAAAGGACTGTCTGTACTCATGACAACATCGGTAGTATGAATGATTTCGTAATACTCTTTACCTATTTTATTATTGATAAGATCATTTATTTCAGGTTCATTACCAAAAATTTTATAAAATAAACTTTTGTTATTTTGGTGATTTAATAAAATACCATCTATAATTTTTTTTGGAGAACCGTCTCCGCCCATTGCATCCACTGCAATTTTAATCAAATCAGTCATTTTAGATTAATACTATTCTTTTGGGTCTAAAACTTGTCTACCCTTATACATACCAGTTTTTAAGTCTAAATGATGTGACAACCTATATTCACCAGACTTTTTATCTTCAACAATATTCTTTGTTGAATACTTCATGGTTTGAGCTCTTCTCATTCCAGTTCTGGAAGGGGTTTGTTTTCGTTTTGGTACAGCCATAATTATTGGTTACTTACACTTTTTAAATAAGAATTCAAAGTTTTTTTTGATAAATCTTCGCTATATAACTCAAAATGATCAAGTAATTTATCAATTTCATTAAAATCGCTTAAAAAAATAGAAATTTTTTCAATTTTTTGTGATCTAGTCAAATCTTTCCAAAAATGTACCTCTGAAACCATAGAATGAAACAGATTTATGTAATCTTTCATTTTTTTATTTATAGATTGGTCTCCATAACCTATTTCTCTAATACTAAGCTCAAGTTGTCTGAAGTTAAAATCATAAATTTCCTGTAATACAATCTTATTTTTCTCATTTTTAAAATTTCTTAAAAAGAACGCAAAATGTAATAAAAATAGGGTTAATCTATCTGAGAAATTATCTTCACGTCCTAAAGATTTGTATAAATCTTTATTTCTAGTGTAATTAATTAAATTGTTATAAATATAAATATATTTTTCACTCATGATAAAAATACTATATATAATTTTTTTCTCTTTAGTAGTTGTAAATTGTTCTATGAAAAAAGTTGTTAAACATCATGGGGTTCCTTTTTTAGAAAAAAAACAACAATCATTAATTCTAAATAAATCTAACAAAAATGATATAAAAAGAATATTGGGTGAACCGTCAACAACTAGTAAATTTGATAATGATCTTTGGATTTATATAGAGAGAAAGCAAACTCAATCAAGTTTGAAAAATTTAGGTTTAATGAAAATATACAAGAATGATGTTTTGGTTTTAGAAATTAATGAATACGGAATATTAAAAAAAAAGGAATTTTTTAACAAAGACGATATGGAAAACATAAAAATTGTTAAAGCTACCACTGAAGCAGGCTTCAAAAGAAACTCCTTTGTATATAATTTTATGTCTAGTATGAGACAAAAGATTAATGACCCTCTTGGACAGAGGGCCAAAAAACGTAAAGAAATTAGCCAGCGATAACCGCTAATAAAAGTAACGCGACAATATTTGTAATTTTTATCATCGGGTTAATTGCAGGACCTGCAGTATCTTTGTATGGATCTCCAACGGTGTCCCCTGTTACAGCAGCTTTGTGTGCTTCTGAACCTTTGCCACCGTGATTACCATCTTCAATATATTTTTTTGCGTTGTCCCACGCACCACCACCAGCTGTCATTGAAACAGCCACAAATAATCCTGTGATAATAACACCTAATAACATTGCTCCAACAGCTGCTAATGCTGCCACTTGTCCACCGATTGCAAGAATAATAAAGTAAAGAACTACTGGAGATAAAACGGGTAATAATGATGGAATTATCATCTCTTTAATTGCAGCAACAGTTAAAAGATCGACTAATTTTGCATAATCTGGTTTCTGTTTTCTCTTCATGATACCAGGAAATTTTTTAAATTGTCTTCTCACTTCAATAACTACTGCACCACCAGCTCTACCAACTGCCTGCATTCCCATTGAACCAAATAAGTATGGTAACATTCCACCTATCAATAGACCCACAACAACATATGGGTTGGATAAATCAAAAGTTACAACAATACCCTCTAATTTTGAACCAGCTACGTTTGAGAAATGTTTAATATCTTCTACATAAGCAGCAAATAAAACTAAAGCACCTAATCCAGCTGAACCTATAGCATAACCTTTAGTAACAGCTTTAGTTGTATTTCCAACTGCATCTAATGCATCAGTAGTTTTTCTAACTTTTTTATCTAAGTTTGACATTTCAGCTATCCCACCAGCATTATCAGTAACTGGACCATAAGCATCAAGTGCTACAACCATGCCGGCTAACGCAAGCATAGTAGTTACGGCTATTGCAATACCATAAAGTCCAGCAATAGAATTAGTCGCTAAAATACCAGCGACAATGATTAATGCGGGTACGGCTGTTGCTTCCATTGAAACAGCTAAACCTTGAATAACATTTGTACCATGACCTGTTGTTGATGAAGCTGCAACAGATTTTACTGGTCTATAATTTGTTCCTGTGTAATATTCTGTAATCCAAATCAATAAACCTGTAATAATTAAACCAATTATTCCACAATAGTATAAGCTCATACCATTAAAAGTTTTACCATTTACATTATATTCAGTAGCAAATCCAAGAACATGATCTGTTACTGGGTATAAAATTGCTATTGAAGCGATTGCAGACACAACAAAGCCTTTATATAATGCATTCATTACATT
>Ga0209043_1001482_pt1 | contig 13340 bp, 12 predicted proteins | sample SaaInlV_100m_DNA_3_FD_184654 | JGI IMG/M metagenome (GOLD analysis project Ga0209043, IMG submission 184654) | Marine microbial communities from expanding oxygen minimum zones in the Saanich Inlet - SI037_S4LV_100m_DNA (SPAdes) (version 2) | ecosystem: Environmental > Aquatic > Marine >... | reverse complement strand
AACCCTTACGATATCGATGCACATTACAATCTTGGGAATGCTCTCCTCGGCACACGAAGGACTAAAGAGGCTATTTTCCATTACAAGACGGCTATTAAGCTTAACCCTTACGATGTCGATGCACATTACAATCTTGGGTTTGCTCTAGCTCAAAAAGGAAATTTAAGAGAAGCCGTTAGTCACTATAGAGAAACCGTAAGACTTAGACCTGACCATCTTTTAGCACGCAAGAACCTTGAAATGGCTTTGCTTCTTTTAGAAAAATATAAGCACAAAGAGCTCTCTCCCTGACTATGCCTTAAGTTTTTAATTTCTTTCGGGAAGGTTTTTTATAATTTACAACATTTATAAATCAATCTAGTTGCGTTTTAAGGTGAGGTGAGTTGTAAAAGTTTTTAAACTTTTTTTGGAAGTTTCTTAACGAAAATTTTTTCATAAAGAGTGCGCTTATCTTTAGCACAACGGAACCCGACATCTTTTTTTCTTGATAGTGGATTGAGTTGCTCGCGGTAACTAGCTCTTGATTTAAGAGCAATGACCTTCTCATATTCTTCTTTAGAGAAATGCCCAACACCAAGATAAGACATTCCTCTAACGACCAATTGTTTTTTTTCTTTTTCTTGCCAGATGCGTTTACTATTTGGATAGGGTAGATAATAATCCCACACCCACTCCCAGACATTACCGATCATGTCATAAGTCCCATAAAAACTTACTCCCTGCGGAAAACTTCCAACCGATTTAAGTCCACGACCCTGTTTCTTTTTTGCTGACGGGCTAACATTCCCACCCAAAAACATAAACTCATTACCCCACGGATAAATGTAATGGTCGGGACCGCGAGCTGTTTTTTCCCATTCAGCTTCTGTGGGCAATCTTTTTTCTACCCATGCTGCATAAGCAGCAGCATCATAAAAATTAACATAAGAAACTGGATAATTTTCTGTCCCATCTGGAAATTTTTCTCCACCCCAGGTTCGTGGAGGTTTATGATCAGTCGCCTGACAAAATATATAATATTGCAGGCGGGTCACTTCGTATTTATCAATATAAAAATCTTTAAGATAAAGTTTTAACGAAGGAGACTCATCGGCGTACCATGGTTTGTTTAATCCAACTTTCAGGGCATGTTGGTTTGTATCGACTTTATTGCTTCCCATGGTAAAATTACCACTAGATACCAACACCATCCCCTTAGGAGGGGAATCGCATCCGCTCAAAATCATCCCAAAAAGCAACAAGTAAATTATCGTGAACTGTTTCATGAAACCCTTGACTATATGATAAAAGATAGCTCTAAATATATTTTTAAATCTGTTCCCATAAATAGTATTGATTGCGATGACCAACTGACTTGTTTTACTTTTGGCGAACCAGCTGATTCTTTAAAGCAATCAGTCGAAGAATTTGGCATCATTCATCCGGTTACATTAGTTCAAGTAGCTAATCGCTTTAGAATCATCTGCGGTCACCGTCGTGTAAAAATATCATCACATCTACAATTAATGGAAATTCCGGCAAGAATTCTGGATCCTGGGCCAAATGACGAAACGAGAATGATGCTAAATCTATCAGAAAACCAACTCCACCGTCATTATAGTGATATTGAAAAAGGACTCATTCTTTTTAAACTGTCTGAAGTTAAGGTTCCCGAAATACGTATCATAGATAAGTATATGCCAATGCTCAGCTTGGAGAAAAGTAAAAAACTATTGAACGACCATCTTCATACCAGTCAATTAGTACCTGGCCTTAAAACTCTTCTTCATGATATGAATATACCCCTTAGAGTTTTTTCAGTATTTTTCGATTGGAACACAAAAAGTGTAGAGGCAGCTGAACTTTTTTTTTCTCTACTTCGACCTGGAGCTAATAAATGGCGCGATTTGCTGGAATGGGTTGATGAAATTTCTGTCCGAGATAAAATAAGCCCCTCTAATCTATTTGAACTGCCCGAATTACAATCCATTCTTAATCAAAATGACCTTTCACCCAATGTCCGCTACGACCGAATTCGTCAATTTTTTCATTTTAAACGTTATCCTATTCTTAGCGATTTGAGGGTTCGTTTAGCAAGATCTCTTGACGCATTGAAATTGGATGACAAAACAAAAGTTCATGTGCAGGATAGTTTTGAAAGTGATGAAATTAGTATTGAAATGAAGTTTCGTACTCGGGAAGAGTTCGTCAATCAAGTAGAAAAGCTGGTCCGCGCCTCAGATTCTGAAGCACTGGATGAACTGATTTGCATTTTTAAATATCCATGATCATACCTATTCTTTTCAAAGCCTCTTAAAATCTGTTGGTTTCAAAGCTTGTTTGGGATATCCTTTAAAATAAAAATTTTACCAATTACGCCCTTAATGAATATAATTTGATTCATCTGTATCGTATATATTCTCCAGAAAGGTTTTTATGCAAAAGTTGGGTATTGTCAGTCTAGGTTGTCCGAAGAACGCAGTGGATACTGAGTTGGTTCTCGGAGATCTTCAAGGGGATGAATATGAAATCACTTCCGACCAAAAAGAAGCCGATATCATAATCGTTAATACATGTGGATTCATTGAATCTTCAAAAAAAGAATCCATTGATGCCATTCTTGAAATGGCGGCTCTTAAAACTAGTGGACAATGTAAAAAGCTTGTAGTAACCGGATGTCTTTCTGAGCGATATAGCGACGAGCTTCTTAAAGAAATCCCAGAAATAGATCACATGCTGGGAGTAAACCAGTATCCACGGTTAAAACAGATTTTAAAAGAATCTGATCCCCTTAAAGAAAATACTTCGATAAATCATGTACACGAACCTGCCGAATATTTTGAATCCTATATGAACCGTGTCTTGACGACTCCTTTTTACTCTGCCTATCTAAAACTTGGAGAAGGGTGTTCCAATAAATGTGCCTTCTGTATCATTCCAAAAATTCGCGGGCAATTTAGAAGCCGTTCACCTCAATCGATTATCTCCGAGGCCGAACATTTTGCGCAGCATGGAGTCAAGGAGTTCAACTTGATATCTCAGGATACAACGATGTATGGAGTTGATCTTAAAATGAAAAATGGCTTAGTCCAACTTCTAAAATCTCTTTCTAAGATTAAGGGAATTGAATGGATGCGTTTATTCTATTGCTATCCAACATTTATCAATAGCGAACTAATAGAATATATTGCCTCTGAAGAAAAAGTCTGTAATTACGTTGATGTTCCTCTTCAACACACGCATGATTTTATGCTCAAACGGATGAAGCGCCAGGAAACAGAGAAGGGTGTGCGCAGTATGATCGATGAGCTCCGGACCAAAGTTCCCGAAATTGCTTTGCGCACAACTTTTATTACTGGGTTCCCAGGAGAGACCGACCAGCATTTCAAGCATCTTCTTGAGTTTGTCCGTGAGATAGAGTTTGATCATATGGGTGTATTTACTTATTTCCATGAAGAAGGAACAACTGCTTACAATTATCAAGATCTCGTTCCTAATGAAATTGCTATTTCACGACGAGATGAGTTGATGAAAACACAACAGGAAATCAATAGGAGAAAAAATAAGGCAAGAATTGGTGAAATTTTACCCGTGTTAATTGAAGGAACCGATGCCGATGAAGAGTATTTAGTAACTGGACGCCTTTCCACCCAAGCTCCTGATATTGATGGGCAGGTTATCATTGAAGAGAGCGACGTGGAAGTCGGACAAATCCTTCCCATGCTGATTACTGGATCAACAGACTACGATCTGGTTGCCCGCCAGGCTGAAAAAGTATCAACATAATTTTTAATACGATGCGACATGGCTATTAACTGTGAAGGCATGCTGACTGGGTGGGCGACTGTTTAAGTGGTCGAATATTGAATATATGCTGTGGCATCCTTTACTGGAAAGTCAGCGATTGCCAAAAAATTTGACAACATGGTGCCCTAAAAAAACCGAATCTTGTACTAACCCCTCCTATACGCTTTAGCAGGCTTTGCTAGAGCAATCTCTCCTAACTGACAAGATTATGGACTTCGCCGTATCAATCGGTATTAGTCTTTGTCGATCAATAGAACTGCTACCTCTTTTAAAATCAAAAGATTTTATACTATCTGGAATGACGATTTGCATTGACTCTGAAAGAATTAACTAAATCCTCTCAGTCAAAACTTGTCACCTTAAAAACAGTATGTTACACTAACTGGTAATCCGCTTTTTGTCGGAAAATTATTTCCGAAAATAGTATTTTATCACACACGCAGCCTGATCGAACCTAACGGTGACCGCAAGGTTTTAGGTTTGAAGTGAAGCCTGCGGAGGACTAACCATTTTTATTTAGTAAAGGAGAATGATGCCAGAAATTACGATGAAACAATTGCTGCAAGCAGGGGTTCATTTTGGTCACCAGACCACCCATTGGAACCCCAAGATGAAAAAGTACATTCATAGTGCGCGAAATGGAATTCATATCGTTGACCTTCAAAAAACCTTGATAAAGTTCCGCGAGGCTGAGCTATTTATTAAAAAAATTACGGAGGCCGGGAAAAAAATTTTATTCGTTGCTACCAAAAGGCAAGCCCAAGAAATTATCAAGCAAGAAGCCGAACGGTGCGGCATGTACTTTGTCAACCAACGCTGGTTAGGTGGAACTATGACGAATTTTTCAACTATTCGCAAGAGTATTGACCGGTTACTAAAACTGGAAAAAATGGAAGAAGAAGGTGAGTTTGAGCGTTTACATAAAAAAGAAGCTCTCACTAAACGGAAAGAAATAGAGAAACTAAACAAGTTTCTTGGTGGGATTAAAAAGATGCGTGAACTTCCTCACGCCCTTTTCATTATTGATACACAAAAAGAAAAGATCGCTCTAGCAGAAGCAAAAATTCTGGGCATTAAAACATTTGCTTTAGTTGACACCAACTGTGACCCAGTTGGAATTGACTTTCCATTCCCGGGTAATGACGATGCAGTTCGTGCAATAAATTTATTTACAACACGGGTTGCAGACATTGCATTAGAAGGGCAAGAAGTTTTCCAAGCAAGCCGTAAGGAGACAGAAAAACCTGAAGAACAAAAACCGGAACCCCCTAAACCTTCTAATGAAAATGATCAAGGTGAAAAGGTAACCGCAGAAGTCGATCAGAACTCTGAAGACAAAGGAAAAAAAGTCCCAGTCTAGTTTTACGTGATTCTGTATGGTTTTTTCAGTATTTCACGGGTGCCTCATTTTAAAGTATTTTTATTACTTAAAAATTAGTTTTTATTTTTTAATGAGCCTTCGTAATAGATCTTAATATAATATATATTAAACGTCTCTTAGCGCGAAGAATACCGAAGAAAAGTATAAACTCGCAAATAAAGGATAGGAAGAATGGAAATCACAGCAGAAATGGTCAAAAGCTTACGCCAGCAATCAGGCGCGGGTATTATGGAATGTAAAAATGCGCTCAAGGAAAGTAACGGTGAGGTCGAAGGGGCTGTTACTTTCCTCCGAAAAAAAGGACTCGCTAAGGCAGATAAAAAAGCAGACCGAGAGACGAGTGAGGGTACCGTCTCCACTTATATACATCCCGGAAGTAAGATTGGGGTCATGGCAGAACTACTCTGCGAAACAGATTTTGTTGCTAACACCACTGACTTCCAGCAGCTAGCAAGAGATATTTGTATGCATATTGCTGCCTCAAAACCGAGGTTTGTATCCCGTGATGAAGTAACGGAGGATGTATTGGAAAAGGAAAAAGAAATCTATGCGGCTCAAGCAAGAGATTCAGGTAAACCGGAAAAAATAATTGATAAAATTGTTATAGGGAAAATGGACAAGTTTTATGAAGAGAATTGTCTTCTGGAACAAAAATTTATTAAAGATTCGGACAACACAGTACAAGATTTGATTAAGCAAAAAATAGCAACCTTAGGTGAAAATATACTGGTCGGCAATTTTTGTAGGTTTGAAATCGGTAATTAAAATATGGATAAGTCTGTTTACAAACGAGTACTTCTAAAATTAAGCGGGGAAAGCCTAGCTGAACAAGACGGTGGATTTGGTATTGATGTTGAAGCCATTAAATATCTTGCTAAAGAAGTTCTTGACGGGAAAAATCTAGGTGTTGAGATGGCTATTGTTATCGGCGGGGGTAATATCTTTCGTGGAGCTACTGCCAGTAACCTTGGAATGGAGAGAGTCACAGGAGATTACATGGGTATGCTTGCAACTATCATTAACGCTCTGGCGCTGCAACATGCTCTGGAAGATGTCGGTATACAAACTCGTGTACAAACGGCTATAGAGATACCTCAGGTTGCAGAAACATATATAAGGCGAAGAGCAATCCGTCACTTAGAAAAGGGTCGCGTAGTTATTTTTGCTGCAGGTACCGGTAATCCATACTTTACAACAGATACCGCCGCATCCTTACGAGCCGTGGAAATAGGAGCAGACGTTATTTTTAAGGCTACCAAAGTGGATGGAATTTATTCTGCTGATCCTATGAAAGATGAGTCTGCAGTAAAATTCGGTCAATTGAGTTACTTGGAAATCTTAAAAAAGGGTTTACAGGTCATGGACTCAACCTCAGTATCATTGTGTATGGATAATAAACTACCCATGATTATTTTTAATATTCGAGAGAAAAGCAGTATTAAAAAAGTTCTGATGGGTGATAAAATTGGAACCCTAGTGGGAACAAATTTATAAATGGAAAATTTATTCAATGATTGTGAAAGAAAAATGAAATCTTCCTTGGATCACTTACGCCAGGAACTGTCCAAGCTACGAACGGGAAGTGCCAATGGGGCCATACTGGAGGGCATCAAGATAGATTATTTTGGGAGTCCGACTCCACTTAATCAAGTTGCAACACTGGGTGTTCCAGACAGCCAAACTATTACAATCCAGCCTTATGATATTTCAATTCTTAAGGATCTTGAGAAAGTAATTTTGTCATCCGACCTTGGTTTGACCCCAAACAATGACGGGAAAACCATACGGTTGAATATCCCACCGCTTACTGGAGAAAGACGTCAGCAATTAGTTAAAATTGTAAAGAAGTACACAGAAGAAGGAAAGGTGGCCATCCGTAACGTGAGACGTGATTTTAACGATAAGCTCAAAAATATGGAAAAAAATCATGAGGTCTCTGAAGATGACGGAAAAAAGGGCTTAGAAAAACTGCAAAGAATAACAGATACATCTATCAATGAAGCAGAAAAACTCTCCGAAACCAAAGAAAAAGATATCCTTAATGTTTGATGATTATTCTATAATAGGTATCTACAGTTTTTGTAACAGATGGCAGGAAGTCAAGGCCTAAAATAGAAGATCGAAGTGCTTTTTAACTCCATAAGTGAATCTAAACCAATCCTTAAAGTTTTATAACCCTATTTATTGCGATGGACATTTCCTCAATAAAATCGCCACTACTTGAAGAACTGAATCTGACTCAAATGCCTCAACATATTGCCATTATCATGGATGGTAATGGGCGCTGGGCAAAGAAGAACTCCCTTCCTAGAATACAAGGTCACTGGGAAGGAGTAAAAACAGTCGATCGAACCGTTTCCTTGTGTCGCAAACTTGATATTAAAGCTCTTACGTTATACTCCTTTTCAGATGAAAATTGGAGTCGCCCAGCAGTTGAAATCAATACCCTGATGAAAATTCTGGACTATTACCTGAACAAAGAACTCGAACGAATGAAAAATGAAAATATTCGTTTTCATACGATAGGTCAACTTGAGGAACTTCCACTTGGTATTCAGAAACTTATTGCAAATACAAAGGATTACACAAAGAATTGTAACGGAATGACACTCACCCTAGCGCTAAGTTATGGGGGTCGTCAGGAAATTTTAAAATCAGTCCAGCAAATAGCACGCAAGGTCCATTTCGGTGAATTGAGCTTAGAAGAAATTGATTGTTCCCTTTTCGAAAAATTTCTAAAAATAAACTCTGTTCCTGACCCAGATTTGTTAATAAGAACCAGCGGTGAAATGCGAATCAGTAATTTTCTGTTATACCAAATAGCTTACACCGAACTGCATTTCACTAAGGTACTGTGGCCCGAATTTAAGGAAGAGGATTTGCTTCATGCTATCATTGATTTTCAAAAACGAGAACGACGGTTTGGCATGACCCAAGATCAGGTTATAAAATCGTGATTGTTTTTTTAAAATCTAATTTTATCTAAATAGATCAAAGTAAAAGTTAGGTAATAACCAGTGAAACGAATTCTAACAGGTATTGTTGCTGTTCCTATTGTTTTGGGGATTGTATATTACGGCCCACCTATACTATTTCTGTTACTTGTCGCATCTGTCATTCTGATGGGAGTAAGTGAATATTTTACTATCATTGGCCAGATAGGCATTAGTGGGTTTCCCACCTCTGGAATCATTTTGAGTTTTTTGCTCCTCCTTAGTTTTTATTTCAATGGAAGTTTTATGATGGAATGGGGACTGGTTTCAAGCGTCACTCTTTTTGTAACATGGTTTTTTCAAGAAGATAACGTTAAGGTCGCTATAGATCAAATTTCGTTTACCCTTTTTGGTGTTCTTTATGTTGCGGGTCTTGGTGGGTACTGCCTTCTCATCCGAAATATTGAATATGGTGGTCGCCTAATTATTTTTCTATTTTTCATTGTATGGTTTGGGGATATTGTGGCGTACTACTGGGGGAAAAATTTTGGTAAAAAACCTTTAGCACCTATTATAAGTCCAAATAAAACCATTGAAGGTTCTATCGCCGGCCTCGCAGGCAGTTTAGTAGCTGGTGCCATTAGCGGATACTGGTTTTTAGATCATATAGCCATGTTACATTGTTTACTTGTAGCTCTTATTTGCGGTATCATTGGGCAATTTGGGGATCTTGCAGAATCTTTATTGAAGCGTCAAGCAGGTATTAAAAACTCTGGGAATGTTCTTCCAGGCCATGGTGGAATTTTAGACCGTATTGATAGTTTATTATTTGCTGGTCCTGCTTTTTATTGTTATTTCAAGCTTATACTTTAATTCGATTTCTTTATAGGATTCAAGCTATAGCAATATTATTTGGTGTCCATTTATGAAAACGATTTCTATTTTAGGGTCCACAGGATCTATTGGTGTCAATACCCTCGACGTTGTAAGACAAAATCGTGATCGTTTTTCAGTTGCGGGTATGGTGGCCGGAAATAATGTTGTCCTTTTTGCCGATCAGATTAAAGAATTTAAACCCTCTCTCGTTTCTGTTTACAATCTATCCAAGGTCAATGAACTTAAAGAATTACTTCAAGGACTGGATGTGGAAATTCTTTGCGGTGAAGAAGGTTCCATTAAAGTTGCAACCCATCCCGATGCATCGATGGTGGTCTCTGCCATCGTGGGTAGTGCCGGATTGGTACCTTCTCTAGCAGCTATTCAATCAAGTAAGGATTTAGCACTTGCCAATAAGGAAACTCTGGTGATTGCCGGAGAACTGATACTCCGTGCGGCCAAAAATAAGATTAATCTTATCCCGATTGATAGTGAACACAGCGCCATTCTTCAAGCGCTAAACGGAGAAAAAAAAGAACGTATTCAAAAAATTATCCTTACTGGTTCCGGTGGACCATTCCGCACCTTTACCAAAGAACAAATGGCAAACGTTACCATCAAGGAAGCGCTCAATCACCCCAACTGGACAATGGGTGCAAAAATTACGATCGATTCAGCAACGATGATGAATAAAGGGCTAGAGTATATTGAAGCAAAATGGTTGTTCGGACTTAACACCCCTGTCGAAATCATTGTCCACCCACAAAGCATCGTCCATTCTATGATCGAATTTGTTGATACTTCCGTTATAGCTCAATTGGGCATACCTGATATGCGGGTTCCTATTGCATATGCCCTAACTTTTCCTGACCGAATAGAATGCTCATTTCCAACCTTAAACCTTTCAACAATAAAGCAGCTAACCTTTGAAGAACCGGATTATGAAAAGTTCCCTTGTATCAAAATGGCCCAGGATTCTCTTGAGATCGGCCAAAGCATGCCAGCAGTTCTCAATGCGGCAAACGAAGTTGCTGTGCAAGCTTTTCTTAATGAAGAGATTCCCTTCAAAAATATTGCTGAAACAATACATATGGCGATGAATAATCATAAGCCTCATAGCATAGACTCACTTGAAGATGTGAAGTCCGCGGACCAATGGGCTCGCCAAGAAGTAAAGAAATTGATCCCCTTAACAACTCATTGATCCCAAAAACTTCATTCAGCTATGTATAGAATAGGAAATGGATACGATGTTCATCGCTTAACCCAAGGGAGAAAGCTCATTCTTGGAGGCGTAGATATTCCACATGGCCTTGGACTCGATGGTCATTCTGATGCTGATGTCCTATGCCACGCGTTATGTGATTCACTCCTCGGTGCTTGCGGCGCGGGTGACCTTGGAAAACATTTTCCCGATACGGATACTAAATGGAAAGACGTCTCTAGTTTAGTATTACTAGAAAAGTCCGGTAAACTTGTTACCGATCGCGGTTTCAAAATCTCCAATATTGATACAACTATCGTTGCACAACAACCAAAAATTGCCCCGCATATTGAGTCGATGACTACCAATATTTCTGAAACCCTTAAAATCGATCGCACTCAAATTAATATTAAAGCGACGACTACCGAGCAACTTGGATTCGAAGGGCGCGAAGAAGGGATTGCCGCATACGCTATTGCCCTTTTGCAGACCAAATAGCTGTTGACACCCAACTCCTAACTAAAGCACCTTAGCCAATTTTGTCTATACTCCTTTTTTTGTGAGACAAAAATCCTAAAATCTACACCTCCATCTCTACCAACTGATATAACATAAATTTATTACTGAAGAATAATCCGAGTAAAGTATGAAAAAAATAATCTGTGTTTTACTGGGTGTATTGATCTTAGCTCTCTATTGGAAAATTCAATACCACGAGTTTGTGAACTATGACGATGGCCGTTATATAACGGAAAATAAACATATAAAGGATTTTTCTAAAGAAAATTTTATCTGGGCGTTTACCAAATCACATTCGGCCAATTGGCATCCTATTACCTGGTTATCCCACACGCTTGATATTCGTCTTTATGGGTTAAACCCGAAAGGTCATCATCTAACCAACCTAGTATTTCATATAGCGAATTCACTACTTCTCTTCTTAGTCTTTGCACGAATGACCGGAGCAATTTGGAGGAGCTGCGTTGTTGCCTCTTTCTTTGCTTTTCATCCTATTAACATTGAGTCTGTCGCATGGGCAGCAGAACGTAAAAATCTCTTGAGCACTTTTTTCTGGTTCTTGACGATGTGGACTTATATTTACTATGTCCAGAAAAGAAACTTAACTAGGTATAGTCTGGTCTTTCTATTTTTTGCTCTAGGTTTAATGTCGAAAGCCATGCTGGTAACTCTACCTTTTATTTTACTGCTGCTTGATTATTGGCCCCTTAAACGTTTCGAAATAGCACACCTCAAAATAATTTTTTTGGGTAATGTTAAAAATAAAATTCAAAATAAAAAGAAACTTTTAAATTTAATTTTAGAAAAAATTCCGCTTTTATTTTTGGTAGTTGGTTCATGCATCATTACATTAATAGCTCAAAAATCGGCAGGGGCCATTGTATCTTTTGAAAGTGTTTCATCAGCGACACGTATTAGTAATGCAATGGTTTCATATTTAAGATATTTAGAAAAAATGGTATGGCCTAACGATTTTTCAGTTTTTTACCCTTACCCTATTGAGGAATTATATATTTGGAAGGGCCTAGTGAGTGGTTTTATTTTAACGGGTATAACAATAATAATATTACGACTCATCAAAAAAGCGCCTTATCTTTCTGTAGGTTGGTTCTGGTACTTAGGAACACTAATTCCTGTTATTGGATTGGTTCAAGTTGGGCAACAGGCGATGGCCGACAGATATGCGTACGTTCCGTTAATTGGAATATTTATTATCATCGCATGGGGCCTTCCCGAGTTCTTTAAAAATTTTCACTTTAAAAAACCCCTATTACTTTTCTTAGTTTTAATATTTTTTTCTGTTCTAATACGGGTAAGCTGGGTTCAGTTGCACTACTGGCAAAACAGTGAAAAACTTTTTAACCATGCTATTGAGGTAACTGATAAAAAATATCCTAGCTTTGTTGGAATATATAATAACCTTGGCGTCGTGCTAAATGAACAACTCAAGTTTAAAGAGGCTATGGTTCATCTGAAAAGCGCAGTCAAACTTCAACCCACCTATTCCGAAGCACATAACAATCTTGGCAACGCCCTAAGCGGATTGAATCGTTTCAGAGAAGCTAATATTTACTATAAAGAAGCTATTAGACTTAATCCTAACTACCCTGAAGCACATAATAATCTTGCCAATTCTCTAAGTAAAAAATTGCGCCTCGACGAGGCTATTATTCACTATAAGAAAGCTATTCAACTCAAACCAGAATACTCCGAGGCTCATTTTAATTTTGGAGTCACATTAAATAAATGGAATCGTTCTGAACAGGCGATTGGTTACTTGGAAGAGGCAATTAGACTTAACCCTAATTTTACTAAAGCACGTCTAAGCCTTGGAAATATTTTAAGGCTGAAATATGAATTTAAAACCGCGATACATCACTTTAAAACTATCATTAAAGTGAACCCGAATCACGCTATCGCCCATAACAGTCTTGGAAGTGCTTTAGCCGAACAAGGTAATTTTGAGCAAGCTATTGTCCATTTCCAAACATCCATAACAATTAACCCTCGCTATCTAGAAGCCCACCAAAATCTTGGGACAATATTTTTAATCTTGGGGCAGCCTGAACAATCGGCTGTCTATTTTAAAACTGCAAAAGAGATTGCGATGAATGAAACATTAAAACAATGAAGCATAAAAAATACTTTAAAAGTCAGCCTCAGAAAAAATCTTTTTACGGGCCTGAGATCTAATCTCTTTATTCGTTATCCTATTAATTATAACGAAACTTAGGTTTACTTTTCTGGCAATTTTATCGAACGTGATGAAGGAGCCTATCTCTATATGGATCAATTACTTTTAGAGGGGATTGCTACCCATACCTAAGCATACCCTCTTTACTTTCCGAGTATATTTATAAGCTACGCATTAACTGTTTTATTCTCGGTTAAACTATTTTTGGGAAGAAATTTATCAACGTAAATAAGATCATAATCAATACTTAGCGTGACCTTTTAAGTACTTAAAAATAGAATAAAAAATAGGGTCAACCAAACAAGCGGGTTGACCCTATAATAAACTTGGTGCTAATAATAGATCCTTTTCTAGTTTACACCTGCACCCATCCGGATAATATTTTGCTTAGCAGTCGCAGCACCATCATACCCTGAAAGTTCACGTGGAATCCTGGTGCCGGAAGAC
>Ga0209043_1001469_pt1 | contig 13409 bp, 14 predicted proteins | sample SaaInlV_100m_DNA_3_FD_184654 | JGI IMG/M metagenome (GOLD analysis project Ga0209043, IMG submission 184654) | Marine microbial communities from expanding oxygen minimum zones in the Saanich Inlet - SI037_S4LV_100m_DNA (SPAdes) (version 2) | ecosystem: Environmental > Aquatic > Marine >... | reverse complement strand
TGATGTAATAAAGGCAACCCAGTAAAATTAAGAAAGATTAAACCCCGGCCTTAGGGCTGGGGTTTTTTTTTGCAAACTTAGCAATTCTATTGAGATATCTTTATTATGAATCATGACTAATGCTAGTTGCAAAATTACTACAAGTTTCATTAGACTCGTGGATCTAGTTGCAAATTTATTGAACGTATTAGTATATTTTTTTTCGAGCATAGACAAAGCCCATTTTTATATATCTTTTACTGTTAGGGACTTTTTTGATTTCTGAAAACTTAAAACAAGTAAAACAACATATTGTAGAAGCGGCAAAACGAGTTGGACGCGATCCTTTGGACATAAGGTTATTGGCGGTAACTAAAGAACAAAATGAGGTGACCGTTGCCGAGGGGGTTCGGGCTGGGATGAATCTCTTGGGAGAAAATAAGATCCAGGAAGCTCGGAATAAAATAGAAAGTCTTGGTAGGAAGGGACTGGAATGGCACTTCATTGGGCGTTTGCAAAAAAATAAAGTGAAGTTTATTTTTGGTTTGTTCGATTTAATTCATTCTGTAGACAGCTTACCTCTAGCGGAGGCGATTCATAAAAAGGGCCGGGAAATTGGATGTTGCATGCCCATATTATTGCAGGTGAATATATCCGGTGAGGAATCAAAACTTGGCATTGATCCTCTTGAATTGCCCAAAGAAATCCATAAATTCGCTAAACTTGAAGGGGTGAAAATTAGTGGATTGATGACTATTCCTCCATTTGATAGCAACCCAGAAAACTCTCGATCGTATTTTACTCGTTTACGAGAGTTACGAGACACCTGTTCTAATTTAAATATTTCTCGAATTAATTTGGATGAATTGTCAATGGGTATGTCTAATGACTATGAAGTAGCAATAGAAGAGGGTGCAACCCTTGTGAGGGTTGGAACAGGATTGTTTGGTCCAAGACTTTCCATAAAGAAAACACCGCTAGTTGAATGATAGGAGTGTTTGCCTCATAATGGATAAGCTTTGAATAAAAAGGTTATTTTGAAGGTGGGTTTTCGGTTTAGAAATTTCAGGAGATGACTATTGTGTTGACTAATAAAAGATTAGGTTTTGTAGGTGGCGGAAATATGGCTGAGGCTTTAGTAAAAGGTCTTTTAGCCTCATCGCTGGTTGCTTCGAAAAATATTTTTATTTCTGATTTAATCTCTGATCGTCTGGAATATCTAAGCAAAGAATATAAAGTTAAGACAACTAGTGATAATCGCGAATTAGTTGAAAAAAGTGACATATTGGTTTTAGCGGTTAAACCTCAAGCAGTTAAAAAGGTACTAGAGTCTTTCTCAGATCTTATCGATAGTAATACAAATATAATTTCAGTGGCTGCTGGTATTTCAATCAATCTTATCGAAGATACTTTGGACGCGGAAGGTAAAAAGAAAATTTCTGTGATACGTACAATGCCAAACACACCAGCACTAGTTCAGGAAGGAGCTACAGCGATTTGCGGAAGTGAACATTCGTCTAAACTAGATATAAAGACTGCACACCATATTTTTAAGGCTATTGGGCAGACGGTTGATATCGAAGAAATTCATATGGATGCGGTTACGGGATTAAGCGGCAGTGGTCCCGCCTACATTTTTATGATTATCGAGGCATTATCTGATGCGGGTGTCAAAGTTGGTTTATCTCGGGAAGTCTCCAATACATTAACTATTCAAACTATCCTGGGTTCAGCAAAACTGGCAAGAGATAGTGGGAAACATCCAGGAGAACTTAAGGACATGGTAACCTCTCCTGGAGGAACCACGATTTCAGGATTACACATGCTTGAAGAGGGCGGTATACGAAACGCTCTTATGAACGCTGTTGAAATGGCCACACAACGTTCAAAAGAACTTGGAAAAAATAAATAAATATAAAAGTGATTTAAAACGAGTCTCTACTTCGCACGAAACTTCAGGAATTCTCCCCAACCAGCTACTAACAAACCAAGAATTTCAATCCAAAGAGGGTGAAGAACATGTTCGGGTCGCATGAAGTAAAGAATCATCATCATTAGGACTCCCACCATGGTGATGGTCATTCCGTTATATGTCATGTTCATTCCTTTGACATATTTCTCAGGATCCCTAAGTTCTTTTTTAATTTCAGGTCTTAGCTCTACTTCCCACATTTTTGATTCTTTCTAGGTAGATTCGCCATTTAAATCTAGTGCCTCATTTAGACTTCCAGAACGATAGCCTTCTGGGTCTATTGTTATTTTTTGGAAACCAATATTTTTTAAGCGATTCATAGTTTTTTTATAGAGCCCGTTTTTCATTAGAATAGGGATTTCAGTTTTTAACAACTCAATGCGTGCCATATCTCCGTAGTGGCGCACTCGGACTTCCTTAAATCCTTCCTCTAGAAAAATTTCTTCCGCTTCATCAATCATCGACAGTTTTTTAGCAGTAACAGGTTGCCCATAGGGAATGCGAGATGATAGACACGCCAGTGCAGGTTTTCCCCAGTTGGTGAGCCCCATGTCGCGAGCCAAGTTACGAATATCTTGTTTATTAAGTTGGCTTTCCACAAGAGGACTAATGATACCCGCTTCTTTTGCAGCTAATATCCCAGGACGATGATCTCCTAAATCATCTAGGTTAATTCCATTGAGTATACTGGTTATTTTATATTGGTTAGAAACCATAGCAAGCTTAGCATACAGCTCTGACTTGCAGTAATAGCAGCGATTTCCCGAATTCTTTAGATAGTCTGGTGAGGACATTTCTTCAGTTCTAATTACCTTATGATTAATGTCTAGTGCTTGAGTTAACTCTTTAGCAGCGCGTAGCTCTCGCTCTGGAACGCTGTCTGATTTTGCAGTAACGGCTAAAACTCGTCCATTGAGAACCTTGTTAGCAACTGCCAATACTAGCGTACTGTCAATTCCTCCAGAAAATGCAACAACGGCACTTTCCAGTTTAAAGATTCCGGATTCTAAATTAAGACGTTTATCTTGAAGTAACATAATTTTTTTATTACACAAAACTCAGTTGACTAAGAGTAGCATAAGAAAAAAACCAAAGAAAGAATCTGTTCTCAAATAAGTTGTTCGTGTGATTAGATATTCTTGCAGTATTTTTCGGATTGAGAGAAAGGGGTCAGAGGTTCTCAATCGATATTGCCAAAGCTTTCACTAAAATCCCGACATTTCCACTTTGGAGAGTCGTCACCTATACAGCATCCCCCACAGGGTCAGGCATGAATGTTTGTTAAGAGAGACGACCATCGGGGGCTTTATCAATTAGTATTAGCTAGTTGGAGCCTAGTGCGCTCATTAATATCAATCCAAACATAAAACCAAGAGGTAATGTGGTTACCCAGGCTAAAATAATTTGAGATAAAATTTTTAAATTAATTTTTTTATTAGCAGCCCCAATTGCAAATATTGACCCACATGAAACATGGGTGGTGGAGACAGGCATTCCGATTTTACTCGCGCCTATAACTATTATTCCTGTAATAAAATTAGCCGTAAACGCCTGACCCGGATTCATTGTAGTTACTTTCTTGCCCATCGTAATCGCAATTCTTTTAGAATGAATCAGCCCTCCAGTTAGCATCGCAATGCCCACCGCAAGAATTGAAAAGTTTAAGTCAAACCTTGATCCAATCAATAAAAGCGCGACAATCTTGGGTGTATCATTTAATGCTCTTGAAAAGCAAACCAGTCCACTGCTTAGGTAGTGTAACCCGTCTAAAAGTTGTCGGGCTGAAATACCAGGAAACTGACCCGAGTATGACGAACGACAATAAGCTTTGTTAGCAACTAATGTTTCAGGCAACCCAATCGATGTAGAGAAATTATTTACAAAATAATTTTTAGTAACAGTATGGCTTTGAGCTGTGGCTATAATTTTTTCTCCAATAGATAAACTAGTCTCCTGCTGGATATTGAGATCAGCTCTTAACTTTTTAAATAATAAATAAATAATATAGGTAAGTATTATTGATAGGATCGGCCCAGCTACCAGAGGAAAAAAGTAAGCTTTAGAAAGTTTTCCCCAGTTGATTCCAATTTCGGTTGCAATCCAGCCGGCCCCGGCAAGAGAACCAATAAGAGCATGTGTTGTTGAAACAGGTAGGTTTAGAAACGTGGCCAACATGACTGTGATTGCAGCGCCAGCTCCAACAGCAAGCGGAAAGTTCTGCATTAGTATTACATCGTCTGGAACCAGGCCTTTGCCTTTAAAAACAATTACCAACTCGCCAGCTAAAAACATTGCTAACCCACACCCAAAAGCTGTGGTGAAAGTTGTCCATGCCAAGGCTTTTTTGTAACCTAAAGTCTTACTTCCATATAGAGTCGCAACGCCTTTGAAGTTGTCATTCGCTCCATTAGCATAGGCTAAAAGAAAGGTCGTCAAAAATATAAATATTACTACGGTTTCCATTCTTCCAGAGTCCTTTGATTATGAACCTTCTCTTTTCATAGGAGCATGCGCATTGAGAATCTTAGATCCAAGAATTGCAGAACTTCCTTGGGCATATGTTCTTGCAGCGTAGAAATGATTTGTTGCGTCCCCGTGTTTTCCTAATTTATCAAGACACAGTGCTTCATTGTAATACGACTCGCCCACCCTAGAATCAAGCTTGGAAGCCATTTGAAAGTGTTTCAACGCAATGTCATAGTGGCCCTGTTTGTAGTGGGAAATGCCTTCTTCATTATGCTTGTGAGCACTAGCATTAGAACCTTCACGCATAGAAAATTTCAAAGGTCCTTCATCAGCAAAAGCGGGTAGAGAGAAACACGTAAAGATTAATGCGAATAAAATAAGTGACAAGTTTCTCATCAGTTTATTCCTAATCAAAAGGTTTATGAAATAACAGAGGTATCTTGATAAGACTATCCTAAAAACAACAAATACATATGTGATTTTTTTCAGATATTACTGTTCTGTTTGTATCCAACTGTAGTATCTGAATTATTAAATTATCTATGAGAAATAAACTTAATTTTTTAGGTGGAGCGACCTAGTGGTCAATGACTGTGGTAGGTGTTTAAAAAAGAAAACCGATTTTGAATATAGAGTGTATTGATTGTAATAAAATCAACCACCAATAGCATGCATAGCTCGCTGGGGCTGTTCAAAATCATCCAGGTTAATTTTGTGGCCGGGTTCTTTAACAAGTACTGCGTCTTTTATTGCTTTTACAATATCTTCATCAGAAGCGTTACCGCGAATTAGTTCTTTGAGGTCTGTCTCATCTGTAGAGAAAAGACATGTGCGAAGTTTGCCGTTAGCTGTCATTCGAATCCGATTGCAGTGGTCACAAAATGGGTTGCTTACAGCAGTTATAATGCCAATACGTCCTTTACCATCAGCGAAGTCATATTCACTGGCAGGCCCAATTTCTAATGAATTTTCTACGGGTACTAATTCGTGTTTTTTCCTTATAAGGTCAAGAATTTCGTGGCCAAAAAGTACTTTGTCTCGTTTCCAATTTCGGTCCGAATCTAGAGGCATGAACTCAATGAAACGAATTTCAAAGCCTTCAGATCGTCCCATTTCAATCAGTCCCAGAATTTCAGTTTCTGAGAAATTTTTCATTGCGACAGCGTTCACTTTGATCGATTTAAAACCAACTTCAGCTGAAATCCTCATTCCTTCCAAGACCTCTTTTAGACAATCTCTTCGATTCACGTCTCGGAACTTTTCTGGATCAAGAGCATCGAGGCTTATATTGAGTCGTTTGAGTCCAGCCTCTTTCAATGCCTTAGCGTGTTCTTTGAGAAAAAATGCGTTAGTGGTCATCGCAACATCTTCTATTCCCTCTATCATGGCGAGCATGCTAATGAGAGTTGGGAGATCTTTACGCATAAGAGGTTCACCTCCTGTGAGCCGTAGTCGCTTGATTCCCATCCCAGCCCCAATTCGAGCAATACGGGTGATCTCCTCAAATGTGAGTAATTTGTCGCGAGGCATAAATTCGACATTGTCAGCCGGCATGCAATAGGTACAGCGAAAATTACAACGATCCGTAACAGAAATCCGGAGGTTTACTATGGTTCTACCCATACCATCAACCAGTGTTGGCCTTGTGTTTTCTGTTAAAGCTGTCATTTTTCTCTCCCTGATAATATAGATTTATCAACCCATTTCATCGTCTGTCAGTTAAAATCCGCAAATCGCCAAGAACAGTCTTCTTTAAGATTAAGTAGCTACATTAGGATTAATTAAAACTATATCCTTGTCAATTGAATAATGCATCTGATTATTTAAGTTATAGTTTCTTGGTTTATAAAACGTATCGCTACTTTCAATAATCTTGTTATAGGATTAGAGCTAAATTTTGTGTAATATAAAAAGAACCTTAAAAGATTGCTTACATCTAAATAGATGTTAAATTCCTATGTTAAGTAGGATTAATTGAGTTTTTTTAGTCAATAACCTATAATAAATTAGTGATTTAAAAAAAATATTTTTAAGGTGTTTTTCACTGATTTTTTAAGCCTTTAGATCCAACAGGCTTTTAACAACAATTAGACAGGTGGGGTTTCTTAAATGACCGTCGCTGAAGAAAAATTTTCCAAAAAATTTGACGAGGCTGCTGCTCATCCGAAATATCGAGGCGCGTACGATAAAGATGACGCTCTAGTTAAAGGGATGACTTTAGTTGAGGCTAAATTTAAGGATACTAAGATCTACGTATTGGCAGATAAGGCAGAAGACCGCATTTACAGTGCAAAGTTTTTTGCTTACGGTGGTAAAGTCTCAGTTGCTATTGGTGAGACCCTTTGCACTATGATCAAAGGGCTAACAATTGATGAGGCGTGTTCGTTGAAAGGAGAGGACATTGAGGTATGTCTAAGGGATGAGCCAGAAGTTCCCGCAGTTCCAGAGTCTAAGAACAAAGCCTTTGCTAATGTTGAAGAGTTACTTAAAGTTGTCCAGCAGGGATATCCCACAGCTAAAGCAGTAGCAGAAGTAAGTGCATCTATAGATAAAAATGAGGTTAAAGCAGTGTCTTCTGCCGAGCTATCTATGGCCGAACAGGCTTGGATGGGTTTGAGTAAAGAAGATCAAATTATACAGATAAATATAGTTCTTGATGATAAAGTTCGTCCCGCTTTAATGTCCGATGGTGGGAATGTTCAAGTGTTAGATGTTGTTGATGGCGAAAAAGTGATGATCCAATATCAAGGAGCATGCGGAAGTTGTGGATCTTCTTTGGGAGCCACGTTATCATTTATGGAACAAGCCTTACGGAAAGAAATTCACAATGAATTGATCGTTGTTCCCAATATGTGATTTTTTTTGGGAACTTGGGTCAAGTTCTGCTTTGATAAATTTTATCAGTAGTTATTTATAACAATACAATTCCCCTTTCTAAGGGAGCAATAATATATATGGAAACCAAAGAAAAATCAGTAACCGAAGCTATAGACAATGATTACAAGTACGGATTCACTACTAATGTTGAATCTGATACGTTTGCTAAAGGTCTTGACGAAGGAGTTGTTCGGGCTATTTCTAAGAAAAAAGGCGAGCCTGAGTTCATGCTTAATTTCAGACTAAAGGCCTACGAAAAATGGTTGACGATGAAAGAGCCTGCCTGGCCAAATGTTCAATACCCAAAGATTGATTTCCAGAATATTTCCTACTATTCCGCTCCAAAGCCAAAAAAGAAATTGGCAAGTTTAGATGAGGTGGATCCTGAGGTTCTTAGTACCTTTGAAAAGTTAGGAATCCCTTTGGAAGAGCAGAAAAAGTTGGCTAACGTTGCTGTGGATGCTGTTTTCGACAGTGTTAGCGTAGCTACAACGCATAAAAAGAAGTTGATGGAGGTGGGTATTATTTTCTGCTCTTTTTCCGAGGCAGTGAAGGATTACCCTGAGTTGATTGAAGAATACTTGGGAACAGTGGTTCCTATAGGAGATAATTATTACGCTGCGCTCAATAGCGCAGTATTTACCGACGGGTCTTTCGTGTATATACCTCCAGACACTATTTCTCCTATGGAATTATCTACCTATTTCAGAATTAATACTGAAGAAACAGGCCAGTTTGAGCGTACTTTGATTATTTGTGCTGAGAATAGTTACGTTTCTTATCTTGAGGGTTGTACCGCTCCTCAGTTTGATACCAATCAATTGCATGCTGCTGTCGTAGAGCTTGTGACTTTGGACAATGCTGAAATTAAATATAGCACTGTACAAAACTGGTATGCGGGTGATCCTGAAACCGGCAAGGGTGGAATTTATAATTTTGTTACGAAACGTGGAAAATGTCAGGGTGAAAAGTCGAAAATTTCTTGGACTCAGGTAGAAACGGGGTCTGCAATCACATGGAAATACCCAAGCTGTATCTTGCAAGGTGATGGTTCGGTTGGAGAATTTTATTCAGTAGCTCTCACTAATGGATATATGCAGGCGGATACTGGAACTAAAATGATGCATATCGGAAAGAATACCCGGTCGAGTATCATTTCAAAAGGAATCTCTGCTGATCATTCTAGTAATAGCTACCGCGGTCTGGTTAGAGTAGGAAAGAACGCAACAAACTCAAGAAACTACACACAGTGTGACAGTATGTTAGTTGGAGATCAATCAAGCGCCCACACGTTTCCATATATTGAAACGGGAAATAGTTCTCCTCAGATTGAGCATGAAGCATCCACTTCAAAGATTAGTGAAGAGCAGTTGTTCTATTTTGAGCAACGAGGTATTTCGCGGGAAAATGCTATTGCAACTCTCATAAATGGATTCTGTAAGGATGTTTTTAAACAACTTCCTATGGAATTTGCAGTGGAAGCACAAAAGCTCCTTACCTTAAAACTCGAAAATAGCGTCGGCTGATATTTTTTATTTTCTCAAGCTTTACGAAGCTTGAGAAGTCAGTTAGGTTTCGTCTGGAGGGTATTCTTGATCCTCAGAGGCACAACTTTAAATAAAATAGGGAACAGTTTAATGTTAGAAATAAAAAATTTGCATACTGAAGTTGAAGGAACCGAAATCCTGAAGGGGATTTCTCTTACGATTAAAAAGGGTGAGGTCCATGCTGTGATGGGTCCAAACGGCTCGGGTAAAAGTACTCTGGCTAAGGTTTTATCGGGCCATTCTGCATATGAAGTGACCTCTGGTGAGGTGTTATTTATGGGTAAAAATCTACTTGATTTGAGCACAGAAGAACGCTCTCTAGCTGGAATATTTATGGGTTTCCAATACCCAGTCGAAATTCCAGGAGTTAATAACGCAGAGTTTCTTCGAATGGCCTATAACGCTAGATTGCTCAACGAGGGAAAAGACGAAGTTGACCCTCTTGATTTTAACGATATTCTTCAGGAAAAGATGGATATGCTTGGTATGGAGGATAAATACAAAGAACGTAGCTGTAATGATGGGTTTTCGGGTGGCGAAAAGAAAAAAAATGAAATTCTTCAGATGGCTATCTTAAAACCCGTACTATCTGTTCTTGATGAAACTGATTCTGGTTTGGATATTGATGCTCTCCGAATCGTTGCAGATGGAGTTAATAAGTTAAATACCGAAAATAACGCACTCATTTTAATTACCCACTACCAGAGATTGCTGGACCATATTCAACCTAACTTTGTTCATGTTCTCAGTAATGGGAAAATTATTAAGACAGGCGGTAAAGAGCTAGCGCATGAACTTGAAGCGCAGGGCTACGACTGGTTAACCACAGCGAATTGAGGAAATAATTTTATGTCGAGCACAATTGAAGAATCTAAAAATGGTGCTGAGTCAGCAGTTCTTACTCTCCATAAACAATTTCTTGATGCCGGTCAACCTAGTTCTGATTTTTTGCCATTTAACAAAAAGGCTCTTGATGTATTTGAAAGTTTAAAATTTCCTCACCGTAAACATGAGATGTACACCTTTGTTAATACCAAGAGTCTAGCAGATACGTCCTTTTCTTTAAAAACAGAAAATTTGGTTCAAAAGAATTTTGTTCAGCAACATATTTATGCGGGTTGCGAGCGGAGTCACTTGACTTTTGTCGATGGTACATTATGCCCTGAGTTGTCTGATGCCACAGCACTTGGTACTAGTGTAAAGATTGGATCTTTGGTAGAAGCCATAAAAGATGAATCGTATAAAAATATTTTACAAAAAAGTATTGAGCAGGAAAATGACGTGTTTGCTTCTATTAACAGTGCTTTTATGAATCAGGGAGTAATGGTTAGGGTCGGCAGAGATAAACAAGTTGGAGTTCCATTGCAGATTCTTAATGTTTCAAGTGGGGGGAAAAATGGCCCAGTGATGACAGTGCCAAGAGCGTATATTCATCTTGAGCCTTTATCCGAATTAAAATTAATTGTTAAGTATGTTGGAGATGGAGATAACTATTTTGTCAATTCGGTACAGGATATTGTTGTTGAAGATAACGCAACCTTGACTCATATTCAAATAGAAGCAGATTCTAAAGAGGCTTGGAACTTTTCAAAAAATAGAATTTTTTTAAGACGTGATAGCAAGTATTTGGGGTATCAGACCGTAAGTGGAACGCGTTTGGTTCGTAATCACAATGAAGTATGGTTGAATGAGCCTGGAGCCGAAATGGAACTGAATGGGGTTAGTGTCTTAGAGGGTGATGAGCAATCTCATCAGTTCATTCGAGTTCACCATGAAGTAGAAAACTGTACTAGCCATCAATATTTTAAAAATATTATAAATGATCGAGCACGAGCTAGTTTTGATGGAACTGTTGTAGTTAATCAAGGAGCACAGTTAACCAATTCCGATCAACTCATCAACAATTTAATGCTTTCTGATGAAGGACATGCAGACTGTAAACCAAACTTGATGATTTTTGCAGATGATGTCAAATGCGCACACGGAGCTACAGTTGGTCAATTGGATGACGATCAACTTTTTTACTTAAAAACAAGAGGACTTTCAGAGCCTATTGCAAAGGAAATCCTTACTCAGAGTTTTGCCAGAAGCATTGTTCAGAAAATTCCTTTTGAGCCAGTTGTGAAAGAACTTGATGAAACCTTACTCAAAAAATTGGAAGGTAATCATGGGTGATTCTAAAACTATTACTATAGATAAACCCATTCTTGATGTTGATAAAATTCGTGGAGACTTCCCTATATTATCAAAAGAAATAGGAGGTAAACCACTAATTTATCTTGATAATGGTGCGACGACTCACAAACCTTTACAAGTAATCGAGAGAGTGAGAAAGTTCGATTCAGAAGAATATGGCACGGTGAGGCGTGGTTCATATCGTTTGTGCGAGCACTCAACTCAACTTTACGAGGAGGCACGTCAAAAAGTCGCTGATTTTTTGGGTGCGCCAACACGACAGGAAATTGTCTTTACAAGCGGTACCACACAATCAATTAATCTGGTTGCGCATAGTTTTGGCCGTAAATTCGTAAACTCTGGAGATGAAGTTATCATTTCCAATATAGAGCATCATGCCAATATAGTTCCATGGCAGGTACTTTGTGATGAGAAAGGAGCAAAGCTTAAGGTTATTCCTGTGGCTGATAATGGTGAGCTCATCATGGAAGAATATGACAAGTTATTAACTAACAAGACTCGAGTTGTTGCTGTGAACCATGTGTCGAATGCCTTAGGAACAATTAACCCAGTAAATGAAATTACGCGAAAGGCGCACGCAGTTGGAGCAAAAGTTCTGATAGATGGCGCGCAGAGTACCCCTCATATGAAAGTAGATGTTCAGGATATTGACTGTGATTTCTATACTTTTTCAGGGCATAAAATGTATGCCCCTAGTGGAATTGGTGGCATGTTTGGTAAAATGGAAGTAATGGAAACAATGCCCCCCTATGTGATGGGTGGGGACATGATTATGCAGGTTACTCTAGAAAAATCAACTTATGCCAAACCCCCGGCACGATTTGAAGCTGGCACCCCTCCAATCAGTCAGGTAATAGGCCTTGGAGCTGCAATTGATTATCTCAATTCAGTTGGGATGGATAAAATTTTTGAGTATGAGAAGAGTTTGCTCGACTATGGGACGCAGCTCCTTAATGATATTGAGGGAGTTCGTATTATAGGTAACGCGAAAGAAAAAGCAGCAATTTTATCTATCTATTTAGAGGCAGCACACCCTCACGATATGATTACTATGCTTGATCAAGATGGTATTGCTCTTAGGGGAGGGCACCACTGTGCACAGCCTACAATGATACGTTTTGGCGTTCCAGCTACAGCGAGAGCCTCAATGGCTTTTTATAATAAGTTTTCTGAAATAGATGCATTAGCCGATAGCCTACGCAAAGTCATTAAACTTTTTTCATAATAAAATACTTAATCTAGGTTTGGTCGCTCTCAACGGAGAGCAACTATGTGTTATATTATGTCTAGAAGTGTACCGTTGTTTTCCAGTTGTAGATTGTGAAAGTTTTAAATTTTAGTAAGTACTAAATTGCAAAAAAGGTTTTAAAGATATGTCTTACGACAACGAGTTATACCAACAAGTGATTCTCGATCATAATCGTAAACCACGTAACTTTCACGAGATGGAAAACCCCACTAACAGTTGCCACGGAATCAATCCTTTATGTGGGGATGATATAACGATATACCTTAAAATAGATGAAACTGAAGAATTGATAAAAGATATCAGTTTTACTGGGTCTGGATGTGCAATATCTAAAGCCAGCAGTTCTCTAATGACTCAATTCCTAAAAGGAAAAAAAATTGATGAAAGCCGATTAATTTTTGATGAGTTTCATAAAATGGTACTGGGCGAATTTGACCCAGAAAAGCAGGAGCACCACTTAGGTAAGCTTACTTTATTTAAGGGAATAAGAGAATATCCATCACGTACCAAATGTGCCAGCCTCGCATGGCATACAATGGTTGGGGCGCTCGATAAAAAAGCAGAAGATATTAGTACTGAATAAAAAGATGGTCACCTCGGCAAACTCTATTCAAATTATATTCCTAATAAATCTAAATCTTCAGACCAAAATAATCGTCATAAAACTGAGAAAGAATTTCCTTTTATAATATTTTTGAACTTATATATATAGGCCTCATGTTGGATCAAAACTTATTTATTAATGACTACGAAGAAACTAAGCGCCGTTTAGCACGTAAAAAGGTTCCGGCTGATCAGGTTGAAGAAATTCGTAAAGCTATTCTTGACCGTAAAAAATTTGTGGGTGAGGTAGATGGGCTTCGTGCAGAAATTAATGAAAAATCAAAACAAGTTGGTATTTTTTTTCAACAAGGTAAAAAAGATGAGGCTGAAAATTTAAAGTCTGCTGTTCCTAAATTAAAGAAAATGCTTGATGTTAAGGAAGAAGAACTTAAAAAAATTGACGAAAAAAGAACGCAATTGTTATTAAGAGTTCCAAATCTTCCTGACGATGGTTGCCCGGATGGTTTTTCGGAGGATTGTAATACCGTACTCAGAATGGAAGGTTATGATAAGTCTGATT
>Ga0209043_1001463_pt1 | contig 13445 bp, 5 predicted proteins | sample SaaInlV_100m_DNA_3_FD_184654 | JGI IMG/M metagenome (GOLD analysis project Ga0209043, IMG submission 184654) | Marine microbial communities from expanding oxygen minimum zones in the Saanich Inlet - SI037_S4LV_100m_DNA (SPAdes) (version 2) | ecosystem: Environmental > Aquatic > Marine >... | reverse complement strand
CGACCGGACCGTCCGCCCGGCGTGGGTCATGCAGATTCGCGGTGATGTGAAACTGAAACTGCCGGCGGCCCGCTTGTCTGTCGTGGGGATGTGTCCGGTCTGCAAACGGGCCACCATCGCGCTGGAGAATCTGCAAGGCTTGGCCACGTGTCCCGAGTGCTGTGGGACCGGCCTCTTCGATACACTTGTGCAGGGCGTCAACCGGATGGCGTTCATCGCGTCGATGTCGCCGGGGATGGTCTCGGAGTTCACGCGGCGTTACCTCAACCACATTCACGTCCGATCACTGGCGGTGCTGTTCAAGTCGGCCAGCGCGGAGGAATTGCAAGAGACCTTGGCCAAGTTCCCGCGTGGTTTACGGATGGATGTGCAGGATAGGATGGCAGTGATCGAGCCGCCAAGCGAGGCGCAGACGTTGGCCGCGGCGCATCACATATTGGCGGCGCTGTTTGCACAGTGCTTCGACCCCGATCTCGAGGGCGTGGGCTTTTCCCTCCCGGCGTATGTCTCGCCGACGTGTGATCGATGCAGTGGCCGCGTGAGCCAGTAAAAAAGGCTACACATTCCCCCGGACTTGGCGTAGATTCCCGCCCGTTCACTTTTTGTACAAATGAAAAGATTCACCCTTACATTACTGGCCCTTGGCTTGGCCGCCGCTCCGCTTGGCCAAGCCGCGTGGGAGAACGGAAAAAAAAGCCTCAAGCCGCTGACGGATGACACAAAGGCCAAGGTGCTGGCAGCATTGCCAGCCAAGGCCACGGCCAAGCCGAAAAAGGTGCGGCGCATCCTTGTGTTTTATCGGTGCGAGACGTTTGTGCACGGCTCGATCGTTGCGGGGAACTTCGCCATGCAGGAGTTGGGCAGGAAGACCGGCGCGTTCACCGCCGACTTGGCGGACGAGTACTCGGTGTTCAACAAGGCCAACCTCAAAAAATATGACGTGATCCTGTTTAACAACACCACGAGCCTGGCACTCGAGAATGACGACCAGCGCAACGCGATCCTCGGCTTCATGAGCCAAGGGAAAGGCGTCGCCGGCATCCACGCGGCGAGTGATAATTTTTACAAGTGGAAAGTCGGCGCACGGATGATCGGCGGCCAGTTCAACGGACACCCGTGGGGTGGGGGTGGCACGTGGTCGTTCAAGCTTGACGACCCGAAGCACATTCTTAACCAAGCGTTCAAGGGCGTGGGATTCTGGCACAAGGACGAGATTTACCAGTACAAGCCGGAGACGTATGTCGGCGGCGACAAGCTTCGCGTGCTGGTGAGCCTCGATCTGAACAAGGGGCACACGATGAAGCCGCTCAACCGCAACGAGGGGTTGAAGAAACAATATACCGAGGGCGGTCGCACCGTGCCGGTGTCATGGATTCGCACGTTCGAGGGCGGCCGTGTGTTTTACACGAACCTCGGCCACAACGCGTCCACCTACTGGAGCCCGGCGGTATTGCAGCATTACCTCGACGGGCTGCAGTATGCCTTGGGCGACTTGGCGGCCGACGCCACGCCGTCATCAAAAATCACCCGCGAGGAAGTGCTCGCCCCGCCCGCGCCATAGCTGACTTGGCCAAGCGCGTTACGGCTTCGCCCACTCGGGGGGGAAGGCGGAATACTCCGCAACAACCCGCTGCGCCTCCTCGATGATGATGTTCTGGCGGGGTAACCGGCCAAGGCCAAGTATTTGGCTAATCTCGGAATTGCCGACTCCGTAGCTTTTCACCGTTCGCAGTCTCATCGACAACTCGCGGTTCCGCGCTTCAATGGCGTGGGACACTTTCGATTCCTGCGGCTGGATGGGTTCGATCTCGTTGGCCATGGCCCGGATTATTTTCTCATGACGACTCGCGGGTCCGCTGGCGGCACCGGTTCGCCGAGCGCCCAGAGGACGCCGTTGAGCAGCAGTCGCTGAAACGCCGGCAACCCGAAGTCACCCACGCCGCCGAGCGACGTGTAAAAGACGCGACCGTCGTTGACCTCATTCGTCCACGCCACCGGTTCGCTGATATCGTCCCGTCCCGCGAGAGTGCCAGCCATCAGCACCGAAACGGTGGAGGCGACCGGCTTGTTTTTGTAGAGGTGCGACTTGGCCTCGAAGGCATTGTGCGGAATACCGGTGAGGATGGGATGCTTGGCTCCCGCTGCCGTGGCTTGAATCATGGTGGCGGGATCTTTCGGCGGCCGATTACCGTAATGGTTGCGGTAGTCGACGCCGAGGATTTCGTCGTCGAACTTGGCCCAGCGCGCGTGGTGTTCGCTGGGCGGTTCACGGTCGAACGCATGGCTGGCGGTGCGGATGCCGACGAGCGGTTTACCCTTGGCCAAGTGCGCGCGGACGAGGCCGAGCTGCGCCTTTGGCGGCGTGCGGCGGCGGACGCTCAGGAAAAGCAGGTCGGCATTTTTCAGCGCATCGAGGCCCGCGAAGTCGTTCGGATCGTTTTCGCTCACGTGCACGAACGTGCAGCGGATGCCTCGGTACTCGAGCTGTTTTTTCGCAAACATCGGTAGGATTGAGGCTGTATTGTATTCACTCTCGCCGATCATGAACACGACGTGTGGCGGCGTGTCACCCTTGAAGCGGAACGGCTCGCCGCCGAGTAACTGGTCGCTGGTGGTCGTCGGGCAAACGCGGTGCTCGATGTGCTCGACGACCAGCGATGTGCCGCGAAAGTGATTCACATACGGCCAGCTTGCTGGGTTGTACATCGAGTCGGTGAGGTCGCGGACGAGCAAAACGTTTTTGCCGTTACGCGCCATGTTGCGCAGGCCGAACGGCCGGCCGAGCACGCACATGTTCGTGTGCACGCCGACGAGCAGCACGTTGCGAACGCCGCGCGCCTCAAGCAGATTCCAAATCTCGATGCCGTTGTCGCTGATCACGTCGCGTTTGGCGTCGATCTCGATCAAGTCCACCTGCCGCTTCCACGGGCTACGCGGGTTGCGGCCGAGCGTGGCCAAGCGCTTGGCCCAAGCGGCGTGCTCGGCTGCGTCGTCGTCCTCGCCGCCGTCGGAGTGGTCGATGGGGTAGCCTTGGTTTTCCTCCACCGTGTCAATCCAGTGGCACCAACTCTCGATGGCCTTGGGTTGCACGGCGGCGGTGGGCGCGGCTTGGGCACGTTTGCGGGCGGGGTGGTTTTTGTAAAAATCCATGCACGACGACGGCGCGTGAATGATCAGCGCACCCCTGGCCCGTGCGGTGTTGAGAAGTTGATTCATGCGCGGCGCCATTTCGCCGACGCGGCCGACGGCGTTTTTGCAGTGATGCAGATCCCACATGTCGCAGACGATCACCGCCGTCGCCTTGGCGTCCCAAAGAACTTTTTGTTGTCGCACGGCCCAGTCGCCGTCGGCGTCCCTGACGCGGTCGCGTGTGTCGAGGGTGAACGTTTCAGCGTTGGCCAATGCGAGCGAAAACAGGACGGGAAAAATGGTGGCGCGTTTCATGAAATCGATGCGTGTCTTCGGCGGAGTTGCTATCGGCTTGGCCAAGCGTTGTCAACCAAAACACGCCGTGCTGCAAACAAGGCTTCGCAAAGGTTGCCCGGCGGTTTAGCTTGGCCAAGCGAAGCGGACTATGAGCGAGACGACGGCCCAACCCACCCCCTCCAGCGACGGGAAGCGTGCATTACGAGTGCTGGTGGTGGAGGACTCGGAGTTCGACGCGCGCATGCTGATCGGCCTGCTGCGGGCGGGGGGGTTCGAGCCGGAGTTCGAGCGGGTGGAAACAGAGGACGGAATGCGAACCGCCCTTCGCCAAGCGCAATGGGAGGTGATACTTGCCGACTACAACCTGCCCGACTTCAGCGCGCCAAGGGCGCTCGAGGTGTTGCAGGAATCGCAACTCGACATCCCGTTCATCATCGTCTCCGGCGGCATCGGCGAGGACACCGCCGTGGCTGCAATGAAGTCCGGTGCGCACGATTACCTGATGAAGGGAAACTTGGCGCGGTTGGTTCCGGCGGTGGAACGGGAGTTGCGCGAGGCGGCGGTGCGGGCTTCGCGGCGGCAGACGGTCAAGGATTTGCGAGCGAGCGAGTTGAGACATCGTTCGCTGATCGAGAGCACCACGGACATCATTGCGGTGCTGGATTGCAAGGGCACGATTCAATTTGTGAGCCCGGCCTGCGAGCGGGTGCTAGGCATGAGTGCCGAGGCGCTGACTGGCAGTGACTGGTTTGGGCTGGCGCATGAGGGAGAGCGGGAGCGGTTGAGGTCGGAGTTTGGCCAGGGAGTTGGCCAGGACGGGAAACAATTTGCAATCAAGGGCAGGTTCACCGCGGCGGACGGGAGTGAGCGGGTGATGGATATCACGGCAAGCAACCTGTTGGCCGACGAGGCGATTGCCGGGGTGGTGATCAACGCGCGCGACATCACCGAGCGGTTGAAGGAGCAGGCGGCGATGCACGAGTCCGAGGAGCAGTTCCGGGTGGCCAGAGAAATCCAGCAACACTTGTTTCCCCGGAAGGCTCCGCAGTTGGACGGGTTTGACATTGCCGGTGCATCCAGGCCGGCTGCGGCGACGGGTGGCGATTACTTTGACTACCTCTCAATCTCGGACAGTCAACTGGCATTGGCGATCGGCGATGTGAGCGGGCACGGTATCGGCCCGGCCATGCTCATGGCGGAAACCCGTGCGTACTTGCGCATCCTCACCCGGAACCGCAACGATCTGTCACTGATCCTCACCCGGGCGAACACGATGGTGGGGGAGGATGTTGGCGAGGAGCGATTTGTCACCATGCTCTTGGCCAAGCTTGATCCTGAAAAAGGAACGCTCGTCCATGCCAGCGCAGGCCACTCGCCCGCGTTCATTCTGGGCTCCGACGGCGCGGTGAAGAGTGAGCTCAGGAGAACCGGGATGCCGCTGGGAGTCATGCGAGACGCGGAGTACACCGTGTCCAAGCCGCTTCGCTTGGTCAAGGGGGACGTGTTGGTGCTCCTGACCGATGGGCTTGAGGAAGCTGCCAACCCAGAAGGGGAGTTGTTCGGCGTCGATCGCATCTTGGAGACGGTACACCGAAACCGGCAGTCGAAGGCCGCGAAAATCGTCGAGTCGGTTTTTGAAACATTGAAAGAATTCTCGGGTAACACTGAACAGGTGGATGACCTGACGATGATCGTAGTCAAGGCAGAATAAATTTTTTTAAAAAATGCTTGCCAAAGCCGGACCTCTCCGATAGTTATCCACACAATTGAAGGCGAGGAGTAAGCTCGGTATCTCGATGGGGACAGATACGATGCGGTTATCCGTAATATGTCTGGCTGGGTTTCTCTCTATCTATGCAGGGTTGCCGTTGCTTGCGGCCAAGGAGGCTCAAACTGTAAAAATCAGCCGATTTCCCTCGAAGAAATACGGTGACAAACCGTTCGTCGTGACGGCCAAGGCCAGTTCAAAGTTGCCAGTCTCGATTTTTGTGAATGGCCCGGCTTCGATCGATAAAAAGGGTAAAATAACAATAAAAGGAGCTGGTATGGTGCGTGTTTTTGCCGTTCAGATGGGAAACGAACAATTCATGCCTGCCAAGCCTGAAATAGTGACTGTTGAGATTGCTAAGGCGTCATTGCTCGTACGAGCGGTCGATAAAACAATGAAAGAAGGAGAAAAGCACCCTGATTTTACTGTTACATATAAAGGATTTGTCAATGGGGAATCGGTGGAGAATTTAACCAAACCGGCCATAGCGAAGCTTGTTGAGGTGGGTAAAGGAAAAATAAAAAAGCGAAAAATCGTCCCAAGTGGCTCAGAATCAAGGAATTACAGTTTTAAATACATATCGGGTGATCTAAATGTTATCCTCAAGAGGAAGAGCTTTTTCGGACGAAATTGATATTTGTCCGTGAATTGGAGTGGCTTGTAGTCGCTCTCAAAAAAACGACTAAAAAGAAGAACTAAAACGATTAAAAAAACCTACGACTTTTTGCGCTTTGAAATGCTCTTTTGGGAGTGTGGATATTATTGGAAATAAAAGACTTGCCAAGGGTTAGGCCTTCAGGCCAAATCGGTGGCGGTTGTGAATAAGTTGTCGGTTGTCAGGTTGAATTAGCTTCAACTAAACAGTATTTCAACTATGAAAAAAATGATTGGAACCAAAGTTAAACGTACCATAGCGGGTCAGCTCGCTTTCGCTACTGCCATGATCTTTTCCCTTCCGGGAAATATGTTGGCGCAACAAACGCAGACAATCACTGCTCCCAGCATTGATGATGTTACCTATAGCACTACTTCCTTTAGTGTCGCGGCAACGTCCAGTTCAGGCTTGTCTGTTAAGTATGGCGTAGCCGGGCCTGCAACCGTAAACAGTAGCGGTTTGTTGACGATGATTGGCAAGGGTTCTGTTACGTTATTCTTCTTTCAGGATGGCGACGCTGATTATTACCCGGCAGCTCCTGTGGTGAAATCGTTCACCATCAACGGTGCAACGGCGACGGTTGATTTGGCTAACGCTTCTGCAGTCTATGATGGCACGGGTCAATTTCTAACCCCAATCCAGACTGATTCTGCGGGTGCCACTTTGAATGAGCCTATCACCGTTACCTACACGGATGCTGCTGGAAATGCAGTGGCCAGCCCTACAAACGTGGGTGTGTATGATGCAACGGCAACCATTACTTCAGGTTCGAGTTATTCTGGTTCTGACACGGGAACCTTGACCATTACGCCGGGGGTCGCAACTGTTACCATTTCAGGAATCAGCCAATCTTACGACGGTGCACAGAAACCTGTAACGGTTGTGACGGTGCCAGCTGGTCTGTCAGTGACAACTACCTATGGTGGATCTTTCGTGCCTGCAGCAGCTATTGAAGCAGTTGCAGCAGTTTTATATGCTGAAGGGGATGTAATACCAGAAGGCAAGGCAGTTGGTGACGTGAAAACAGCAGCCGTGGATGCTGTAGCTGCAGTAATAGCACCTTCTAGTGCGGGTGATTACGCGGTGACTGCCACTGTAGTGGATGATAATTATTCAGGTTCATCGAGCGCTACTTTGACCATCGGGTCGGTGGTCATAGACACCACTGCTGTGACTTACACCGGAGTCGCTCAATCGCCTTCAGTGACTCTGGTTCCGTCTGATTTGACGCACACTGTGACTTACACGGATAGTGCTGGAGAAGCTGTTTCAGCTACTAAAAATGCAGATACTTACACAGTTACTGTAAGCGTATCGGATGTCCGTTATCCGGGGGATATTTCCGCAAGCTACACCATTAATCCTGCTCCCTTAACGGCCGATCTGGGTGATCTTTCAATTTCCTATACTTCAGTCGCCCCGTCCTCAGAGGTTTGGGCTGGAACTCTTAGTTTTTCTGATGTACCCGCAGTTGAGGCAGTTGCAGCAGTTTTATATGTTGAAGGTGATACAATACCAGAAGGCAAGGCAGTTGGTGACGTGAAAACAGCAGCAGTTGATGCTGTAACTTTCAGCGGTTTTGTTGGAGGTGAATCCGCCACAACAGAAGTAGTTGCTGCAGTAGCCGGAGTTGCAGCAGTTGCAGAAGTTTTATACGTCGAGGGAGATACAATACCAGATGGAAAGGCGGTTGGTGATGTAAAAACTGCTGCGGTGTCTGCTGTGGCGGCAGTTCCTGCTGTGCTAAATGTGGTTACTGCTGGTTTGGTGGTAAGTTACGACAAGCCGGTGTCTAACGGTGGTGTTTATGTGGCAACACCTGCAGGTCTTTCCTCTAAGAACTACACTTTCACCTATACTGTCGGGTCACTGGAAGTGACCAAATTAAGTGCGGCGATAACACTGACCAATACATCTCAGGGCTACACCGGTTCCGTACTTGGCGTTACGGCAACCCCTTCGATTGAAGGTCTGGCCGTTGATTTGGTTTACCGGGATTCTGAAGGTGTGGTGGTTGACGGTCCCGTCTCTCAGGGAACCTATTTTGTTACCGCAACCATTGATGACCCTAATTATGCGGGTGTAAAACAGAGTCAGCTAATCATAACAGCGGCGGAAACGACCCTTGTATTGGCTGATCTTCCCGATGTGGTATACAGTACAACGCCGATCACTCTTCAGGCGACTGCGACTGGTGACCGTCCGGTTCTCTATTTCGTCACTGGTTCTGCTTCGGCTTCCGGGAATGTCATTACTTTGAAGAGCGCAGGAACCGTAAGGGTAACTGCTTATGTTGCCGGGACAGATGATTATGAATCCGCATACGTTGCCAAGACGTTTACTGTCAGCAAGGCCCCGGCTAGCGTCGTTATGGCAGATGTCTCTGGCATTTATACGGGTTTGGGGCAAGGGCTATTGGCGACGGTTACGAGTGAAAGCGGGACCACGCTTACGGTTGATGTGGGTTTGGAGTACAAGGATGCCGGTGGCAACACCGTGGTCAGCCCGACTGATGTCGGTGTCTACGCTGTCACGGGGACTATCAATGATACGAAATATTCCGGTTCGACTACAGGCATCCTGACGATCTTAAAGGCTCCCTTGACAATCACCGCAGATGCCCAGAGCAAGGAATATCTGGAGGCCAATCCAGCCCTTACCTTGAAATACGACGGTTTTGTAAACAGTGAGGGCAATTCAGTCTTTACCACTCAACCTACTGTCGCTACGGCTGCAGATGAAAACTCAGCGCTGGGGGTCTACGGCATCGTAGTTTACGGCGCCGTAGCCACCAACTATGCCATAACCCATGTGGACAGCACCTTAACGGTCGAGAAGAATACGATTGCCGTGACCTTGGCGGGTTTATCTCAGACCTACACCGGGTCTGGCTTGGCTGTGACGGCGACTCCAGCAGTGGCAGACATCAGCGTGGTGGTGACCTACGCGGATTCTGCGGGCGCGGCGGTAGCCAGTCCGACCAATGCAGGAACCTACACTGTGACTGCCACAGTGGATGATGCCCTCTACCGTGGGACTGCAACTGGTACTTTGACGATAGGCAAGGCAACGGCAACCGTGACACTGAGCGATTTGGCGTCAACTTATAATGGCTCACCCAAGGTCGCAGCGGTGACCACTGATCCTGTAGGCCTTACCGTAGACCTTACTTACAGCCAGGGGGCAACTTTGGTTGCTCCTATTGCAGCAGTTCAAGCAGCTGCAGCAGTTGAAGCAGTTGCAGCAGTTGCAGCAGTTGCGGAAGTTTTATACGTTGAAGGAGATGTAATTCCAGAGGGCAAGGTAGTTGGTGACGTGAAAACAGCCGCCGTGGTGGCTGTAACAGCGGTAGATGCTGTGGCTGCAGTCGCTGCTGTAGAAGCTGTCACTGGACCTTCAAATGCGGGCACATATTCAATAGTAGGTAGTGTGAATGACGAAAATTATCAGGGATTTGTTATTGGGGATCTGGTTATCGCCAAGAAGGTATTATTAGCAAGTGCGGATAATCTTACCAAGGTATATGGCAGCGCAAACCCTGCGGCGACCATTACTTATAGTGGGTTTGAGAATGGCGAGGTTGCATCAGTGTTGGACGCTGCACCTGTTGCGTCAATGGGTACTGATGAAACGAGTTCGGTTGGAATTTATGACATATCCCTTTCTGCAGGTTCCGACAACAACTACGAAATCACAAACGTGGCGCCCGTTTCTGCAGTTGAGGCAGTTGCAGGAGTTGCAGCGGTTGAGGCAGCTGCGGCAGTTTTATACGTTGAAGGAGATGTAATTCCAGTGGGTAAGGCGGTTGGTGACGTGAAAACAGCTGCAATAGCCGCTGTGGCAGCAGTAGATGCTGTAGCAGCTGTAGCAGCTGTTGGTAAGTTGACGGTGACAAAGGCGGTTTTGACTGTAACTGCTGCAGATGGGGGTAAGGTATATGGATTGCCTGTGACCCCTATTGGGTTTACCGCCACTGGATTTGTAAATGGCGATGTGATCGGCGGAATTGACACACAGCCCGTTGTCACCACGGCGGCAACTGCGGCCAGCGATGTTGGCAGTTACGTAACCACCGCTTCGGACGGCGAGGATAATAATTACAGCTTTGCATATATCGATGGTGTTTTGACTGTTTCAAAGGCCACGGCAACTATTGCCATTAGCGATACAACAGCAACCTACGATGGGAAATCCCACGGAGTGAAGGTGACCACCACACCGGCGGGTCTCGAGGGGAGTGTTACAGTCACGTATGTTGACACTACAAACGAGCCAGTGTTTGTGGGTGAGTATGATCCTGTCACCGCTAGCATGGATGATAAAAACTACTCTGCAGCTGATGTGCAAGGCACTTTTACAATTGAGCAGGGTAGTGATACCTACATCACACTGGCGGAAATGCCCGATGTTTATTATGGCACTCCTCCATTGGATTTGGGGTTGAGGGCCTCAACAGGCAACCGTGTTATGGTTTTTGTGGCGGGGCCAGCTGAGATTGGCAACGATAAAAACAGATTGGTGACTGTTAATGATGTGGGAACGGTTGATATTTTGTTGTATGCGCTGGGAGCAGGTATTCCTGCTGAGCAAAGATTTCAGGCGGCATCTTTTGAGGTTAAGAAACGGCCTCTGCTTATTACTGCAGATAACAAGAGTCGTACCTTTGGCTCGGGCAATCCAGAACTAACCTATTCCATTCAGGGATTTGCTTCTGGTGAGGATGAGTCTGTTTTTTCAACGGGACCGGCTCTGACAACTACGGCGGACAACTCATCCGGTGTTGGGGGTGTTGCTATTACATTTTCCACCGAGGCGGTTGATGGTTCTGGGCACTATGCAATAAGTCATCAGCCAGGAAATTTGACTGTTTCCAAGGCTCCCTTGACAATTACAGGTGGAGACCAAACCCGTAAGTATGGTCCGGTTGAAACGTCATTTTTTAGTGGCAAGCAATATGTTAATCAGGGGGGTGATGCGACAAGAAGTCGTTCGGCAGCTGCAGCAGTTTTATATGTTGAAGGTGATACAATACCAGAAGGCAAGGCAGTTGGTGACGTGAAAACAGCAGCAGTTGATGCTGTAACTTTCAATCATTGGCGTGTATTCGAAGTGACTTCATCGACTTCAGCCAATATGACATTCTATTTGGATGAAGATCTCTCTACAGCAGATAATCAGGCTAACTTTTCGACTATTTCCAGAGATGATTTTGTTTGGGATGCAACTACAAGAAATTTGGCTGCCCCAACTGTAGAAGGCTCTGGTATAGCTTTTGGAGTGCCGTACACGTCGTCATTTATGGATGTAACTTTTAATGATTCCTTCACGCAGGCGACACTTGTCTTTACTGGGAATTTATTGGAGACCACTGCTGGTTCGCCCGAAATAACGGCTCAATTACAAGGATTTGCGGCAATTTTTTCAAATATAAATATTGTTGATGGTGTTCCGGCAGTAGCAGCAACGTATGAAGATGATGGCGTTACGATAAAAACTCCAGCTGTAGCAGCTGTGCCGGCTAAGTACATGTCCATTACTTGGACGATGGATGCTGGAGGCTTTACTTATAGTGGTTTTGTAAATGCTGATGATCCCAGCGTCTTAACATCGCAGCCTAGCAGTAGTATTGCAGCCACAGCAATATCGCCGGTTGGAGATCACCCGATTGCTGTAAGTGGCGCTGAAGCTGACAATTATGAGATTACGCATGTAAATGGCAATCTTACAATTAGCCCGGCACCGTTGACAGTTACCGCTGACAACAAAGAGATAGTTGAGACGGAATCACTACCTGATTTCACTTATTCTGTTTCTGGATTTGTCAATGGTGAGGATGCTTCCGTGGTGGCCACTGCTCCTTCGCTTTCGACGGATGCTGACAACTCTGTACCGGGTGATTACTTGATTGTTCCCTCTGGCGCAGTTGCGACAAATTATGCGGTCGCTCATGTCAGTGGCACAATGAAGATAAAGTCCGCGGCCAAGGCAAAAGTAACCGGTTTAGCGACATCAAATTCCGCGCCGCTTAATGGGGACACGGTTACTCTGACAGCGACAGCCACTGGAGATTTGCTTACTTACGATTGGTATAATGGTAGGGATCTCGTCCAGAGCGGATCTTCGAACACTTTGGTGATCGAAGATATAGGCCTTGATCAGGCGGGTAGATATCAAGTGTTTGCGAAGAATTTCAAAGGTAAACACCGTAAATTGATCAATATTAAGGTTTCGGAGCGTGAAAACGAGGTGTTCTTGGTCGTTGGTGAAAATTCATCCACACCTAGTGCAGGCGATAGTCTGATCGCTAAATGGGATTTTAATGATGCTTCGGATTCTGCTGGATCAGTTGATTCTGTTGCTGGTATTCAAGGTGTATTTGCTGGTGGTGCAAAGTATGGCGATGGTCGTGCTGGAGCAGGTTCGGCTTTGGATGTCAGTGGAGTCAACGGTGCCATGTTGGTTGAAGATGGTGGATTCCTTAATGCCGCCTCCACACTCAACACAATTACGATTGTTTTCTGGCAAAAGGTGAATAAAGTCACTAACTCCACTAGTTTCAATGCTTTTTCGGCCAGTTCAGGTAGTGGGCGAGCTGCTCATGGGCATGTTCCTTGGAGCAACAATAATATTTATTGGGACACCGCTGGTTGTTGTGATGGTAACACCCAGCGCATTAACAAGGGTTGGGGTGGCGACTATTCCAATTGGAACCAATTTGTATTTGTAAAAAATGGTGACACAAAGGAAATCTGGGTGAACGGTTCAAAACTTCATTCCGGATCCAATACTGCCGTATTGCCTACCGATATTTCTAGACTGTCAGTAGGTGCCAACATTGGTACTGCGACCGATCAGGGAAGCGGTGGCGTTGATGGTTTAATCGATGATTTCAGGGTGTATTCGAGCGCTTTGAGCAGTGAACAAATTGTTGAGATGTATTTGGCTGAAGCGGGATTGTATCCTGAGGATTTAGCGCTGAAGCAGCTTCTTGAGAGTGAAGGGTTCAAGGTTACCATGCAGGGCCCCAGCCACCCTGTGAGTGAGGTGGATGCGCGCCACACGGCAGCAGTTGTGATTTCATCAACGCTAGAGGATGATTCTTTCGCCGCTAATTATGCTAGTACTACTGCCCCTATCATCAACTTGGATGATTCAGTCCAGGATGCCCTCGGTTTTATTGGTGGACGAGACGATCTTGCGGGAACCGTTGATTCGGCAATTCAAATTGAAATCATTGACGCGGATCATCCTCTCGCCGGCGGGCTTTCTGCCGGAGCACAGACGATTCTCAGTTCCCCAGGTACTATTAATTGGGGGACTCCGAACGCAGCAGCTTTGGTTGTTGCCACGGCGGGGGGTGCATCTCATCAGGCTGCGGTCTACGGGTATGACATCGGTTCATCGATGGCTGGTGGGATTGATGCCGCCGGCCGAAGAGTGAACCTCCCACTTCAGACGGCAGATCTGGGCTCTATGACAGCTGAAGGTGGCGCCTTGTTGGTTGCTGCAATTGATTGGGTGAGTAGTTTTTCCATTATCGACGAGGGTGGTGATCTTAGTGCAACTATTGCCGATTCGATTGTACTAAACGGTAGG
>Ga0209043_1001460_pt1 | contig 13455 bp, 10 predicted proteins | sample SaaInlV_100m_DNA_3_FD_184654 | JGI IMG/M metagenome (GOLD analysis project Ga0209043, IMG submission 184654) | Marine microbial communities from expanding oxygen minimum zones in the Saanich Inlet - SI037_S4LV_100m_DNA (SPAdes) (version 2) | ecosystem: Environmental > Aquatic > Marine >... | reverse complement strand
AATATATACTCGCTGTTGATAGAATGAACGAACAAGTTGCACACTTGTACCAATCTTATAACCCTGCCATTTTAAAAGCTCTTAAACAAGTATTCGATAATGCTAGACTAGCCGGAAAAAAAGTTTCTATTTGCGGAGAATTAGGTGGTGATCCACTAGCCACCCTCTTCCTTTTGGGGTTAAGCAACTTAGATAGTCTGAGTATGGATCCGCACGCAATACCACATGTGAAGAAAATTATCGGTCAGTCCGACATGAAGGATGCTAAAAAATTTACTGAACAACTTTTAAACTTAAATACAACTAATGAAATTAATTGCTTTCTTAATGATGAGATGAGAAAAAGGTACCCTTTAGATTTTCAGTAGGATCCCATTTAAGAAACAATAACCCTTTTAAGTATATAAAACTAATATATTAACTTTAACAAACGAGGAATTACATGAAGCAAAAAACGTTTCTATTTACATCTGAATCAGTTTCCGAAGGCCATCCGGATAAAATAGCTGATCAAGTGTCCGATGCAGTACTTGATGCTATTTTAAAAAATGACCCTAAAGCACGAGTCGCCTGCGAAACTATGATTACAACAGGATATGCTGTTGTTGCAGGAGAAATTTCAACCAAATGTTATATTGAGATTCCACAAATTGTTAGAAATACAATCAAAAATATTGGGTATACTCACTCTGAAATGGGCTTTGATTTTGAAACATGTGGCGTATTAGTTTCACTAGATGAACAATCTAAAGATATTGCACAAGGAGTGGACGAGGGATCTAAAAAAGAACAAGGAGCAGGAGACCAGGGAATGATGTTTGGTTACGCCACCAAGGAAACACCTGAACTGATGCCTATGCCAATAATGTACTCTCATAAACTTGTTAAAAAACTAGCTGATGTACGAAAAAAAGGTCAAATATCCTATCTACGGCCTGACAGCAAATCTCAAGTATCAGTCCGTTATGAAAATGATAGGCCTGTATGCGTAGAGACTGTGGTTATTTCAACACAACATAACCCCGGAGTTTCTAACAAAAAAATGCGTTCAGAAATAACAGAGCAAGTAATAAATAAAGTTATTCCTGAAAGATTTCGTGCCAAGAAAATGAAAATTCATATTAACCCGACAGGAAATTTTGTCGTGGGTGGTCCGCATGGTGACTGTGGTCTGACAGGAAGAAAAATTATAGTCGATACCTATGGTGGTTTTTCTAGGCATGGAGGGGGTGCATTCTCCGGAAAGGACCCATCTAAGGTCGATAGATCAGCAGCTTATATGGCGCGTTATATTGCTAAAAATCTAGTAGCTGCTGGCACCGCCGATCGTTTAGAAGTTCAACTTGCGTATGCAATAGGAGTGGCAGACCCTGTTTCAGTATTTGTTGAAACTTTTGGCACGCACAAAATTAATCCAGATACCTTTGAAGATTTAATTCGTGGAAATTTTAATTTGAAGCCAGCTGGGATTATTAAAACGCTTGACCTCTTAAAACCTAGATATTCACCAACTGCAGCCTATGGTCACTTTGGTAGAAAAGAAGCCAGCTTTACCTGGGAAAAAACAGACAAAGTCAAAGCTATAAAAAAATCTACCGGCCTTTAATTCATTAGAATCACAAGTCGGCACAAAATATGTGTGAATAAAATAAGCTCATCAACTATCTAATAGAGACTAAGTCTTATACACAACAATCAGCAAAAACTTTCTGCAAAAAGAATTTATTTCTTATGGCTAAGGTACCTTTCATCAACAAACACGGGTTTGTCGAGTACCCATTTCTACATGATGCGAGAAAAGAATCAAACTGGTGGTTTTTCAATCTCCTTGAAGATTACCTAAAACGTCGTGCAAAGCAAAAATATGGCCATACATACACCCGCGACCACATGGATGAAGATATGATGCAGTTTCTCGCGGAGACAAACCTTAAATTTTTTGTTTTACTCCCGAGTGGAATGGGAATGGAGTTCAAGTTGATAGGAAAATATGAAACACCTGAACTGATTCACCTAGAAGATCCTGTCGCATTCGTAACGGAATCTTTTGGAGGCGGAAAATTTAAATGCAATATCTATCACAAGGGTACTTTTGCCGGGACAAATAACTACAAAGCTCATGGTGATCCAAAATGGGTTGAGATTGAAGATGACAACCCCACAGGGTAGATCAACAAAACCATAGAATCAAAATCAAGAGAAGGTATTACAGTTGGTCAGAGTTCCTCGTCCGGGTTACGAGGTTTTAAAATAGTAGGAATTTTAACTTTCAAATCCGCAGGCAAAGTATTTGGCGTACTCCCCGCAGCTCCTTCTACCTTTGGCTTTTCCAGTCTTACATAAATTTTTTCATCACTAACTTTAATCGGGTATACCTCAGTACTAAGCTCTGGGTTTTGAGGACACCATCCACTTTTTAACTCAAAACGCCATTCGTGATTTGGGCAAATTAAAATACCCTCCTCAACCCTGCCCTCGCCTAAGGGAGAACCCCTATGTGGGCAGGTATTATCTATAGCATAAAAATTCCCTTTGTAATTAAATAGAGCTATTTCCTTATCACCAACCTCAATAATAGCCGACTTACCAATCTCCAAGTCAGCGCATTTCATAACTTTTGTATATTTTACTTTCGCCACAATTTTTTTGGTATCTATCGGTTATAAAAAAAAAACCTGGTATCTCAATTTAATTGTCTACTTTTTATTTTTATCATGAAGAGATTTAACAAAATTAAACTCACTACTTGAATATAGGAAATCCATCACCTTTCGGCCTAGAATTTTGGAACTTGTGTGCTTGATCACTTCCGGGTTTGCCATCATACGATTTTTTACATCATCTGGTTTTTGTTTACTTTGCTCTGCGAGAGTCTTAAACTCCTCTTCCAGATCAAATTGGCTGACATGAATATCTTCCAATGACCCAATATTCTCCAATAATATATACCCTTTACAATTATTTTCGGCTTTACCTCTCCATTCTTCTTTTGCTTTCTCCTCATCGAATCCGGAATCTTCAGCTTTCATACCTGACTGCTCAATCTGGAACTTCATTCCCTCAAGCATAAATTTTAATTCACTGTTCACCATAGAGTCAGGAGCTTCAATGGGGTTATCTTTAACCAATTGATCAAATATTTTCTCCTTAACACGCATTTCTTCCTTTTGTTCATACATTGCTTGCAACTTGGTTTTAACCCCTCTTTTAAAACTATCTACAGAATCAAACCCTTCTTTCTCTGCGATATCATCAGACAGCTCTGGCAACTCCATTTTTTTCATTTCTTTAATCTTGACATTAAAAGTAGCTACATCTTCTGGAGTCTTATCCTTGGACCCCGGGATAGGAATACGCACACGACTAATTTTATTATTCCAATTTGGAGGCAAAATAGCTTTGGCTTCAAATTCTTCTCCTAACATATGTCCTAGAAGTTCATCCTCAAACCCCTTAATCATCTTATTATCACCAATCCTGATTGCCATATCCTTAGCGTTTCCATTTTCTAATGGCTCCCCATTAAAAAAACCTTCGAAATCTACAGTTAGATAATCACCCTTCACAGCCTTATGATCGTCATCATGATGCTCATAATTACCGTATTGTTCTAGGATACTATCAATTGCAGCTTGAACTTCAGCTTCAGGAAGATTAATCTCTACCTTATCCACCTTAAGGCCTTTATAATTCTTAACCTTAACTTCTGGTTTAATATCCAGGGTAACGGAAAATTTTAAAGGGTTGTTTATTTTGATATTCTCAAAATCAGAGTTGTCAATTTCTGGAGCCCCAACAGGAACAATCCCACTTTGGCGGAGAGCCTTTTCGTAGTACTCCTGCAATAACTCCTGAAACATATTTGTAAATGATTGTACTGGAACTTGTTTTTCAAGAATATTCCGAGGAATCTTTCCTGGCCTGAATCCCGGCATTTTCATCTGGCGGTTCAAGTCCTTGTACGCGTTATTGATTTTCTCGGTAACAACCTCTTCTGGAATTGTTATATCCAATTTTCGTTTTAGCGATTCCAATTCCTTAACATCAAGTTCCATAATAATTTCCTATTAATAATAAATCTTTGGATAATACTAGAGGTACAAAAATCAACATGTATAAATAAGGTTACTATTTGGTCATTGGTTCTTGAGCAAATCTTGTAGAAATTATTAAGTCGAGTTCTCGCTTAAGTTCGCTTAAAATATCTTCATATGAGTATGAACCTAATGCTTCAGTACCTTTTTTTAAGTTGACCCTAGAAGGACCACACCAAAGCCCAAGGTCGGCATCATCCGTTTCTCCTGGACCATTAACCCTGCAACCCATAACGGCGATAGTAATTTTATGTGATTCAGCATATTTTGTGATTTGGCGTACTTCCTGAGCCAAATCTACAAACTTATTATTTTCAACACGTGAACAACTTGGACAAGCAATTATATTAAGGCCATCAAGAAAATTTTTAGGTACCGAACGAAATCTCCCTTGTTCAATATCACTAAGTATTTCGCGACCAACAGAAATTTCTTCTCCTTTTTGGTCATTAGGCAATGTGAGAGAAACACGAATGGTATCACCAATACCCGCAGATATAAGTTGCTCAAATGCAACCCTTGTCTTGATAACACCCTCAGGGGGCATACCTGCCTCAGTTACTCCTAAGTGTAGAGGGACATCGGGACGCTCACTTGCAAATCGGCGATTAGCATCAACAACCTTTTCGAAATCAGAATCTTTAAGTGATACGCAATAATTGGTAAAATTCAAGTCATCCAATATTTTGCAATGATCGATCGCACAGCGAACCATTCCTTCGATTTGATCCTCTTTAAACTTTTCTTTATATTCAGGATCAATAGACCCACAATTAACGCCTATCCGAACCGCACAGTTATAGGATCTAGCTGCCTCAACAATAAATTCTACTTTTTGAAAGATCGATTTGTCTTTATCTAAATGGTATAAATGTCCTGGATTGTATCGAATTTTATTAACTAATGGGGCAACTTTGAGCGCTAACTTATAATTTTCTTGCAGGTCAACAGAAAAGATTGGATTTGGAAATTTTTCACGAAGAGTTTCAAGAGCGACAACGTCCGCTTCATTGTCCACAGCTATTCTTATAATATCCGCGCCAGCCTGCTCAAGAATTTCGATTTGTCGACCAGTCTCCTCCAAATCCTGTGTTTGAGTTGCAGCCATACTCTGAACAGCTACTGGAGAGTCTCCACCAATAACTAGTGAACCTATAAATATTTTCCGTGATGATCTTTCTATATTACTCATATTACAAAACAAAAAAAGGCGATCATAAACTATAAAACATTATTAAGATAATCGGGCGAGGTTATCAGAGTTTACAATTGTTAACAAGTAAGGTTATAGAAAATAAATTTCTAAGTTACAAACAACTAAAAAAAATTAACAGGCACTTGAACCTTAAATAAATTCTCATTCTTTCAAGAGAATGATAAAATAGGATGATATGAGAAAACGTCAAATTAAGATCAGTTATCTGAAGATATTAATAAGCCCTATTGTATCTATTTTATATGTTTGTTTCTTTTTTAATAGCGTTTTTGCTGATCCTCTACATGGATTATCTTTGTACGGTCCCGAGCACCTAAAGTACAAACATGGACAACCCTATGATTATAGTAACCCAAATGCCACGAACGGGGGTCATTTAGTATTAGCAGATTTTGGAGCCTTCACCAAGTTAAACCCATCCTCTTTAAAGGGAGTACCAGCACCAGGCATAGCTAATCTAATTTTTCAAACACCTATGGATAGCTCCGCTGATGATTTCGAGCCATTTTCCCAATATGGAAGTTTAATAGAAAAAGTCGACTTGGCAGATGATCGCATGTCCATGGTCTACCATATCAACATGAATGCAAAGTTTTCTGACGGTCACCCTGTTACAGCGGATGATTTTGTTTTTTCTTTCGACCTATTAAAGGACCCTGAATATCACCCTATCTCAAAACAGTACTTTAAAGATATTAAATCTATAACAAAGATTAACTCTCATGAAGTGATGTACACCTTCGGCATATACAACCAAGAACTTCCTTTAATAACTGGGCAAATGACTATATTCCCGAAACACGTATATGGAATAAAGGATAAATCATTTGGGTCAGATTTTGATGAAATTGCAGTGGGGAGCGGTCCTTATAAAATTAAAAGTTTTGAGTTTGGAAAACACATAACCTTCGAAAAAAATAAAAACTGGTGGGGCAAAAACCTAGCAATAAATAAGGGAAGATATAATTTTGATAAAGTCACCTGGAAAATATACTTAGATCCAGTTGCAATGCGAGAAGGCTTTAAGGGCGGAGATTTTGATGCTCACATGGTAAACAGTTCCCGTGATTGGGCCTTGGACTTTAAGGGAGACTTTGTTAAAAAAAAATATTACATCAGAGACACATTCCCTCACACTAGAGTAGCTGGCATGCAAGGATTTGTCATGAATCAGCGCAATCCTATTTTCTTATCCAGAAAAATACGTGCAGCAGTTGCCATGGTTTTTGATTTTCAATGGAGCAATAAAAACCTTTTCTACGGACAATATACTCGTAACGAATGTTATTTCGATAATAATCCAGAAATGCGAGCAAGGGGGTTACCGAATGGCGAGGTTAAGGCCATCTTGGAAAAACTACGGGAAAAACACGGATCCTCCTTTGTACCCAAAACAACATTGACAAAACCCGTTGGTGCTCCTGGCCAAGGACAGTCTCTAGACAAAAATATCAAAGTAGCTAATTCTTTATTTGACTCGATTGGGTGGTTGATGGGAGTTGATGGGATACGCAGTAAAAATGGCAAACGCATGACCATTAAATTAGTTCTTAATTCCCCCCTCTTCCAGCGCATTGTAGAACCCTATAAAAATAATCTAAAAAAGATCGGTGTAGAATTAGATATTAAAGTGGTTCAAATCGCAAAATACGAAGAAATTTTAAGAAATTTTAATTTTGATATGATAGTTGCTAATTATCCGCAAAGCCGATCACCTGGAAATGAACAGCGCTCTATGTGGAGTAGTGAAGCGGAAAGCACTCCGGGTTCACGAAATTATATGGGAGTCAAAAACCCAGCCGTCGACGAATTAATCAATACCATAGTTGAAGCCAAGTCTCGCAAAGACTTAATTAACTCTATTCAAGCAATGGATCGGATTCTTACCCACCAATTTTATATCGTTCCTAATTGGTATATACCTTATGATCGAATTGTTTACTGGAATAAGTTTTCACGCCCAAAAATTAACGCCTCACAGTCAATCATAATAAATAATATACTCGAATGGTGGTGGTTTGATAAAAAGAAAGCAACAATATTAAAAAAGGCGCGGGACTCAGGTTCCTCACTCCAGTAATTCTTCCTCGATGACATCTTACATAATACGTCGATTTCTTTTAATGTTTCCAACCCTCATCGGAATCGTGACAATAACATTCTTGATTATTCAGTTTGTTCCCGGAGGACCTATTGATCAAATGAAATCTCTCCTGAGAGGTCACTCTGCATCACTATCTGAAGCTGGGGGGGGAGCCCAAAAAATGCTCTCTATAAAACAGTCAGGAATTAACGATACAAATCTGAAAAACCTTAAAAAAATATATAACCTTGATCGCCCCTTATGGGAACGCTATATCAGAACATTTTTATGGTATGCACCCATAAATTCTGAAGGTTCATTCTCCGACCGATTTATTAATAGAGATAATTGGGAAGGGTTTCTAGTCTTTAAATTTGGTGATTCCTTTTACAGAAACAAATCTGTATTAGAGCTTATTAAAGAAAAATTGCCTGTCTCGGCATCTCTAGGCGTAACAAGTTTTTTTATTACTTATATTATTTGTATTTTTCTTGGGATCTCTAAAGCGGTCAGGCATGAAACGCAATACGATACAATGACCAGTCTCATCGTACTTGTAGGCTACAGTATTCCTGGGTTTGTAATGGGCATATTTGTGATCGTATTTCTAGGTCCAGGTGACGGGGCAATTATTCACCTTATTCCTCTATCTGGATTGACTTCGGCAGGGACCCCCGGGTATGAAGAGTGGTCAATATTAAAAAAAACCGGTGACTACCTTCATCATCTAGCCGCTCCTTTGTTCTGCTTTATATTAGGTGGTTTTGCTACTCTCACCATGCTAACTAAGAATGCCATCCTGGAGGAAACACAAAAACAGTATGTTCTTACTGCGCGAGCAAAGGGATTGCCAGAGAAAATAGTTCTATTTAAACATATCCTTAAAAATGCACTTATTCCTCTTGTAACAGGTTTTCCAACTGCATTTCTGGCAATGTTTTTTGCTGGCTCGCTTTTGATTGAACAGATATTTACTCTAGATGGCCTCGGCCTACTTTCTTATCAGGCTGTCATACAAAGAGACTATCCAATAGTTCTGGGAACATTATTTATATTTTCATTAATGGGACTGATCGGTCAGTTACTGACAGACCTGACATATGTCCTTATTGATAGACGTATCTCTTTCGATGAGTCGCAATCTTAATCCATTTATGACATGGAAATAACCAATGATTTTAGCCTTAAATTGAATAAATTTAAGCGTGACAAAAGAGCTTTTATTAGTTTTTTATTTTTATGTGGGCTTTTTATCATTACAATCCCGGCGGAGTTTTTATGTAACACCCGTCCTATTCTACTTGTAGTTGAAGGTAGAACCTTCATACCCGTATTATTCACTTACAGTGAAAAAGATTTTGGAGGGACTCTTCTAAGAGAACCTGACTATCTCTCAAAAAGATTCAGAAATCTTCTGAATGGAATACCAGAAGACAACAATTTTTATTCTATGGACACCAACAAACCATCATCCTTTGATATTGGCTTAGATGATTTTGAAGAACCGGATCCAATTTTTTCAATTGAAATGGATGACTTTGAGGATGAATTAAACGAAAATCATGTTTCACAAAATACAAAGTACCATAATAAAAAACCTTCTATAAAACCTCTTGATTACTGGGAATTGTGGCCACCGATTCGTTATGACTATAAATATATACCCACAGAAAGTAGAAGCGGGAATGTAGTTCTTGCAGCACCTTATAAAACAATTGATAAAGAAACTAACAAAGTTACAGACTCATCATGGATCGACGGCCATTACTTAGGGACTGATGATAGGGGGAGAGATGTTCTAGCAAGGTTGATTTATGGAATCCGTATATCAATGATCTTTGGAATCTCAATTGCCATTACAGGAACACTAATCGGATGTTTACTTGGGGGAACCCAAGGGTACTTTGGAGGGTGGATAGATCTAATAGGGCAAAGGTTAACCGAAATATGGGGTTCAATTCCGAGATTGTATATTCTAATTATTTTAAGTTCTTTTTTAGTTCCTTCGGCATTGTTACTTTTTTTGATTTTAAATTTAACTGCATGGATGGGTATCGCTGCTTATATACGAGCTGAATTTTTAAAAATTAGAAACTTTGAATATGTAAAATCCGCAAAAGCTATGGGTGTATCTAATTTTAGCATTATGCGTAAACACATTCTACCAAATGCATTAACCCCAGTTATAACCTTTTTCCCGTTTGAAGTAACCGCTGGGATTCTAGCGCTTGTAAGTTTAGATTTTCTAAATTTAGGGGTTCCGAGTCCTGCTCCTAGCATCGGAGAGTTACTAGCACAAGGAAAGACCAACCTTCAAGCCGTATGGATTTTACTTCCTACATTTGTAACCCTCACTGCAGCTCTGACGATGCTGACTTTTGTCGGAGAGGGAATACGTAATGCATTTGACCCTAAAAGGAATAATTAAGTGTCTTCATTACTTCAAGTTAAAAACCTTAAAACTTATTTTAATGTTGGGATTGATAAGGTGGCACGTGCCATCGACGGTATATCATTTAACCTGGAGGAAGGCAAAACCCTTGCTATCGTAGGCGAATCTGGATGTGGAAAAACTCAAACTGCGTTTTCAATAATTCGTCTCATTGCTAACAACGGATTTCACCCCTCCGGAGAAATCTACTTTAACAAAAGAAAACTATCAAACCTTACCGAATTAGAAATGCAATCAATACGTGGAAATGATATTTCAATGATTTTCCAGGAACCAATGACATCACTAAATCCGCTGTATCGAATAGGCAATCAGTTAGAAGAACCTCTATATCAGCATAGAAAAATAGCGAAAGGTCCTGCTCGCAAACTTGCGATAGAATTGTTAAACCAGGTAGGAATTCCTGACCCACACAAAAGGTTAGACTGTTTCCCTCACGAACTCTCTGGAGGAATGAAACAACGTGTGATGATTGCTATGGCGTTGGCTTGCAAACCAAAACTACTCATCGCTGATGAACCAACTACAGCGCTAGACACCACCATTCAAGCTCAAGTTCTAAAGTTAATGTCTGACCTTCAAAAAGAAACAGGAATGTCTATTCTTCTCATCACCCATGATATGGGAATTGTAAATCAAATAGCTGATGACATTTGTATTATGTACGCAGGTAGAATTGCCGAAAAAGGTTCTCGCGATAATATTTTAAAAAACATGGCGCATCCATACACACGCCACTTGATGAATTCAATTCCAAAAGTCAAAGACACTGGTTTTATCCTTAACACTTTACCTGGAATGGTCTCCGAGGCGACTGATTATGGTACTGGGTGTCTTTTTACAGAACGTTGCTCGCAGGCTATGGATATTTGTAAAAAGATTGATAGCCCTCAATATACTATCGAACCCAATCACTTCACATTTTGCCATCTATATGAGCATGGGAAACTACCACAAGAAATCGCCATGCCAGGCAGCATTAAATCACCAGAGCGCTCGACGGAAAACAAATCAATTTTATCCATTAAAGCCCTACGAACATGGTTCCCCGTCCGAAAAGGAGTATTTTTAAGGATAGCGAACTATATTAAAGCAGTGGACAATGTTGATCTTGAAATACAAAAAGGATCTACACTTGCGCTTGTAGGTGAGTCAGGGTGCGGTAAGACAACCCTTGGCGAATCTATATTAAAGCTTACAGGAGAAACTCAAGGAGAAGTGATCTTTGAAGGACTAGACATAATGAAATTAAATAACACTGAATTAAAGAAAATACGCAATCAAATGCAAATTGTATTTCAAGACCCTATGGGATCGTTATCACCACGTATGACAGTTGAAGATATCGTTGGAGAGGGACTACAGGTGCACTCTAAAGACATGGGTTTGATTGAACGTAGAAAAAAAACAGAAGATGTTTTAAACGAGGTGGGATTACCAAAATCTTCTATAAGCAGATACCCACACGAATTTTCTGGCGGACAGAGGCAACGCATTGCGATTGCTCGGGCATTAATTCTTGAACCAAGATTTCTAGTACTAGATGAACCAACAAGTGCTTTAGATGTTTGCGTACAAGCCCAAGTTCTCAACCTTTTTAAAGAATTACAAGCAAAACGAAAACTGACCTACTTATTCATCACCCACAATTTAGGTGTAGTGAGATATATGGCTGATAAAGTGGCGATCATGTACCTTGGTAAAATCGTAGAAAACGGGTCGACAAATGAAATATTTCAAAACCCAAAGCACCCATATACCAAATCATTGCTAGAGTCTATTCCAGACATTGAAATCCGCAAAGCATTTCAGTTAATCACAGGTGATGTTCCCTCCCCTTTGAACCCACCTACCGGTTGCCACTTTCATCCACGCTGCCCAATTCTTCTTAATGAGAGTGATGATTCACAACTAAGTCACAAATGCAAAAAGGAATATCCTAAACCTGTGTATACGGGAACATCATTTGTTCGGTGCCATGCCAAAAAATAAAAATTCTATCTATAATCTATTATTCGGACAATCTCATTTTATTGAAGAAGTAATAAATAATAGCTAACGTGCAAGACCCTGACACACCAAGACATACTATTCCATAAATCGACATAGATATATCCTCAAAAAATTAACTTCATAATAACGTCATGAATTAGCACCTCTACCTTAGAGAGTATCAATCCCAAATAACCTAAGAAATGACACAGCAGCCCAAATACCAATACTTGCAAAAAAACCAAGTGCCACTGCAGCAAGAATAAAAAGACTTAAAACTTTAAAAACTTTCACAATACTTTCACCCTTTAAAGTTTCATGGGATCTAAATTTTGCGCACAAAAAAATCTCACTAATATTATCTAGTTTTTGAAACGTTAAAATATTATCATAATATTTTTAAATATCTAAAAAATCGAAATAAGGACCAGAACAAAATTACACGGTTAAGCTCACTAGTGCAGAGCATTTAATAACCTCTTAGCTTGCTGGTCAGCGCGATAAGAACTTCTTACTAAGGGACCGGCTTCAACATATTTAATTCCAAGAGACAGTCCAATTGTTTTATATTCAGCAAAAGTTTCCGGATGTATATACTCGACTACATCCAAGTGCTTTCTAGAAGGCCTCAAATATTGCCCTATAGATAGAATTTTACAATTTATTTCTGCTAAATGACGCATTGTCTCAACAACCTCACTTTTTTTCTCTCCAAGCCCCAGCATAAGATTACTTTTCGTAATTATATTTTTTTTTGAAATATTTTTTAAAACTTTAAGCGACCATGAATAACGACATTGAGGTCTCACAATTGATTGTAAAGATTCAACGGTTTCTATATTATGAGCAATGACATCGGGTTGCGACTGACATATTTTATTTACAAGGAAATCTTCACCCTTAAAATCAGGAATCAAGGCTTCTACTTTCACGTAAGGATTTCTTATTTTAATATTGCAAATCGTTTTCGCCCAAATACCAGCTCCTCCGTCGGGTAGGTCATCTCGATCAACTGATGTTATTACGACATAGTCAAGGTTTAGCTTAGATAGCATTTCTGCGATTTCTACAGGCTCCTCTTCCCTTGGAGGCTTCATAGATCCCGTCGGGACATCGCAAAACTGGCAAGATCTAGTACATGTCTCTCCGAGAATCATAAGGGTTAAAGTTCCTGCAGACCAACAGTTTCCCGCATTAGGACACGAAGCTGATTCACAAACGGTGTTTAACCCATGTTTGTCGACCAAGGTTTTCAAACGAAAATAATTAGCTCCTTTCGGCAGAGAAGTCTTAAGCCAATCTGGAAGTTTCCGGATAGAAGCATGAAAAGGTTTAGAATTTTTCATAATTTATATAAACAAAATATCCATGTTTTTTAATTCAAAATAAATTTAACCCAGATATAATATAATTGATAATAAACTTAGTATAGAAAGTTTATTATCAAACTTTCTATAGTAATTCTAGTCTTCCGAAAACTTATTTTCACAAATAATCACTCACATGATCACCTTAACAAAGTCGAATAATTTAACAATATCACCTCATTTCTTTATTTAATTATGTCAGTCACTATTATCGATAGATACATTCTTAGAGAGTTGATAAAAATATTCCT
>Ga0209043_1001450_pt1 | contig 13515 bp, 12 predicted proteins | sample SaaInlV_100m_DNA_3_FD_184654 | JGI IMG/M metagenome (GOLD analysis project Ga0209043, IMG submission 184654) | Marine microbial communities from expanding oxygen minimum zones in the Saanich Inlet - SI037_S4LV_100m_DNA (SPAdes) (version 2) | ecosystem: Environmental > Aquatic > Marine >... | reverse complement strand
GATTTTTTAAGGAAAACTTTATGCCTCTATATGAATATTTCTGCGAAAACTGCAAAGTTGATTTTACCTTGCTTCAATCTTCAGATATAGACAAAGAGGAGTCCGTGTGCTCCGAGTGTGGTTCTAAAAATACGCGCTATAAATTCTCTTCGTTTGCTGCAAAGATTCAAGGAAAACCCTTCAAAGATCTACAAAAACCAGTTACTGCTGATGATCTACCTAATAAAAATGTTTTAAAAATTCCTCCGGCTAGACATATTTCTGAATACCAATAAATCAAACAACGCAACAGACTAAATAGCCCTTCTAATTCCCTGAAAACTTCATAACAATTTAATTCAGGCACGATGAAAAACAAGAATAGAAAACAAAAAGACACCCCCCCTATTAGTGATTTAAAATTGACCGTTGTTGGCAAAAAAATTATCCAACCTATATTCTGGACTATTGTCGTTGTCCTGGGGCTGTGGTCTCTAATGCATTTTTCAACCCCAGAAAAAAAACTCGAACCATATACTCAATTCAAAAAACAATCTACGGCTTTTAAAAGTAATGATGATGAAAAAGTAAAACCAGAGCTAGAACGCTTTACCCAATCCAAACAACCAAAATTCTCCAACATTTCAAGCCAAAATTCTGAGCCTAAATCAAACAGTTACCAACTGCCGAGAAAGACACTTGAACACATCCAAAAGGGGATGCATCTGATTGAAGAGGGGAAATTTAACAGCGCCGATATTGAATTTAAAAAAGCAGCAGAAATAAGCCCAGACTCACCCGAAGTTTTTGCACTTTGGGGAACGGCGCTTCGAGTACAGAAAAAATACAAAGGAGCTAACCGGCATTTTGCAAAAGCCATGAAGTTGGCACCCAATGACGCGGAAATCGCATTCAACTGGGGTGTCTCCCGTTTTAGAGAAGAAGCCACCGATGAAGCTATAAAGCTATTCTTAACAACTGTCAAACTAAATCCATCTTATCACATGGGCTGGTATTATCTTGGAAAAGCCTATGGACAAGTAAATAATTTAGACGAAGAAATTAAGTGCCTTTTGAAAGTTACCCGCTTAAGGCCTGATTTTGGTTGGGGTCACTTTGATTTAGCAATAGCTCTCAGTCTAAAAAAGAAGTTTGAAGAAGCGGCACCCTACTTTGAACAGGCTATTGCTATTGACAAAAAACAATTCGAAAAACCTTTCGTCGTTCAGTTTCTAACTGCGCTAGGAAGATATAGTCCAACTCCTCAAAAAAATAGAGAAAAGAAAAAACCAGAACAGGCTGTCCAAGATGCAAAAAAAAATATTACTCCTCTAGAACATTCAGAGCTTAAGGAGGCAAAGGACGAAGGGTCAGATCATAAAATGGACGAGGGGTCCAAGATGAAAAAAGCAACAACCAACGTCAAAGGGACGATGCTCATCAACGGAAAGTCCCCTGGACCTAATGCTCTCATTTTTCTGGAAACAAAAACAAAAATGAAAGCACCAAATCAAAAAATACTTAAAGTCACTATTGACCAAAATGACCTTCAGTTTTCTCCTAAGCACACCATAGTCCCAGTAGGATCTACCGTTGACTTTTCTAATCAAGATGTTGAGGTCCATAACATTTACTCAAAATCTTTAAATAACCAATTTAACTTGGGGGCCATGTCTTCAGGCATGGTTAAAACCATCTCACTCCTTCAACCAGGCCCGATCGTCCTTAGATGCAACCTGCATAAAGACATGGTAGGGACTATCTTTGTTGTGCCCAACGGTTACTACACGCAACCCGACAAACAAGGAAACTTTAAATTCAAAGAAGTAAAAAGTTCAGGTTACATTATACAAACTTGGGCACCACATCTTGCGCCAGACAATGTTGAAACTAACTTGAAAACTGCTGACTTAAATGGTGAGGATCAAACCTTTAATTTTGATATTCAAACGGCTTCCCTTCCTGAAGAGATCCATGATATGATTGATTCTGTCGACTATAATGCTCTTGTTGATAATATTGATAGCGAACTTAAACAGGCAATCAAAGACTGGGAAAATGGAAAAAAATACGTATCGCGTAAACGTGCCTTAATGGCAGTCACAAAATATTATGATGGCGGAGGCCTTAAAGGCGCTTTGGCAAAGAGTTTTAGTGAAAAAAGAAGCCAAGGTTTAGAAGATAAACTTGATGATATTCGAAAAGTTATTTCAGGAATTGGTAAAAACTCAAAATCCGCTACAGGAGATTCTCTCAGACAACAAGTTGCATTTGCAGTCTCTCAGCTAAGAAATAATGTCCAGGAGCTGGAAGCTCGACTTAACCCCTAACCTCATACAGTTAAAATAAAATTAAAAAAAAGTTCTGATCATTTTTTCTAAGCATGATGTCGTAAATGAATGGAAGAAATTTCAGGATAGATTTTTTTACTGGGGATAACTGGGAACTAGAGAACGAGGGGTTTTCCCAGAGAGCGCATCTAAGACATTTTCAGCTACAAGCAATGCCATCTTGTCGCGTGTTTCAAAACTAGCACTGCCAATATGAGGCAGTAACATCAGATTTGAAAGTTCTGCCATTCCCTCAGTAATCTGGGGTTCATCTTCATAAACATCTAGAGCAGCGCCTGCCAATCGACCTTCTTTTAAAGCTGCAACCAAGGCATAATCGTCAACAACTTTTCCACGAGATGTATGAATTAAATACGCGGTCTTTTTCATTAGAGCAAGTTCATCGTTACTGATCATATATTCTGTTTTATCTGTCAGAGGAACATGAAGTGTCAAAAAGTCAGACTCCCGCAAAATCTTCTCAAAAGTGGCGTACTCTACATTGAGTTTTTTTTCTTCTCCGTCTGGCAAGCGGTTCCTTTGGTGATACAAAGTGCGCATGTTAAACCCAATTGCCCTTCTTGCCACGGACTGGCCTATCTCTCCAAGTCCAACAATGCCAAGAGTTTTTTCATATATGTCTCCCCCAAGAAATAGTTTAGCCCCCCAGCCCTGAAATTTACCTTCTCGTGTATACCGGTCGGCAGAAATAATACGGCGTGCACTACCGAGAATCATTGCCCAAGTTAGATCTGCAGTTGTTTCATGTAGTACATTGGGAGTATTAGTAACCCAGACACCCATTTTAGATGCATATGTTACGTCAATATTATTAAAACCAGCACCATAGTTTGCAATTATTTTGAGTTTAGTTCCTTTGTCAATAATGTCTTGGTCAATTCTATCCGTTAAGTAGCTTATGACAGCATCACTTCCCGAGATCTTCTGTTTAAGTTCTTCTTTTGTTAGCGAAGTTCGATTGATATTTAAATCACATTCAGAAGAAAGCTTGTCTAAGGCAATTTGAGGGAAAATATTGGTTACTGTTACAAGTGGTTTCATTTAAACAAACTCTTTACAGGTTTAATTTTTATTTTAAACTATTGATTTTTAAAGTATGATTAATTTATTATGAAGATCCTATTTTTAGTTCCCCCTGAAACAATCTCTATCGAATCTTCTGTTCCTAAAGCTCTGGAAGGTGGCAAAGGCTACTATCCAAAGCTAGGTCTTATGTATGTAGCCGCATGGTACGAACGCGCTACTGGGAATACACCAGTATTTATTGACTGTCCACCAGAGGGGATCAAGGAGCATGAACTACTCAAGCAAGTCGAAAAAATCCAACCCGATATGGTAGCGATGAGCATCATGACATTCAACCTCCTTGATGCACTCCACACCTCTGAGTCGATCAAGCGAAAGCATCCAAATATCAAAATTTGTCTGGGCGGACCTCATGTAAATATGTACCCAAAAGAAACTCTCGATCAACCAAATATAGACTATGTCGTATTTGGTGAAGGTGAAAAGATTTTCACCCAACTCATCACCTCTCTTGAAGAAGATATATCAGACTCTGCAACCTTGCAAGTCATCAAAGGCTTAGGTTGGAAGAAAGATGGTATCTCCAATATCAACCCAGCTCAAACTGAGCTATTAGACCTAGATGAGCTTCCTTTCCCTGCACGTCACTTGGTTGATATCAGTAAATATAAACACATTATTGGTGAGGGCAGACAGTTTTTTAGTATTCAAGCAACTAGGGGATGTCCAGCTGCTTGCACGTTCTGTGATATTCGCCAAACTAAGTTCCGTTGTCGTTCTCCAGAAAGTGTGGTTGATGAAGTAGAACAGTTAGTAAGCATTGGAGTTGACGATCTATTTTTTGTAGACGATACGATAACAATCAATAAGAAAAACCTTATTGACACTTGCAATCTAATTATCGAACGTGGAATAAAAATTAATTACAAAATTTCAGCAAGAGTAGACACTATAAACGAAGAAGTTCTCCAAGCGCTAAAAAAATCCGGGTGCTATAGAATTCATTTCGGAATTGAGTCATCTAGTCCCCGTCACCTTAAGTATTTGCAAAAGGGACAAACTCCTGAAAAGGTAGAACGTGCCTGTAAAATGACCCGAAAAGTCGGAATAGGATTTTTTGCTTATATGATGATCGGCATTCCCCATGAAACCAGAGAAGAGATGATGGCAACTGTCGATTTCGCCAAAAATCTAAAACCCGATTATGCACAATTTTCGATATGCACTCCCTATCCTAAAACTGAGTTATATCAGCAGATGCGCGACGAAGGTATCGTTACAGAAGACTACTGGCAAGACTTTGCTGAGCGACCTCGGGTTGATTTTAAAATCCAGTTCTGGAACAAGAGCTTTACAGAAGAAGAATTAAGGAAACTTCAAGATGAATGCCACGCCAGATTCTATAGCAGCGCCTCTTACATTATGAAGCAGATTACCAAAGTACGGTCCTGGACTGACTTTACTGCTAAAGCTCGCATGGGCACAAAAATTCTAACCAGTCGAATGGGAATTTAATGCATTTAGAAGACCTCTAGTTAATCCCATTTTAATTTATTATCTCTCTAGACAAAATCACCCCCACCAAAACCTGTTTTTATTTTAGCCTTATAACGTGTAAAATCAGTTTATGATTGAGGTGACAGAAATTTATAAAAGTGTCCAAGGCGAGTCAACATATATGGGACTCCCGTGTGTATTTATTCGTCTAACAGGTTGCAACCTTCGATGCGTCTGGTGTGACACGACCCATGCGTTTCATAATGGTGACCATTTATCTATTGGCCAAATTATAGACCAAGTGAAATCGCATGGAATCAATCTAGTAGAAATAACTGGTGGAGAACCTCTTTTGCAGAAAGAAGTCTTTCCGCTTATGGAATCTCTTCTTAAAAATAAATTTAAAGTCATGTTAGAAACAAGTGGATCACTCTCAATTAAAAGTGTTCCCAGAGAAGTAATTAAAATAATAGATATTAAATGTCCCGGAAGTGGCGAGGAAGATAAAAACCTCTGGGAAAATCTAGACCATCTCTCCAGCAAAGATGAGATCAAGTTTGTTATTGCTGATAAAGTTGACTATGAGTGGAGCAAACATATTTTACAAAGTTACAACCTTGATAAAACAAATCCAATCTTATTTTCTCCTGTCTTTGAAAAACTAAAATTAAAAAATTTAACTGCATGGATTTTGGAAGACAACCTGCCGGTTCGACTTCATACACAGTTACACAAGTATATTTGGGATCAAAAAACAATTGGGGTTTAACTAGCGTGCCTCAAAAAAAAAAGTCTGGCCAAAAAATACTCAAATATAATCAAGATATTAGAAGAAAACTACTCACCTGGTACGATAAAACAAAACGTGACCTACCCTGGAGGAAAACAAAAGACCCCTATAGTATCTGGGTTTCCGAAATCATGCTCCAGCAGACTCAAGTTAAAACTGTAATCCCCTACTACGAACGCTGGGTTAAAATTCTCCCGACTATAGACAAACTAGCAAATGCCCCTGAGCAGAAAATTTTAAAACTCTGGGAGGGGCTTGGTTATTATTCAAGAGCAAAAAACCTTAAAAAATCTGCACTAATTATTCATAAGAAAATGAATGGAAATCTGCCTAAGACCGTGAAAGATTTACAAAACCTTCCTGGAATTGGTCGTTATACTGCTGGTGCCATATCCAGTATCGCATTTGGACTAAAAGCACCTGTCTTAGATGGTAATGTCAAACGCGTCTTCTCTCGATTATTCTGTATTAATGATAATGGAACTACTTCATCTTTTGAAAATTGTTTATGGGAAATAGCCGAAGATCTACTTCCAGTTCGAAGGCCAGGTGATTTCAACCAAGCTCTTATGGAGTTGGGAGCAACTGTGTGTACCCCAAAGTCACCAACATGCCAACAATGCCCTGTGCGAACAATCTGTCATGCATTTCTTAAAGATAGCGTTAACAAATTTCCTTCAACTAAAAAAAAGATTAGTTCAAAAAAAATAGAAGTCAGCGCTGGTATTATTACAAAAAATAAAATGGTCTACATCCAACAACGAGTAAAAAATGGTTTGATGGGTGGTCTCTGGGAGTTTCCTGGTGGAAAACGAGAAAAGGGTGAGTCGCTCGAAGAGTGTTTGAAACGAGAAATCAAAGAAGAGTTACGAGCCACTATTGAAATATCAGAAAAAGTCATGACTATCAAACATACTTATACCAATTTTCGTGTAATTCTTCACGTATTCGACTGCCAACTTCAAGATAAAATAATTCGACCCAATGGATGTGAACAATGGAAATGGGTTTCATTATCAAACTTGAAAAAATATCCTTTTCCTGCTGCCAATGTTAAAATTGTAAAATATCTTACTGAAAAATAATTTCTTGCAATAAAACAATCTAATTAGAACAATGAACTCAGGAACCAAAGTAACTCTTGTTGGGACAGCTTCCAATCTTGTACTTTCAATAATTAAGTTTTTTGGAGGCATCATTGGTAATAGTGCCGCAATGGTAGCCGATGCGGTTCACTCTCTTTCCGACCTATTGACTGATGTAATTGTACTAATCACAATCAAGATAGGGCAAAAGCCTAAAGACGAGGATCATCCCTATGGCCACGGAAAGGCAGAGTCACTTGGAACAACGATTATTGGATTTATTATTATTTTAGCTGGGGTAGGATTAGCCTATGAAGCTTGGGATATTGTTCAAACTGAAGTATCTCGTATTCCAGAACCCCTGGCAGCTGGCACTGCTTTGGTTTCTATTTTTATCAAGGAATGGTTGTTTCGCTACACACGTTCTGTGGGTAAAAAGACAAACAGTTCCATACTTCTTGCTAATGCATGGCACCATCGTTCCGATGCCATATCATCTATCGCTGCTTTAATTGGTATAATAGGTTCAATGATAGGATTCCCCGTTCTAGATCCTATCGCTTCAGCAATGGTCTCCTTCCTGATTATGAAAGTAGGTTACGAACTTACTCTCGGAGGGTTTCGTGACTTAATGGATACCGCACTCAATGATAAAGATACGCAAAAACTTCAAGCCACAATAGACAATATATCTGGTGTCATAACATCACATGATTTGCGAACAAGAAGAATTGGTGAGGAGATTCTAATGGATGTTCACATTCAGGTAGATAGTGACCTAACCGTAACTGAGGGACATGAAGTAGCTGAAAGAGTTCGTAGACAATTAATCAAGAATTATCCAAATACTCAGGATGTTCTCGTCCATGTAGATGGCTATGACGACAGCGAAGTGGAAGCAATTTATAATATTTCGAGAAATGATGTTGAAATATTGCTCGCTCCAATACTTGCTAGTGCGGAAAAGGTATTAAGAAAAACACAATTGCGACTACATCACCTTAAAGGGGGAAATATTGTAGAAATTTATTTACATGGAGACTCTACAAAAACAATTGACGAGATTGAAGCTCTTCTTAAAGAAGTCAAAAGTAGTCTTTTAAAAAATGAACATATCGATGGAGTTAAATTATACTTAGAGGTTGAATCGAATAATAATTACTTAACAAAGTAAGTATCCTTATCAGAAAAAACAGGAGGGCTGTGAAGGTTAAGTAGACAGAGTGACTGCTCATCTGTTGAAAATTGATGAACAGTTCCAGGAGGAACTCTAAAAAAACAACCTTCTTTTAGGTCATAATTATTTCCATCTAGAATGGCGTTCCCAAAACCCGAGATAACGTAATATAACTCCTCTCCATTTTTATGATAACTGGGCTTCTTAATCTGAAATGGTTCCATACGCACCAAATAAGCAGAAAATTGCTCGCAGGCTTCCCGAGGTAAAAGCTGGTCGATTTTGATTCCTTTGAGGGTAAATGACTCTCCCTTGCCAGGTTCTACAAAGATGATCTGTTTTTTTTTATCATTTGATCTTTTAAGTAAGTCCATTATAACCTTGAACAAATATCCCCTGAATGTGTTTTTGTATCAACTTGTGAAATTGCTTCTAGAATATTTCCATCCTCACTGATCACATAAGTGATACGTGATGTATATTCATCTTCAGGACCTTTAACAGCTTTATAAGCTAGAGAAATTTCTCTATTCACATCGCATAATAATGGGTAAGGAAAATCAAACTTTGCAGCAAACGCTTTATTATCTGATTCGTTATCTAGACTAACCCCTAATATAACTGTGTTTTTTTTAATAAATTTTTCATAGTCATCACGAAATCCTTTGCCTTCTATTGTACAACCTGGGGTATCCGCCTTTGGATAAAACCATATGACGACTTTCTTTCCTCCAAAATCTTTGAGACTAACATCATTACCATTGTGATCCTTAACCGAAAAACTTGGTGCACTTGTACCTTTTTCCAACATAAAAAAAACCTCCTTCACATTATTTATAATACAACCTCTTAGAAATCTCAGAAAAACAAAATACCAACAACTCAAATTGGCTAAAACTAAATACTACAGACTTAAAATTATTTTTTATAGGTTTATTTTATTCTCGAAAGTAGACTTTCTGCCAATAAAAGGTCTTCTTTTCGAGTGATTTTGATGTTCAATTCTGAGCCAGAAACTATCTTGACCTGCGCACCTAAGTATTCAATCAAAGATCCTTCATCAGTGCCATAATAAGAATCTTTCTTAGCTTTTTTAAAAGCTTGCTGAAGCAGTGTATATCGAAATGCTTGCGGTGTCTGTACTCGCCATAACCTATCCCTCGAAATCGTTTGCTTCACAAAACCATCTAAAACCTGTTTTAATGTATCACTAACTGGTATTGCTGTAATGGCAGCTCCATGTTGCTGCGCGGCTTCTACCGTGGCGGTTATCATTTTGGATGTGGTGAATGGTCTCACACCATCATGAACTACTACGATGTCTGTTCCCCCCTCTATGGAGTTGAATCCGTTATAAACTGAATCTTGGCGTTGTTCCCCACCCGCAACTACCTTCCTAACAAATCCATATTCCTTCATCCAATCTTCACCTATTAAGTCTACGTCTGCCTGAGGCATCACAAGAACAACATAATCAATTAGCTTACAGAAAGAGAATACCTTAAGCGTATGGTGAAGCAGCGGTTTACCCTGAATTTCTAAAAACTGTTTTGGAACTGAAGTGCCAATTCGTTTGCCTTGACCTGCTGCAGTTATAATTGCACCAACTTTCATTTATTAGCTTCTATACAAAGAGTTGTGCTGACAGATTCGAATTAAAATACAGCATCGAACGCATCAGAAAGTGTTTTAACGGGAACTAACTTTAAGGAACTACTTTTTTTGATCAATCTGTCTTCTTTTATTGAATGTGGAACAATGCACCTCTTAAAACCCAACCGTTCAGCCTCTGTCAGCCTAGCTTCTAATTGCATGACAGACCTAACCTCTCCTGTAAGTCCTACTTCCCCAATCATAACAGTGTGTGGGTCCACCGATCGATTCCTGAAACTTCCGGCAATTGCCGCGGCTACTCCCATATCAACAGCAGGTTCAGATATTTTAAGTCCACCCGCTATATTAATAAAAATATCCTCACCCTGAAGATTAAGTCCTAATCTTTTTTCCATTATAGCAACAAGCAAGGATGTTCTATTATGGTCAAAGCCAGCTGACATACGCCGAGGCATACCTATTGAAGAGGATGATGTTACCAGGGCCTGAACTTCGACTAGCAAGGGTCGACTTCCCTCCAGGCTTGATACAATTATCGAACCGGGCGAATCTGCCGGACGTTCTGATAAAAAAATATCGGACGGATTTTCCACACCAACCAGCCCCTTGGGCAACATCTCAAATACCCCAATCTCTGGAGTTGATCCAAAGCGATTTTTAATAGCCCTCAAAATTCTATAGGAATGTCCTTTTTCACCTTCGAAGTATATTACAGTATCAACAATATGCTCTAGCGATTTTGGGCCTGCTATAGCTCCGTCTTTGGTGATATGACCAATAAGTAATGCGGGCATGGCCCGCTTCTTCACATCCTGGAAAATTTTAAATGCTACCTCTCTAACCTGGCCAATACTTCCTGGTGCTGATTGTAAGTCTGCTGTAAAAAACGTTTGGATGGAATCTAAAACCAATGCGTCTGGCTGAACCTGGTCTATTATACGAAGCACATCTTCAATACAAATTTCAGAGCAAACCAGTAAGTTGTCTGACAACGCTCCTAAACGATCTGCACGTAACTTTATTTGTGCTGGAGATTCCTCCCCTGAAACATAAAGAACTTTGGCGCCAGACTTGGCCATCTCCCCCATGCTTTGCAAAAGAAGAGTGGACTTACCAATACCTGGATCTCCTCCAATGAGAACAAGTGATCCCTCGACAAGACCACCTCCTAAAGTTCGGTCAAATTCACCAATCCCTGTAATTAATCTATTTTGTGTAAGAGCTTCGACCGAGGTCACAGGTTGAACCGAATTTAAATCTATTGCACTATTACCTAGTTTCTTCCTCAAATGCGTTGCTTTTATTTTTTCTTCGGCTAGAGTGCTCCATGCCTCGCACTCTGGGCATTTTCCCAACCATTTTGGAGCACGGTGTCCACAACTTTGGCACACGTATTCTGTAGTCGCTTTAGCCATACAAAAAATTATAATAGAATTTTTTTTATCTGCTTCTTAAGGAATGACTCTGATCTTTTAAGTTTCTGAGACCTTAGAAAATATCGCAAAGATGCTCATTTAAATCACAGAGAAGACAATGATTAAAATTGGAAGAATGGAAAACAGAAAAATAGAAAATTTATTTCTGTTTTTTTAACTTCTTTAAAACATCCTCAGTACGAGATATATTAACATTGGATTTACGCCTCAAGTCCTCCAAAGCATCTGTTATCTTTTTCTGGGTAGTCAAGATTGTTTCTTGTGTTGCCATTGAGCCTAATCCTTGGCCTTGTATCTCCTTTTCCACCTTCCTCTGATTTTGCAAAACTACATCCAACTTTTTTTGTCCTTGAAGAACTTGCTCAATCTTACTCTGACTAGCCACAAGGGTCTGCAACGCTTGATCAATTTTACCTTGCTCAACCGCGAAAGACTTCAATATATCGACCAACCGAGATAACTTCTCATTAGATAAATCCGATTGTGCTTTAGCATTACTTGCTGCTACATCAATGGCTTTATTTATATTTTTCTCTACTAGTGATGAATTTTGATTCACTTGACTGGTCGCGCTGATCAAAGATTGTTGTATGTTTTTTTCAATCTTAGAAGATTTTTTTACGCTCTCCTCCATCTGTGTGGAGTGTTTTTGTATTTGATCAGACACACCAACCAAAGTATTCAACTGAGATGAAGCCGTTTTTTGGTTATTCTTAACCTCTATTTGGTTATTCTTAACCTCTAACAGACCTTTATCCAATGCCATTTTTGTTGCCTCATCAACCAAGATAATTTTTTTTAAAATTTCAATTAACCCTTTGTTTTTCTCTTGTATCGTAGCTAAAGTGGCAACCGTCTGTTTGTGGTTTGACTCCAGGAAGTTTTTCTGAATAACACGAGCTTGAGACAGTTCTGTCAACAAGGCCTGTCGAGTCTCTTCACTCTGAGTATCAAGCGCGGGTATTAAGTCTGTTTTAAATAAGGCTTGTGTCTGTAACAATTTGCTATTCTGCTCTTCAAATACACTTACAATTTTCTGAAGTTGCTTATCATTTGACACACCAAAATTCTGAAATTGCTGTTGGTTTACCTTAGAGAAGCTCTCCATATCCGTTGCCAAGCTATCTTTGAGTTCGTTAAATAGAGCTTGGGATTTAGCCCTATACCTCTTATCTTCTTGATTTTGAGCGTCAACAGCGTTCATCACCTCATTCTTAAGGTGGCTTTCCACATCCAAAATTTTTGTCTTCATTCCCCCAACAGCAGCCAACATTTCTACTTTGTTCATCTCCCCTGTGGCTTGAATTTGCTCGATACTGGTTCTTAATGCCATTATCTGATTCAGTAAACTTTCCTGGACAGCCTTAAGAGACCTTATCTTATTTGTCTCAATACGCACCAAACGAACGTTCATTCTTTTTAATGCTTCCAGAATTTGTTTATGATACTGCTCATCACCGGCATCAGCTTTCGAAAAAAAACATACCTGCGCAAGCATTAAAATGGGAATGATGGCAAATTTAATCCGCATAGAATTAAAACTTTCAATAATTGTGTAAGGGAACGTTTATGATACAAAAAAAGACCGTGACAGAGATCATCCTGTCACGGTCCATTATATCCAAGTCTATCGTTTGATTCGAAAAACAAATCATTTTTTACGCATCGCTTATCTTCTTAAAGGTAGGCAAACTATTCGCTAACCCTGAAATGAGCTCGACGGTTTTTGAGCCAACATGCTGGATTGCTATCAAAGCAAGATGGCCTTTCTTCTCCATAACTGATCGTATGAATTTGTCTTGAGCTTACCCCTTGTGACACTAAGTACATCTTCGTTGACTGAGCACGACGCTCACCAAGAGCAACGTTGTAATTGTTGGTACCACGCTCATCGCAATGCCCCTGAATCTCAACTACCGCTGAAGAATTAGCTTTGAGGTAACTAGCATTTTTTCTTAAAATATGACGAGAATCATCATCAAGATCATACTTATCAAATTTAAAGTAAATGTCTTTTAACTCATTTGTTTCCTTATAAGGTAGCGTCCGTGCTTCATCCATGCCGCTTCCAAAACCAGAGCCTCCTGAATCATTCCCTAAAAATGGTTCAGATTGAAACCTTCCTGAGGATCCACCACCTAGGGCTGAACCATCACCGGAACCATTTGAACCAAAATCTCCCGACCTAGCTGACTCGCCAACACTTTCTTCTGATAAAAATCCGGAACCACTCCTGCTATCTTGCTCGGTAATATTAAACCCACTACCTGCAGACCCCGACCTCGCAGCAGACCCGACAGAATCTCCAGACTGGGTCGATTGACTACTCAGCGTTGTCCCATCAAGACCCTCTGGGGGCATCAGATTTTTTGAACAGGCTGTCATAAAAATCAAACTAAAAAAAACTGCGGTTAGCAAATAACCGTTTTTGTTAATCATCTAGCACTCTCCTCCAACACATTATATTTTTATTAATTACTTTTTAGTCATCCCTATATCTTGAAACTATCAATTCAACTTCAAAAGTATTGCGAGTTGTATGAGAGCCATAAATTATAGC
>Ga0209043_1001445_pt1 | contig 13533 bp, 14 predicted proteins | sample SaaInlV_100m_DNA_3_FD_184654 | JGI IMG/M metagenome (GOLD analysis project Ga0209043, IMG submission 184654) | Marine microbial communities from expanding oxygen minimum zones in the Saanich Inlet - SI037_S4LV_100m_DNA (SPAdes) (version 2) | ecosystem: Environmental > Aquatic > Marine >... | reverse complement strand
CAGCCTGGTTCTGGACAAGCCCATTGAGGACGTGACCAAAGAGGATCGCCAATTGGCCAAGGCAGTGAACTTCGGACTGCTCTACGGTCAGTCAGCCAAAGGCTTGGTTGCGTATGCAAAGAAAGCTTACGGGGTGGAGATGGAATATGATCGAGCCCGGGAGATACACAGCAGATTCTTCTCCGCCTACACTGGATTGCGGGAGTGGCACAAAAATGCGCGTAGAATGGCCGCGGAAGGCGCTAAGAGCGTCCGCACAGCCTTGGGTAGGATTAGATGGCTGCCTCAAGGGAAAGAGGCTGAATGGCCCCGGTTCACGGCACTTGTGAACACCCCAGTGCAAGGCGGCTCTGCAGACGCACTCAAGCAAGCGATGGTCGATCTAGCGGACAAGATGCCTCCAACCGCATCGATTGTGTCCACGGTTCACGATGAGCTGATTGTGGAGTGTGCGAGTGGTACCGCAGAGGAGGTCAAGGCGCTTGTGGAAACGGCGATGCTCGATGCCGTGCAAACGATGTTCCCGGGGGTGCGCTTTGAGGTGGAATCGGGCATATGCGATAGCTGGGCCGAGAAGTGATTGGAGACACGTGCGTCCCGCGGCAATGCTCAAAAGAAAACCCCCGCCAACCGAAGCTGACGGGGGGAACCAACTATGAAAAAATGAACGCTGTAGTCAGAGACAGTATGATTGGCTATGTGTTCAAAGAAAAAAACCGCCTGCGCAAGACTAACGATGGGGGTGGGGTGTTGATGTTGCCCCCCCCGCCTCTCTGGGGGTCCCCCACCCCATCCACAACGGGGTGTTCACAAAACATCCCCCAATATGACAAACAAAAACCACAGCAAAACTCACTTTTTTCTGGCCAAATACGTGTGTTCACAAAACAATAGTTTTCGTGAACATTGGTGTCTACATCAGAAGCTCCACCACCCGCCAGTCCACTGCCAGTCAGCGCATTGAAGTTATGGAGTATTGCTCCCGCAGAGGCTGGGATAAATTCAAGCTCTACAAGGACAAATGTTCCGGCGGCAAGGCCACCCGTCCCGGGCTGGATCAAATGCTGCAAGACATACGCAGTGGGCGACTCAAAACAGTTGTGATTTGGAAACTGGATCGCCTGGGACGATCACTGACCCAGATGGCACTGATCCTGGAGGAGATGAATAACCACGGCGTGGCACTGATCGTTACCAGCCAAGGCATCGACACCAGCAACACCAATCCAGCCGGCAAACTGCAGTTGAACGTTCTGATGGCTGTGGCTGAGTTTGAGCGGGGCATCATCCGTGAACGGGTCAACGCCGGATTGAAGGCGGCAAAGCAGAGAGGCGTAAAGCTGGGCCGCCCCAGGTCGTTGCACAAAAAGACCGGGGCTGTGCTGGGCGAAAAGGAGAACGGCCTAGGCGTCAGAGCCATAGCAAGAAAACTGCAGATGCCTCCATCCTCGGTTCACAAAATACTTAAGAGCGCTGATGTAAATTGATTGACCGAGCCGACACTGGTCACATCGCGCACGCGAGTCACACGTACAGGCACAGGAGTGTTCTCCCGCGAAGCAATGGGATAAACAAAAACACGCTAACTGCAGCAAACGGAGCAAAACAACACGGGTTAGCTACAGTAAACACCGAGTTTACCATTGCCTAATCGCTGCTACTTAAAAACAACGCACCAGCTACTATTCTCACAGGTTATGACACAATTCCCACTTGCTCCCCGTTCAGCTCCTCGCTAGCTTCTCCCCCGTGCATCAGGAGCGCTCCTTTGGGAGTGCGGCAACCTGGCTAGGAGAAGCTAAGGTGCCTTGATCAACAGCCCGTTGTTGTTGGTCGATGTGCGGGACCAAAGTAAGTCCCGAACAGAATATCTCCGTGGATCGTTAAGCCACCACTCTGATAGCACAGGGTCGGTGGCTTTTTTGTGTCCACATCTGATGTGCGTTTGAACGAAAGAACAACGCATATGAAACAGTCAAAGCTGTCGGTCCGGGTCCACCGGAAGAACGCCAACCACCACCTCTGGAACAACAACGGCAAGTGGTGGTGCCACTTCACACTTCATCACCCCGATTACACCAGCGAACGGCGCCGTTTGTCGCTGAACTCTCGGGACCTCAATGTTGCACGACAGCGCCGGGACCGGCTCTTCGCTAACTGGGAAAACACAGTAGCCCGAAAGGCGGTAACAGCGTGAAGCGGTACCCGAACATTGATTACAGCTACCAGCCCAAGAGCTACTGGGACGAAGACAACGTGCTGCAGACAATACTTCGTGATGTCAAAGGTGCGGAACGTCGAAAGATGATCAGAGCGTATTACGAGGACAGCAACTTACAGGAACTGGACGGGGTGTTTATGCAAAGCAGCCTCACTAACGATGAGCGCAAACACTTAGGTGCGATTCACCCGATGTTTATGGGTGGGGAGTACTTACCGGACTTTGGCCCGGGCGAAACCGAGATCGCCCGCATCGAGTTGAAATCCGTCACACGGGATGTCATCAGCCTCCGTGTCAAAAAGAAGAACGGCCTGCTGCGGTACTCTCTGGTTGATGAGTATGATGAACACACATTCTGGCCTGCCAAAAAGACCAGCAAAAGGCCGTTCACATTGGCGGGGCTGATAGATTTTATCGGTAACTCAAATCACGACATCGACCAGCCGGGCGGTCTGGTATTCGTGTACAACAACTACAACGAAAGCGGCGGATGCAGTCGTGAGAGCCTCGAGTCGTTCACCACGATCAGCTCAGAAATCTACACCCAACTAAAGCAGCACTACCAAAACGTGTTCGCCGGCTGGGTGGCCGGAGAGCAGATAGAGGAGGAGGTGAATTGGTGAAGAAACGAAAGACCAGGCGTGGGCGAATCATCGACGAAGGACTGGTGCCTGACACGGATCCGATCTACGAGCGGGGTTGGACTACTCTAACTGGGCGCAACCTAAGTCGTAATTTGCCCAGAGATGAGCCTAGTAACACCAATAAGAATGAAAAGAAAATACTTAAAGGAAATGAGAAACTTAGAGCGATCTACGCAAATGCAGCCTCCGCATTGACTGTGCAGTTCGATGATCTCAAGACCAAAAGCAAGAAGCCGCCATAACGACCGATGCCAACAAGTCTGAAGGCTTTTTGCGGCAACAGTTAAAAGTGCTTGAAAACGGGCTTTGACCTGTCAGAGTTTGCCCGATCCGTAAGATGAAAAAACTAACATTACTTATAATCGCGGGGGTGTGCTTCGGTTTTTCTGGCTTCGCACCCATCACTTTGAAGGCTGATAATATTAAGGACGCATACAAAGCCTTTAGTTTTATTCATGGCAAATGGCAGCAGGAAATTGAAATAGAAGGAACAAAAACAATCGAGCAGGGAAAATGCGAAGGCAGTGCTGGAAATTGTAATATTTGGATAACCGAAAAGGGAACTTTTATATTTGGCTATGATCCAAAAACGAAAAAATGGAGAGGCGTGGGTCATTTGGATGATGGTAGTCGAGTGGTAAGAGAGCATCCGATGCCCACTGCTGAACCACGGTCTAAAGTAACTTTTTCGCAAACAACTTGGCACACTGACGGCACTAAAACGATTGGAACAGGCACTTTCACAATCCTAGGGCCAGATAGTTTCCACCAAGAAATCAAAAATAAAGATCAGGACGGAAAAAAACTACCGACAATCACTGTAATAACAAAACGCATTAAGTGAACTGTTCTTATTCTAGTTCAGAGAATAATACTTAACGCAACTAACCCAACCCACTCCACCACTTGAACGCCTTCGCGTTTTAGGTTGGCCGCACTTTCCGGCAACAGTTAATGTCGCGGCGAGATGAAACACCTCCTACTCACAACAATCGCAACGCGCCGAAAGCTCCAGTTTCAAGAGCTTTGGCCGCTTGATAAATACATTGCATAAATAATCATAAAATCTAAGCTTTGGGCGACATGAAACAAATACTAATAACAACAATTGCAGCTGTGGTGCTGGTTATGTGTTCAAGCTTGATAGCCTAAATCAAACAAGATAATTTTTTTAAAGTTCCTTTACGTAACATGAAAAATAAATTAAACATATCCATCGCTGTTCTGGCTTTGTTCGGTTTTGTTGCCGTTCAGACAACCGTTGCCCAAGCCCCTAATACCAGTCCTGCTCAAGAAGCCTTAAAAGGTATGCGGCCTTTTATTGGCAATTGGACGGGAGAATCTGATGCCTTTGGAGGATTTGAGGGCCTGAAGGAAGGCGGAAAAATCCTTTGGACAACACGTTTTCGATGGCTGCAAAGTAAAGCTACAGTTGAATTTACTAATCAGACTAAATACAAGGATACTGGCAAGAGATTTAACTCTGGTAGTCAGATAATGTCCCTTGACGCCGCAACAGGAAAACTACGCACAATTGGTTACGGCCACGATGGAAGTGTCTATTGGTCGAATACGGGTTCGATGGAGATTGAGGGCAAAAGTATTACCCTGATAATAAATGAAATAACCATTAACAAAACAAAATCCAAATACACTGTAAAGTTCACTAAAGAGAGTCCGAAAATATTATCACTTCAATTAACAGATGCTTATGTAGATGGTAAAAAACAGAAAGATTGGGAAGTAAAGCTACATCGCATAACAAAATCCCCCCGACCGGCACAGTTGGCGGTATCGGCTGAAGAAGCCGAAAAGATCACTGAGGAGCTTACGCAACTTTCCATTCCATGGGGCAGGGCACCACTCACCAAAGATATTGACTACGTTAAAAGGATCTGGGCGGACGACGTTTCCTTCATCATCCATGACGGCACCGTGTTCGATAAGGAAGGCTTGCTCGCTTTAATTAAGGAGGACATTAAGGAGGAAACCAACACGTTCACCAGCGCGGGCAATACGGCCTTCAACGTGCGCGTGTACGGCAGGAACTTCGCGGTCACGGATGGTGAGCACCATTCCGTAGGCAAGGACAAAGACGGCAAGCCGTTTAGCAGGAAAGGGCGCTTCACAAATGTCTGGGTGAGGAAAAACGGAAAGTGGAAAGTTGTGGCAGGGCACGGGTCTCGGCTTGAATAACCTCACAGCACTCTTGGGTGACACTGCCAGCAACGCTAATTAAAAGCTAAAGCCAAATGAAACACCTCCTACTCACAACAATCGCAGCCGTGGTTTTGGTGGGGTGCGCTACGACGCAGTCGCCAGAACCGTCGATAGCCGAAGCACCAGACATCTCAATTCACGATGCTGCCGCTGATGGAAACATTGAAGCCGTCAAACACCACTTGGCTGCTGGAACGGATGTGAATGCGAAGAATGGCGAGAGGTGCACTCCTTTGCATCTTGCGGCTGGATATGGTCAAACGAAAGTTGCTGAACTGCTTCTAGCGAACGGCGCGGAAGTGGATTCAAAGGATGATAAGTATGAAGTGACTCCTTTGCATTATGCGGCTTTACGAGGACGTAAGGAAACCGCCAAACTACTTATCTCTAGTGGCGCAGATGTGAATGCGAAGAATGTAGAAGGGGGGACTCCTTTTCATCTTGCGGCGGAGGAAGGCCAACAACAAATTGTGGAACTGCTGATCTCAAAGAAAGCGGATATAAATGCAAGAGATAATAAAGGCAAAACGCCACTAGATTGGGCCGCCACATGGGGGCTAAAAGAAACCGCCGACCTCCTCCGCAAACACGGCGGCAAGACAGCTAAAGAATTGAAAGCCGAATGAAAATGAAACACCACCTACTCACAACAATCGCAGCCGTGGTGCTGGTGGGGTGGGGTGAGTCGCAGTGATGTTCGAGAAAGAGGAAAAAAAATGTGAGTATGGAGTTGTATTAAGAATATCTTTTTAGACTTCAGCAACTTTGATGTCAGTTTTTCGCGACTGTCTTCGTGACTCTGAAGAAGAGTTTCTCTGCTCCGGGCATGGAGAGATTGAAGGAGTTGGTGTATTCGTGTCCCTGTTGTCCACCACTGAGAGGGGAGAAGTTCTTCAGGTCCGCGCTGGCTTCGACCTTATAGCTGAAGCTGGGTAGTGAATTCCAACCGATGGTGCAGTTGTTGGATGCGTCTAGTTCAATTGTCGCATTCACCTCGTCGTTGGCGATCGAACCATCGAAATATTTCCGGGCGCATTTCCAGGCCTGAATGCCGCAGGCGGAACCCATGATACGCCCAGGGTTATCGTCCACCGGGAAGTGGATACCCGCGTAGAGTCGCGAGATGCCGGCTTCATCGGCAGCATCATAGTAGGTGGCCCACTGCAGGGTGATGTCAACGCTGGGGCCTTTCTCGAATTCGAGATACTCGTTGCGGGTGGCGTGGAACGTGCCCATTCCGCCAGGGAAAAAGGGGTTGCCAGTCATGCGGGTCAAGACTTCGGCGGCGGCGCGACTGAAGGCGCTGTGCGCGGAAATGTATCCCGCGAAGGATGGAGTAACGAAGGTGTCCCGTTGATAGGGCAGCCAGGTATCGGCGTGAATCCACTTTGTACCGTTGAATTCGGTTTCGGGATTCAAGGGTTCACCGTCCCACGTAAAAATAGCCATACGTCCGGGGACCAATCCGCTATGTTTCTGGCCGATGGCGGCTGTTTGTGAGGTGACCATTTCGATCGATCCGGCAATCAGTGGCAAGCCATTCGTGTGAAAGCCAGGGCTGTTGCTGTCGCTTGATTGCCCAACAGCACCCATGTAACGAATGCTGCTGATCGGACGGATGTAGTCGTATTTCCGTTTACATCCCCAAGCGGCGATAGCGGCGTCGTGAACGGCACCGTTGAGGGCGAAATACATCTTAACATCCCATTCAAGTTCATTGAGAATCGGACCGGTTCCACCGATGCGACGTTGAAAATACGGGTGGTCGGCGACATCGTTGGCGATATTGTTCCAATGCCCGGGAGGGGTTTCGGAGTCGGGGCCATCGGCCCAGAACTCGGCGACCACGCGTCCGTAGTCGCCATGCGGAACGATTTGGGCATTGTAGGGTAATCCGATCGCGGGGTTGACAGTGTGTCCCGTGCCGTCGTTATGACCGAGAGTGTTGTTTCCGCGAGATGCCGGTGAGATATCAGTCATGTTGCCGCTCGAAGGGTCCAGAAGAGCGCTGTGCTGGATAACGGATACCACGCCGGATTTGTAATCGGCGTCGGTGATTCCACCGAGTTGTGGTGGCATGCCCGGATCCAGGGAGATCCATTCATTGGTCCCGAGTTCCAAGGTGAACGGTCGTACTGCGCCCCAGTGAGATCCGATGAAGATCTGGATCTTGCTGGTGACCAGTCCGTTTTGGGTGAATGCCTCATCAAAAGCGAGGGGTTGCCAGTGATTGATGTTGTCCAACACGGTACCTGGAAGAGCCAAAATAAGAGGATTGTTGATTGGGGCGTAGCTGGGATCGTTGTAGAAGATGGTCTCGTTGGAGCGGTCGCTGGCGGCAAAATTGAGGACTGTCGTCGCGACACGATTGCCAAGGGCGGCGGGACTCATACCAAGGGTCGACGTGTTGTTGGGATCGTATCCCAACGACGTCAACTGAGTTTCCAATGCTGCCAAGGTGTTGCTCGCGTTGACCGAAAGAGCATATCGGTGGGCCAAGACGCGATATGCGGCATAGCTGATTGCTTGGTGTCTGGCAGCGGTAACGTCGACAGCGGTTGCCGTTTCGTTGTGTAGGTAGCCGATGGCGGTGGTGTCGTATGCCGCCCAAGCGTCCCACATGGCTACAGATGTATGAAAGAGGTTTCGCGCGTGAGCAGGTGGGTTGGGGAAGTCCAATCGAATGGCCGCTAGGTTCTGCTCATTCCAGATTCGGGCGATTGAGGCTGCCGAAAGCTGATGACAGCTTAACGCAGTGGCGAGGAAGACTTGTAGCCGGATGATTTTGATCACAACCCCCTCAAGGTTGCGTGTCTACCAATTCCACCACGAGCGCACCATTTTTTCTTATAACCCATCAGGGTGAACATAATAGTAGGCTTCGGAGTTATCGTCGTAGATTGCCTTTTGTGGCGGAAACTTGTTGAAAAGTTCCAATTTATCAGAGTCTGACAAAGGTATTATTGCTTTAAACGCTATGTCAGCTCTAACTCCATTATCCCGGTTGGAGCTACCGTCCCCCGGCGGAAGGGAGTCAACAACCTGATTGAGAGAAGGCCCACCAACACCAGCGTATATATTGCTGTTATTACTGTTCCTATAAATCACGTAAAAAATCTCACTGTTATCAATAATATCGTAGTCCGCCGTATATGCCACCGTGGCATCCGTTTCCCCTATTGTGTCTGGTGCCGTGTGGTTAATGTAAGTGTTTTGTGCGGCCAAAGGTTTAAACTCAAGAAAGCTGTAATAACTTTGAGTGTAGGCAAGCCAACCGTTTTCAAGCGCTTTAGCCTTCGTGGACTCTGCATTTTTGTTCCTCTCCATTAAGAATTCAATGAGCCCAGACCCTCTATTGGAAGTGTTCATATAACACCACCAAAGATCATTACCAGCCGTTGTATAGTGATCAAAACCGTGAGTCTGCTCACCGATAAAGAAAAGTTCGCCTGTGTCCAAATGATATTGTGCCTCTCTCCAAGTATTAGATTCAATTTTTGTTCTTAAGACAATCCCGGTGGGTATTTCCCTGAATTCTGATGCAGCTTGATAAAAAACCCTATCTTTACCTGTAGGAATTAACACCCCGGAATCTGCTCCTGGAACAATAGACCATCCGATCAGATCATTGGAGGAAAGCAGATAAGAATTTTTAGAAAAATTTATTTTAACCGCGTCCAAACCTTTTTCGATGGAAATTTCTGGTTTATCCGCTAAAGGAGTGAAGCTCAGTAAATAATTTTCAACAAGTTTCCTGTCCGTGTCACTGAGGGCGGAACCGAATATAATCAGTTGCTCAACTTCTCCGACAAAGTCGTAGCCGCTTGAACTGTAAGCACCAATGATCATTGACGCGTTAGCTTGGACATTGTTGGAAGGCGTTCCAGCAACATTCAAGTTTTCGCCGTTGGCATAAAAAGCATGGCTGTCAGCAGTTAGCACAGTACTCCAAACCGTGGTTACTCCGTCATAGGCCGTAATATCATTCCCGGCGTAGGTAGTACCGTTGTACTGCTCCACGACAAACCCTCCCTTGCCGTCATCTCTCTGGTGGGATGTATTATTTATGCCAATATTATAGACATATGTACCCGACGTAGCAAAAGGGGCATCCGCTTTGTAGTGACCCAGCCAAAAAACGGTGAGTTCCTTGGATTTAGCATTGGAGAGTGTTCCCTCCAGATATCTTCCATCAGCAATGACATTTGTATCGTCAAATATCAGTTTACCCGGTCGGCCATATTTGATTAGTTTCGTTGCCCCATTACCAATTTGAGTTGAGCGAACGATCATCTCATCCAGAGAATCACCATACCCATCAACCGGGGTCCAAGAAACGACAGATCCACCATCGGTCTCAACTCCCATCTTGCCGTCGTAGTGGGCCACCAATGATTCAAGCGCCTGGGGTGATAAATCGGGAATATCCGAGTAGAGGCCAACACCTGTGCTTCCAAGATACCTCTCAACAAGTTTTCTGTCCGTGTCACTAAGAGCGGAACCGAATATAATCAGTTGCTCAACTTCTCCGACAAAGTCGTAGCCGCTGGAGCTGTATGCACCAATAATCATTGACGCGTCAGCTTGGATATTGCCGGAAGGGGTTCCACCAACATTCAAGTTTTCTCCGTTGGCATAAAAAGTATGGTTGTCGGCTGTTATTACTGTACTCCAAATCGTGGTTACTCCGTCATAGGCTGTAATGTCGTCCCCGGCGTAGGTTGTTCCGTTGTACTGCTCCACGACAAACCCTCCCTTGCCGTCATCCCTCTGATGAGATGTATTGTTTGGACCAATGTTATAGACATATGTACCCGACGTGGCAAAAGGAGCGTCCGCGCTGTAATTGCCTACCCAAAAAACCGTGAAATCCTCCGATTCAGAATTAGACAGTGTTCCTTCCAAATACCTTCCATCCGCACCGACATTTGTATCGTCAAATGTCAGTTTTCCACTGCCATCATATGTGATGAGTTCCTGCCCCGCGTTGCCCCGTTGTGTTGATAGAACGATCATGTCATCCAGAAAATCACCGTTCGCATCAACTGGAGTCCAAGAAATTACAGAGTTACCATCAGTTTCTACTCCAGTTTTGCCATCATAGTGGGCCACCAATGATTCAAGCGCCTGGGGTGATAAATCGGGAATATTTGAGGACAGGCCGTTGCCCAACATGTTACATGTCAGAGCCAGCAAGCACATGGATGAAATTAGAATCGAATAAGTATTCATGAATGCAATTTCACTAAACGAATCTTTCATTTTTATATTTCTCATGTTCGTTTTCACGGAAAAAATTTAAGCAATTCCACTCAGCTGTCAAGTGCTTTACGGCTCACAATGATATATTTGAAAATAATGAGTCTTAGATATCGAATAACTAGGGTTTGACTTCCTCTACTCCAGAATTTGTTTCAGTGAAAAGTGTGATTTTTCAAATTAGTATAGCGAAGTCTGTCAACAAAGCTGAAACCGCCAACGTCCTGCGCAGACATGGAGGCAAGACGAGTGAAGCATTATAAGTTACTGGTAACTAAACCAACCCGCCTCTACGGGAACAGTTAAAACACCTTGAAAACTGGGTTCATCATGAAATCACAACTGATCGCAATCGTCACAGCCGTGCTGGTTGCGGGGTCTGGGCCGTCCGTTCCAGGCATCTCAATTGTCGATGCCGCCGATAAAGGAAACATTGAAGCTGTCAAGCAGCACTTGGCTACTGACGCCGATGTGAATGCGAAAGGCCGTTAACCGGCTTGGGCCCCTTTGCTTCAGGCGGCTTCGGGAGGTCAAAAGGAAATGGCCGAACTGCTTATCTCCAAAGGCACGGATGTGAATGTGCTGAGTGATGCTGGTGAAACACCTCTAGATGGGGCCATAGCTTTTGAACAACTCGAAATCGCCGACCTCCTCCGCAAATACGGCAACAAGACGGGTGAATAATTGAAAACTGAAGGGAAATGAAACATCTACTACTCAGAACAATCGAAGCCGTAGTGCTGGTGGGGTGTAGGTCACCGAAACCACCAGACATCTCAAAACACAATGCTGCTGTTGAGGCGGGAGATCCGCTTGTGTTCCACGTGACAGGTCGGTTGCAGATACCAGCGGACGGTGGCCAGCAAGGCGTCGCGACCGATGGCAAATTTGTTTACGTTCAGAACACCCAGCAATTATTCAAATACGACCTCAATGGCAAGCTAGTCACGGCAGGCCCTAAACTGATGCTGCACCACGGTGGCATTGTTCATGTCAAAGGCCTTGTTTACGCAGCCGTAAGCGGTTGTGACTCGAACGGCACAAACCAACATCGCGTGCATGTCTACAACGCTCAGTCAATGGCATTGATTGAGAAGCACGATGTCGGAGCACACTTCACCGTTTGTGCTGGAGGTATTACGCATCACAAGAGCCATTTTTTGTGGCGGAGTCCTTTTTTGATGATGAGCATCTAGCTAAAATCGTAGAATTTTACGCATCGTTTCAGCACATCAAAGACTATCGTATTGAGCTTAAATCACCTTACGGAATCCAAGGGTTGGAATACCTGCCAGGCACCGATCAGTTTCAGATCCATTCTCACGGAAAGGTCTTATATCGGATCAACGGCCGTTTTGAAAGTCACTCGTTGATTTCGGGCCAGGCGAATTTTGAATTACAGGATCTTGCCCGACTCGACGCCAAAACACTTGTTGTCAATAACAGACAGGCCCAAACATTCGAATTTATCAAAATCGTAAGGTACCCCGATTGAATTATTGAAAGCCAAATGAAATACCTCCTACTCACAACAATCGCAGCCGTGCTGGTTGTGAGGTGTGGTGAGTCGCAGCAGTCGGTTCCTCTACCAGAATCGAAACCCGCATAACCTGTTGCCGAAGCTGCAAAGCCCGAACTGACGACAGCCAAAGCACCAGACATCTCAATTCATCGTGCTGCCATGACGGGAAACATCGAAGCTGTGAAAAAGCACATCACTACTGGTAAGGATGTTAATGCGAAGGGTGGTGATGGCTCAACTCCTTTGCATCTTGCGGCTTTTAGAAGTTACACGGAAGTTGTCGAACTCTTTGTCGCCGCAGGTGCGGATTTGAATGCGAAGGATGCTTGGGGAAGTACACCTGTTGATTTTCATTCGACTAAACGCAGGAAAGAAACCATTTCTCTGCTGCGCAAACACGGCGGTAAAAGTGGTGCATCAGATTCCATTCATGTCGCTGCTCATTTGGGAAACATCGAAGCTGTCAAATAGCATTTAGAGGCTGGCACAGATGTGGATGTGAAAGGTGGTAGGATGGTTGGGACTCCCTTGCATTATGGCGAAAACAAGGAGGTCGCAGATTTGCTAATCGCTAAAGGTGCAGATGTGAATGCGAAAGGTGGTAGGGTGGGTGGGACTCCCTTGCATAATGCGGCTCTTGAAGATCATAATGAAGTGGCCGCACTGCTAATCGATAAAGGAGCGGATGTAAATGCGAACGACGGGTTCGGAAAAACACCGCTAGATAGATCCATTGAACGTCGTATTCAACCACCACCACTGGACGGTCATAAACTTGATTCCGATATTATCCAATCCCTCCTCCGCAAACACGGCGGCAAGACAGCTGAAGAATTGAAAGCTGAAGGCAAATTATACACATACTAAGTACAACAATCGTAGCCTTAGTTCACTTCGGAATTCGATTGAGCGTATAGTACGCTGCCTTATGAAATAGCGGTTGGCCTTTGAGATCCCTTATGCCATCGGCGTGCAGTTCGTGGACGTAGCCAGTGCGCAGGCCATCAATTTTCAGGTGAACCAATTTTTTGCCGGCATCAAGGGTGGCCGATTTCACAATAAGGGTTTTTACGTCAGTTTCTTCGCCACCATATTTTGAGTGATACGGGTAGGTATAGCTACTCAGCACGTAGCTCTTGGGGTTGGTGGCGGTCTTGGGGTTGACCGGTTGGGTAAAAGTCAGCACAAACCCATTTGGATGTGCAGACATCGTCTTGATTTCAAAGGGCATCTTGCCGGCCCATTGCAGACGCTGCAGACCGTAGCTCTTGGTGCCCAGCGAATTCCAGCCACGGTTGCTTTGGCCGATATACATCGAGCCATCCACGCCCCACTGCAGGCGCAACGCCGCGCAGTCAAGGCCGTCACGGAACCGGAAACACGCGCCCTGATATTCGCCCTCCACTTTTTCCAGAAACACACGCGATACGAATGACATTGTGAATTCGCCGCAAAAAAGCTGACCGGCAAAGGGGCCAAACTTGCCTTGGGTGCTGTCGGCCAGTATGTCGGTGGTGCTCATGCCCATCTTGCGGTAGGGGAACCACACTGCAGGCAATTGATAGGCGCCGATGCGTTTAGCAGCTTGGGTGACAGTCAGGTTTCTGGGCAGGTCACCATCCACCTTGAAGGTGGCTCCAGGCAATTGGGTAAATGGGAGCGAATCG
>Ga0209043_1001444_pt1 | contig 13534 bp, 10 predicted proteins | sample SaaInlV_100m_DNA_3_FD_184654 | JGI IMG/M metagenome (GOLD analysis project Ga0209043, IMG submission 184654) | Marine microbial communities from expanding oxygen minimum zones in the Saanich Inlet - SI037_S4LV_100m_DNA (SPAdes) (version 2) | ecosystem: Environmental > Aquatic > Marine >... | reverse complement strand
TGTGAGTTCTCTGCAATCTTATTGATAAACTGCTCAAGATTTTCCTTGCTCATGATGTCACTCCCTCATTATTCTAACGAAAGGCCCATACTATACCGACCATCGTATGGCTAACCTAAAGTACTCCTACGTGAGCCACACTATAGCCGAATAATGCCAATGAAATTAAGCCCTAATGGCCTTTTAGTGTGACCGCCGTCACATTGAATAACAGATGATTTCTCTAACAATGAATACGCGGTCTATGATAAAAGTTGGGCAGGTTAATCTATAAGATGGTGTTCCTACAGTCCAAGGCGGTCGGGCGTTTCCAGTAATGCCCACTTTGAGCAGTCCGGCCTGCGTTTGGAGCACAGATTAGGAGATGGTAAATCTGCAATTCAGTCCTCTGGATCAAGAGGGGCTTAGCCAGCAACTCAGGCTTTGGCTTCCCTCAAATCTAAGGGAAAAAGAATTTAACCTGGAACATGATTTTGGATGGGTCGCTCGACTAGATTCAGAAACCCTTGGGTTTTGCTGGGGTTCCGAATACCGATATCGAGGCAAGAAAAGATCTTTTTTAAATTGGGTACATGTACAAGATTCCTATAGATGCAATGAGGTTGCCACAGAACTGATCCGCCGAACAGAGAAAGATGCGCTCGACCGAGGCCATATCCAGATTTCGGCATCAGTTGAGCAAAGCCATCATAAACCCGCTACTTTCCGAATTCTCCAGCGAAATGGCTGGGAACAGCCATATCTTTTTTCTTACTGTTACCGTATGACCATAACTGGTTTTTTTGAAAATGCACCTTGGGCGCATCCGGTCCGGGAATATCCTTACCAAAAATATATTTTCCCATGGGCCGAACTCAGTGCTAAAGAACGGAAATCGCTTGAGGATGAAGAAGGCCCGGACAGCTGGAAAGAAGACTCCAGCCAGGTCAGCCCTTTAACTTTTAACCTGAATTTTGAACCCCATACCAGTCTTGGTATGCGCATTTACAACCAAGTTGTCGCCTGGAATATTAACCAGATGTATGGGGTCGATGCCCTGTTGTATGGCGCCTTTTTCGTTCGCAAACAGTACCGCCGCTCCGGTCTGGCTATCCCTTTGTTGCTGGAATCATTCACAAGGCAACGAGCACTTGGTATTCCCGATTGCATCTGGTTTACTCATGAGGCAAACAAAGGCGCAATACTGCTTTATGACAAGATGTTTTCCTCCTGCCTGCTTTCACGAACTCCAGTTTACCAAGCGGCCAAGCAACTCCTTCAGAAGTCGATTTAAGGGGAGTGAGAGCGGGCGGGAAACCCGATCGATTAATTTCCAGTCCTGATCCTGCGCCACCTCGGGTGCAGGATCTGTTCCTGCCATTTACGGGCACCGTCGGTTGGGCAAGAGTGGCCGGCGCATAGCCAGATTCCGCTTAGCTAGCACCTTGTCTCTAATATCACTTGAGCATGTTGCATGCCAGGCAGGGTGTCCTGTGGCGGCAGCATTGTATTGATATACGTCAAAAACTTTTACTCAAGATAGTTGTAGCATGACTGGACTCCCCTTTAAAAAAAAGGAGACAGTGACATGTCTATTAGAGATAACAGCCGCGATGTGCAGCAGGCAACGTCATGATTCTAGCCCTGCTGATGCGCGAGGCGCCGCATCTGGCAAAAGCAAATTGGGATTCTTAATCAGGCCATCATTGCAGTACAGATCATCTTAGCAGCCCTTGAAATTGGGTGGCCGGCGTTGCGCCATCGCTTGTATGCCTTCTTGGAAATCCGCACTCGCACGCAATCGACTTTGTTCTGCCAGTTCATGTTCCGTTGCGGCGACAACCGCTTGCGCCAGACCCTCGCGCAAGGTGCGCCGGATAGCGTGCACTGCCAGTGGGCCGGACATGGCAATCTCGCTCGCCAATGCGAAGGCACTTTGGCGCACCTCAGAGTGTGGTACCAATTCATCGACAAGCCCAATGGCATGCGCCTCGGTTCCGGAAATCCGCCGCCCGGTGAGTAGCAGCAAACTGGCATGGCTCGGGCCCACCAGTCGCGGCAACGTCACGCTAAGACCAAAACCCTGGTGAAAACCCAGGCGGGAAAAATTAGCCGCAAAACGAGCGTCTGCACAGGTCACGCGATGGTCTGCCGAACAGGCCAGCCCCAGGCCGCCGCCGACAGCGGCACCCTGGATTGCGGCGATGACAGGTTTTTCGGCCTGAAAAATGCGCGCGGCTTCCCGATAAATACTGCCCGCCTGCGCATCCAGTTGTTCTTGCCCCCACGAGTCCCGAGCCGAGAAATCGGCGCCGGCACAGAAATGCTTGCCTTCTGAGCAAAGCACGATGGCTCGGCAATTGCTGTCTTGATCAAGCTTTGCGTATATGTCTGCAATCTGACGAATTAACTCGAGATCAAAAAAATTATTCGGTGGTCGGTGGATTTCAACCGTCGCCACGTAGTCGGTGATTGTGACGCTGAGTTCTTCGCGCATCGCTTCGGACATTGTCAGTTCTCCAGATTGTTTTTCTACAAAGGTGTCAGGAGTAGATCAGTTGCTGTCGGGCGGTGCATCGGCGCTGCGAGTGGTAATCAGTGCGTCGGCTACAGTGATACCCTTGCCCGGGGCATGCACAATTACAGGATTAAGATCCAGCGTGGCCAGCACTGCTTCGTTGGCGAGGCTGAATTGGCTGACAGTTACCAGCAAATTCACCAGCGCATCCATGTCGCCACCGCTTTGTCCTCGCACGCCTTTGAGGAGGGGCAGGCAGCGCAACTCACTGACCAAGGCCTTGGCCTGGCGGTGACTCACAGGCAGTGGGGTGGTCACAATGTCGTTGAGCACCTCGACCAATATGCCACCACTGCCTACAGACAATAGCAGCCCAAAGTCATGATCGTGATGGACTCCGACAATGAGTTCGATGCCGAGGCCGGCCATTCGCTCCACGCGGACCCCATCAATCCGGGCATCGGAAAACTGGTCATGAGCCGATTGAACCATCGTGGTATAGGTAGACGAGATAAGTGCTGGCTCGATCAGATTGAGCGCAACCCCCCCGGACTCAGTTTTGTGCGGAATATCGCGTGACTGCAATTTTAACGCCACCGGCAGACCAAGTTCTGCTGCCGCTGTCACCGCATCTGCGGGCGAAGTCGCGAGTATCCCCAAAGGGCAGTCGACCCCTGCCCGAGCCAGGACTTCCTTGGCCTGGTGCTCGGTATACATTGCAGTTTCTGGATCGAGAACTGCATGTTGCGAATCTGCCTCTTTGATCACGTTCTCGTGCGGATCAAAATTATCCAGGAACACCGCATAGTCCGCCATGGCTTTAATTGCCTGGGCCGCGTTGGACATGTTCTCTAGGCAAGGAAAACCGGCCTGAGCCAGCAGCTCGACTGCACGCGGATGAGCCCGGGTGTAAGCACAAAAGATAATCGGTTTTTCAAGGCTTTGGCCGAGCTGGACCAACGCATCGAAATCAGATTCTATATAGGTGGGATGGGCGAGGGACCCCACAACCAGTATTGCATCAATGCTTGGCGACGCCGCCATGATTTCAAGCACCGGTGCGTAACCGAGTTTAAAGATAACCTGTGCCGTGACGTCGACCGGGTTTCGCGAAGCGCCGTACGCCGGCAGTATGGCATCGATTTTTGCGCGGGTTACGCAGTCGAGCTCCGGCACATGGAGCCCGTGCATGTCGCACTGATCTGCAAGCCAAGCGCCAGCACCACCCGAAGGTGTGAGTATGCCCACACGTGTGCCGCACGGCAGGTGCTCGTGGAAATACGCGAACGCCGCAGCCACATCTATCATATGGTCACTGTCGTTGCCGTTAATGATGCCATAGCGTGAAAACACCGCCTTGTAGGCCGAGTGTGATCCAGCCAACGAAGCCGTGTGTGAAACCGTTGCCGCCGCAGCTGCCTCGGAATGTCCAACCTTGGCAATGATCAGCGGTTTTCTTAAACGCGCGGCTTGCGAAGCGATGGGGGCAAGCCGGCGTGGTTGGACAAAGCCCTCAATAAACATCAGCACCACTTTGGTCGCATCATCGTCAATCAGGTATGAAAGGACATCCAGTGCATCAAGGCCCGCTTCGTTGCCCGTTGTCACCACGAAACTGAAAACCAGCCCTTTGGGGCGACCGCGGTTAAAAAATGAGAAACCGACGCCGCCGCTCTGTGAGATCACCGCTATGCCAGCACTACGACTACCCTTGGCATGCAGGCCGCCCTCTACCTGAACGACTGTCGGACTGAAACTCGCGGCAAGCGGCATGTGCCCATTAAGGAAGCCTTCGGCATTCGGGCCGATAATGGCCATACCAGAGTGCGCTGCAATATCGCTGATGGCCTGTTGCCGCGCACGGCCAGTGTCACTGTTCTCCTCTGCAAAGCCTGAGCTAATGATGACCGCGGCGTGGATTCCTTTAGACACGCAGGCTTGTAAAGCGTCAATCACGTGCTTCGCTGGGATGGTAATGATTGCGAGGTCGACAGGTTGTGGCAGATCGCTCACGCTTGGGTAGCAGGCGAGATCGCGGATTTTGCTGTGGCTACGGCTGACGGCGTAGATTGGGCCGGGAAAAGCGTGCTCCAGAATCGCATCAACCATTCGCCCACGAATAATCTTCGCATCGGAGGAAGCGCCGATCAGTGCGATCGACTTTGGCCAGAACAGTGCCTCCAGGGCGTCTGTTGCCGTGCGCTTCAACGCAGTCCAAGACCGCGGGCAATGATGCCGCGCAGAATTTCTCGGGTGCCGCCCTGAATAGTCAGTTTGGGGGCAAACAACGTTGCCTGGTGGATCAACGCCTCCAAGTGCTCGCGCTCACCCGGTTCGCCGATGATATCAGGCACCAGATTGCGCGCGACGCCCGGCAATGCCTGTTCCCAATTGGTGCCCATCTCCTTGACGACAGCGGACTCGACTTCGGGTACCTTGCCGTCGCTCAACATGCCGGCCACTGAAAGGGACATCTGCCGCAACGTCGATAACTGGGCGATCAGTCGTCCAATACCTTCGGCACTTCTTTGCTCGGGATCGCGGCCCGCAGCATGGACCAGCCCGTACAGGACTGCAAATGTTTCAAGGAACCGTTCGGGTCCGCTGCGCTCGTAGGCGAGCTCGTTGGTGGCCTGTTTCCAGGCATTGTCGACCTCGCCAATGATATGGTCACTGGCAACAAAAACATCGTCAAAGGTGACTTCATTGAATTCATGTGCGCCGGTTAGATTGTGGATTGGCCGTACGTTGATACCTGGTGCATCCATCGGAATCAGAAATTGTGTCAATCCATGTCGGCGGTTGCTATCGGTCGCTGGTGCTGTTCGCAGTAGAGCAATTATGTATTGGGATCGATGAGCATTACTGGTCCAGATCTTACGGCCATTAACCAACCAGCCTTCATCGACCGGATCAGCACGCGAGCGCAGTGAGAAAAGATCGGATCCGGAATCCGGCTCGCTCATGCCTATACAAAAATAGCACTCGCCAGCAATAATCTTAGGAAGCACCATTTTTTTGACCGCAGCGCTGCCGTAGCGTATCAACATCGGACCGCTCTGCCGATCGGCCACCCAGTGCGCCCAAACCGGGGCGCCTGCGGCTATCATTTCTTCGGTCACCACAAACCGTTCGAGAAAAGTGTGTTCCCCGCCGCCATATTCGCGCGGCCAGGTCATACCGATGAACCCCGCGTCGCCACACAACCGACTGAATTCTGGCGAGTGATCGGTCATACCAAAGCCGTTGGGTATAAAACTCCCAGCGCTCGCTTGCCGGTGAAGAAATTCACGCACGCGTTTGCGCATGGCTTCTGCCGCCGCGGGCAATTGGACTGGGTCAAACTGTATTGCGCAAGCCATTAATAAGTCATTAAAGTGTGGCGCTGAATCAAGGTTAGAATCCTGATTCTCCGCTATTTGCTGCCCAAGGCCAACTCAGTGAACAACCAGACTCTGAACGGTGGATAAATGATTCAAGCTGACCCACTGATTATGGCAACGCTCGCTAAATTGCTGGCAGACCAATGCTCCGACGATGTCGTTAATGCAGCGGACAACGGTCAGTGGCCCGAATCACTCTGGCAGTCTCTGGAGGCAACTGGTCTCAGCCGGGCCTGGATATCCGAGGCCGCCGGTGGTGGTGGCGCTTCACTTGCAGATGGTTTCGCAATCGCCCGCCTAAGCGGGCATCATGCGATCCCTGTGCCTCTGACCGAAACACTGCTCGCAAGCTACCTGCTGGCAGCCGCTGGGTTGGATGTTCCAGCGGGCCCCATGACGATTGCACCCGTTTACGGCGACGTCGCTTTGCCTGCCACCGCTAACGGCCGGTTTTCTGGCACTGTTCAGCGTTTGCCGTTTGCCCACAACGCGCAGCATGCTGTGTGCACCGTTACTCTCGAATCCGGAGTCGGGCTGGCCTTGTTTGATCGCAGTGCCTGGCGAGTCGGCGAGGTGGCCGAGGCTGCTCGGGACATTGATGCAGATGTGACGTTCGATGGAGCGCCAGTTGCCATTGCCGCCGAAGGTGACTGGGGAGATGCCTTGCTGCTAATGGGCGCTGCCTTGCGATCCCAACAAATGGCGGGTGCACTTGCGCATACCCTGGCCCAATCCAGCGATTACGCGCAGACGCGAACCCAGTTTGGGCGAGCTATCGTCAAGTTTCAGGCAGTGCAGCACAACCTGGCTATTCTTGCTGGTGAAGTGGCGGCGGCCAGTGCTGCAGCCGATGCCGCAATGAAAACAATAATCCACTATGGCCTGACCGATCCCCGTACCTTCATGGCGGTTGCCTCGGCCAAGATTCGCACTGGCGAAGCGGCAAATGCCGGTGCGGCGATCGCGCATCAAGTTCACGGTGCAATTGGATTTACGCGCGAGTACAGCCTGCACCACAGGACCCGTCGGTTATGGGCCTGGCGTGATGACTTTTTACCGGAACGGGTCTGGGCAGCGCGACTCGGACAGTTTGTTTGTGACCAAGGCGCGGATGACCTGTGGCCGATGTTAACGTCGATTTAAAAGCCAGGATGGCAACTCACCCCGGAAGACCTGTCAGTAAAGCCGAAAAACACTAACCCAGTCAGTACCAGAGCTACCGATACTATCGTTAACGTTAGTTTAGGCTGCATCGTAAATCTCCTGTTATTAGTCGTTCTATTGTTTGTCTTTTTGCATTGCAAAGCAAAGGCATTGCCGTCTAACCCATATCGCCTTTTGCAAGATTCAGGATTGTCACTGCGCCAAGGCTTTCAATTAACGCTGCCAGGGTCATCCCGCTTGGTGGCCCGCTGGGTTCTTTAAAAGAATTGGCGACGTCGGGTAGCGCGAGAAACCTTTGTCTTTCGGGTGCAGAGTCAGTTGAGACAAACAGCGGCACGTCTTCAGTTGGTAGCGGGCCAATGGCAGCCGAGTAGTCGCTCATGCTGAGATAAGCGCTGAGCGCTCTGGATAGAATGCCATGGTTAGTACAATGATCTGGAAAATTTAAAAAGACGTTGTTTTGATATGTGGGGTGATCTACCCCCAGCACCGAATAGCATTGGCTGCAATAGATTCTGGTAGATTTTCCAGTACTGCGCAGTTTGTAGGCCTTCATGTAAGCCTTTCCTGCAACGTCAACAATGTCGGATCGCAGGTAAAAAAGACGTGGCAAGGGCTCAGGCTCGGCACCGCCATGCTTATGCCCCCACCAAAGCGCCTGACGGCAATCGACGCACCCACAACGCAGAAAAAGCGTGGCGGCTTTATCGGCAATAGTCAGAGCACATTTGCCGCACTGGCATTCGATCAGGGCTTTTTGATTCTGGTCAGTCATTACAACCAGTGGTAACAATCAATTCAGTGCCACGCCCTCAAGCGTGATGCGGTGCATGATGCGCCGGTGGCCCTGATAGTCGTTCATGGCGTAGTGCCATGTGGCGCGGTTGTCCCAAAAGGCAATGGAGTCCGGCTCCCAATGAAAGCGGCAGGTGAATTCCTGGCGCGCACCATGGGCGTAGAGCAAATCCAGAATAGGCTGCGATTCCTCAACAGTCCAGCCGTCAAAGCGGACGGTGAAATCGGCATTAACGTATAGCGCTTTTCTTCCCGTCAGCGGATGGGTGATCACTACCGGATGCAGAGCATCCTGGGTTGCCTGGCCCGGGTTGGCGAGGCGCCCGTCCTCGAAGTGCTCGCTGTCGGTCACGCTGTAGCCAAAGGCATGACGGCTGGAATGCCAGGCTTTGAGATCTGCGAGCATTTTTTTCATGTCCTCCGATAGGGCCTCGTAGGCAAGATACATACTGGAGAACAGGGTATCGCCACCAACGGTTGGCACCTCGCGGGCATACAGCATCGAACCCATGGCCGGAATCAGGTCATAGGAATGATCCGTATGCCAGGTGCCGCCAATGTTCTCTTTCTGGTTTGCCTCCTTTATGACCTGGGCGATCTGTGGATAGCCGTCCAGGGGTTTGAAAAAACGGTTTACGTTAATAGCGCCCCAGCGTTTGGCCATTACGATGTGCTGCTGTGGGGTGAGGTTTTGATCTCGAAAAAAGATAACTGAATAGCGGCCAAAGGCATCTTCGAGTTCTGCCATGGCGCGCTTGCTTGGCTCTTTGGATAGATCAATCCCGCTGATCACGGCGCCCAGCGCCGTTGATTGTGGTGTGACTCCAATCTCTTTGTAGTCCATCGCATCCGTCGTCACGTTAGCTGCGTCTCGGCTTTGATTATAAGTTTATCCGCATCGACGCCATTCAGGTTGCTGGGTAGCTTCCAGTACAATCGTCCCATTCGCTTAGGGGGTGGCATGTATTTCGATTTAAGGCTCTGGGGTTTTACCAGGGGTGTGCGTCTGCGCATCTTTGGCGCAGTGGCGATTGGTGTTCTGGCTGTATTGTTTGGTATCGCCCGCCTGGCTTTGCTGGGCTGGCTGATCGCCCGGGTTTTCGCCGGGGCGCCCCTTAACGAGTTGATCCTGCCTGTTACAGGCGTGGCTGCCGTCATGGTGGCACGCGGCTGGCTTGAATACCTGCGAACGATGGTGGCGCACAATACTGCGGCGATAGTCCAGGTGCATCTGCGCCGGGTGATATTCGATCAGGTCGCGCAATTGGGACCCGCGCATTTCGGGCGGGAGCGCACCGGGGACGCCATTGTGGCAATGATAGAAGGGGTCGAGCAGCTTGAGATCTATTTCGGGCAGTACCTGCCGCAGTTAATCGTCTCTATTCTTACGCCGTTTTTGATCTTTGCGGTGGTGGCCTTTTTTGATGTGCCCATCGCACTGGTGATGCTGATCGCCGCGCTCTTCACGCTGGTGGCACCGCAGATCTTTCACAGCTGGGATAAAAAGAGCAGCCTCGAACGGGGCCGGTCTTACACCGCGTTCGCGGCAGAGTTTTTAGATTCTGTGCAAGGCCTTGTCACCTTAAAGGCCTTTGGCCAGAGCAAGGCACGGGCGAAGAAGCTTAAAGCCCGGGCCGAGGATCTTTTTCGCTCCACCATGTGGGTGCTGGCCACCAACTCACTGGCCCGGGGCATTACCGATACCGGCATCACCCTGGGCGCGGCAGCGACACTGGCTTACGGGGCTTTTCGGGTAAGCGACGGTGATATGAGCCTTGCGGTGTTGCTCATGGTGCTGATGCTGGGCGTGGAGGTGTATCGCCCGCTGCGCGATATGCGCTCATTAATGCATAACGGCATGCTGGCGCAGGCCTCGGCGCAAACGATCTTTCAACTGCTTGATGCCAGGCCCATCGTCACCGAAAAACCCACACCTATATCGGTGGGCGCCTTAAGCCCCACAGTGTTATTTAAAGATGTGAGCTTTGCCTACCCCGGCGGGCGCCGTGCTGCCCACGAGGGTTTAAGTTTTGAGGTTAGCGCAGGCGAGCGAGTCGGTTTTGTCGGCCCAAGCGGTGTGGGTAAATCATCCATCGTGCGTTTATTGCTGCGCTTTTATGATCCGGATAAGGGGGTGGTCAAGATTGGTGGCTACGATCTGAAAGATCTCAGTTTTGATGATATCCGCGCGCAGATCGCGGTGGTCAATCAGGATACTTATCTTTTTCATGGCACGGTGGCGGATAACCTTCGGGTGGGTAAGCCCGATGCCATGCTGGATGATCTTGAGACGGCCTGTCGTGCCGCCAACGCCCATGAGTTTGTTGCTCTTTTGCCCCAGGGCTACGACACCGTTATCGGTGAAAGAGGAATTCGACTTTCGGGCGGGCAGCGCCAGAGGATCGCCATTGCCCGGGCTATTTTGCGCGATGCCCCGATTCTGGTTCTGGATGAAGCGCTCTCGGCAGTGGATGCCGAGAACGAGGCCATCATTCAGGATGCGCTCAATCGGCTGATGCAGGGCCGCACTACGCTGATCTTTGCCCATCGTCTTTCCAGCGTGATCGATGCTGATCGCATTCTGGTGCTGAACGAGGGCGCCATCGCCGAGCAGGGCACGCATGCGCAGCTGATGCAGCAGCGCGGTGTCTACCATAGCCTGATGGCGGGCCAGGCCGCAGAGAGTATCGGGGCCGAGATCGATATCGGCAGCAGCGCACCGCTTAAAACAGACACAGACGAGACGCCCACCTATAGCGAGCAGGCGCAGTTTGCCCCCACCGATGCCATCGTCAAGGCGGAGGGCCTTGGCTGGATCGCGGCCGCGCGTGAGCTGATGAAGTACATCGTGCCCTATAAAGGAAAGCTGATCATGACCTTTGGCTTTGGGGTGACGCGGGTGCTGGCCTTTATTGGCATTGGCGTGGTCAGTGCGCTGGCGGTGCGTGCGGTTAAAACGGGCGAGCCCTTTGTTGATTTATTGATTCTGCTCGGCATCATGGCGCCGATTGCGGGCATCTTTCATTGGCTGGAGTCGTGGATTGCGCACGATATGGCCTTTCGGCTGCTGGCCGAGATGCGCATTGCGCTTTTCGAAAAGCTCGACCGGCTGGCCCCTGCTTACATGGTGCGCCGGCGTACCGGCGATATGGTCGGCATGGCCACTTACGATGTAGAGCTGGTGGAGTACTTTTTTGCCCACACCGTGGCGCCTGCCTTTGTGGCGGTACTGGTACCGGGCCTTGTGATGGGTGTGCTGATTTATTTTGGCTGGCAGATGGCAGCGGTGCTGGCGCCTTTTCTGGTAGTCGTGGCGCTCAGCCCCTTTATGCTGCGCCGCCGGGTAGACGAGATGGGCTCACGGGCGCGCGAAGCATTGGGCGAGTTGAATGCCCATGCGGTGGATACCGTGCAGGGCTTAAGCGAGATTATTGCTTTTACCCACATCGATGAGCGCCGCCGTGAGTTGATCGAGCGCACCCAGAACCATCACCGCGTCAGATTGCCTTTCTTTCGGGATCTCACCTTTCAGACCTCTTTATTAGAAGTCGCCACCGGACTTGGTGGTCTTACGGTGGTGGTTGCAGGCGCCATGCTGGTTGATGCGGGCGGTCTTGAGAGCGCCATGCTGCCCTTACTGACGTTGCTGGCGATGGCAGCTTTTTTACCGATCTCCGAGATCTCAAACGTTAGCCGCCAGCTGGCCGATACGCTGGGGTCTACGCGCAGGCTCTATGCGGTGAACAATGAGCCGGTGCCGGTAACCGATGGCCCCGGTGTGCCGGTGCCAAACACGGTGGGCGGCGTGCCTATCGAGATCGAAGGCGTGGACTTTCAGTACGAGGGGGGTAATCGACAGGCACTGAATGGTGCCGGGTTTAAAGCGCAACCGGGTAAGACCATAGCCCTGGTGGGCCCCTCGGGTGCAGGCAAGACCACCATCGCCCACCTGCTGATGCGCTTTTGGGATCCACAGCACGGCACCATTATGCTTGGCGGTCACGATCTTAGAGACTATGCGCTGGACGATCTGCGTGGCCAGATAGCGCTCGTTGCGCAGGATACCTACCTTTTTAACGATACGCTGCGCGCCAATATTCTGATCGCCCGACCCGAGGCCAGCGAGGCCGAGCTAACGACTACGCTGGAGCGGGCGTCGCTGGACGAATTTGTGGCCGGCCTGCCCGATGGCCTTGAGACCCAGGTGGGCGAGCGCGGCATGCGCCTTTCGGGTGGGCAGCGCCAGCGTGTGGCTATTGCCCGGGCCTTCTTAAAGGATGCCCCGGTGCTGATTCTGGACGAGGCCACATCGCACCTCGACGCGGTTAACGAGCAGGCAGTGCGCCAGGCGCTGGAGGATCTGATGGCTGAGCGCACCACACTGGTGATTGCGCATCGGCTCTCGACTGTGCGCGGGGCCGACCAGATCGTGGCGCTCAACCAGGGCCGTGTGATCGAGGCGGGCACTCACGAAGAACTGCTGGCCCGGGGTGGTCTTTATGCCCAGCTGGTGGCCCATCAGCTTGCTGGGGCCGTTGGGCGCAGTGCGGTGCAATAAAGCGATGATCGGTTTCTGACGCGACAGCTGTCCACGCCCCGGTGCATGGTAAGCAATCGCAATCGTTGCGCCCACTCGATCTACCTGATTAAATTAACCGACCGTTACTTCAGGCTTAATTACATAAGTCTCTAATCGTGGAGCTGGCTAAATGAAATTGAATCGATACCTGTGTCTGGTGCTGTGTTTCGCGTGGGGTGGTAATGGTTATGCGGCAAGCTCAGGGCAGAGCGTCAGCGTGCAGTACGGCACGGTGATAAGCGCTTCGCCAGTTGATCTTAAATCAGGCGCCGTACCGGCTGGAGCGTTGATCGGCGGTACGCTGGGGTATGCGTCAGCAAAAGGGAAATCCAGCAGTAAGAAAAATCGAAACGCCATCATCGGCGGCCTTGCCGGCAGCGCAATCGCCCGGAGATCACGCGGTGATACCCGGGGCACCTTGTATGGCGTTGACCTGGGGTCGAACGGAGGCATACAGGTAGCCTCGAATCAATTAGAAATTAAGATCGGCGACTGTGTCGCGATCGAACGCTCGGGAGATTCAACCAATATCCGCCGGATGTCTGCCGGTTATTGTGAGCCTAAATATCAGGTCGCCCGTGAGGCAATTCACGATGAAGCTATTGGAGAAGCCAGTGAATGTATCCAGGCCAAGCAGGCTTTATTGGCTTCAACCACCGTGCAGGCGGCAGAACTCGCCGCGATGAAAGTGAACCTGTTGTGTAACGACTAAAGCCCGCTTGCCAGCATCAAGGGCGCGCCGCAAGATCGCCCGGCAAATACTTAAGAAGCAGGCGCCGGTTCAGTGCCCGCATCAGATCAGCGATTGATCAGTTAAGTCGGCGCTAGCAACCGCTGGATTGGCAGGTGCAGGACAGGCCACGCTCTATTACGACGACACGGTTGGTTCTGTTGTAGACGTCTTATCGAGTGGATCTGCGCTTTGCATCTTTAGCATCTGCACCGGTAAGGCTTCCATGACTTGATCTGCGGTTTGTGTGGTGCACGGTTCACTTATCTTGGCACGCTCGGTGTAGTTGGCTTCCATCTTTGCCATCTGCTCCTTTAAGGCGTAAATCACGTCCATCAATACCTCAATAGTTTGGTTGGGGTTCATTTGGATCTCCTTATTGCATG
>Ga0209043_1001443_pt1 | contig 13534 bp, 16 predicted proteins | sample SaaInlV_100m_DNA_3_FD_184654 | JGI IMG/M metagenome (GOLD analysis project Ga0209043, IMG submission 184654) | Marine microbial communities from expanding oxygen minimum zones in the Saanich Inlet - SI037_S4LV_100m_DNA (SPAdes) (version 2) | ecosystem: Environmental > Aquatic > Marine >... | reverse complement strand
TCCTGATTTTTCAAAGAGTTTGTTAGTTGGTATAATTTTACCAGCAGATACTTTTCCAGCTTTTGTCTCTCAATCATTGTTGTTTTTATCTTTTATAATTGCAACTTTTTTGCCCGTAATATTTTGGAAAATAAAAGGATCTAAAAAATAGACCTAATAATTTGTAAAAGGTGTATAAGTAACTATATACACCTTAACAAATGTCTGAGATTCAAATATCCATTAACAACTTATCCAAAGTTTATGATAATGGCTTTAATGCACTTAAGAATATTAGTCTTCAAGTAAAACAAGGAGAGATTCTTGCAATGCTTGGACCAAACGGTGCTGGCAAAACTAGTTTAATTAGTATTATTTGTGGTATTGTTAAGCCTTCCTCAGGCACAGTTACAATAGATAATTTTGATATTATAAAAAATTATAGAGAGACAAGATCAAGAATAGGACTTGTTCCTCAAGAACTAAATTTAGAATCTTTTGAAACAGTTTTTGATACTGTATCTTATTCTAGGGGACTTTATGGAAAATCACCTAACCCAAAACATATTGAAAAAGTTTTAAAAGATTTAACCTTGTGGGATAAAAAAGATCAAAGACTTAGACAATTATCTGGCGGAATGAAGAGAAGAGTTTTAATTGCTAAAGCTTTATCGCATGAGCCTAAAATATTGTTTCTTGATGAACCAACAGCAGGTGTAGATGTTGAGCTTAGAAGAGATATGTGGTTAGTTGTTGATGAACTTCGAAAAACAGGAGTAACCATTATTCTAACTACTCATTATATTGAAGAAGCAGAAGCTATTGCTGATCGGGTAGCTGTTATTAATCAAGGTGAAATTATTGTTGTTGAAGACAAGAAAGAGCTTATTAAAAAAATGGGCCATAAAAAACTAACTGTAGAATTACAAGAAAAAATTACAAAAATACCTGAAGATTTATCTAAGTATAATCTTGAAATAGGTAATGAAAATATGAATTTAATTTATACATATAATGTTCAGGCAGAAAAAACTGGGATTACAGATTTATTGCAAAATTTAAAAGATGCTGGATTAAAACTAAAAGATTTGAAAACTGAACAAAGCACATTAGAAAAGATATTTGTTAATTTGGTAAAGGAGAACAATGAAATTTAATTATTATGGTTTTAAAGCTATATATGTTCATGAGATGAATAGATTTATAAGAACCGTAGGTCAATCCATCTTATCTCCTGTTATATCAACCTCATTATATTTTGTTGTCTTCGGTTCAGTTATTGGTAGTTATATTCAAAAAATTGATGGTGTGAGTTACGGATCATACATTGTCCCTGGATTATTAATGTTAACCTTGTTAACTCAATCTATAAGCAATACATCTTTCGGAATATTTTTTCCAAAATTTAATGGAACTATTAATGAAATTTTAGCAGCACCTATCTCAACACTTGAAACAGTAATTGCTTTTGTTGGAGCAGGAGCTACCAAAACATTAATCGTTGGAACTGTAATTTATACCACCGCATCCTTTTTTGCTGATGTCACAGTCAAATATCCAACGTTGATGATATTTTTATTAGTTTTGGTTTCTTTTACCTTTGCATTATTTGGTTTCTTAATTGGTGTTGTTAGTAAAAACTTCGAACAAATGTCTATAATCCCGTCGTTAGTTATTACACCCATGGTTTTTCTTGGAGGAAGTTTATATTCTCTTGATATGCTGCCACCGTTTTGGCAAACAGTTTCTTATTTTAATCCTGTGGTTTATTTAATTGATGGTTTAAGATTTTCTTTTTATGGGGTGTCTGATTTTAATATCTGGATCAGTATCAGCTCAATGGTCTTCTTCTTAATGGTCTGTATTACACTTGTGAGCATCTTACTTAAAAAAGGTTATAATATTAAGAGCTAGAAATTTAGTTTAAAAACAGTATTATTAATTATCATTATGTTATCTTATATTTTACCCTTTATAGCTCTAATTGTTGTAGTGGTTTTTATCCATGAATATGGGCACTATTATTTTGCTAAACGCTATGGAGTAGGGGTTACTGATTTTTCCATTGGATTTGGAAAAGAAATGTTTGGTTGGAATGATAAATCTGGTACGCGATGGAAGATCTGTGTCATACCACTTGGTGGATATGTTAAATTTTTTGGTGATAGAAATGTTTATAGCCAAGCTGATAATGAAAAAATTATAAAAGAATATAGTAAAGAAGATCAAGAAAAATTATTTGTATTAAAGCCTTTATATCAAAGAGCTTTAATTGTTTTTGGTGGTCCCTTAGCTAATTTTTTATTAGCAATTTTAATATTTTTTTCAATTTATACATTTGCTGGCAAAGACTTTACTCCTGCTGTGATTAATGAAGTTCAAAAAGATAGTCCTGCAATGGTAGCAGGCCTAAAAGATAATGATATTGTGATTTCAATTGATGGCAATGAGGTAAAGAGCATAATGGATGTCTCTAAATTTATCACCATGTCTACTGATGAATTTATAAGCTTTACTATAAAAAGATTTGATCAAGAACTAATTTTTAGAGTTAAGCCCAATTTAGTTAACAGCGAAGACAATCTTGGTAATAAAATCAATAAAAGAATGATTGGCATAAAACTTGGAGCTTACAATAATGAAGTAAACCATGTAAAACTTGGTCCCTCTAAAGCTATATATTATGCTGTTAATGAGGTTTATTATGTGACTACCTCATCACTTAAATACTTAGGTAGTATGATCGCTGGAAATGGTGATAGCTCACAATTAGGTGGACCCATAAGAATTGCAAAAATAAGTGGACAGGTTGCAGAATTTGGTATTTTACCTTTTATTAGTTTAATGGCCTATATTTCTATAAGTTTAGGGCTAATCAATTTGTTTCCAATTCCAATGCTTGATGGTGGACATTTAATGTTTTATGGAATTGAAAAAATATTAGGTCGTCCCTTATCACAAAAAACACAAGAAGGTTTTTTTCGAATCGGTATGTTTTTATTGTTATCATTGATGTTTTTCACCACATTTAATGACCTAAAAGATGTTGGTTTATTTAAGTTTTTTAACAATTACATTTCTTAAATAACCCTTTAAAATCAACGTTTATTTAATTAATCACAATATGTTGGGGTTTTTATTTTAAGAGACACTAATAAAAAGCTTGATTTATAAGGTTTTATGTAAATTATGTGAAAATAACCAATAAAACCGGAGCTAAATAAATGAACAAAAAACAACTAATCGCTAAACTTTCAGGTTCTTTAAACCTAAGTAAAGCTGATGCAGAGCGTACTTTTGATACGATAACAAACACTATTCTAGATGCTTTAAAAGGCGATGATTCAGTTAAGATCGCTGGATTTGGTACTTATAAAGTAGCAAAAAGAAAAGCTAGAGTTGGAAGAAATCCAAGAACTGGAGAGCAAATTCAAATCGGAGCTTCTCAAAAAGTTAAATTCTTACCAGCAAAAGCATTAAAAGAAGTATTCAATAAATAACACTTTTTTTTAAACGGCCTAAATGTTTTAAGTATAAGCAATTAGGCCGTTTCTATATGCGAATACTGCATAGCTATTTTTCCTAATTAGCGTTAGTTTTTATAAGTCATTAAATTATAAGTTTTTTCATTAACGGGAGGTCTTATGACTAAAATGATTAAACTAATAACGGCACCTTTATATTCATTAGTAATATTAATGGGCTTAACAAGTATCGGAAATGCTGAGACTACAGTTTCAGCAGAAGTAGGGTTTATTTTTAATACTCTATTATTTTTAATTTGTGGTTTCCTTGTCATGTTCATGGCGGCGGGTTTTGCAATGCTAGAATCTGGGATGGTAACTTCAAAAAGTGTATCAGTAATTTGTGCAAAAAATATCGGTTTATTTTCAATAGCTGGAATAATGTTCTGGTTAGTAGGTTATAATTTAGCTTACGGCATACCAGAAGGTGGATATATAGGAACTATTATTCCTTGGTCTGATAGTAGTGCAATTGAAACAGGTTATTCAGATGGATCTGATTGGTATTTCCAGATGGTATTTTGTGCAACTACAGTATCTATTGTATCAGGTGCTATGGCGGAAAGAATTAAATTATGGCCATTCTTTTTATTTGCAGCAATTTTAGCTGGAATTTTATATCCAATCGTAATGGGTTGGCAGTGGGGTGGAGGCTGGTTAGCAGAATTAGGTTTTTCTGATTTTGCTGGTTCAACTCTTGTGCACTCAACTGGTGGTGCCGCAGCTTTAGCGGGCGCAATAATAATTGGACCAAGACTTGGAAGATTTACAAAGTCAGGTGCGCCAGCTCCTATTAAGCCATTTGCTGCTTCATCAATTCCATTAGTTACAGTTGGTGTATTTATTTTATGGTTAGGTTGGTTTGGTTTCAATGGTGGTTCACAACTAGCTATGGGAACTGCTGCTGATGCAATTGCTGTGTCAACAATCTTTATTAATACGTTCTTAGCTGGAGCTGGTGGTGTAATGGCTGCTGCAACAGTTACAAGATTAGGATTTGGAAAAACTGACGTTGTACAGATGCTTAACGGATGTATTGGTGGACTTGTTGCAATTACAGCTGAACCATTAATGCCATCACCATTAGCTGCTATCTTAATTGGTGGTGTAGGGGGTGTAATTGTTGTCTATGGTACTAAATTATTATTTGCTTTACAAATTGATGATGTTGTAGGAGCTATCCCTGCTCACTTGTTCGCAGGTATCTGGGGAACATTAATTGTACCAGCAACTAACCCTGATGCTTCTTTTAGCGCTCAGTTAATTGGAGTACTAGCAGTTAATATATTTATCTTCGTTATTGCCTACATTGTGTGGTCGATTATGAAGGCAACTGTTGGTCTAAGATTAAGTAAAGAAGCTGAAACAAAAGGAACAGACGTTTCAGAAACAGGTGTAATTGCTTACGCAATTAGAGATTAAAAATATAACTATTGCTCTCTTATAGTTGAAAAGGGGCCCCTTAATTGGGGCCTTTTTTATTTCTAAAGGTCTTTTAGGGTACTCAAGACTTCTTGTGCATGATCTTTAACTTTTACATTGTCCCAAATTTTTACAATTTTACCCTTAGGATCAATCAAAAATGTACTTCTAACTACACCCATAAACTCTTTACCCATAAATTTTTTTTTAGCCCAAACTTTATAACTTTTTACAATTTTAATTTCTTCATCTACTAAAAGATCAAATCTAATTTTATATTTTTCTTTAAATTTATGATGACTTTTAAGGTTATCTTTTGAAATACCAAATACCTCACAATTAAGTTTTTTAAATTTGGATAATAATTTATTAAAGTCTTTAGTCTCAATAGTGCATCCTGGAGTATCATCTTTTGGATAAAAATATAGAACTACATATTTTCCAATAGAATTTTTTAATGAATACGAACTACCATTAGTAGAAACTAGATTAAAATTAGGAGCTTTAGAATTTATCTTAAGCATCAACTACTTCATTTGCATCCCATAGTTTTTTATAATCTATAAAAGGGGACAGACCATAACTGGAGTTTATGTTGGTTAAATGCAAAGATAAACTCTTTAAAGGTGATATACAAAATTCATCTTTATAAATATCATTTAAATATTTTTCAAAAGGATCATGTCGATCTAGACAAGTTTTATTAAAGTTTTCCCAATATTTATTAAGTAAAATTTTAGTTGTCAGAAAAGTACATAAGGTCTGATTGATTGTACGCCAATGTCGCTTATTACCAATTATAATATTACTCTTTTGATTATTCATATAAAGATAAGGATAATCAGCAGGACACATAAAAATATCTCTATTAACCTGGGAAGCAATTCTTTCATAAGATGCAATCATTTCTTCTAACATTGACTCAAAATGTAAATAGTCATCCTCTACAAAGTAAATTAAATCTTCACCATATTTTTTTCCTAATTCAAAACATTGAAGCAAGCTTGCCAAATTTGAAAAAGTTTGATGAGTTTTTTGTGGCTTAATTTTATTTATATATTTTTCATGATCTACTGAAATAATATTAATATCTAGATTACTTTTATTTACTAATTTTTCTATTTTTTCAAAGTTTTCTTTTTTAGACTTGTCATCTACAATTATCATTTTGAAATTTATATTAGAATATTTGTTTTTAGAAAATTTAATTGATTTAATCAGTGAATTTAAAGATCTTAATGAATATTCAATTTTTGGCTTTTCAAATAATCTTCTTTTATTTTGATCCCAAATCTCAATATCTGTATTAGTTCTAAAAATTAACAGTACAGATTTTACTTTTTTAGTAATTGGAACTTCGCCTAGTGGCAAAACAATAGATTTTTTGTTAATTGAAGAAAGATCATTACTTAATTCTTTATCAAGAGTGGGGGAGTAAAAATTTGCCTGATCAATAATCTGATATCCTAAAAATTTTGAAATTTTGATAAATAATTTTTTAAGGATGGTTTTTTTCATATAATTGTTTATGATTATATTTTTACAGTATTATGACTATTAAATCATCACAAACTCTTGTTTCTGAGGCACTTAAAGAAATTAAAACTATTACTCCTGCAGAGGCTTTAAAGCTGTCCAATGAAGGAAAATGTAATTTAATTGATATTAGAGAAAAAGGTGAATTGGATAAAATGGGTAGAGTTGAAAACTCTAACCATATTCCCAGAGGAATGTTAGAATTTTGGTTAGATCCAAATAGTGCTTATTTCAAAGATGGTAAGCTGGACATGAATAAAGAAATGGTTTTATTTTGTGCGGGTGGTTTAAGATCTGCTCTTGCTGCAAAATCTTTAAAAGAAATGGGCTTTGAAAAGGTTTCACATATTGATGGTGGATTTGCTGCAATTAGTCAAAGTGATTTTGAAATAGTCTAACCTAACTACTATATTCATCTAGTGCATACTCCAATCGATCTTGACCCCAAAATATTTTATTATTAATCATAAAAGTTGGTGCACCAAATATTCCTTTTTCGTGAGCATCTTTAGTAGCCTCTTTTAATTTATCTTTAATCATTTGTTCTTTAATTGTTTCAAAAAATTGATCAGGATCAATTTTGCAATCTTTAAGAAGAGTAATTAATATCTTTTCATCAGTAATATCCAAATTGTTTTTCCAATATGCATCAAACATTGTATTTACATACTGATCTTTAATGGTTGAATTCACCGAAAAATAACCACGCATGATATTTAATGAGTTTAGGGGAAACTTATCATTCCACTTGAAATTAAAATTAAATTTTTTTGCAACAAGATTGCAATCATTAATCATATTTTTTAATTTTGATTTTATAAATGCGGGAGCTGTTATTCCCTCTAAATTGTGAAGACCACCTAATAATATAGGCTTATAACTTGTTCTAATACTGCTTGGAAGTGACTGGATTTTTTTATGAGCTAGGTATGCATATGGACTTATAAAATCAAAATAGAATTCTAATTCCTTAGTCATATAGACTTATTTTTTTTGAATAAAAAATTCTTATAAACCAATAAATAGTAATTCCTATTGGTCCAATAAAATAAGTTAATATGAGAGGTAAAGTTATCAATATCTTATTGATACCAAATTTTTGAGAGTCTTTAACAATCCATCCACCACAAAATAAATTTATAGCTAAAAAATGACACCAAAATAAAATTAAAAAAGATCTATCTGAAAATAGATTTAAAATTGAGTTTAACCCTAAATAAAGCTCAAAATTTCTTAGAAAATCATAACCATCATTAAACAATGAATATAACAAATAGGAATAAACCAAGCTTATTATAGAAATAGGAAAGATTGACGTTATAAAAACCTTACATATTTGTGATTGTGGAAAAATTATTAACACTAGCCAGAATGGCAAAACACCTAAATTCAACCATAGAAAAATCATCTCAATAGTAAAATATGTATAAATTTGATCAATCATTTTTTAGTGTATTATATTACAAGATAGCATGATTCCCATAAGAAATAGAAAAAAAACACTAGAAGTTACCATGGAAGAAATGAGAAATTTTTCCTTCGCTTACATAGAGAAATATGCTCCTTCGAAACAACAACTACGAACCTACTTATTAAAAAAATATTTAAAAGCAAGTGTCCCTAACGTTAAAAAACAAGATATTACTGACTTGATAGATATTGTTTTAGTAGATCTTGAAAAAAGTAAATTTATTAGTGATAAATTTTATTCAGAAAGTAAATCAAGAAGCCTTATTCAAAGAGGTAGCTCAATTAATAAAATTAGAAACTACTTAATGGTAAAGGGCATTGATGACACCTACATCAAAGAAACTATTGATAAGATTAAAGAGGATAATTCTGATCAAGATTTTTTCTCAGGTATAAAGATTTGTAAAAAAAAGAGAATTGGACCTGCTAGAGCAGAAGACAATAGACCTTTATTTTACAAAAAAGACATTTCTTTGCTTGCTAGAAATGGTTTTGACTTTGAAACATCAAAAAGAATAATGGATATTGATCAAGCTGACTATTTAAAGATAATTAAACTACTTTGATTTTTTTTTATCTTCCTTAACTAATTGGTTGATAATATTTTTGATATAATTTCTTACAAATACAAAAGTTACAAGACCAAATATTGAAACTGAAACTATTATAATCAATATTATTCTTAATTGTTCATCCATTACAGTATATTTTTACTTTTTAAAATTAAACTTGGGTTTTTAAAACTCGGTTTACCATAAAGTATTTCACGACCATTAAAATCTGTTATTTTACCTCCTGCATGTTCAAGTATTGCGTGCCCCGCTGCAATGTCCCACTCACAAGCTCTAGGCTCAGCAACATACATATCAAATTCACCAGCAGCAATTACACAAAATTTCAAGGAGCTTTTCATTTTTTGATATGAGGTAATATTATTTTTTTTATGTATTTCTAAAATCTCTGGTTTCAATTCATTAGAATAACTTACAGCTGTTATTGTATCATGATTTTTTTTTTTATTTATTAATTGAATTTCTTGAGCGTTAATCAACTCATAACTATGTGATAATCCATAAGAGTAAAAAACTCTATTCTTTGCAGGAGCAGTTATAATTCCAATTGCTGGTTTTTTATCTAAGATTAATGATGCATTGAGAGTAAATTCATTTCTATTATTTATGTAATCCCTAGTCCCATCTATTGGATCTATTAACCAGAAATTATTTAAATCAATATCCTGCTTGTGATTTGCACTCTCTTCTGAAACAATTATAATATTAGGTGTAATCTCTTTTATTTTCTTAGTAAGAAGTTTATTAACCTCAATATCTCCATTACTTACAGGCGTACTGTCCGACTTAGTTTCTTTTATTAATCCTGCTTCTCTAAGATCCAAAGCTACTTTTCCTGCTTTATTAAAAGTATCTATTAACGAAAGGGTTATTTTCTTTTTTTCTTCTAAATTCATTTATATAATTTTTTTAATTTTATTAGTTTAGAATTGATTACTTTTTTTCCTACATTTTCAAAATTTACTGTAACTTTACCATTAATTATTGATTGAACTTGTCCAATACCCCATTCTTTGTTGTCAGGATTAGTTACTTTGTCACCAGGTTCAAAATCTAAAATCATTAATTTACTTATAGATAATATACTAATAAATATTATTAAATATGACAAAATTGAATTCAATTGGAATAGCCAAAGATCCAAAAGATACGTTAGTTGTTGTTGCTATGTCTGGAGGAGTCGACTCCTCAACAGTTGCAGCGATGATGAAAAACGAGGGCTATAACGTTATTGGAATAACACTAAAGCTCTACAATGATAATAAAGAAACCGCATCTTCAAAACAATGCTGTGCCGGACAAGATATTATGGATGCAAAAAGGGTAGCTGATAAATTAAAAATTGAACATAAAATTTTATATTATCAAAATAAATTTAAAGAGGGAGTTATTGATAACTTTATTGATAGTTATCTAAATGGAGAAACACCCATTCCTTGTGTTCAATGTAATAAAACAGTTAAGTTTACAGATTTGTTTAAAGAAGCAAAAAGGTTAAAAGCTGACGCACTAGTTACAGGACACTACGTAAAAAGTATAACAGACTTTGATAATACTGATATGTATCGTGGAATTGACTTAAATAGAGATCAAAGTTATTTTCTATTCAATACAACAAAAGATCAATTAAATTTTCTAAGATTTCCACTTGGAAACTTGCTAAAAGATGAAACTAGAAAAATAGCAAGAGATTTAGATCTTAATGTTGCAGATAAACCTGACAGTCAGGATATTTGTTTTGTTCCAAATGGTGATTATGCTTCTGTTATAGAAAAATTTAGACCTAATTCTTTTAGCAAAGGCAACATCAAGAATATTAACGGTGATGTAATAGGAGTACATGATGGCATAATTAACTATACAATTGGCCAAAGAAAAGGAATTGGTGTTTCTGATAAAAATCCTTTGTATGTAATAAAAATAATTGCTGATAAAAATGAAATAATCGTTGGCTCTAAAGAGCATCTTGTTAAAACAGAAATAAATTTAAAAGATTTAAATATTATTACTAATAATCATAAAGATTTCGAAAAAGAATTATTAGTCAAAGTTAGATCCACTGGAAGACTAATAAAAGCTAAAATTGATATAAACAGCACTACAGCTAATGTTCTTTTATTAGAAGAGGAGCATGGTATTGCTCCAGGTCAAGCGTGTGTTTTTTATTCAAAAAATAATAATGGGTATAAAGTTCTTGGGGGTGGGTGGATAACTAATTAATTTTTTTTTTCCACATGAAATAAGTTAATAGATAAAATGTTATAACACCTAAAAAATAATCCCATTCAAGTGCATGTTTGACAAATTTAAAGGTATTTCCTGGCCAACTAATCACTGGTATAGCAATTACAGCAACAATAATTAATACTGAAACTAAAATTAATTTTAATTTTAAAACTTTAATATTTATAAATTTAGATAATTTTTCTTTAAAAGAATATAGTGCAGCAACCAGATAAGCTTGTGCTGTGATTTCAAATATAATAAAAACTAACATTATTACTCTTCTAAATAGTTTGTATAAATTATTATCAAATTCAATTCCAAGAAATATTGAATGAACACTTAAAGCTACAGCAGAACCTACACCAAAAAAAATTATTTTTTTAAGATGTTTATAGTTTTCATTAAAATTTAAAATTATATCACGGTTATAATACCAATATTTAATAAGCAAAAATGATGTCAAAAACATTGCTGGTTTAAATATTAACCAACTAGGATAAGGTCTTGCAGCTCTACTGATAGATAGGCCACCATCCAAATAAGGCCATAATGAATTATGTACTATGTGCTCTTGATTTGGAAATAAAGAGTGGAATTGAGTGATTAATATTAGACAAGCATTTACTGCTATAAATGGAATAATGAACACCCAAATACTTATGGATTTAACCTTAGCAATCTTATCCATTGAAAGAACTATTTCTTTTTATTTTTTCTTTTAGCTCTTCTTTTTTTAGAACCCTGTTTTCTTCGACCTCTATGTTTTTTTGGGTAACCCATACTATCCTATAATTAATTTTATTGACGTAATTCGAGGGATATAGCATTCTCCCATGAACTTATCAAATTTTTTATGACTAAATCTTTTAAGACATTCATTAAACATACAGCTAAAGATTACCATAATCAGTCAGTCAACCCTCCAATTGTTCGAGCATCAACTATTATCTTCAAATCCATGCAAGATATTAGAAAAATGCAAGAGAAAAGCAAAAAAGATCCAACAGGTGGACATTTTGATTATGGAAGACAAGGTACATCAACAACACATATTTTATCACAAATTCTTAAAGAAATTGAAGAGGCTTATCATGTTTTTTTAACTCCAACAGGATTTGGTGCAGTTTTTTTGTCAATCTTCAGTGTTACCCGACCGGGTGATGAAATTATTGTGGCTGATCCCACATATTCACCAACAAGAATTTTAACAGAAAATTTTTTAAGTGAGTTTAATATAAAATCAATTTTTTATAACCCACATGATCTGAAAACTTTAGAAAAAGCAATTACAAAAAAAACTAAATTAATTTTTGTTGAAAATCCAGGAAGTAACACATTTGATTTTCAAGATTTAGGTAAAATAGTTTCAATTGCAAAAAAGAATAAAGTTTTAACTGCAATTGATAATACTTGGGCAACCCCATATTTTTTAAAACCTATGAACTTAGGATTTGATATGTCTATAGTATCAGCTACTAAATATTACTCAGGACACTCAGATGTAATGGGTGGAACTTTAGCTGTTAATAAAAAAGTTTTTAAACAAGTTGACAAAACAAATAAAATTACTGGTCTAAGACTTGGACCAGATGATGCGTATTTAATAACAAGGGGTCTTAGGACTTTAGATGTTAGGTTAGACAGACATCAAAAAAATGCAAAGTTAGTTGCAGAATTTTTGTCTAATTACAAAAATATAAAACTTTTATATCCCCACAAAAAAGATTCATTCAATTTTAGAATGTGGAAAAAATATTATTCTGGTGCATCAGGATTAATGGGTCTTAAAATAAAATCTAAAAATAAGAATTCTGTGATCAAATTTGTAAATTCTCTTAAGTTATTTGGCTATGGTTATAGTTGGGGTGGGTTTGAAAGTTTGGCTTTATATCAAGACAAAAGAGAACAGGGCAATAGAAAATATTTAAAATTAGCAAAAGATGAACATTTAGTTAGATTACATATTGGTTTAGAGGATCCAAAAGATCTCATTGATGATTTAAAAAGATCTATTAAACACGTTAAATGAGTTCAGAAAAATTTATTCAAAATAGAACAGCTTTAATAACGCTGATTGCAGCCTGTATTGTAGTTTTAATTTCTCTTGGAGTTAGACAAACTTTTGGTTTGTTTTTTATGGATTTTAAAAATGATCTGGATATCTCAATAACTCAATCTGGATTAGCAATTGGCATTCAAATGTTAATGTGGGGTTTAACTGGTCCTATATTTGGAGCCATTGCAGACAAATATGGTGGACATAAAGCGATTTGTTTAGCTTTTATTTTTTATATTTTAGGAATTTATTTTTTATATGCTGGTCCAAATACTGGAATTTTTTTTCAGATAGATTTAGGACTTTTAGTTGGAATTGGTTTGGGTGGAACTGCAATTAGTATTCCAATGTCCATTGTTGGAAAACATTTTCCACTATCAAACAGAACTATAGCAATGAGTATAGTGACAGCCGTTGGTTCTTTAGGATATTTTATCTCTCCGCTTTATACGAGTTATTCGTTAATTAAAAATGGATGGGTGGACACACTTTTTGTATTCACGATATTCTTATTTATTGGACTTATAGTGGCTTTCTTTGTTAGATCTCCTTCTTTAGCTCAATCCATTGAAAAACCAAACAACCAAAGCGCCATAGAGGCATTTAAGGAAGCTTTCAAAAACAAAAGTTATATACTTTTAGTCTCAGGGTTTTTTGTATGTGGTTTTCATATAACTTTAGTTGGAACACACGTTCCAAAATACGTAATAGATAGAGGTTTAGAAAGCTGGACGGCTGCTGCAATATTG
>Ga0209043_1001442_pt1 | contig 13544 bp, 13 predicted proteins | sample SaaInlV_100m_DNA_3_FD_184654 | JGI IMG/M metagenome (GOLD analysis project Ga0209043, IMG submission 184654) | Marine microbial communities from expanding oxygen minimum zones in the Saanich Inlet - SI037_S4LV_100m_DNA (SPAdes) (version 2) | ecosystem: Environmental > Aquatic > Marine >... | reverse complement strand
CAACGGGCAAAATTTCGTTAACCTTAGTAATAATTATATTTTTTACTCGTTCTTTAGTGGCTTCCATGTTTGTTGTAAGATTTTCATATTTTTGCTGAAGAAAAATATTGTAAATTGTTTTTCGAATACTAGATAAATGTTTAGAAATCTGCCCCGACAGTCCTGCATTACTAACAATAAAAACCGGAGTAACCAAGAGAAAGCGGCCTGAATCTTCACTATTTTTTAGTTTAATAGGAAAAAAAAATGTCTTAAGAGAATACTTATTAACTTTTTCAAACGTTGGTATAACAGCATCCTCTTTCGTTGATTCGTCTTTTTTTTCTAAATCAACCATTTCTTCTTTAGGCTTATCAACTAAGATAAAATAATAAGCAGCGCCACCAATAAGAATAATAAAAAGTAAAGCAACGCCAATCATTAATTTCTTATTTGATTTAAGCTTTGCAATCAGGCCAGTTTCCGTGGAATCCGATTCAGTTGTATCTTCTTCGGCCATAAATTTTTTAATTTAACTTAATTTTTAGAGCCTAGAGAAAACTCTTAAGCGTAGTATATAACTTATGAACCTGCATTTTTAATAGGTCTCTGTTATTTGTGTTATCTATAATATAATCGGCATAAATCATTTTTTTCTCTAGTGACATTTGGGATTGAATACGTTTTTTAACAGCTGCACGCGATTTATTGTCACGATTCATTACACGTTTAATTTGCAACTCTTCATTGCTTTTAATAATTATAACTTTATCAACATTTTTATAGTTTTTGGATTCAATTAACAAAGCAGAGTCAATAATAACAATGGCTTGAGGATCTAACTTTTGACAATCAAAATATATATTTTTTTCTTCTGCTATAACTCGGGGATGTAAAATACTTTCTAAAGCAGCTCTCTTTATATCATTTTGAAATATTTCGATTGCCAGTTTCGATCTATTTAACGTTTTATCAATGTTTAAATATTTTTTTCCAAACTGGCCAACTATTTCTTTCCAGGCAGGTTTATAGGGAACCACAAGTTGTCTGCAAATAAGATCCGCATCAATAATAAATGCCCCTAATTCTTTGAAATACGATGCTGCCAGAGACTTTCCTGACCCCGTATTTCCGGTTAAACCGATTAAAATTGACATAATAATCCTTTTTCATTCTAAACGCTCTAGAAAATCATCATATAAGCTAATCAAACTACGGGTAATCGGGCCTGGTTTCCCATCACCAATAATTTTATTATTAATACGGGTAACTGGCATAAGATGTTTAACTGAACCAGTTAAAAATATTTCATCAGCACTTTCAAGGATTTCAACAGGCCAAGCCCCTTGCTCTAATATAATTCCACTTTCCTTGCAAAGTCTCATGACTAAATCTCTTGTTATACCAGCTAATATTCCACAATCTAAAGACGGTGTCATTAGACATCCATTTTGCGCAAAAAAGAAGTTACTTGTTGTACTTTCAGTTAAATGACCGAGTGAATTCAGCATCAATGCATCTTGAGCACCTAGACGATCAGACTCAATTTTAGCAAGTACATTGTTCAGATAGTTTCCAGTTTTAATGTTAGGGTTCAGAGCATGTTTTGAATTTCTCTGAACACTTACAACCGCAACGTTGATTCCATTTTCATAAAATTCTAATGGATACACGTGGGCGGGGGTAACATAAATAAGAATGATAGGAGAGTGACATGACGAAGGGTCAATATTTATATCTCCAACACCACGTGTCACAACTATACGTATATAAGATTCATGATTATCAGCGTCAGCGAGGGTGCGGTCAATTTGTTTAACTAACCAACAATCATCAAAAGGAATAACAAGATTAATTTCTTCTGCAGAGCAGTGCAGCCTTTTTAAATGTTCATCAAGAAAACACGGACGGTTATTCTTTGTACCAACAACCTCATAAACACTATCTCCAAATAAAAAACCATGATCAAATGCAGAGACATACGCATCTTGTTTTATCTTCCCATTAATATTAATACGTGTCGTCATGCCAGTTAAACCTAAAATATGTAAAAATTTTATTTATTAGAAAATGTTTCCAATATATCGTTTAGTTTATTCTTATCTTCTTCTGTATATTTTTCCATTGCCTCTTCCTTTAGTTCTTTTTTTGTTAGGATATTAATATTGTCTAGAAGTTCATCTTTTTTGATCTTTATATCTTTAGTAATGGTATTTAGATCACTCATTTTTTTTAATTTTCCCTGAATTGAATCAACAGACATATCAGAAGTAAGATCTAAAAATTTTTCACTAAAGGATTCTTGGCTGGCAACTGAAAAAACTTTCTCTAAATATGGAGTAATAATGGATCCTTGTGTAACACGCTCATAACCACCCCGAAACAAACTTAAAGGAAACATCATTATAGCTACAATGACAAACCCTTTTAATATACCAAGTACTCCTCCCCCAATACGATCGGGAAAAGAAATAGCAATACTCCCTCCCACGCTTCTTCTTATTAACCTTCCAACAATATCGAAAGAAAATTTTATTGTAAAAAAAATAAATATGGCTACTAAAATTTTAACGATTGTGAAAACTATTGAAAACTCGGAGATGCGGACCATGATCTCCTTAGAAAGCATAGATTGAAGTATAGAAGTAACTTCCTCATAGTAATCAATGGATAAAACATAGCCAACTAAATAACCAAGCAATGAAAAAATTTCTCTAACCATCCCTTTATAAAAAGAGAATAGACAACAAATACTAGTAATGAAAATAATGGCATAATCAAAAGTGCTCATATAAATAAAATTGATACTTTCATAGCAATTGTTTGAAAAAAATATAAAAAATAATAGAGTTAGCCTATATTATTTATATAGTTTAAATAAATATAGTTAAAGGTTGAAGTATAAATATCAGGATTCAATTTCATTAAAACTCTTAATTTGAAAAGTGTTAAATACTTGCCTTCAGAAATCTCATTCGTATTAATACAAATATTTCTATTTGTAATACACTTAAACACACGAACATGCTCCCATAAAGTCTTACTTTGAGCGGGAATATATAGAACTTCTTCTAAAAGATGTTCCGAAAGCTCTAATTCTTCTTTAAGTTCTCGATTAGCACAGCTAATATAATTTTCTCCTGACTCGACATGCCCGGCAGCGGAAGAATCCCACAAACCAGGGCTTTCGTCTTTTACCATCGCCCTCTTCTGAACAAATAAGTCACCAGAGGTATTAAAAACAAGAATATGTGCCGATCTATGCATTAGTTCATTTTTATGAACTTGAAGTCGCGAAGCTTTACCGACAACATTATTCTCGGAATCAACTACATCAAGAATCTCATCATATTCATTCATATATCCATAAAAATTTAAACACTAATGATTATTATTAAGACTTTTGATAATCACGCAAATAAGAAAGTCGAGATGGTATCTCTCCTTCCTCGCAATAATTATGTTTTGCCAGCAGTTTAATATCGTCAATAACTCTTTTCTCACCTTCAAATAATACAACCTGATACCCTTTATCAGCAACAAGTCCACCTAATTGCAAAAGACTCATAACCGATTTTGCGCTAAACTTTTTATCATCAATAACTATAAACAAATCCATGTCTTCGTGTTGTCTTGCTATAATTGAAACAAGAGTACAGGGACGTGCGTGAAAACCAAGAGGCTTTGGAATAGGTAATTCAACCGTAACAACCTTGGCAAAACATTTTAATATTTCAACCGCCAAAATATTACCTTCATTAATAAAATATTGACTGTAAAAAAAACCAAAATTAATAATTTTATCCAAAAGAAGATCTTTATTAACTATGATAGAAATTCGTTTTCTATTCTCACCAGGACGAATCTCATCCTCATGACGCTCGTAAAAATGAGCCATCCATAAAGATACTTCAAGAAGATGCAGTGGCATTGACACATAACCACGCAAAACTTTTAACTCTTGATGACTAACTTCCAGTTTTGTGTTCTTTATGTAAGTATCAAAATCGGATTGGATATTATGAATTAAGTTTTTGTGAATTCTAGCTCGTTTTTCATTGTAGGTTTTTAAAACTGCCAGTTTGAGCTCACTAATATCCTCTGTCTGATCTATTTTAGTATCATTCATTAACCTTGAAATATGTTTAATTTTTTCGCATACTTCGATCACACGTTCTTCTTCATCCTTGACTTCATCTTCGGCTACATTACAAGGTAATCTTTTATTGGATTCAATGTCTGAAAATTCAATTTGAACGTCAGAATCGATAGATATATTTAAACCATTTTTTACAACTTCTGAATATAATTCTTGAAACAGACTAAGAATTGATTGATTAAGAAAAATAAGTACATTATTACATGAGTTTTTAAATTCATTTTCCTTCTCGCTAGACTCTCTTAGATTATAATAAGGGTATCGATCTAAAATGTGGCGAGTAAAAAAAGCTGCAATCGATAAGTTCCTTATAGATGCTAGACATTCAACAAAAAAACTCCATTTTTTATTCTCTCTTGCTCCATATTGATCCATAAAACTCTCTAAATACTCAGACTCTTGTGTCAGATTTGAATAAAATTTTCTAGTAATTTCTTTATTTTCTTCGTTACGACGTTTAAATAAAAAAAATACGCTAAAAAATTGCTTACATGGAGCATCCATCAGCAAAAGAAAATCATCCTCGGAAATTATTTGGGTTAACGATTTAGGTTCTACCATACATCTCCATTTGTATTATTGTTTATACTTAAAATAATGAATGTTATGGACAAAAAAAAATCCAGATGTAACAGCTTACAAATCTAGAATATTATCAAACCACTTACTTAGAAAGTATCGATACAGGAAGATACTTTTCCCAGATTTTTAAATGAGAGTTTGGACCGTTAGGAATATTAAAAAAAGGCCAAAAAGAGCTTGGTTTGGATGGGTTAGAAAGGAGTCGCATTCCTTTTTCCGAAGGTGTTCGGTTGCCTTTTTTCAGATTACATGATTTACAGGCAACTACAACGTTAATCCAATTGGATTTCCCTCCACGTGATTTTGGGAGCACATGGTCAACAGTCAAAGAGTTATCTGTGCCACCACAGTACTGACAAGTAAAATTATCACGACGCAATATATTTTTTTTACTAAAACAGATATCCCTAGGTTGGGATCTTTTAACTCTATTAAGAACACGAATTACTGCTGGGAGTTTAAATGTTATGGTTGGCGACCGAACCACATAACCGTTACTTTCAATTGACTCGGCACGTGCATTAAAAATCATAATGATTGCACGTTTAGCACTACAAAATTGCAGTGGTTCATATGTATAGTTTAAAACCAAACTTTTAACTGAATCAAACATAACCTAGAGTCAATAAAGTTATCAGAAAGTTTCTTTAAAAAAAGTAATAGTATTTTAGAAACTAAGGAACGAGGGATTTCAATAAAAATTATTTTTAAAAGTCCATATATTTTTTAAAAAATATTTCCTTTCCCAAGAAAAAAATTTGGATCAAAAATATCTTTTATGCGTTTTAATTGAGCCATAGAATCTTCTCCAACCATCTGTAAAAAATATTTTTTCTTTAACTTACCAATCCCATGTTCGGCTGATACCGTACCACTCCATTTAAGTACCTGCGAAACAAATTTAGCATAAAGATTATGAGCTGTTTGAATATTTTGTTCGTCTGGTAAAAAATTTATATGTAAATGATTATCCCCAAGATGGCCAAAAACAACATGATCAATCCCTGAACTCTCAAGTTCATTTTTATAAAAATTCATCATATCAAAAAAATAGAGATCAGGAACCGCCATATCCGTACCAATTTTAGTCCTTTTTAGACGGCTATTTTCTTCATTTATTAGAGCAGGAATTGCGTGCCTAAATTCATGGAATTTTTTTAAATCACTAGCAGAGTGAGCAAACCATGAGTCACTAAGTACTCTGGTATTATCTAAATAATCTATCCAACTGTCTAAGGCAATTTTATGATCAATTTGACGGTCAATATCATTTTCAAAAAAAAGAGCCGCTTGAGCAACAGTAGGAATATGCGCAAACTTCTTCCGTAAACGATTCAACGAATGTCTATCAAAATATTCAAGAGAACAAGGATTTATAAATTTTTGCTTTGATTTTTTAATTGAATCTACCAAATCCCAACACTCTTCCTCTTTCTCAAAAAACAAAATTCCACTAATAAAAGACGAAGGACTAAGCTTAAGTTTTAATCTAAGTCGTGTAAAAATACCTAATGTTCCATCAGAACCTATGAATAAATCTAACCAGTCCATATTAGATCTTACATAATAGCCAGCAGCATTCTTACACAATGGACTCTTGTATGAGATATTAGGAAAAAAAACTTTTCGCCCATTAGAAATTTCCAGAGGATCATTGATGGTTAACCCTCTTTTTAAAGTAGTCGAATTCCCATCCGCAAAAAAAATATCAGCTTCTATAACGTAATCTCTGGTCACCCCAAATTTGTAACTTCTGGAACCAGAAGCATTTGTTGCTGCGGTTCCTCCAATAGAGGCAAGAGTTTCAGTAGGGTTTGGTGGATAGAAATAATCTGTTGGTTCTAATTTTTTATATAGATTTTCAAGAGATGCAGCAGGACCAACGTCTATAAATCCACCGTCTGGATTGCCAATAGTGTCAAATCGCTCAAGAGATAAAACACAACCCGATAGAGGAATGCGTGATGCTGTCATACCCGTACCAGCACCTGCTATCGTAATTTGTTGTGTGTTTGTTTTTAAAAAACAAGAAAGTTCTTCAATAGATTCTGGAATAACAACTTTATCCGCACATCCACCTATGTAATTTGAAGCATCCTTCAAATATGGAGAAATTGAATGAGGATCCGTCTTATATATCATTTAAATTGCCTATCAATAATTAATTTAAAATGCATTAGGATTTTTTTTTAAAAAGGAAGTTAATCGTTCAACAGCTAACTTTCTAGCCATAGAAAATTTTTTATCTTCAAGAAACTGATTCACCCTTACATCAACTAGCAACTCAGTAAGAAATTTTTTTCTATTTGCTACTGATGAAATTATTTTTTTTGCCTCTGTTCTGAGTTGATCTTGTAAGTTTATTTGCATAAGAATCAAATCACTGATAGATATTTTTATTAAAGGTTCAAGAGTTTTTCTTAAAGACTTACCCATTAAGGGGCTTCTGCCACCTGTGGAAATACCAATTTGAACCGTGTCTTTAATATTGATAACTGATGGATGACTAAAATCACTTACTTGAGGGTCATCAGCAGCATAAACATAACATCCATATTTTTCTTTCCCAGCAATAAGAATTTTTCTATTCAATACTGGATCATCTGAGGTCGCAAGAATCAAATCAAGTTGTTTATAGTTGTTCAAAAAACCAATATCATCTATTCTCTTCAAATCGAGTAAAATTTTTCCTTCTTTAGAATAATTTTTTATCGATTTTTCAACTTTTTCAGCGACCACAAATATCTCGCATTGCTGTGAAAGTAGGGCTTCTACCTTTCGGCTAGATTCAATACCGCCTCCAATAACGAGAACACGTTTACCTATTAAGTTAAGATCAACAATCATATGAATAAACCCATATTAAAATTCTAACATATTAAAAACATGTTTTAATCATTCATATAATACGTTTGTAGATATATCAATACTCATATAAAATTAAAATTTATGGATACATATATATTTTCACTTGGGGGCTAGATGAATCAATACAGTATTAGTAAAACCACAGTAATCGATGGGATTACTTTAACTTTAAGTAAGCCGGACACGACTAAACCAGAATGGATTGGTCAAAGTGAAGTTTTGAAACAAGTCTTAGCATGCTGGATGGTTATATCAGACAAAGACCTCCCCTTATCTCCAAGAATTACTGGTATGCCGGGAATTGGAAAAACAACTTTAGGAATGGTTGCAGCTTTAGAAAGAAAACAACCGCTTTATATATACCAATGTACAAGTGATACACGCCCAGAAGATTTAATTGTGACTCCTGTTTTAGCTGAATCTGGGAAAATTTCTTACCATGCATCACCTTTAGTATCAGCAATGATTAGTGGAGGAATCTGTATATTAGATGAAGGTAATAGAATGAATGAAAAAAGTTGGGCCTCTCTAGCCCCTCTTCTTGATCACAGACGTTATGTCGAATCCATTATTGCTGGACTTCGAATACAGGCACATAAAGAATTTAGAGCTTGTATTACCATGAACAATGATGAATCAACATTCGAAATACCAGATTATATATTATCAAGACTTCAACCTACTCTAACTTTAAACATGCCAAAGGCTGAAGATGAAATGGCAATATTAAAATACCACCTTCCATTTGCCGAATCAGAATTACTTGAAATGACTGTAAATTTTTTGCAAAAATCTCACCAACTAGATCTTGAATTTTCTCCCAGAGACGGTTTACATATATTGCAATATGCGATGAAAAGATTAATTCAAGACAAAGATCATCCCATAGCAAAAGACACTATTTGGAAAGAATCAATCCAAAAAGTTCTTGGGGACGATGCATTAGATTTAGATGAAATGGCAGAGAAAAAAAATCGCGCCCTAGGACAAACACAACTACCGCAAGGACTAGGAGATTTTTTCTTCGATGAAGATAGCCCAATTCATCCAGATCGATAACATAATGGAAATCTTTTATCTCAGTGAAAAAATTCGATTTTTACCAGTAATCCATGGAAGCGCTAATTTTACTCATATTATAAGAGATCGCTTATTATCATCTTCAACAGACTGTGTAGCTGTTAGTCTTCCCCCTGAATTTCAAACAACAGTAGAGGATGGAATTAATCGTCTACCACTAATTACTCTTTGCTCACAGAAAGAGTCATCAAGCTCGTTTAATTATGTTCCTATAGATCCTTGTCAGCCTGTTATTATGGGTCTTCGTATTGCTTCTCAAGAAGGAATCTCTAGGAGGTTTATAGATTATAGTTGCAACAATTATGAGCCAAGAAGAATAAACTTCCCTGATTCATACGCATTACGACATATGTCGTATGAAAAATTTTGCGCTACTCTTTTACTCACAATTAAACGACCAGAAGCTGACACTCTTCATGATAAAAGAGCGCGGTGGATGGCCTACCAGCTTCATCAGCTAGAAATGGATTTTAAAAACATAACTATTATTTGCTCAGTTTTAGACTGGCCCTGGATAAAAGAAGCTTATGATGAAAGAAAGCCATATGAACAAACAATTAGATATCTAGATAGTCCAAAAATATATGCAGTACAAAAAGAAACATTGTTTTTTGCACTTGCTGAATTTCCTTACATAACTTATCTAAATGAAACATATCGGCAACAAGTAAAGTCAGATAAAGAGGTTGTAGTTGATGGTGTAAAAGAAATTCTTATAAAGGCTCGAATCATCTTCACTAAAAAATATAAAATACGTTTTCATAATCTCACATCACAAACTTTTCAATTATACCTGCAGTACGTAAGAAATTTGACATTGATGGAAAGTCGCTTAACACCAGATCTTTACACTTTAATAACTACAGCAAAACAGTTCAGTGGCGATCCTTTCGCAATTGCTGTTCTTGAAGCAGCCAGAGAGTATCCTTTTCAAGAACTTGAGTCTTCTAACCTTGAACCTTTAGTACTAGGAATCGATAAAGCAATTGATAGTGAAAATAATTCTATCGATATGAAAAATCGCCTTTCAGAAATCCAAACTGAATGGCGTGGAATCAACCTAAAACCAGAGCCTGAACTAAAAAAGAAAACTCAATGGAAATACAACTGGAATCCCTATGGCCAGTGCTCATGGCCACCTGAAGATAATCAAATAGAAAGTTTTAACACCCATGTTCGCGAACAAGCCAAATTACTTTTGAGCAATGACCTTGCAAGGTCTGAGAAGTTTACTTCCTCTATTAAAGACGGAGTAGATATGCGCGAAACACTTCGTCATTGGCATAAAGGCGATATATACGTTAAGGAAATACCTGCTTCCCGTGGACGAATTGAAATTGTTGTTTTTATTTTTGATATAGAACCAAATCCAGAAAACTACTCATGGCGCCAAACTTGGTACGCGGAACACAATGAAGAATCAACACTTTGTTTTTTTGCAACAAATTATATGAATGACATGGTCGGACCTGGTATAGGTCGTGCAACATATGGTGGATGTATGATGATATACCCACCTAGGCCGATACCAGATATCTGGAAGGACCCTAGAATTTCCATAGGAACAACTTTAGAAGAAAAATTATTAGAAGCTGCTTTTTTTCATTCACAAGAAAAACATATAACGATAGTTACACCATGCTTACCTAAATCAAACTGGAGAAAAATTTCTCGAAAATATCATAAAAGTATTATTCATATTCCATTAAAACGGTTCTCGAATCAAACCATCGAAAAAATTCGAAGATTTCATGTTCTTAATGGTAAAGAAATACGATCTTTTGCAAACCACTTTATTCAGGGTTTGTAATAATCATCCCTTTTCACTAAAAAAACCGAAGATTTAATTCCAATTTTAAATTCAATATTTTAAATAAATTTAACATCTTTGGGTTAGGTATCTATTCAATTATTATGTATAATTTCAATGCTTTACACGATATTTTATAGACTCACAATAAACTTCCCCATTATATGCTTACCTATAATCAATATTGCATTATTGAATTTTATTTTTATTTAAATCATTTTTTAAAATCCTAGGCAATACCCTCTTAATATGGAAAGTAATGAGAAGTTAGGTCAAGCCGCTAGCACAGTTGGAGGAATGACACTGATCTCACGACTGCTAGGTTTTGTAAGAGATCTTGTAATAGCAATGCAGTTTGGAGCAACTTTTGCTGCTGATGCATTTTTTGTTGCATTTAGAATTCCTAATGTTCAACGCAAGATACTTAGTGAAGGGGCAATTTCCGCTGCTTTTATCCCAGTTTTCACAGAAACTAGAAAACTACGCGGAGAAGAGGAAGCCTGGAAAATGACTGCCAATTTATTTAATATATTGCTAACCGTTTTAATAACATCCTCTCTGGCATTAGCTATATTTGCACCTTATATAATAATGATTTTTGCGCCTGGGTTCATATCATCTCCAGAAAAATTCAACCTAACAGTTCTCCTTACTCAATGGATGGCCCCCTATTTTCTTTTTATAGGATTGGCTGTTTTTTGTATGGGTATCCTTAATACCTACAATATTTTTGCTTTACCAGCCATTACCCCAGCAATATTAAATATATGCATGATAATAGGTACACTATTTATTTCTCCTGAACTTGACCAGCCAATTTTAGGTCTAGCAATTGGTGTATTATTTGGAGGGTTTCTTCAATTCATAATTCAAATTCCATCAACTTTAAATTGTGGATTTAAGTTTATCCCCTCAATACATTGGAAAAATACTGAGGCTATAAAAGTTTGCAAATTAATGATCCCAGCTATTTTTGGATTAGCAATATACGAACTTAATATGTTAGTTGATACCCTCCTCGCTTCGTTATTACCAGAAGGATCTATTTCTTATTTATATTATGGTAATCGCCTTGTGCAATTACCACTTGGTGTCTTTGGCGTTGCACTAGGGATTGCTATCTTGCCAATACTGTCACAACAGGTTGCAAGTAAAAATTTTTCTGAAATGATAAAAACTATCGCCTTTGGAATTCGACTGATTTTATTTGTCACTATTCCGGCTTCTATTGGTCTAATTATTCTAAGGTTTCCAATCGTCAACACTTTGTGGGAAAGAGGAGAATTCAATCGTTTAACAACTGAAGGGACGACGATTGCCTTACTCTATTATTCTGCTGGGTTATGCGCATTTTGTGGACTCAAGGTAATTGTCCCGGCTTTTTATTCATTACAGGACACCAAGACACCCGCTAAAGTGGGAATATATTCCATGATATTAAATATAGTTCTAAATTTAATTCTCATGGGACCTTTAAAACATGGTGGATTAGCTCTAGCAACTTCAATTGCGGCAATATTTAATGTCACTTTATTAATCTATTTACTTAAAAAACGAATAGGATTAATGGGAGGGCGAAAGATATTGTCATCTGTTATCAAACTATTTTTCGTATCGGGAGTCATGGGTATTGCAGTTTATTTTTTCAATCTCACTTTTTTTAATCCTAATTATCACTTAACATTAAAAATTTTAATACTTTCTGCAAATATTTCGATCGGGATTTTGATATACACACTTCTCTCACGAATAATACAAAATGAAGAGTTAACATTTTTAATAGAGTTAACTCGTAAATATAAAAGTAAATCTAACTAAAAAATTATAAACAAATAAGATTAAATCATCTAACAAAGGAATATTCTTATGCTAGCTTGTCTTGACCTTGAAGGAGTTTTGCTACCTGAGATATGGATTGCTTTTGCAGAAAAAACAGGGATAGAGAAACTTAAACTTACCACCAGAGAAATCCCAAATTACGACGAATTAATGCAAGGGCGATTAAAAATTCTTAAAGAAAATAACCTAAAACTAATCGACATAGAAAATGTTATTAAAACATTATCACCACTAGCAGGAGCAATAGATTTTCTTGATTGGTTAAAATCCGAGTTTCAGGTAATCATATTATCTGACACATTTTATCAATTTGTAGGATCTCTAATGAAGAGTCTTGGAAACCCAACTCTGTTCTGTCATGAATTAATAGTTGATGATAATGGAACTATATCCGATTACAAACTTAGACAGAAAGATGGTAAAACTAAAGCAGTCTCAGCCTTGAAAGGTCTAAACTTCAAGGTAATAGCTGCTGGTGATTCATATAATGACACTGGCATGTTACAAGAGGCAGATGCGGGAATTTTATTTTGTCCACCTGATAATGTAATTAAAGAATTTCCGCAGTTTCCAGTTACACGAAATTATGAAGAATTTAAAAAGGTACTTCTAGATATTCGCACTGACCTGAATCAAAAATTTTAATTTAGTGCTTGAACCTCTGATTTTATTAATCGGCTGGCAATCCATCCTGTTTTCTCAAACACCCGAACCTTTGCCCAGTCCTTTTTTTGTTCAATAAGAACAAGAACCATTCCCTTCTCTACAAACGTAATCACGTGACTATCCATAGAAGGTTTTGAACGAATATTTGCCGATGCAGGGATCACAGTGTGTATTAAATCGAACTCACCACTATAATTATTTTCGATAGCCTTTAAAAGTGGTGTATCTAAATTAATACCTAAAGAGTATAAGAAACCATCTAAATTAGTATCGAACTTAACAAGAACAAGGCACAAAAATAAAAACCCTAAAAATCCAATACGTACGATAGCTTGCAAGAATGATATACCCGCTTCTTCCGGTTCTTTTTCAGGAAGATCAGGAAGGCCGCATTCAGAGCAAAAAATATTTTTTGAAAATATTTTTTCACCACAAACTGAGCAATAAAATATTGTTCTAGATTTTTTAACGTATTCTTGATCCGAACTCATGTCAAAAATATAGAAGTTACAAGAGTTTAACTATTATAGATTATAAATTGCCCCATATTTACTCTTAAGG
>Ga0209043_1001438_pt1 | contig 13560 bp, 13 predicted proteins | sample SaaInlV_100m_DNA_3_FD_184654 | JGI IMG/M metagenome (GOLD analysis project Ga0209043, IMG submission 184654) | Marine microbial communities from expanding oxygen minimum zones in the Saanich Inlet - SI037_S4LV_100m_DNA (SPAdes) (version 2) | ecosystem: Environmental > Aquatic > Marine >... | reverse complement strand
CGTCATATTAGCTTGTGCAAATTAAAACAGATAAAATCAGCTCTGCCATCACTTATGATTATTAATCATATTATTAAATTAAACCGACTTAAGATGAGAACAGATATTTCATCAACCGGACAAGTTAATTGTCGCCTAATAGCGGGTCTAGAAAATCCAAAGTGATTCAGTCTACGTCCTGTTTAGTGTAGCCGTACGACATTAATTGCCACGTGATTTTTGCCGCTTGCTTGGGCTCGGATGCCCAAAACAAGCTTTCGCAAAAATAGTGGCGCGCTTGTTGAGTTGATTTTCAGCGTTAGGACTTTTCTTGGAAGAAAGTTTTTAATCAATGCAACGGCTAAGGACCATGAGTCGTCAAGACCTTGATCATTGGTTATGGGCCTTTATCTGTAAAAGGCTATGTAGCGGTGCTTGGAAAGATAAATAATAGTAAAATATCAATAAACCATACATTTTTAAAAGACGATGGTTATTAGAGGTTATATTCCCGATCAGGAATATTGTTGTTGAATCTGATTGATTTGTTATGTATATTTACTGTACGGGAATATTTATTAGGGAAGTCCTTTAAAGCGTGAAAACATTACCGAACGGGCAAATATTAGATACTAAGTCGCTGGGAGATGTGGTTCGCCGGCATAGGAAATTACAAGGTGCGACGCAAGTTGAATTTGCTTCTTTATGTGGCGTTGGTGTGCGTTTTATTTCTGACCTGGAAAATGGTAAACCCACGGTTCAAATGGGTAAAGTCCTACAGGTTCTTAATAGTCTGGGCTTGGAGTTGGTGCTAAAGCCACGAGGTTGGACAGAGTCTGCCTTAGCAGCAGGTAGAGACTCGTGAGCCAAGTGCTTGATGTGTATTTATCAACGGAACGTGTGGGGAAGTTGCACTTAGACGATGAGCGCCGTTTTGTATTTGAATATCATCCTGATTGGGTTGTTGCTCATAAGACGCAGCCATTATCTTTAAGCTTACCCGTACGTACAAAGCCATATTCTGATGCACTTGCACAGTCATTTTTTGCTAATTTACTGCCTGAAGCAGACATAAGGTATTTCATAGCGAAAAGCTTAGGTCTGTCAGAAAAGAATGATTTCGCCTTGTTAGAAGCGATAGGCGGGGAATGCGCTGGTGCGGTGAGCTTGTTTCCTGAAGGAATGAAGTTTCCGACGCACAGTGATTATAAAAAACTTGATGATGATGCCTTAAATAAATTGATTGCTGATTTGCCTGTACAGCCCATGATGGCGGGTGAGCAAGGCATCAGGCTATCGCTTGCTGGGGCACAAAATAAATTGCCTGTTTTTTACGATAACGATGCGATCAGCATACCGAGGGGAATTGCAGCAAGTAGTCATATTTTGAAGCTTCCTATGAAGCATTACGTTAATACCGTTGCAAATGAATATTTCTGTATGCAGTTGGCTAAGGAAATAAATTTAAACGTACCAGAAACACATATTTTAAATAAAGCAGTGCCTTTATATCTTATTGAACGATATGACCGCATTTATGATGCACGGGGTGACTTGGTAAGATTACCTCAAGAAGATTTTTGTCAGGCGATGGCTATTTCGCCAAACAATAAGTATGAAAAAGAGGGTGGGCCGAGCCTGAAGGCGTGTTTTAAATTAGTGCGAAATTGTAGCATTCAACCGACCAAAGATTTAAATGAATTATTGAATTGGGTGATATTCAACTACTTGATAGGTAATGCTGATGCTCATGGTAAAAATGTTTCCTTAATGCTTACCCCAGAAGGGCCGATACTGGCACCATTTTATGATCTTATGAGCACAGCCATTTATCCTAACCTCGCCCAAAAAATGGCAATGAAAATGGGCGGCGAAGATCGAGCTGATTGGCTAATTGCACAACGCTGGGAACAGTTTTCAGAAGATATTGGCATAAAGCTCAAATTGGTTCGACACCGGTGTTTAACCATGGCTGATGAATTGTCGTCTTGTGCTGTCAATCAGGCATCTCAATTTCAACAAACACATGGCGATAATGAGCAAATCAAAAAAATAGTAGAGCTGATTGAGCAGCGAAAAAAGAAACTCAATACTTTGTTTAGTTTAGAAAACAATTAAATACAAAAATATCAGCGTTTGCAGACCATTCACGGGATAATTGGTAAAGACCGTCTTCGACTTGGTAAATACGATCTAGACGCACGCCGTATTAGGCTAGCTTTTTCACCAATATTTTCTTGATGTTTGATTCGGGATGAAAGTTAGCGGTGTAAGCGTCTAGGTGCTGTTCGAAGAGCATGGCCTCTGATTCGTTTTGACAGGTCTTCGCGGTCAATCCATGTGTGGTTGTATTTTTACTCACGATACCTTTACCCTTCGAGGATTTGGGGTTGTCAGGTTTGATCAATGGCAAAGTAGGGTGGTGTTATATTACAGAACACCCTTTCTGCTGAAATGGATCAGTGTAGGATTTAGGGGCTGTAAACATAGCGTTATTCATTAATTAATGTTGAAGGTTTTGAAACGCTTGATCATAATGAGCTACTAAGATCGTTATAATTTAGTTACTAACTTTTTTAGGCCAAAATAGCTTATTTGAGTTGATAAAAAATGTTATCTGCGCTCATTCTTTTGTGGCTTAAATGTTGGGAAAATTGGTAGTTTACTCATACAACAAACAAATTTCGAGGCAATGGTGTTTCAAGAAAAAAAATATCACATCTTAATAAATCAAATTAAATCTTCATTACCCAATGTTTTGGCTATTTATGCATTTGGAAGTCAAATAACAGGGCATTCCAACGAACACAGTGATTTGGATTTAGCTGTTTTAATTGATGGTCAGGTAGAAACTTTTGACCTTTGGGACCTTGCTAGCCAATTAGTAGAGATAGCCGGCTGTGATGTTGACTTATTGAATATGCGTTTAGCTTCAACGGTGATGCAATATCAAATATTACAAACGGGACGTACGTTATGGGCAAAACAACCGGATGCTGGGATTTTTGAAAGCTTTATCCTAAGTGAAAAGCTGAACTTAGATGTTTTAAGAAAAGAGCTTTTAGAAGATATTGATCAACGCGGGTCTATCTATGCGCGATGATGTTTTATTAAATAAAGCCGCTGCAATTGAACGCTGTGTTGCACGGGCAAAAGAGGAATACAACATAGACCCTAGAAGCTTTGTAAGTAACTTTAGTCGACAAGATGCAGCTATTTTAAATATTCAGCGAGCCTGTGAGGCGGCATTAGATATAGGGCAACATTTGATTCGGCGCGAACAATTAGGGGTACCACAAAGTGCGCGGGATGTTTTTGAATTATTAGCCAAAAGCGAATGGATAGAAAGGCCGTTAGCTGAAGCGTTGAAACGAATGATAGGATTTCGAAATATTGCTATTCATGAATATCAAAGTTTACAACATGAAATTACCGTTAAAATTATTACCGACCATTTAGACGAATTCTTGCAATACACAGCTGAAATTTTAACTAAAAATTCAGACCAATAAGGCTCAGAGGGAACAGCAATGCTTTTCTTTAGTGACGTCTTTTTCTTTAAGGCAAATCCATTTATTACTAAGCCCGATCAAAAGTGTAAGTTGTGGATGTTTCGACTCTTGGCATCGCATTTAGTACACTAGAATGATGAGAGATGGGGCCGGTATCCATTAAAACCATTTGATTCAGAATGCTAAAAAAGCCTAAGTCGGCATGAATTGATGAAGAGCCTCTAGAACTTTACGTTGACACAGAATTTTGAACAGTCCCAGAAATTCTCAACCTTTCAACTCATATTCTTTAATAAACTTTCAAATAGCTGTAAATAATCATTTATTTTTTGATACACACTCTCTGCTAATTCTTTGTCATACGTGTGTGCAGTAAGATTACGCTTATCTACCATTTCAGCAAACCCTTCCTCATCGTTAATCCAGCCTTGCTGAAAGGCTTCTTTAAAGCAACGCTTGGGGCTTTTACATATTTCAAGCCCTTCACTCTTCAATAATTCCTGAATGCTTTTCCAAGAGAGTTCATAACAAATCTCATACCGCTTGATTGCACAATCACGAACAATATCAGTCCTGGGTTCCTGCATAACCGCGTTGAGATTAGCGACCGCTTGCCTGAAATAATTTAATTTTATTTGACTACTCATAAGATCTTTCCATACCTTTCAATTTCAGTTTTGAGTAATTCGCCGGCATCTCTCATATCGACCAGATCAACCTTATAGAGGGTAGGAAATTCATCTAAATATTGTCTAAACGTTGATAGCTTTTTATTGTCTAGTTGCTGGTCAGATTTAATCGCTAAATCAATATCAGATTGCAAATATGCATCTCCTTTTACCCACGACCCAAACCAAATTAAAACGGCCCCATCATTAGAAAAAATTTTGTAAAATTCATCACTAATGCTATTTACAATTTCTTGAACTCTATTTTTCAACTTATTTCTCGCAACAATAAAAACTATCAATAGTTTCACAGACTACAGGAGTAGCACCTCACAAAATGGTTGGTGCTTTTATATTACTCAATTTACCTTGTAAAAAGATCTTTCCCTTACTCACTTTCGAACAGAACCATTAACTTAAATTGCCTTTCACTAGATAGGCTGATATTAACTACTACGGTAGCCCTAAAATTATCATGATACACAAGGTTTCTGGTTACGCCATGTTTCCATCAAAAAATTTTAATTCTGTGAAGTTTGGTTATATTAGCTTGTGCAAATTAAAACAGATAAAAGCAGCTCTGCCATCACTTATGATTATTAATCATATTATTAAATTAAACCGACTTAAGATGAGAACAGATATTTCATCAAGCTTGGCGGGTCTAGAAAATCCAAGACGATTCAGTCTGCGCCCTATTTAGGGTAGCTCATGCCTATTTCTTGCTTTGTAAGCAGATGCTTACAAATATTGTCACCCTTTATCACTTGCTAAAATTTATTTCTACAAAACTGTAGTGTTACGAATTAACTATGTAATAATTAGTGGAATTGTTCAAGGTTGATTCTAAATATATGGTAACTAACTCTGTTAAAGGCATTATGATCGGCGATGACTCGGCTTTAGACCATGTCCGCCAGTTAATTGCTCAGGTTTCTGAAACAGATGCGACGGTTTTACTGTTTGGTGAAACCGGTACCGGCAAGGAGTTGGCCGCACGGGGATTACATTATTTGTCTAATCGCAGTGGTAAAGACTTTGTGCCGATTAACTGTGGTGCTATTCCCCGCGATTTACTGGAAAGCGAGTTGTTCGGTCATGAAAAGGGGGCCTTTTCTGGCGCCGTTTCCCGTCGTCGAGGGCGCTTTGAAATGGCCCAAAATGGTACCTTGTTCCTCGATGAAATCGCTGAAATGCCCATGGATATGCAGGTTAAAATCCTACGCGTCCTGCAAGAGCAGGTTATTTACCGCGTTGGCGGGGAAAAACCTATCGAGGTTAATGTCCGCATTGTGGCGGCCACTAACCGCTGTTTAGAAACCGCCGTATCAAAAGGTGAATTCAGAGAAGATTTATTTTATCGTCTGAACGTTTTTCCTATTATTTTACCGCCCTTGCGTGAGCGGGGTACGGACATCATTTTTTTATTTGAATATTTTGCCCAGATTCATACCGTTGAAAACTCACCGCCGATTTTTTTAAACCCCGAGGCTCAACAAGAACTCATGCGTCGACAGTGGCCTGGAAATATTAGAGAATTAAGTAATCTCGTGGAACGGTTGTCCATTTGTTTTCCAGGGCAAGCGATCAACCCGACTCATCTGCCTCAGTTATCCCCTCTTCAGCAGACTAAAGAATCCGAGCCGACAACCCAATTTGCCACTCAATCTTCTTCTTTAGCTCAACCAACAGGCATTGATCTTAATGAACAACTCGCTTTGGCTGATGAAATGAATTTACAAGAGCGCTTGCGTGATATTGAAAAAGAATACATTGCCCAAGCCCTTAAACGTTCTGAGGGGAATATTACCCATGCGGCAAAGTTATTAGGCTTAGGCCGTACGACATTAATTGAAAAAATAAAAAAGCATAAGATGAGTGTCTAATCTACAGCCGTTGAATTCAGGCTTCACCTGTCAAATTGTTGACGGCTCAACTATTACCCGCCGATCCCGGTAAATATAAATTTAACCCTAAAATCAATGATTTATAGCCATAGTTAATGGCATAAATTTTTTTGGCTTCTTTTTTGCTTAGTAATCATTGTGAAAAATAAATTTGATATTTTATGCTAACAGATGATTTAGTCATAGCAATTGTAGATCCAAGTGATCAAGGGCGGGCGTTATTAACCCACCTTGTGACTGAGGCGGGTTTTGTTTGTGAACCGCTCAGTCAACCACAAGATCTCGGAAAATCAGGCCAAAGCAGTCAGTTAGGTCTGATTGTCGCCAATGTTGGCGATGATGCGGGCTTATTGTTAGCGGTTTTTAAACGTTTCCATCAGGCTATGTTGAATTGTCCGGTGTTGGTCATTGTCGATGACGGCCAGGTCGCTATTGCCGTTAATGCCATAAAATTGGGCGCAATTGATGTTTTATCCAGTCCGGTAATTCCTAAACAGTTCACCGAACAAGTTGAACACTGCATGATTGAGCGACAAGACGCCAATCAATTTGTCTGTAGGAATGATCAGGTCAGAAAATTATTAGCATTATCTGAACGGGTCGCTCAAACTGACGTCACGGTTCTTTTATCCGGTGAATCAGGAACCGGCAAAGAGGTCTTAGCCCATCATATTCACCGCAACTCGCCGCGCGCTCATCAGGATTTTGTCGCGGTTAATTGCGCCTCCATGCCAGAATCCATGTTAGAAGATATGCTTTTTGGCCATGAAAAGGGCGCTTTCACCGGTGCCCATCAACGTTACTTGGGTCTTTTTGAACAAGCGACACACGGCACCCTATTTCTGGATGAAATAGGTGAATTACCTTTTTCACTGCAAGCTAAATTACTCCGGGTCCTGCAGGAACGTGAACTGAAACGCTTAGGCGGATCCGAATTAATAAAAGTTGATGTACGAGTTATTGCGGCAACCAATAAAAATCTGGCCCATGAGGTAACATCGCGTAACTTTCGTGAAGACCTTTATTACCGGATTAACGTCTTTCCTCTTAAACTCATTCCGTTAAGAGAACGCAAAGACGATATTATCCCGATTGCCGATGCCTTACTAGCCAAGCACCAGCAAGCATCTACTGGCCGCTATAATTTAACTCCGGAAGTCGTCGACTTTCTAAAAGGTTACGCGTGGCCGGGCAATGTCCGTGAATTAGAAAATGTCATGCAGCGGGCCTTGGTGCTGGCGACTGATAGCGACATTTTATTAGCGCATATCCTCATGGATACCGCCCTAGAGGCGCCCATCGCCGCCCCCTCACGGCTATCGACCAGTACGCCCAGTGACCCAGTTGTTGCCAGTGAAAATCGTGATTTAAGCGAAGTGGCCTGGGAGCGCGAACAACAGGTTATTTTAGAAATTCTGACTAAAGTACAAGGGAGTCGTAAGGCTGCTGCCGAGCAATTAGGCATCAGTGCGAGAACCCTGCGTTATAAATTAGCAAAAATAAAGGATCAGGGCATTGCAGTCCCTTAAGATCATGAATACCGTTAAGGAGGATCTATGACAGCACCACTAACCGATATGAATGCGTTGATGAGTCAAATGCGCATTATGTCCTCTCAAGCTTCTGGCACCGAACAGATAGTCAAAAATCCGACGGCGGTCTCTTTTGCTAACACCTTAGGCGAAACGCTTAATACCGTGAATGATTTACAGATGACCTCCGGGCAATTAAAAGATGCCTTTGAAAAAGGTGCTGATATTCCGCTGACTCAAGTCATGTTAGCCTCGCAAAAATCGGCACTTGCGTTTCAAGCTACCTTACAAGTTAGAAATAAGGTGCTGGCCGCTTATCAAGACATTATGAACATGCCGGTCTAGGCGCTTTTGATTAACTAATACACTCCTATGGCAGAGCAACCCGCAATTACCGCAAATACTAACCCCGCTCCGGGAACTGATCCTTTGTTGGAACAGCCGGACGGACAAGGCGTTGCCGTTAATGCTCCCCCCGGTGCCTTAGCGTCGACTGCTAACGCGGCGGCGCCCTCAGTGACCACCGGTTTTTTTCAACAACCTGCGGTTCAAAAATCGATACCTGCCGTGGTGGTGATTGTCGTCATACTGATTTCTATAATGGTTTATTCGCTCTTTAACGGCGCTTCTTTTAGACCCTTATTTGAAGGCATCAGTCAGAAAGATCAATCGGCTATCTATACGGCTTTAATCGCCGCTGATATCCCGGTTAAACTGGATCCCGTCTCGGGTAATGTAACGGTTTCTACCGATGATTATCATGAAGCTAAATTATTATTAGCGTCCCAAGGGTTACCGGAGTCATCTATAGGCGGTTTTAATTTAATCCGTAAAGATCAGTCGATGGGAACCAGCCAATTTATGGAGAAAATGCGCTATAAACTGGCTATGGAAGAAGAATTAGCGGCATCGATTGCAACCATCGACTCTATTCGCCGTGCCAGAGTACATCTGGCAATCCCGAAACAATCGGTATTTATTCGCAACCGTGAGGCCTCAAAAGCCTCTGTGGTTGTTTTTCAACACCAAGGACGGGCAATCACAACCGGGCAGGTTGAAGCGATCATCCACATGGTCGCCTCGAGTATTCCGTTTATGGAAGCCGAAGCGGTTTCAGTGGTGGATTCACACGGTAAATTATTACATTCAAAATCAACGTCTAACGATTTCAACCTCACCAATGAACAGTTGCAATACCGCAACCAAATTGAAGACATGTATCGCACGCGGGTTCTCGCCATTTTATCGACCTTCTTAGGGGAAGAGAACATTCATGCCGAAGTCAATGCCGAAGTCGATTATACGCTGATCGAAAGTACCAGCCAGTTATTCAACCCTAAAACCATTTCCCTGCGAAGTGAGCAAATGTCAGGGCAGAGTAGTTCTAGCCCGGGTGCATCTGGGGTGCCAGGCTTTCTTTCTAATAACCCATTAACCCCGGCAGGGGGGGCGGGTAATGACTCTTCAGGTTCAAGCACAGGGTCCAGCACCCGAAATTATGAGGTCGATAAGACCATTCGCCATGAAAAGAAAATTGCCGGTGTAGTCACTCGACTCGCCGTGGCCGTGGTTATTGATCAGAAAATTAAAGCCCCACCTGCATCGACTGAAGCCGCTGCTACAGGTGAGGAGGGAGCAGCGCCTGGCGCCTCGGTGATTAACGTTAATGGCCATAAATCAGTGGCGGAAATTGAAGACTTAATCAAAGGTGCGATTGGCTTTGATGCAACCCGCGGCGATACGGTTAAGGTCATGGAAGCTTCATTTACACCACAATTAGTTGCCGAAGAACTCGCTTGGTGGCGAGATGTTGGACTCCAAGGGATAGGTCGTCAATTGGTGATTGCCGCTATTTTTATCTTACTTATTTTAACGGTTTTCAAACCGATTGTTACCAATATGATTCATCCCGACGCGGCTAAAAAAGCGTTTGAAGATCAGTTTGCACTGGACCATGAACAAGAAAATCTACTCGCGGGTGCCCTTAACGGTGAAGAACCCGATGACCCTAATATTTTACAAGACGGTGAATCCCTAGAAGAAATGAAAGCACGACTGAAACCTAAAAAATCTGCTATTTCAGCTGATATGTTAGATACCGCTAATTCATATGATGACAAAGTTGCTTTAGTCAGAATGTTAGTTAATGATGATTCACGCCGTGTTGCTAATGTTATGCGGGCTTGGGTCAGAAAAGATTTAGGATTATAAATGGCTGAAGATAGTGCAGGCGGCGAGGGTTTAGAAGGGAAACTACCGCTCGCTGAAGAATTACGACTTATTTCTTCAACGCAAAAAACAGCGATACTGATGATGCTGTTAGGAGAAGAAGAAGCTTCTAATATATTAACCCATCTTGAACCGAAAGAAGTGCAACACCTAGGATCAGCGATGATGTCGGTATCAGAGGTCTCGCAAGAGGCGGTTGGGGCGGTTCTGGATGAGTTTATTACCTTAATAAAGCATCAAACCAGCTTAGGTTTTGGGTCTACCGACTATGTCGAAAATGTGATGGTTAAAGCGTTGGGTGAAGATAAGGCTTACAGCGTTTTAAATCGAATCATGCCGCAAAATGCCAGTGGTGGTATGGATATTCTACGGTGGATGGATTCACGTTCAATATCAGAAATGGTCCGTGCAGAACACCCACAAATTATTGCTATTATCTTATCCTTTTTAGAATATGCCACCGCTGCGGATGTGTTGGGTTTTTTGCCGGAAGACATTCGCGCTGAAGTCATCATGCGTGTGGCTAACTTAGAAACTATTCAACCCGAAGCGCTCGATGAATTAGAACGTATTATGCAAAACCAGTTTGCTAATAATTCTGCCGCTAAGTCATCGAGTGTAGGCGGGGTGATTACCGCAGCGAAAATCATGAACTTTACCGATTCTGATCTTGAAGCTGGAATTATGGGCGTTATGGAAAAAACCGATGAAGATCTGATGGGCCGTATTATGGATAATATGTTCGTTTTTGATAACTTAGTGGGTTGTGATGATAAAAGTACTCAGGTGTTAATGCGTAATATTGAAAGTGATATCCTAATGATTGCGCTGAAAGGGGCCGATGACATGGTTAAAGATAAATTTCTATCCAATATGTCCTCGCGGGCCGCGGATATGTTCTTAGATGACATGGAGGCAAAAGGTCCTATGCGTATTAAAGAAGTTGAAGAAGCACAAAAAGATATTCTCAAAACGGCTCGTCGCTTATCCGATTCTGGTGAAATGATGTTGCCGGGTCGTGGTGATGGCGTTGTCGGTTAAAATTGTAAAAAATAGCCATGCCAACAGCGGTGGCCTTTGGCAGTCTCAGGTGACTTCACAAGTCGTTGAGGCCCAGAGTCAAAAGGATTTATTCATCCCCTTTCAAGCACTGTCTGAAAGCTCTGAAACCGATGAAACTCCAACAGTTGAATCAGTTGAACCTTTTCAAGATGAATTAAGCGCACTTTCAGCAGAACAACAGCCTGATACCAATTGGCAACCGTTGATACCTGTTTCCGTTGAGGAGCTGACCGAAGCCCAATCACGCATCGCCGAAGGTTTGGATCAAGTCTTGATTCCCAACAGTGATCCCACGCTTGAGACCACCCCTACGCAGACCCCGTCGCCCGAACCTACCCCTACCGAGACCGTTGCTCAAGAGCCTGCCGCGGAAGCGATACAACAAGCGGATAGTGCCGCTCCAACGACAGCCGTGCCGAGCCCAGCTGAAACAACGCCGGTAGCTTCAGAAGAACCCCTACAAAGGAGTGACAACGACTCATCTGATCCAGAACAAAGCGAGTCTGTTGAAAGCCCCGATGAAACGACACGGCTTGCCAATGAGGCTGTCTTGGACGCATACAAAGCTGAATTACAAGCTGAATTTGAACACCAACACGCCGAAAATGAATTAGCGTTACAACATCAAAAACAGCAATTGGAACAGACCTGCACCGAGCTTTCATCACTACTCACTAATTTACAGGGCACTATTCAAAATTACTATGAAGAGCAACAAGACCCCTTATTAAAACTATCCACTCACATTGCCCGGCAATTAGTGCGAGCAGAACTGACACTTTCTACGACCGCCATTGAAAGTTTGATTAAGGCTTCATTAGAGTTTTTTAGCAGTACCGAAGGCCTTAAGGTTTTTCTTAACCCTATCGATAAAGAATTACTTGAAAAACACAATCCCTTACCCGAAGACTATCTAATTTCAGCAGACGAAGAGTTATTTCCGGGTTCAGTACGCATCTCCAATGCAGAGCGTCATACCGAAGATTTAATTGTCGATCGTTTATCTGAAATCACCGAGCAGATATTTGAAAGTGTCGAGGCCCATTTGCTCGAGCCGATAACCCACCTTGAAAACACTCAAGAAAGTTAAGGTCTATCAGGATGCTTTTTTCAGAAAATGTCGCCAGTTTGGTAAATAAATCCCAAATTTCACCGCCTGCTATTCAAGGTGTTTTAACCCGTGTCGTTGGCTTAACTTTGGAAGCGAGTGGGATTCATGCGCCCATCGGCACCCATTGTGATCTAATCGGCCCCACAGGTCTGCATTCTGCTGCTGAGGTTATTGGCTTTTCTCAAGGTAAGCTATTACTGATGCCTTTTAAATCAGTGCGTGGTATTGCACCAGGCTTTCGTGTCGTTGCCCGAAAAGGGTCTTCCAATGCAGCCATGAGCAATTCTATGCTCGGTCGGGTTATTGATGGTCTGGGACACCCTTTAGATGGTGGTGATGAAATTATTGCCAGTGAATACCGGCAGGTTAACGGTGTGCCGATCAACCCCATGCACCGCAATCCAATCGAAAAAATTCTTGATGTCGGCGTGCGCGCTATTAACGGGTTAATGACCATCGGCCAGGGTCAACGCATGGGCTTGCTCGCCGGTAGTGGTGTCGGTAAAAGTGTGTTGCTAGGGATGATGACCCGTTATACCGAAGCCGATATTGTCGTCATAGGCCTGATCGGCGAAAGGGGGCGAGAAGTACAAGAGTTTGTGACCGAATCGCTGGGTGAAGAAGGCTTAAGGCGGTCGGTGGTGGTTGCGGCCCCAGGCGATGTGTCACCGGTGGCCCGTTTAAATGGTGCCATGCTAGCCACCACTATTGCCGAATATTTCAGGGATCAGGGTAAAAATGTCTTATTACTGATGGACTCTATTACCCGTGTTGCACATGCCCAACGCGAGATCGGTTTGGCGGTGGGTGAAGCACCGGCGACAAAAGGGTACCCCCCCTCAGTCTTTACCTTATTGCCTTCTTTAATTGAACGTGCCGGTAATCATGGGGCAAGCACCGGTTCCATTACTGCTTTTTACACCGTTTTAGCCGAAGGTGACGATCAGCAAGACCCCATCGTAGATGCGGCACGAGCCATACTGGATGGCCATATCTCCCTGTCCAGAGATTTAGCCGCTAGAAGTCACTATCCAGCCATTGATGTGGATCACTCCATTAGTCGGTTAATGTCTAACCTGCTCCCACCGACCCAATTACAACGGGTGATGCATTGTCGGAAATTGTTATCTATCTATCATGATAATCGTGATTTAATCAACATCGGTGCTTATCAGGGCGGTACTAATCCAGAATTAGACAGTGCTATTGAGAAACTGCCTGTTATCAATCAATTCTTACAACAAGATATGAGTGAGTCCGTTACGTTCGCGGACTCCATGGGTTTTTTATTTTCGATCACTGATGATACCTAAAGTAGTTTAAGACCATGGCCAATCATTGGAGCACTTTGAAAAACATCCGCCAATCCAGTGTCGATGAAGCACAAACGGCTTGTTTATCACAGCAAAAATTATTAGCCGATAACGAAGCCTCTATTCAATCTCTTGACGGCTACATTAGTGATTACCACAGTGAATTAATCAATGCAGAACAAAATTCAGCCCTCTTAGATGTCATTATCCGTCTTAGGGAGTTTATTCAGCAGCTTTATGATATGAA
>Ga0209043_1001406_pt1 | contig 13663 bp, 17 predicted proteins | sample SaaInlV_100m_DNA_3_FD_184654 | JGI IMG/M metagenome (GOLD analysis project Ga0209043, IMG submission 184654) | Marine microbial communities from expanding oxygen minimum zones in the Saanich Inlet - SI037_S4LV_100m_DNA (SPAdes) (version 2) | ecosystem: Environmental > Aquatic > Marine >... | reverse complement strand
TGAAGGCCATCGAGCAGAGATAGATTGTTATGCTTCCTTGCACCTTCTTTCAAAAACGCTGCCAACATCAGGTGATTTGGTTTTAAACGCTTTGCTAAGGAATGCTCGGATAAAGTCATTTAGAGTTTGGGCCATGGGCAGTTCATTTGAAAAAAAAAATTTATTGAAAAACCGTGGTTATAAATGGTGGTCAGGCGAGGTAGGGAGAAGTCGTTCCTGGTATGTCGATGTTGATGAACAAACTTTAGACTCTGAGTTAGAATATTTAAGGAAAGAAATTTATGGAAGAGATATGAAACTTCCTGTTGACCCCATCACACCTTTCAATAGATTTTCTGAAAGGATAGGATTGAGTTAATAGAAACGAATGCTTGGGATTGCGAGTTGCTCTCTAGTCTATACCTGTTACACTTTGAACAAGATTTCTGGAAGAACACATGCAGGTGTTACACCTTCTGAAGAGTTCTTTTTTTGCGAGGGGGTACAAACAAAAAAATGATTTCCGTAAATTAACGGCATGATTTTATACATTTTCACCTCAAAATATTTCATTAACACACTTTACTGCACACTCTCAAAATCATGTTACAATTTTATTGTTAGCAATGATTTATTTTGACTAATAGATTTCTAACCCGTAGGCCGCAGGTTCGAATCCCGCTAGGTGCGCCAAGTAATATAATTAATCGCCTCGATTGCATCTTAGTAATTTTTTTATTTAGTATAGGATCTTATTGTGAGTATTGTTTTTACAAAAATGAGTGGTAGTGGTAATGATTTTATAATTATAGATAATCGAGAATTAGTAATCGAAGCTTCTGCCAAACGTGACTTTGTAAGTAAAATTTGTATTCCCAAGATCTCTGTGGGTGCTGATGGAGTGATTTTTGTTGAAAACTCTGAAAAATTCGACTTCAAGTGGGATTTTTATAACGGTGATGGCAGTTCCGCTGAAATGTGTGGGAATGGTGGACGTTGTGTTGCCAGATACGCTTATGAAAAGAACATCGCTCCTGAAAAAATGTCTTTTGAAACCACTGCTGGGATTATAAAGGCAGAGGTTAAGGAAAGTAATGTTCGCATTAAACTGACTAGTCCCGAGAGCCTGCAAAGAAACCTCGATATAATTCTAAATGAAAAAACATTTCGGGTTGACTGCCTTAATACGGGCGTACCGCATACTATAGTTTATACTGAAGATATAATGAATGAGGATGTTTGTGGGATTGGGAGAGGCATCAGGTTGCATCCAAGGTTTTCTCCAGCGGGAACAAACGTTGACTTCGTCCAGAAACAAGGAGAGAACGAGCTTCGAGTACGTACTTACGAGCGCGGTGTAGAGGATGAGACACTTGCATGTGGGACGGGAGTAGTTGCCTCTGCGCTATTGGCCAGTCAAGCTGGGATGGTTGAATCGCCTATTCGAGTTCAAACTCAGGGTGGAGAATTTTTGACGGTTGATTTTGAAGTGATCGACGGAAGTGATAACTTTGGGGAGGTTTTTCTAGAGGGGTCCGCAAAATTTGTTTTCGAAGGAACACTCATCGAAATATAATGAATTCTAGAACTGCCAAAATTGTTGGGCAGAATTTACGTGAGACATTTTATTAATTGAGCAGGGCGCAGTCGGAGGATTAGCAATGTTTGAAGGGACCTTTGTTGCTATTGTTACACCGTTTAAAAATGGAAATATTGATGAAGAAGCCTTGCGGGGATTGATTGACTATCAGATTGCAGGAGGAGTCGACGGAATTGTTCCCTGTGGAACCACAGGCGAATCAGCTACTTTAAACCACGAAGAACATGATCAAGTTATACGAATTGCAGTAGATGCTTGTAAAGGAAAAGTTGCGGTTCTTGCCGGAACAGGTTCTAACTCAACCCATGAAGCGATTGAGCTCAGTCAAAGTGCTGAGAATGCAGGAGCAGATGGATTGCTTCAGATTACACCGTATTATAATAAGCCAAATCAGGAAGGCTTATATCAACATTTTTCATCTATCGCAGGGAATGTTAATCTCCCAATTATTCTTTACAATGTTCCGAGTCGAACCTCGGTCAACATGGACCCTGAAACCGTGGTTCGTTTGGCAAAAAATAAAAATATTGTTGGTGTCAAGGAGGCCTCGGGATCACTTCAGGCGATTAGTAAGATTATAAATGATTGTGGAAAAGATTTTACGGTTCTTTCTGGAGACGATCCTTTGCTGTGGCCCATCCTTGCCGTTGGTGGGAAGGGCGTGATTTCTGTAACCGCAAATATCCTGCCAATTAAGGTTGCTGCAATGTGCAAGGCTGTTGCAAATGGAAATATTAAAGACGCACGATCTCTTCATTATGAATTAATGGATATAAATGAAACTTTATTTATTGACACTAACCCGGTGCCTGTCAAGGCTGCGCTTCACCTTATGGGGAAAATAGGAAGTGAACTAAGGGAACCCTTGGTTAGCCTTTCTAGCGATCACTTAGAAAAACTTAAAAAAGTTATGGCTTCTCACGGATTACCGGTCAGTAAATAAAAAGTTATAAAAATATTATTAGCAATAAAAATGCTTGTTTACTATACATAGCATAAGGAGAGACTTTGATTAAAGTAGTCGTAATAGGTGCCGGGGGAAGAATGGGGAAAACCATCGTTGCATGCGTTGAGGATACGCAAGGGGTTAGTGTCTCAGGTGGAACAGAACATGCTGGGCACCCCTCTATCGGAAGTGATTTAGGAGAGCTTGCAGGGATAGGGAAAAAAGAAATTTCTGTCGTAGAAAGTGTTGAAGGCGCGCTAGCAGGCTGTGACGTGGTCATTGATTTTACCACTCCAGAATCTAGCATGAAAACTTTGGATGCAGCTCTGCGTTACGAGAAATCAATAGTAATAGGCACTACTGGATTTTCCGCAGAACAAAAAGAAATCATTAGTCAAGCAGCGGAAAAAATTCGATGTGTTTTTGCGCCGAATATGAGTGTCGGTGTTAATGTTTTATTTAAGATTGCAGAGGATGTTTCGAAAACTTTAGGTGACGCTTACGATGTAGAGATTGTCGAGGCGCATCACAAGTTTAAAAAAGATGCCCCTAGCGGTACTGCGGTGCGTCTTTCAGAAATTATAGCCGACTCACTCGACCGTGATATAAATAAGGTGGGTGTGTATGGGAGAAAAGGAATGGCAGAGCGGAGGCCTAAAGAAATTGGCATACATACAGTCCGTGCCGGTGATATTGTGGGTGAACATAGAGTGTTGTACGGAGGTATGGGGGAAACCATCGAGTTATTTCATCGGGCGCAAAGTCGGGAGACGTTTGCTCGAGGTTCTATACGTGCTGCAAAATGGCTTGTCAGTCAGTTGCCGGGGCTTTACGACATGCAGGATGTGTTGGGACTTCGTTAAAATAATCACGGCTCTTACACCCGGAAAAATCATTGTGTAAGTCGTTACATGAAAATTCTAGGCCAAAAACTAAACCGACGATTTTTCTTAAGCCTATTTTCTTTGTCCGCGCTGTCTACGTTTTTTTCGAAAAAGGCATTTGGTGTTTCTGATTATCGACGAGACAAAAATATTCCTAAGCAGTATGTCCAGAATCGAGACCGCCCTGATTTTTTTATTCGTAGCGCTAATCCATTTATGGGAGTTGATGTAAATGGATGGAATCTGTCTGTCCGGGGAATGGTGAAAAATCCGATAACCTTTGAATATGAAGATTTATTTGGGTTGAAAAAAACTTCTCAGATTTCACGACTGAAATGTGTTGAGTGCTGGTCAGCCACTGCCCAGTGGGAAGGATTTCGTTTTCAAGAGGTGATAGATCGCGTCCAACCCGATATTAACGCGAAATACGTGTACTTTCAGTCAGCAGACTCTTACTACGAAAGTTATACTCTAAAAGAGTTGGTTCGACCACGCGTTCTCATGGTATTGCGCATGAATGACAAGCCATTGAGTAAAGACCATGGGTTTCCTCTTCGACTGATTGCTCCATTCAAATACGGATACAAAAACATCAAGTATATTACTAGCATTGAGTTTGCCGATTCAAGGAAACGTAATTATTGGTCTAATCACGGACCTTATTCGGTTGACGGTACCATCCAACCTGGGACGGATCACCCTCTAGATTTTAAAAAGAAACCTTTGTCGATTAATGGTGGCGAAGTGTTTCACCCATTCGATAAACGACCTTTATGAGACGCTTCCTGTTCGTAGTTTTTTCTCTTCTGTTTATTTTTACGTGTAATAAAGATGAGGTTGATCAAATAGAGGTAAATATACCTATAGGAATTACCGTCCCAGAGGGTATGGTTTATATCCCAGACGGGGATTTTATTATGGGCCACTCGGATTACCCTGACACCGAAAAGGGGAAAGTCATTAATATGGAGGCATTTCTCATTGATCGATTTGAAGTGACCCGGGGACAGTTTAGTATCTTTAACCCGGATTATAGCTTTCACCCTCAAAAGGCTCGGTTCCCAGTTTCAATGGTAACTTTTGAACAGGCACAAGGATATTGCAAGTGGAATGGTAGGCGACTTCCCACTGAAGCCGAGTGGGAAAAATCTGCTCGCGGTCCAGACGGAAGGAAGTGGCCCTGGAAAATATACCATGAACATCCGAATAATGGGTTTTCTGGGTTTTTGCCAGAGGCGGTAGACTCTAGAGAGGAGTGGGTTAGTCCATACGGTGTGTATGGAATGGGGCATAACGTTTGGGAGTGGGTTTCAGATTGGTATATATCTGACAAAACTCCTAAAGCTGATAGTAAACGTTATAAGGTTATTCGCGGAGGACTTACTCAAACACATACGGCGATTAAATTCACACCAACCTATTTCCGAAATAAGATTGAGCCAACAGCACATTTTAATTTTATTGGATTTCGATGCGCTTGCTCAGTAGACTGTAGGTAGAGGGAGTATATGAAAGAATTAACAGGTAAAGGATACTTTAAAAGTCTCCGCGGAGATGATTCATAATTTCGTCAGCAGCCTTTTGGAATAGGCTTGCTGGATTCCCGCCAAAAGCTCCTCCTTTTACCCATGCATCAATAGTCCACGCCCCAACTTTTTCGCCTTCGTCGTAGAGGGCAACTTTAACTTCTAATTTAGCATGAGCCGACTTTGAAATTCCGAAGGTAGAAATTCGACCGAGACGGCTACCTTTATCATAGTCCAAAACCTTATATTTAAGGATATATTTAGGGTTTTCATGAGTAATGATAAACATTGAGCGTGCTATGGTGTCTTCAAGAGCAGACTCAAGTTGTGACCCTGCACCCATCATTCCATAGTCACGCGCAGTTAGATCTTTTAAAGTGATAGTGTTTTCTGTGTTTTTAAAACTTTTATTGACTCGAGAATCTACACCCGAACAAGCCGAAAAAAATAAGAAAATTGAAATTATAAAATAGAAATAATACTTCATCTTTTGACCTTTAGTAGTTATTACCTCATAAGTATCGGAAAAGCTTAAAACATACTTTAGGTCATTTCCAAGGATTAGAAGGGTAATTGGAGTGCAGTCAAATCAAAAACTCGGCCCCTTTGCCGTGAATAGGTGAAGAAAGGTTTCTTCAATCTGGCTAAACCAGATCTGAATTTCAATAGGAATGAGGCTATTTATATAGGTGATATACCCCATCGTTAGGGCAGTACCAAGAATGATTAAGAGTAGCCCGCTAAATATATTAGTAGAATGTAAAGATACTGAATGCCCTAACAGGTTTAGGTTCCAACCCTTACCTCGTAATATTTTCCAAAACAATCCATCCTTTGATAAATTGCCGCATAGTGTTGCAATTAAAATCAATGGAAGTCCTAAACCAACAGCATAGAAAAACAGAAGGGTCATTCCCTGAAAGATCGTTTTATCCGATGCGGCTAGAATAAGAATTCCTGAAAGAATAGGACCTACACATGGGGTCCAGCCTAAAGCAAAAGTAGCCCCGAAAAGAAAAAAACCAATGAAAGTAGATGCGGGACGCCCTTGAAAACTGGCCCCAGAAAATCCTTTTCCAAAAAGAGTCATAATGCCAAAAACCACAACAATAACACCTCCAGTTGTTGTTAGTGAAAACATATACTCTCGCAATAGACTACCGAAATAACTTGCCGAGGCGCCCATGCCCACAAATAAAGATGCTAGGCCTAGAAAAAAAGCGACCGACATAAATCCCATGCGTGCTCGGTCAGCTTGCGCAGTAATAGCAAAATAAGCAGGTAGAATAGGTAGGGTGCATGGTGAAAGAAAGCTAAACACGCCTGCGGTAAATGCCAGAAAAATTAAAACGAGCATTCCTGATGACGGCAGATTAGATTTAACTTCAAATGGATTAGACTGCAGCCCTACTTTTTTGTTATTTGATGACAGCGCGGTGTTTGAAGTTACAGTTTTATCGATTAAGGAAGATTTTATTAAATTTTTCGCCTGAGTTGAGGCGGATAAATTAGCAAGTTTCATTGCTTTAGGTATCTTTTCGCTTGCGCAACGAAACCCAACATCTAGTGCAGGTTGATCTGGATAAGAAGATTCCCGGTATCCACTTCGGGCAAACATTTTTAGGGCAGATAAATAGGTAGTCCCTGAGAAATGTCCTATATCTTTAGCAGATTGTCCCCGCAAAACTTTAAGATCGTCACCAAAGTATTTACTTTGATAAGTACTTCCTTTATATGGAGAGTAGTCATCATCTACCCACTCCCAAACATTTCCAACTAAATCATGGACCCCAAGGGGTGTTGCACCTCTTGGATAGGATCCCACTTGAGTAATGGGGTTTCTGCCTCCTGGTTTAGTTGATAGGTTAGCGTAACCTAAGTGAAATTCCTTCCCCCAAGGGTACTCATTTCCTACTTTACCCCGAGCAGCTTTTTCCCATTGTTTTTCAGAAGGTAATTTTTTTTCTGCCCATTGGCAAAAATTAAAAGAGTCGTACCATGTAATGTTTACAACGGGGAAATTTCCTTGGCCATTGGGAAATTCATTATTTTCCCAGTGTTTTGGCGGTACTGCATTTAAGTCATCAATGTAAACTTTGTATCGAAGATTGGTTACCTCATAGCGATCAATGTAGAATGACTTAAGAAAAATATTTTGCTCCGGTCCCTCGTCGACGTGCCACGGCTTTGGTAGTCCAAAAGAGAGGGCTTCTCCAGATGTGTCTTTTTTATTGGTTCCGAAAAAAAAATAACCAGCGGGAATATATATGACATCACCTTCAAGAGAACTTGGCTGAGGCTTGTTTGCATTTACGTTTGCTGTAAAAACAAGCGCAATCGTGCACATGAATATATGAATTAGAAACCAAGACTTTAATACGTTTTTCATTTTCCTTTTAAATCTGTGGTTAATTTTTTTTAAGAAGATTTTCGAAGTATAGCAGTGTTTCGGGGTCGGACCAATTTTCTGCCCCTTGCAGAACCCCGATAATTATTCCTTGGGGATCAATCAGGATTGTCGTGGGCAGGCTAACAATGCCATATTGACGACTCACAACCATTCGCTGATCGAGTACCATCGGGAATGTGATCTTGTTTGCTGTTACATATGGGCGTACCACTCGATCACCAAACATATCATTTGATATTCCAAGCATATCAAAATTATCAGATTTAAACCGTTGATACAGTTCTTCTAGAGAGGGCATTTCAATTTTACATGGGCCACACCATGTGGCCCAGAAATTGATCAGGAGATACTTCCCTCTAAATTGCCGAAGGCTTACCACTTGTCCATCAAGATCCTTCAGAGTAAAGTCGCTGGCGATATGTGGTGCCCCTTCTTTGGCTTCAGCTTGGGGGCAAGTGATTGTTATAACTAACGTAACAATTAAGGTTGTGAAAAAAACAGGTAAGCAAAGTTTAAACATTTAGGAGGGCGTAATTCTTCTATCACATATGTTGTTTGCAATGAGCGTAAAGCTGGGAAATTATTATTCGACTGACTCCACGCAACGAACCATAGGGATCGCTTTTTTTAAAGCTTTTTCTATACCCATCTTGAGAGTCATGGTCGAACTAGAACATGACGAGCAAGCTCCCACAAGACGAACCTTTACCACGCCGTCTTCAATATCTACAAGCTCTACGTTACCGCCATCATTAATGAGCATTGGACGGATTGATTCCAAAACTGCCTCGACTTCATCTTTCATATTCGACCTCTAACTTCTTAAGCCTGCTCATGGATAATTGGACTACCCTTGACCATCGACAAGAGCTTCTTTTTTTGATAAAAGTTCTTCTTGAGTTTCGACATGTTCGGGATCTTTTGGGATACAGTCTACTGGGCATACTTCAACGCATTGGGCTTCTTCATACCAGCCTACGCATTCGGTGCATTTTTCCCAATCTATCACATATATGTCATCCCCTTCAGAAATCGCTTCATTAGGACATTCAGGTTCGCACACACCGCAGTTCACACAATCTTCGTTGATCAACAGTGACATAAAATATCTCCTTAAAACTATGAAAGTGGGAAGCCTCCCAACGTATTATAAAATTTTTTCAAACGATCTAGTTTTCGTACTCCATCCAAACAATACTTCATCTTTCACTATATTATTGTAAACTGAAACCACAAGATGTTTAGCGTCTGGGTATGTAGGTTCTCCGTCAAACAAGGCCATTTTTTTATCCTCATCTGAAAAGTAAGCATCATGATCAGGATGTGAATGGTAAAAAGTCTTTAGAACCATTCCTCTCGACTCAATTTCATTAAATACTTTAAACAATTCCCGTGGGTCAATATTGTAAGCTGTTTTGGCATTCCTTGGATAGGTTTCGGAATCCATTTCGTGCAGTTTGTTTTGAATATTGGTGCAGCGAAATAAAACATCATTTTTTTTCGTCTCAGTTAACCCAGCAATTATTCCACAGCACTCAGAAGGATATTCTTCTAGAGCGTGGTTGCGAATTTGTTCAAGATTACTCTGCAAAATATGATTTGTAGGCATTGTCGAATTTTAAAAATAAATTGTCAATTTCTTTACTCTTTTTGAGATAAGAACTAATTGGGCAGGTCGCAACTTATGTGCCGAGGCTATTCTCACTGCAGGATAATCACAATGCACTGTTTTCTGCTAAAAGGTAGTTTAGGTTCTTGAAACGGATTATTCAGTCAAACGTGAGTTTCAATAGTCATGTTGTCTAATACCTTTACCTGACAAGCAAGTCTGAGTTCGGGATTTTTCTTTAGTTTTCCGGCCAGTTGTTGATTTTCAATTTCGTTTTTTGGTTCAGCATTGCCTGAAACTATTTTTATGGCACATGAATGGCAAAGCCCACGTCCTCTACAATTAAGAATCTTAAAAACGTGAGGGTATATGCTAAGTTTATTTCTGATAGCAGTTTCCCTAATAGTTTCTCCTTTTTCGGCCTTAATTATTCTTTTTTGCTTTGTAAATTGAAGTTCTAACATGCCTCTATTTCCACAAAATCTAGCAATTTACCCTTACCCCAGTAACCGTGAAATGCATTTCCCACGGTCAGGCAGGAAGTTGTCATATGAACAAACTGGTTTTCTCCATCATTTCCCTTTAATACTCCGATCTGGGAATAGGGGAGTATACTCTCGCCACAGTTAACGCAAATAGTGGAACATTGTTCACAAGTTTTGATCAGGCAACCCACACAAACTACGGGATGAAAAAGATAAACCTCCTGCCTTTGAAAACTTGTGATGGTGGGCGAGGTTTCTACCCTTTTTTCACAGTCAACGCACGATAAAGTCACCTCAGACTGATCCATAGACTAAATCTCTTACAACTGATCCTATACCTGCTGACCACTTTAGGTTTAAACTGATATTCTACCGAAGGAACTTAGTTGAAACAAATTTTTTATCTTTCGATAAAAATTTAAAAATCGACTCTGAGTAACGACATCAAACAGGTCAGCAGATACAAACGCTTTTCATTGTTTCGTAAGAATCAAGTACTATTCCTGCTCCTGTGACTATGCCAAGGAGTGGGTCGATGGGTTTGTAAACTTTAAGGGAAGTTCGTTCCTCAATTAGTTTGTCTAGCCCGCGAATTAGGGCACCGCCCCCGGATAAATAAATTCCGTTAGAGTGAATATCTGCTGAAAGTTCGGGGGGTGTTTTTTCTAACGCCTTCATGACAATAGAAATGATCGTGAGGAGGGGTTCCTGTATAGCTCCACGAACTTCTTCATCGCAAATTGTAATCGAGGTAGGTATTCCCGTTTCAACACTTAGGCCTTTTACTTCGGTACTTAGTTTTTCTAGTACGGGGTAGGCGGTACCTATTTCGGTTTTGATCCGCTCGCCCTCGAATATACCAACATTCAGTTTGTGCTGCAGTCTGAGATAACGAACTATCGACTCATCGATTGCGTCTCCAGCGATCCGGACAGATTCGCCAAAAGCGACGGCCGAAAGGGATATAATTGCTACATCCGATGTCCCACCTCCAATATCGATTATCATATTTCCTTCTGCCTTCTGTACCGGGATATTTGCTCCAATAGCAGCAGCCATGGGTTCCTCAATTAGATGTACTTCACGCACACCTGACATAAGGGCGGCCTCGATAACCGCTTTTTTTTCTACTTGAGTTATGCAAGTGGGAACTCCAATTATAATACGAGGTTTGATAAACCAATTATTTTTGAGAATTTTTTTTATAAAGTAGGTTATCATGCGCTGTGTGAAGTTAAAATCCGCTATGACTCCATCTTTCATAGGTCTGATGGTTTGTATTCCTGCATGCGTGCGGCCGAACATCTTTTTTGCTTCAAGTCCTACAGCCTCAATTTTTTCTCCATTAGAGCTAATAGCTACGATGGAGGGCTCGTTGAGCACAATTCCTTCTCCTTTGGTGTAGATCAATGTATTGGCTGTTCCCAGATCCATTGCTATGTCGGTAGAAAAGCCTTCTATTAATTTTTTAAAAATCATGATGTCGTCATGGTTTTAGAGGAAAATTCTGAAGCAGTCTCGTGCAAAGAGGCGCCAATTAACTGCGAAATAGTTGTTCCGTTGTCAGGGAAATAAGACATCCCCAGTTCAGCACAAACCTGCATCGGTTCGCCCTCAACAAATAATGGAGCGTTATTGAGTATTTTTTCGAGTTTCATTTTAAATGGTTGAACTTTAGACCATTTTTGATCCACAAGAATTACAATATATATAGTTTCGGAAAATTTAAAAATATATTTTGGTGAGGGTAGTATACTCGAAATTGTAGATGCAATTCCCCGTTGAAGTAAATCCCCATGCGTAATACCAAAAGAGGAGTAAAGCTCCGGCAGGTTATTAATTTTTAAGCTTAAAAAACATACGGATTTTCCTTTTTTGAGTAAATCTTTTTCCAGAGCATTGCCGTGCTGAGTTAAGAAACGGTAATTAGGTATCCCTATAATTTGATCTAGGTTTTTGTTGTATTCCCATTGTTCTTTAGTTTTTATGCAAAATACCGAAAATCCAGCCGAGTAAGTTATAAGAGTAAGAGAGTCTAGTTCACGGTCAGAAAATGATCCTGCTGTTTTTGAACCGCATACCATCACTCCATAAAATTGTTGATTAAAGGAAACAGGCGCGGCCATTAGGGACAAAAAAGGTCCTTCCTTGCACTCCTTTTCCCCAAAAATAACAGTGTTACGCCCTTCTGTGTTACTGATAAGAACGGGGCACTGATTTTTGGCACATGATCCAGCTAGGCCCTTCCCTAACTGTACCGGTATGTTGGCAACGGTTTCGTTGAAGCCTTTGAATTTTAAAACTTTTCCGACTTCGTTAGAATCGAACCAAATTATTGCATATGCATCACAGGTGAGTATAGACAAGGGTATGTTAGCTAGTTTTTCTATTACTTTATTTTTACTAGGTGATTCTGCGATGAACCTACTATAAGAAATAAGGTCGCGAAAAATAAATCCAGTCGGAGAGTCGAACGAGGGCCCTTTTTTTTCTTGATCTAGCTCCCAAGCCATTTGGTTTGCAAGCCCTGCTATTATTTTTTGTTGCTTTGCAGGGAAACTGTAGCTCTCTTTTGAGTCGATAACGAGTACGCCTTCTAGATTTTTGTGAACCACTGGTATAGCAAGAAAACTTTTTAAATTTTCTTTTTCATTGTATATGCAAAGCTCTGTTGGGTTTTTTTCGAAGTGCTCCTCAAGAAAAGGTGTCCTGCTTTGTGCGACCATTCCCACCGGGCGGTCTCCAAAATTAATCTTTGCCTTCGCGTTGAAGTTAGAACTCAGAGAAATATGATGGCGTAAAACTAGGGTTTTCTTATCCAAGTCTGCTTTATACAAGGCGATAGTAAATGCATTGCTTATATTACCGGTAAGTTCAACGAGTTGGTCGAGGCGATTCGAAGTAGGCATTTTTGCAGGCAATTTCTGGTCAATTTTACGATTAAGGGAAACTAGAGCATGGACTTATTCTTATTGAAAAATCGAGTAGAGAGGAAGTGATTTATTGCCCCCTTTTTTTAAGCATCTCTCTGTATGCCTTAACTTCTCTTTTGTCAACTGCCCGGGCAGCTACCTCGTAAATGCCATTACCATTGGATGAGATTTCCTTTACTCGCAAGGCCTTACAGTTGACAACCTTTCTTTCTCCATTTGATGGTAAACGAAAGGTGGTAATAAGAATATCTTCCTGAATTACAGTCGCAGGAATTGTTAAAACGAGTCCATTTGTGGACATTTCTTTGATATTAATTTTATAAGTATGGTCAAAAAACTCTCTTTCTCTTTCGATCTCAGCTGTGCCAGAAATCTTGACAAGAGCCCGATGACTAGACCTCTTATCAAGAATATTCTTTTCTGCGTAGCTTTTTTTTTGAATTAACAGATCAAGATCGCTTTTGAAGTGATGTAAGTCCTTCAAAGAAAAAGTTGATAAAGAATTGAGCATTTCTTGAAACATTGGCGTACAAGAGAGTCTAAATCTAAAACTTAAAAGACTGATCAGAATGATGTTTAAGGAGAGTGAGTCAATCTAGTCCTACATGTCTGATCTTATAGGCAGCATGATTTTGTGTCAATCATTTAAAACAAAGCGTTTAGCTTAGTTTTCAGATTATAAAGCATTAATAACCTTGACATGGATTTAGCCCGTTTATATACTTCAGCCTCCCTTCGTATTAGGATTCGACTTGATGAGAGAATCGATAAGGGGCGGGTAGCTCAGCTGGGAGAGCACCGGCCTTACAAGCCGGGGGTCACAGGTTCGAGCCCTGTTCCGCCTACCATTGATTTCCTATTGGCGTTTGAAAAGTTTTGATGTTGCTACGAAAAAAATAGGGGTAGAATGGGTTTGCGCAGTAGCCTCTATAGTAAGGTAATCACTTTACACAGCGTCGTATATTGACCATGAATTTAGAAGCGGGGTCGTAGTTCAGTTGGTTAGAATGCCGGCCTGTCACGCCGGAGGTCGCGAGTTCGAGTCTCGTCGGCCCCGCCACTTTAATTAAAGACCTGCACTTGAAAAAGGGCAGGTCTTTTTTTTTAAGACGGGTGTTCTGCCATCAATAAAAATGTCTACTAATATTTATGGATTAAAATCACCGCTATCAAAAGAAGGGCAGAGCCTGAAATTCGTCCTAAGCTTAATTCCCGAACAGGAAATCCAAGCCATCCATTATGGTCCATAATTAGCGAAGCTAGCAATTGTCCCGTTAGCACTAGAACAACT
>Ga0209043_1001393_pt1 | contig 13723 bp, 12 predicted proteins | sample SaaInlV_100m_DNA_3_FD_184654 | JGI IMG/M metagenome (GOLD analysis project Ga0209043, IMG submission 184654) | Marine microbial communities from expanding oxygen minimum zones in the Saanich Inlet - SI037_S4LV_100m_DNA (SPAdes) (version 2) | ecosystem: Environmental > Aquatic > Marine >... | reverse complement strand
TTCCCAGCGTTCTAGGTGATTATAGACATTCCCCAAACTATAGCGGGCATCCAGGTTCCCAGGCTCTAGTTCGACAGTTTTTTTGAAAGCGACTGCAGCTTCTTTCGGTTTGTTTAGATTTTTATATGCCAGCGCAAGGTTGAAATGGGCAACGGTTGCATTGGGGTTACGTTCAATTGATTTTTTGTAAGCGTCAACAGCCTCTTCAAAGTTACCTTTGCGACTTAGCACATTTCCTTTCAAAAACCAATCCTCAGCTTTCCCTTGAGACCAAGTATCAGGAGTAAAGCCAAATAGAAACACCCATATGGTTGTTACGAGTAAAAAAGTGCCATTTTGACTCATTGTGAATCTCGATTCCTGTAGTTAGATGGTTTCGATTGTACAGTATTCATTTGGGCTTGGGCAAGGAGAGGGGTTGGTTATTTAGTTTAGATATTTAATAGAGTCCCTGGAATTATTTGGTCGACTTTCCGTAATCCAGTAGCGGCCTGATTTTTTTTTCAATTCTATATGGCAATCGAAAACCTCCGATAGATTGGATCCAGTGAGCATTTTTCTTTTGGTTCCTCTAGAAAAAATGGTGCCGTTTTTGAGAAATAGAACATGAGTTGTCAGGGGAAGAATTTCATCGATATGGTGGGTTACATAGATTAGTTGAGTTTTAGTTTTGGCCAGTTTTTTGAGAGTTTGTAAAAATAGCTCTTTTGTCGGAATGTCCAACCCTGAACAAGGTTCATCTAGGATTAATAAGTCAGGATGGTTAACCAGGGCCCTAGCTAAAAGGATTCGCCGGGCTTCTCCATACGATATTCGCCCAATCGGTTCATTGCTTAAGCTTCGTATCCCTAAAAACTCCATCCAATAGGCGGCTGTTTCCCTTTGCTTTTGGCTTGCTTGTTTATATAGCCCGATTGAAGAAAAAAAACCAGATACGACCACATCTTTACCAAGAGTAGTAGAGGCATACTTTTCTTGAAAATCAGCAGACACAAAGCCGATTCGTTTTCTAGCATCACTAAGAGGGCCGTGCTTTTCATTTCCAAACCAACGGACTATTCCACCATCAATCGGTATTAACTCTCCAAAGATAAGCTTCATAAAGGATGTTTTTCCTGCACCGTTAACACCCACTACCGCCCAATTCTCTTTATTTTTCATTGTCCAGTTAATACAATGAAGAACCTTCTTATTATTTAAAAAAACATCTGCTTTGCGAATGCGGATAAGCCAGTTCATTGCAAAAAACCCATCCTTTTATTGGATAGCTATCTTTTTGTTAGACGAATGGAATGAGTGGATATTGTCGTGACTCCCTCCCATTAGGTCTATGACAGGATGCCCTCCCTCGTAAAACTGAATAATATTTACGGACGCATAGGGTTGGTTGATACGGAAAAGGTTTTTAACAGAGATCTCTAGTACATGAGACAAAATAATGCGTATAACACCACCATGGCAAAGTACAACGATATTACCGGAAGGATGCTCAGTTAATATCTGCTCAAATTTTGGAATTACCCGATCTTTGAGTTGGGAAAATGACTCGCCACCCTCAACTTTGAAAAGTTCTGTGTTTTCGAGCCTCTCCTTTAGTTTCTCGGGATACTTGCGATTGACTTCACTTACACTCAACCCTTCCCAATCACCGAAGGCCAATTCACGTAATTCTTTATAAGGAACGTGCTTTAAGTTGTGGCCATCTGCTATAAACTTAGCACCTATTTGGGTTCTTTTTAGGTCGCTACTATAGACAGCATTGATTGGTAGGTTTCTTAAAGCTTTGGCAAGAAGGAGGCTTTGTTCTCTTCCTTTATCTGAGAGATTGACATCAAAATGTCCATTGAAGCAAACCTCTCCAGCATTAGAGGTTTCACCGTGCCTTATAAGGTATATGCGAGAAGCTGCTTTGCCGTTCATGGTTGTTTTTGGGCAGACAGTACTTGGTAGTAAAAAAAATGGCAAGCTCCTAGGAGCTTGCCATTTTTGCTAAAACTTTTTTCTTCAATCAGTGACCGGCTGCTGGACCAGCACCTGAAGACCAGAGGTAAAAGAAATCTAAACCCTGAACCTTCATGAGGCCCCAGTTAATGAAGAAATAATAGAAAAATACTGCTATGAACGCGATAAGGAACCACGTAATAGACTTTCCGGTTATGAATTTTTTTTGCTCTAGATCCACAATTCCCCCCTTTTATGATTTACTAAACCAAATTTTATTCGAGCCGTCTCCGTTTATCGCCAAACTGAAGCGAACCAGTAAAAGAACCACAAACAAAACACAACAGTTCCCATGTATATCCATGGGCCGGCTTTTTCCTTAAGTTTTTCTAAGTCCATTGAAAACGCCCCTAAAATAAAAGTGTTAGATATTAAAATAATTTACTCTTGACAGTAATAAATTATGGATGTTAGCTTAACAAAAACTTCGTTCTCTCAACATGAGGAAAGTACATGCCGAGTAAAGATGGAAAAATCTTCGATAATATCGTTTATATAGGCCTCGGAGTCAACGGGCTAACAGCCCTTTACCTACTCCTTATGTACTTCGAGATCATTTAATCCGCAGACTTTACCATAGGGTTTGAAAAAGTGTCAAGGGGAAAACCCCATTGGAGGTGGGATAATTGTCAGATTTCCAGAACCACTTTTTTCGTTTTCCCACGATATCGTATTCTACGCTACACAAATTTCCTAACAACTATATTTTTGGGTATATCACGTAAAGCATAAGGTAAGTTAGGGTGCTAGTTACCAAAATTAAGGCAAAAATTACCATGGTAATGCGCCCCAGTACTCTGTGACGCTGAGCGCCATTTGGCAGTGATTTTTCTATAAATTTTTCTAGGTAAATCACGAGGGCTATAACACCAAAAATAATTGCCCAAGCGAGACTAGCACCAAAAGATTTGTGTCGGATGAATGTGAGAATCAACTGATTTGCTATCCAAATCCCGGTAAGGGTAACCATGGTAGTTTTGAAAACTTTTGGGTTAGCCTTCAATTCTCTGCTTTGGAGAATATAGTTGCCCTCGATCTTGTCGCACGCACGAAACCCCTGGAAAATCATGTATATAGATAGGATAAGCCCCAGGCATACTAAAATGAGATGCGTGGTTAGGATGGGTACAAATACGTTATCGTAGACATCCTGTGGGCCGCTAAAACCTTCCTTTCCTTCAAGAGATAATACGCCTAACTGCCGAGCATAGTAATAGCCGATAAAATAAACCAGCATTGATACCATGGATAAAAAGATCAACTTGTGGTGTTGAGTGCCCAGTCCTTTTTTTGCCAACCCCCAGGCGAAAAGAAACATTACCGTAAATAGTACTGCCAGCAGGTAACTAAGATCAGCACCAAACGTGCCGGATGGAGCCAAAAAACCAGGTTGTGCTAGTAGTTTTTGCATGTTTTATGGTAGGCGAAAAAACAAAATGTAAAGCGTTGGGTAATTTCCCCGTTTAAGGTGTCATTAAGGGTTCGATTGGATTCTTCATTATTAGGGTTACTTTCTTTCCAGAAGCCAAGTCCCCCCGTAAAACTCAACTATCCCTAGTATGGCTAGATAGAGAAGAGGCTCCATTTTCCACCGACCAAAAAAAAGCAGAACTACAGAAGTAATGGTGGCAAGTCCTAATAACTGTAATGATCGCCCTAGGTAGTAAGCTAATCGATTCATTAATATTTAGCCGCTTTTTTTCGTCCTAGCCTTCTTATTGGCGCTAATCAAGTCTTCAATGTTTTGGCGGGCTAAACTTTGGGCAGACTCTTGCACTAGCTGTAGTGCTAAATTCCCTTGCTGTGTCAACGCAGCCATTTCTTTCGAAGTAGGTTTTTCTCCTTTGGTTTGCTGACTCATTTCTTTGGTTTTTTCTAATATTTTCTTATCGCTGTATAGGTCATTCAGTGGATAACTATATAGGAGCTTTACATAGTCTCTCTCTTTTTCAGTATTTTTATGTGCACCGAGAACAATGTTTTCCATTTCTACGGAAGCGGGCTTATTCTTAAACTTGGATGCCAGTTTTTTTATTTCAGTGAAATATTTTTTCATGTCCTTATTGTCTTTGAGTTCGTCCTGAGGAATCTTCGAACTTATCTCAAACTGCATGTTCTCATCAACCACACCGCCGCGACTGACCTCGTAGGTGATATTGTCATAGTTAAATCGTCTGCCTTTTTTTTTGTCGTATTTTTCTTTCATCTCTTCTATTACGATGTCGAGACCTTGGTCTGTGTATTTTCTAAAAAGTATTTGCTTCAATGTCGCCATAGCTTCCTCCAATAATAAAAACCAGCCTGCACCCAAAATTGTGTAGAACAAACTAACATGTTCATCACCTCTTGAACATACCCAGTTTGCTTTATAAAGAAGAAAAGGCTGTTGTTGTAGCGGTGTTTAGCCAGAAGCGGGTTTGGTGAATTGGTTCGAACCACTATCCTGATAGACATATTGCATCTTGATACAGCCCGTTTCCTTGTTGGCGCAGTAAAAATTAAGAAATTTAACTTTTGCATATTTACTGTCAGCGGTTTTCATAGCGTAGGTATTAGCCTTGGCGGAAAGTTTATGAGTTAGATAGTTATACGAGTACCATTTTAGAAGAATGGGGTTTTCTGTTTCTGTTTTTGTGGACATATCTGGAGTATAATTGTCGATCGGCACATCTACCACTTGATCAAAATTCGGCGAACCTAAGTTGATCAATCCCGCTTTGCCAAACTTGTTGGTAGCGCCTCCATTGGAGATCACCTTACTCCTGCGAAATGCTAAATCCCATTCGAGCGATGTCTTGTCATGAATTTTAACCACTCCCCCTCTCGAAAAATCGAAGTATACCCAGTTTTTTTCAGACGATGCGTTTATTACTGTTAACTTGGTTTCTAGGAGATTTGATGGTGTCGAACTTTTTGCAGGTTGAACTGGACTAGTATTGCTAATGGGAACGACGCCTTCTTTGGGAAGGTTCACGCTGGGTGAGTCTATAAAACTTTCCAATTGAATCATTTTAATAGGAACCCAGTAAAGTCCGATTAGTAGAAAACTTATACATAGATTTAGAAGAAATAAATTTCTCCAAAGCTTCTTTTTTTTCAAGGTCTGTTCTTCTTTTAACATAGATTTATGAGTCTACGGTTCAGGTGGGTCAGTTTTTGGTATGGTTTTGTAACGTTGAATATTTTTTTATTTCGAGCTGTTAACGTTCCCACGAAATGATTTTAATACCTCTTTCATTGCTCTTTTGGATAGTTGCTTCTTACTGAGCCACTTCGCGCCCGAGCTTAGAAGGCCTGTAGGTTGCGCTCCAATAAAACGAGCTCCCCAAAGCAGATCTCCCGTACGTGTACTTACCAAAAATGATCCAAACTCAACCTTGCTGGAAAGGCTTTTTTCTATTTTCCCGTTTCTGTCTTGGTACGAATTCATATATTTGGAGACAGCCCCGATCATCACTGCATCAACCTTGTTGTTTTGGTTGGGTAGCCCAGGGATAGCCGGTTGTCTCTCGACATGAGGCGGTTCAACTTGCCCTGCCTTATTACCGGGAATTTGTGCGACTATTCTGATTCGTGCGTCCTCATTCGTCATACGAGGCGGAATTATAAAATAGTCCTTCCTGGACTGAAGTTCTTTTGAAATTTGTTTTGCTATCACATGACCGGCTTTTTCGTCCCTGAATGGACTGACAGTCCTATTCTCAAAATCTAAAACACCTATTTTTTGTATCGAACGAAAGGCCTGCTCATCAAAAATTTTACTTTGTATCTGGTTTACTGGTTCGGTTTCAAGTAATTGTCGATAATGGGTTGAGAAAAGCTGGTTCTTAGAAATCTTTTTTACATAATCAGGAATGGGATGTTCTTCATTAAGAGCATCGTTTGAACCTGGGTGTAAAGACGGGTGAAATACAAGTTGACCTTCGCTTCTAGGTTGAAATACTGGGGAACCCTGAAACTCAGCCTGACCAGTTTCGTAAGCATCGTTAAGTGGAATTGCATTAGCATTGGCAGTGAGTAGGATGAAAATGCTACCAATAGTACCTGTAAGGCCGAGAATCTTAGTTACGCGAGAGAAAAATGTCACTATGTGCAAGACCTCCTGTTAATGGCAAAATTAAAAAAACAAGAGCTATCAAAGTCCTCTAAAACTGGATAAGACCACATAACAATATAACATAAGAAAAGGCCTACTAGACAGTAATTCCTGAAAAATCAAAGACTAGTTTCTTATACCTTCTTTCGGTATTATGATTTGACCTGCAGGTTTCTTGTTTTTACCTGTGCCTATGAACTACTGAAAGTGATAGTTTTTTAATGAACGCTGCCCAAAATCGTGCATTTGAGTGGGTTTCTCAGGACTTACAGCCTTTTATCCTAGGTTTTTTTGTAGTGCTGGCGCTCGCACGTTTTTTTTCCCTTTTATGGCCCAAGTATAGAGTCTTGGGACGGGTTGCCTGTGACGATAGATTTAATGAACCCATAACAAGATTATGGAATACAGTTCGGATTGCTATTTTTCAAACAAGAATTCTGAAGGAAACTAGATCCGGTTGGATACACGCATTAATTTTCTGGGGGTTTCTCGTCTTACTCGTAAGGGCACTGTGGTTTTTTTTGATCGGTTTTTTCCCGACAATGGAGTTTAGTGTAGGTGGAATGGCAATACCTTACACTTTGTTAAAAGATTTATTTGTTGTTCTAGTGAGTTTAGCCACGACCTATGCGTTATATAGGAGGTTGATAGCAAAACCTGAAAGACTCACCTTGTCGGTGGAAGGTATTGTTATTCTTTCTCTGATTCTTTTAATAATGGTTAGTGATGCCCTTTTTGATGCAGGATGGCAGGCGAGAAACCCGCAAGTACCGCTTAGCGGAATCTGGATTGGTAGGTCAGTTGCACCAATGTTGCAGGTTTTGGGTTCTGACGCTGTGGTGCACATTCATAACCTAGCCTACTGGACCCATATCGTTTGTGTTCTATATTTTTTGACGTTGCTCCCAAGCTCTAAACATTTACACATTATCACTTCGATTCCAAACGTATTTTTTTCGAGAATTCCAGAAGAAGGTAACGGGCTTCATCGTATTGACTTTAAGAATGAAGAACAGGAAAATTTTGGTGTCTCACAAATCGATGAATTTTCCTGGAAAAAACTTCTTGATCTACACAGTTGCACCGAGTGCGGGCGATGCGATGTTGTTTGCCCCGCCCTGGCGAGCGATAAACCGCTTTCACCTAAACAGTTAACCGTTGATTTACGCGACCATCTCAATCACCAAACTCCCTACTTGCTTGATGGTAATTTAGAACAAGGTAGTGCCCCGGTTTTACTAGGTGGAGTGATCAATGATGAAACGCTGTGGTCGTGTACTACTTGCGGTGCTTGTGAAGAGGAGTGCCCGGTCATGATCGAGTACGTTAATAAGGTGGTCGATTTGAGGCGTGGACTTGTGCTCACGGAAAATCGATACCCTGATGAGCTTGTCAATGCCTTTAAATCATTAGAGACCCAATCTAATCCTTGGGGGTTTGGTCGTAATACTCGCTCTGACTGGGCCAAAGAACTAGATGTTAAAATTTGGGATAAAGACAACCCGACCCAATATCTTTATTTTGTAGGTTGCAACGGGGCATTTGATGAGCGAGGAAAAAAAATTGCCAAAGCGGTTGTCCATTCGTTGAAATCTTCTGGAGTTGATTTTTCTATTCTTGGGAACGATGAAGGTTGTACTGGTGACCCGGCTCGACGCGCAGGAAACGAATACCTTTTTGACTTGCTTGCATCAAGAAACGCTGAGCTATTTAAAGAAAAATCTATAATAAAAATTGTTACACATTGTCCACATTGCTTTAACTCGCTTAAAAATGAGTACTCTGAATTTGGTGTTGAGCTCGATGTCATACACCACTCCGAACTGCTGGCGCACCTGGCAAAGGATGGGAAAGAAATTGGTAAAGGGAAGGACCCAGGTAATGTGGTGTATCACGATTCCTGTTATCTTGGCCGGCATAACAAAATATATGACGCACCGCGAGAAATGGTAGCTCATAGTTCGAAGTCTGGCAATGTACTCGACATTGATGCTAGTAGAGAACGCGGAACTTGTTGCGGGGCGGGTGGAGGTCGGTTTTTATTGGAAGAGAAAACTGGTGCACGAATGAGTCATCAGCGCCTTGATCAGCTTATGGAATCTAATCCAGATACCATCGCTGTGTCCTGCCCGTTCTGTGTTCTGATGCTTGAGGATGCTCTTAAGGCTAAAAACCTTCAAGACACAGTGAAGGTCAAAGATATATCAGAGCTTGCGAGCGAAGCATAGCATTTGATTCTTCTGGTTATGATAGAATGCCCTTCCTTTACGATCGATAAACCTATAAAAAAAAACCTTGATGAATGAAAGAAAACGACACTGACTCAATTCCCTCCAATTTCATTCGAGAGATTGTTAAAGAGGATGTAGCATCGAATAAGTGGGAGGGTCGTATTTGTACTCGTTTTCCTCCAGAACCAAACGGATTTCTCCACATTGGTCATGCTAAATCCATTTATCTCAACTTTGGTCTTGCCATCGAATATGGAGGAACATGCAACCTGCGCTTTGATGATACCAACCCTCTTAAAGAGGAGGATATTTATGTTCAATCTATTATAGAGGATATCAAGTGGCTAGGTTTTAGTTGGGGGAATAAAGTGTTTTACACGTCTGAGTACTTTGATCAATTGTATGAATGGGCGACTTGCTTAATTAAAAAAGAGGTGGCGTATGTAGATGACTTGGACGCCGATAAGATAAGGGAGTATCGCGGCACACCGACCCAACCTGGGAAGAACAGCCCATTTCGAAACCGCTCTGTGGAAGAGAACCTAGATCTCTTTGAGCGTATGAAGGGTGGTGAATTCCCTGATGGTGCCAAAGTTCTTCGTGCGAAAATCGATATGGCTTCAGGTAACCTCAATATGCGAGACCCTGTTCTTTACCGTATTCTAAGAGCACACCATCATCGTACTGGGGATAAGTGGTGTATATATCCAATGTACGACTTTGCACACGGTCAATCAGATTCTATTGAGAAAATTACGCACTCTATCTGTACGCTGGAGTTTGAAGATCATCGACCGCTTTATGACTGGGTCATCGAAAAACTCGAGATTCATCACCCACAGCAGATAGAATTCGCACGTCTTAACCTTAGTTATACTTTATTGAGTAAACGTAAGCTTTTACAATTAGTAAAGGAAGAACACGTGTCAGGTTGGGATGATCCGCGTATGCCCACCATCTCAGGGATGCGCCGCCGCGGATATACACCCGAATCGATCCGCGATTTTTGTGAGCGTATTGGGGTTGCCAAAGCCAATAGTACGGTTGAAATGGCGTTGCTGGAATATTGCTTGCGAGAAGACCTGAATAAACGAGCTGCAAGGGTGATGGTAGTTTTGCGACCCTTAAAATTAACCATTACAAATTACCCTGAAGGGCAGATAGAAGAACTCACCGCCGAGAACAACCCGGAAGACCCGGACTCTGGTACTAGGAAGATTCTATTTTGCCGAGAACTTTATATTGAGCAGGAAGACTTTATGGAAGATCCGCCAAAAAAGTTTTTTCGTCTTGCGCCAGGAAAAGAAGTAAGGCTCAAGCATGCTTACATTATTAAATGCGAAGAAGTGATAAAAGACCGAAATGAAAATATCACTGAATTAAAATGTACTTATGATCCGGATTCAAAAACAGGTGGTTCGACGGCTGGGCGAAAGATTAAGGGCACTCTCCACTGGGTGTCGGCACAGCACTCGAAAAAAGCGGAAGTACGGATGTACAACCACCTGTTCATAAACGAAAGTCCAGCCAATGATCAAGGACAGCCCATCTTAAATGCTGGGCTCAATACAGATTCGTTGGAAATTTTGCGAGATTGTAGAATCGAGCCTGCATTAGAGAAGGCAAAACCCGGGGACCGGTTTCAATTTTTACGGATGGGTTACTTTTGCGCTGATTCAAAAGAATTCACGCCTGATAGCCCTGTGTTCAACCGGGCTGTTACATTACGAGATAGTTGGGCGAAAATCAAAAAACAAAAGTAAGTAGAGATTAAAATTAAAGATAAGGAATTGGGTTTTATTTAAAATGAAAGATTTAGATGCATTTTCCTGCTTGATAGCCTGATATGCATAGGAAAATTTGGAGTCGCAATGCAAAAACAACTAAGGGTTTTTACTGAGTCAAGACAGTTTCAAATTTTTTTTATAGGGATAATTCTTTTATCAGGCGTAATAGTGGGGTTGGATTCATACCCTAAAATTTCTGCTAAATATGGAACTATATTACATTCTCTGGATAAAATTATTTTGGGACTCTTTGTTTTTGAAATCTGCTCCAAAATGATTTCATTTGGACCTAGGATTCATGAGTTTTTCAAGGATGGATGGAATGTATTCGATTTTATTATAGTTGGTGCCTGCTTTCTACCATTTGATGGGCAGTCTATTATTGTGCTAAGGCTTCTCAGGGTATTGCGGATCGTTCGGCTTGTAGGGACTATCCCCGAATTAAAATTGATCGTGAATACACTTTTAAAAAGTATTCCGTCTCTAGGCTACATTGGTATTTTGCTATTTATTCTGTTTTACATCTATGCGTGTTTGGGCACGTTCTTATTTCGTGAAAATGATCCCATTCATTTTGAAAGCCTACACATATCACTGTTGAGTCTTTTTCGGGTGGCTACTCTAGAGGACTGGACAGATATCATGTATACAGCTATATACGGTTGTCAGAACTATGGTTACTCTGGCATGGAGAATTTTTGCAGGAATCCGCAGACGTTTCCATTTCTAGGGTGGTTTTATTTTGTGAGTTTTGTTTTGTTGGCGACTTTCATCTTTTTTAATTTATTTATTGGTGTGATCATCAGCAACATGGAGGATATCAAGGAAAAGGAGAGACTGCGTTTGGACCCAGACCTGGCTAGGTTAGAAAAACCTGACCTCGACATTAAGGTGTTACTCAACAAAATCAAAAAAGACATGGTTTTGCTGGAGACGCATATATCTGTTTTGGAAAATGCAGAGGAACGAAGATTGAAAGATAATCGCTAGGTAACTTGGTTGGAGGCTTAAAGGCCAAACGTGAGTTTTTTTTAACCCTGTTGCTTGCCATACGACAAAAAAAATTCCCTCACTCAATCAGGAGTGAGGGAATAGGTTTGTAAAGTAGCGGTGAAGTTAATCGAAATCTAAAATATCTGGTTCGTGATTTTTTGGAAACCTTCCTATCCCAGCAACTTCTTTCCATGGTTCTGCTTGGGAATCACAGTTTGCAGCGAATTTCTCAGAAGACTTTGTTTTATGTTTTTCTAATGTCTCTATTTGTGATTCTAGTATGTTGCATCTTGTGCGTAACTGAGATTCTACAGAGTTTCGATTGGTGTCCATAAGATCTCCTACATTGGGGGGTTGGGTAGGATTTAAATAAGAGAACTAATTAGGCGATCTAGATATTCCTATACCTAGTGTTAATGGCTAGCGTATATACAACATAATGTGTTGTCAAATAAAAATGTACGTCGATTGATCGTAGTCAAAAGAGGGTTAATTCTCAATCTTGTTTTTCTATAAAGCTAACTGCTTCATTCAACCGCTTGAGCGTTGTTACTTTCCCGAGCAGTAAGATAACCTCATAAATTCCGGGACTGGCGGTGCCCCCTGTAAGTGCTACACGTACCGGTTGAGCTAATTTCCCGAGCTTAAGTTCGGCTTCTTCCGCTATTTTTTTGAATAAATTTTCTAGAGAGTCGTGTTCTAGTTCTGCCATGTTATTAATAGAGATAATGAGCTTTTCAATATGTGGTTTTATGTCTTTATTGAGAAATTTGTTCCGTGCTTTCTCGTCGAATGAAAGTTCCTTTTGAAAGTAGAATGTAGATTTTTGTGCCATTTCAACCAATGTTTCGGCTCTCTGATTGAGTGATGGGATCGGTTTGGCGATATTCTCTTTGCTAAGGTTGTGTTCCTCAGCTAAAAGACCTTCCTTAATGAGAAAAGGTTCCAACTGAGGGGCAAGTTCTATGGGGTCAGCATTTTGGATGTATTGCTGGTTCAACCATTGAAGCTTTTCCGGGTTGAATACGGCTGCGGAGGTTGTGATGTTTTCCAGTGAGAAATACTGGATCATTTCTTCTTGAGTAAAAATTTCCTGATCGCCGTGCGACCAACCGAGCCTGGCAAGGTAATTAATGAGTGCACCAGGCAGGTATCCCATGTCACGATAGGCAAGTACGGAGGTTGCTCCGTGGCGTTTGCTGAGTCGGGTTTTGTCTGTTCCCAGAATCATCGAAATATGTGCAAATTCTGGGCGAGGCAGTCCAAGTTCATCGTACAGCAACACTTGTCTGGGCGTATTTGATAAATGGTCATCACCTCGGATCACGTGCGTAATTCCCATGTCTCCGTCATCGACTACAACAACAAAATTGTACGTGGGCGTACCGTCTGATCGCAAAATGATGAGGTCGTCTAATTCCTCGTTCTGGAAAATCACGTTACCGCGAAGCAAGTCCTTTATGGTGACTGAACCTTCTTGTGGCACTTTGAAGCGGATAACGAATGGAATTCCTTCAGGATGGTCTGATCGGTTGCGGCAGGTACCGTCATACTTTGGCTTGAGGCCTTGGGCTTGTGCCTTCTTTCTCTTCTGGTCTAGTTCTTCTGCTGTGCAGAAACAAGGGTAGGCTTTATTCTTGCTTATAAGCTGATCTATTTTATCTTTGTATATGGACTTGCGGTCAGTTTGGCGAAATGGGCCTTCGTCCCAATCTAGACCCAGCCATCTCATCGACTCAATGATTTCTTCGATGGACTTCTCTGTGGAGCGGGACGCATCAGTATCTTCGATTCGTAGTATAAATTTTCCTTTATGGTGACGAGCAAATAGCCAATTGAATAAGGCTGTACGCACACCGCCAATGTGCAGATATCCCGTTGGACTGGGCGCAAAACGAACTCGAACTGGAGTAGTCATAGTTTAATTTTTTAATGATGGTTGTTTTTGACCGAGTTACATTTCGGCAAAGTGGTGACAATACATTTAGTTAACAGAGAAGTACAGTAAAACGTACATTTGTTTCGTGCTTCACGGTAAACAATAGATCAGTTAGAAATTTTGATCAATTTGATGGCGAAAGTGAGTGCTTTTCCTGCCAAGGGGTGGTTCATGTCTATGACAATATATTCTTTTGTAACCTTTGTGATCATTGCCCTTCTTGATGCTCCTCCCGGCCCCCCACCCATCATGAGTCCCATTCCTGGTTTGGGTTCTGGTTTAGGAGGAAGCCCAGACCGCAGTACTTTGTGAGTGAGTTTTTGATTTTTTTCACCATAAGCCTCCGATGGTTGGAGTGTGATTTTTTTTTCTTCCATAAGTTTCATGCCGGTAACAGCCTTGTCGAAACCCGGGATCACTCGGCCTGATCCGACAATAAACTCTAATGGTTCCCCATGTTTTTTAGAGCTATCAAATACGGTTCCGTCGTCAAGGGAACCTTCATACTCTATCGAGACATTGTCACCTTTTTTGGCAACCTCACCAGCGAAAGCGTGGGGAAAGCTTCCTGCGAAAATTAAATAAAAAAATATAATAAAACAGAAAAAGCGAATAACGGTAAGGTGTCTCATTCCAGATTCCTTAGGGTTTTTGAGTTGCTGATTACTCTAACATA
>Ga0209043_1001391_pt1 | contig 13733 bp, 11 predicted proteins | sample SaaInlV_100m_DNA_3_FD_184654 | JGI IMG/M metagenome (GOLD analysis project Ga0209043, IMG submission 184654) | Marine microbial communities from expanding oxygen minimum zones in the Saanich Inlet - SI037_S4LV_100m_DNA (SPAdes) (version 2) | ecosystem: Environmental > Aquatic > Marine >... | reverse complement strand
TTTCGCTTGTGTCCAATTAGTTAAATTAGCACTCACATCAAAATCTATAAGGGAGCCTAATTTTGGAATCATTTGTCCCTTCAACGATATAGGCGAACCGCCATACAACCCTTCCGCTCTTTTAATATCAATACGCCCGTCCCCAAATGAAATTTCTCCAACGAGTCTAGATATAGGCTGAAAATCAGTAGAATGCGTTATTGATATATTTTTAATCTTGATCTCCCCCCAAGACTGTTTCTTATCAGGTTTATCAAAATCCATTAAACTTCTGTATTGAACTTCCACGTCCCCTTTTTCAAACTCTGCTTGTTTTAACAACGAAAACTCAGGGCCTCTAAAATCAATATCTGAAATGACTTTAGATAATTCGGCTGCGTTTAATCGATACACAGCTTCTATTTTTTGGATGATCTTTTCTCCCTGCCTTAGAATTTTTCCATTCATATTATAAAATTTACTTTTGCCAAAATCTCCCGAGAGTTTTTTCGCTTCAACTATTGGAATAGATGACTTTCCCCGTTTTTGGGTATTTAACGGAACATAATTAAAATGCAATTTCCCGTTGAAATTTTTAACTCGTGATTGGAGCTCAGCATCAAAAAAAGAAGCATTTTTTGCAGATAGAATAGCCTCAATTGAAACCTTGTCTTTGTCATTTGATGGACCTTGAAGCTTTGCTTCAATCAAACCTTTTCCTTCTACTTCTTGATAATCATCAATAATATTTTCAAATGATTGTCCTTTAATTATTTTTTTTAAAAAACGATTTAATTCCCCTAAGTCAAGTTCACTGTTCATAGAAAGATCTAACAACGGTTTCTTCATTATGTTCGACACCGTTCCCTTAATATTATTCAGAGGAAAACCTTCGTACCTAGCTTTCATAATTTCAACAAAACCATCACCATTTTTATAGTCAAATGACCCGGTAACTCCTTTTAATAGAGGTAAAGGAGAACGCCAATCCATGTTTCTAAAATATATTCTAGTTGCAATTCGATTCTTATTCTCATCTGAGTTTAAATTTTTTAACTGCTCAAGTGAACCCTCAAACCTGAGAGACTTGATTCCTAATGTGCCGTTGTTAAAAAATTTATTTAATTTTTTTTGAAGGGTCTCAGGGAAAAATATTAACGGGAAGTTAAGGTGCGATTTTTCTATTTTAAACTCATCGGATTGAAGAGTAAAAGAAAGTCTAGGATCTTTCGTTTGATACCCAAACAACTCACCATTTCCTGAAAAACTACTTTGGCCTGACCGAGCTTTTAAGCTTTGAATCTCTATAGAATCCTTATCCAATTGCAAAGTGTATTCTATATCTCCTTGGCCCTGAGAACCTAACGTGCTAAGGGACGGTCCCTTCTCCGCACTTGAATATTTCAAACCACCATTCGCAGATAGACTACCTCCTAACGCGCCTGAAATATCGCTTTTAAATGATAATTTTGTGTCATTAGGAACATTAGATAATATATTTTTCAAATAAGGCCTCAACTGTCCAAGATAAAGCTGGTCTAGCTTAATCTTTCCTCGCATAGGAATCGGTTCGTTTCTTTTTAAATTTTCAAAACTATCAATATCCCCTGAAAGCTTAAATACTGTTGTTTGATATTTATTTGGAATTTTTCCGCTCAGATTTAATGATAATTTATTTTGTAAAACCCGTTGGTTGATAGTTAACTTGATACTATCTATTAAGGTGGAGATAGGTTTTGAACCTGAAACAACATAATAGTCTCGAAACCTTACTTTACTATCCAAAACGGAAACCTGATGCATTAGACCAATTCCTAGCAACTTTAATAAACGGCTAGAAGTTTCTCCAGTCAATAAAGACAACGAATTCCCAAAATTAAATTTTCCTTGCACGTCACGAACAACTTCAATAGAGGCACCCTCTAGAATAAATTGCTTTATCTCTATTTCTTTATTCAGCAATGGCCATAATTTAATGACGCACCAAACATTTTTGGATGAAAAATCTTGGCTTTTACCATCACGGGAATAAACTGAAAGCTGTTCTAAATTAATACTTATTCCCTTTTCAAACCCAAGCTCAGCCTTGCCGACAGAAACCTTTCTACCAGTTATTTCCTCAATTTTTTCTACCACTAAAGTTTTAAAATTATCTAAGTCTTTTAATTGAATATAGACAATAATCAGTGTGACAAAACTAAAAATAACGAACCCTCCGAACACATAAACTGCTATTTTTTTATTAAATGGAATAGTCATAAGCTAATAGGTTGGGCAAATCAATCTAGACAACTTTAAATTCGTATCGCCGTTAAAATTGCAAGGACTTCAAATTTGGAGAAAATATAGAGGGAATATGATACGTTTACTCGTCATTTAAAATATATAAAGTAATCCAAGCATCAGCATAAATAGCATAAAGCAATAGATCTTTCAACGAGTTCCATCCTAAACACTTTAAAGGTAGCTAAAATACGACGTAGGGGTTTATTTATTAACCTTAAATTCTATTTGACCAAAATTATGCACAACAAAGACCAAGCTGATATTCTATACGGCATAAATCCAATCACAGAGGCTCTTAAGGTATCTAAACGAATATGTTTTCGAATCATTGTTGAAAATGGAAAAATCAACCCCCGTCTACAGGCTCTAATAGCACTAATACAATCAAAAAATATCCTAATCGAGTCTATTCCTAAAGAAGCATTTAAAAAGAGATACCGTTCCTATGTCCATCAAGGGATAATTGGATATTTTTCCATAAAAGAAACTGTAGGATTGCATGAGCTAATTTCTAAGGCACTTGAAAAATCAACGAACCCCATTCTAGTTATTTCTGATGGGATTCAAGACCCTCATAACCTTGGAGCTATAATTCGTTCGGCGGCTGCGATGGGCATTCAAGGAATGGTCCTTCCCAAGCATCGTGCCGCCCCACTAAATGAAACGGTCGCCAAATGTTCTTCTGGAGCCATAGAAAACCTGCCGATCACTTGGGTTACCAACCTTTCCAACGCTATGGAAGAATTAAAAAAATCTGGATTCTGGATCGTGGGAATCGATCCTGAAGGAACAACGTCCTGCTATGATTTTAAATTTGATATGCCTGTCGCTCTCTTGATTGGGAACGAAGGGAAAGGAGTTCGTCCTCTTCTCAAAAAAAAATGTGACTTTACGCTATCAATCCCAATGGCAAATTCAGTAAACTCCCTCAATGCTTCGGCTGCTGGAGCGATAGTCTTTTATGAAGCACTAAGACAAAAACTAAATAAAAAACCGGATGAGTCAAAAAACTCATCCGGTAATAAACATCCGCTATTCATTGCACCTACATCCTGAATATTGAATTTGATCGCCTCATTGCCGCTTTCCGCTTTTTCTTTGCTTCTTTTTGTTTTCGTAGCTTTTTAAGCGACGGTTTTTCGTAAAATCTTCTGCGTTTAAGCTCTTTAAGCAATCCATCTTTAGTTAACTGTCGCTTTAAAACTTTTAACGCTCTCTCTACTTGATTCTGATATACGGTAACCTCCAAAAAATATCCCCTCCCTTCTTAAAAGAATAGCCTGAAAAATAAAATACATAAAAAACAGCGCTGAATAATTCCATTGCAATACAGTTCGGTACCCTGACTTTGAATGATTATATTAAATAAGTCAACCCTTCTGAAGCCAATTTATAACTTATTTTTATCCAAATGATTATAATTTTCCATATATGTTAAGTTAGATTAATAATATTTTTTACTAAAACAATATACTGCTAGTCTTACCAAAATATGACTCTTACCATGCGGGTTTTTTTAGTTTTATTTCTGCTATTTTCTTTGTCTACCAATAATATAGCATTTGCAGAAGAATATGCTGTCCCCCACTCTGGGTCTCCTTATCTACCTCTTAATGATTTAAAAAATGGTGAGATTCTCCATCTGCCTACTGGTTTAAAGGTAAATTTCGACCAAATGCAAAATGCTATTTCTTCTTCTAGAGTAATCTACATTGGAGAGACACATGACAATATTGAGGCTCACAGGGCACAGCTAGAAATTATTGAGGATTTAGCAAAAAGATTCCCCGGAAAAATCTCAGTGGGGATGGAAATGTTTCGTCGCTCTGCGCAACAAAACCTTAACCAATGGAACAAAGGAGAGCTTTCGTCAGGTCAATTTAAAAATTTATTCAGAAAAAACTGGGGAAACGGCTATGCGTTATATAAATCCATATTTGAGTTTTTAAATAAAAATCATATCCCACTGATCGGCCTTAAATCTTCTAAAAAAACTGAAGATACATTTCGAGGTAATGACCAACCTGGCCAAAACGATCTCCCTAAAATAGATTTTAATGACCGTTATCACCGCCCTTTTTCCATGTCTATCTTTGGTGGACATCAAGCAATGGAACAACCCTATAGGATGCTTTTGCTTTGGGAAGAAACAATGGCACAGACTGTAGCTGATTTTTTAAAAAATCCCAGCAACATAAATTCAAAGCTAGTCATTTTGGCTGGGGGATTTCACGTGCAATATGGATTTGGAATACCCAAACGAGCATTTCGTCGAGTCCCTCACTCTTACTCAATAGTTCTTCCAACCGTAACAGAACTTCCTCCTGAATTAAAAGATCGCGAGATGGATGTAAAGCACGTTTCTATTCCTCTTTACTCGGCAGACTATGCCTGGAAAATTCAATATAAAGTCCTTCCAGAAAATAAAGTTAAACTTGGAGTGCTTTTGGAAAACAGCGAAAATACTGTACGTATCAAATCGGTCTCAGCAAACTCTAACGCAGAACTCGCAGGCCTAAAAGACGGCGACCTATTACTGGCTATTGATGGAATCAAACTAATCGACATTGAAGACTTAACAGATAAACTAAAGAGGCTAGTTATTGGTGATAGGGCTAGACTCATCGTAAAACGAGGGTTAGAAGAAATGGACATCGAAATTCAATTTATGGAACCAAAACAATAATCTCAAAAATAATCGATTTTTAAGAAGCTTGTTTTGAGTGAATATATCAGCTACTTTTGTATCTTGCTTGGGTCAGAAAAATCAAAGTAACCTAAACTCATTTATTACCTTAGGGGTTATCCAATTTAAATCACAGCGTGAAACCTTGGCCAAGGGAGGCCCTTTTTGACACCATTTAATAAGCTTTTCAATTGAATCACGACTTCCTTCCGCATGAACTTCAACTGTTCCGTTAGATAAATTACGAACCGACCCCGTCAAGTTAAACTCCAAGGCCTTAGTCTGTGTCGAAGCCCTAAAACATACTCCATGCACCTTACCATGAACAATAATATGCGCTGCTAAATCAGCCATAAGTCATATATGATCATTTTTTTGGAGCCGCATTCTGAAAAAGGTGCTGAACTTCACGGTATACTTCGAACTTTGATCCAGTGGAAATCTTTGGTCCAAATTTTCCTAAATCACGCATAATCCGTTGAAACTCTGCTGTGTCTCCTGAAAATTTCTCGATTAGTGGCCCAAAATAAGCCTGCTCATCCAAATCCAGCAACTTATTAATTTCTCTTAAACGTTTTTTTAAAGGCTCAAAATTTTTTTCCATGAAAAACATCATATCATGATAAATCTCAGGTCTTATTTATTTGCTTAATTTAAGAATGAACCTATTCAAAGTACTCATTTTGTAAAACCGTCAAGGCCCTCTCTAATGTGGATAATTATTTCTATAAGCCCCATACTTCTCGTCTAAAATATTCAAATATCTACGTACTTTACGTACTTGACGGTGTTTTCGCTTCTTACCATACAAAAACTCCGCCTTTCTAGCATGACTTATAGCAACCTTGCCATCTTTTAACAGATCGTAGGCCATGGCTAAATTAAAATGCGCGTTTGCGTAACTGGAATCAAGACGTATCGCCTCAAGGTAAGAATTGATTTCTTGCCTGTGTCTCCCCATCCCCATATAAGCTAAGCCGAGATTAAAGTATTCAACTGCATCAAGAGGATCCTCTTGTATAAGCTTTATTTGATCTTCTATTTCACTGATTTTGAATTGGCGGAAATCATTGAAATTAATTTCTCCAGGCATTGGGTTCACAATAGTGGAAGTAACCCAAAAAAATGTTAAACAAGTTATCATTAACTTAACGTTACGTATTGATTCCTCAACAAACAAGAATCTTAAGATACAGTTTTTTGGTTTGTCATCACAAACCATATCAAAACATAGTTTATAAAAGACTGCCCACAATATTTTCTAAACCAATTACATTAATAGTTTAAAAATTTTACTAATAAACCGAAAAGGTTCATTAAAACACTGCTGTCAACCAAAAGTATAGTCCCAACTTTATTGTAAAAATTTTCAGGATAAAGTAGTTTAACACTCTTAGTTTTCTCACAATCTCTGTGGGGTTTTCCTTACTAATCATCGGGTGGGCAACTACCGCAATTGGACTGTTTTTTACTCAACGGTTCGCTTGCCAATCTACTCAAATTTTTTCATCAAAAAAAAGAACTAGTCAAAATTTTTTCTTTTTAAACTAAAAATTTAACACACTTTTTGCCCCATCAAAATACCGTACAAAATAGTTCAAACTCGGTTACTAACAGTTCAAAACAAAAATCAGTGTATCAAAATACATCCCATTCGAATCGCCCAAGAATAGGACTATTTAACACGATTTTATCCTGAGACTTTATAGCTCCGATGCCAGAGGGAGTTCCTGTGTATATAAGGTCACCTGCCATCAATTTCCATACAGTACTTAAATAAGAGATGATTTTTGGAATAGAGAAAAGCATATCTTTTGTGTTTCCCTCTTGACGTTTTTCTTCGTTCACAAAACATGCAAACGAAATATTGAACAAATCAAAAGAACCATCATAGGAACGCATTGTTCCCAGCGGTGAACTTTGGTCAAAAGATTTTGAAAGTTCCCAAGGGTGCCCCTTTTTCTTCAATCCGATCTGGACATCTCTCAAAGTAAGGTCTAACCCAAGTGTCACCCCATCAATATATGAGAAAGAATCATCGACTAAAATATTTCTTCCTCCTCCATTCAACAAAACCACTACTTCGACTTCATGGTGCAAAATATCTCCATGTGAAGGGACATGAATAGATTCTTCTAGCGAAACAATGCTTGTTGTAGGCTTCATAAAAACAACTGGTTGTTTCTCATTTTTTGATTGGGGCGTTGAATCAAAGTCACCCAATTCTCTAATGTGCTCTACGTAGTTTTTCCCTATACAGAAAATTCGACAGGGTTTAATTATTCTTTCATCTACAGTAATCGAATTTGTTGTCAAACGATAAATCCTTTATTTTTTTCGCTCGCATAAAATTGCATTGCTGCATGCTCTACGAGAAAGATATTTCATTTTTTTTTCAGTGCGTTGCATACTTTCGTTTATTTTTGCAACCTCTAATGCAATGGTGCCAAGCAGATTTTCTGTATTTTTAATCTTTTCTTCTAAGTTATCTAGGCGTTTTACTGACACGTTTGATTCGACAATCCTCTTCTCTGCTTGCCTTTTTATAAAACGAACATTTCCTTCAATCTTTATAAGAGACCCTTCTATTACCCCCACAATCTTAGAGACATATGACAGTTGGTTTTTTATCTCTGTATCTTCCCCTATCACTTCATGGGGGGGAAGCCATAGCATTATCCCAACGGCGACAATACAAAATTTAAACCTTCTATTATTTAGCATAATCACTATCCTTTCTAACCCACTTTATTTCTGATGGAATATTTATCACCATTTTTCTACTTTTAGATATGAAATAACGCTGTCACTGGGTTAAGAGATATGACTGCAACCCGTCGTAATAGTTATTTCCTTTTTGAATTCCAATCCGCTCCTGGAAAAAATGTCTCCCCTTGGACAAAGGGGATAAACTATAAAAAATATTCCAAACTGTATCCTCCCCTTTCACCGTAAATATTCCCAATAGCGGATTTAAATATCCTAAAGAAGGAGGCCAGTTTCCCTTTTCCGCAAGATGAACAGATACGTTTTTAAATGGTTGGAAATCTGTAATAAAAACATATAAAAGGTACGCGTGGTCTTCTGTGATGTCGACGCCCTTGACTACAGGTGAGATTATATCCATAGAATTCCCAGAGTTATTTTCGATATGAAGTGCCTTTTTTCCTAACACTCTGGGTGTTTCAACTTGTCGAATATTCACTTTCGATATATTTGAGTTACCTATTTTGCCTTCGTAGTCTGGATCAAAAGTAGGAGGAATTAATTTTTCTACCTTTAAATTAAGTTCATATACGCCAAGATTACCGATCGAGTGTATTTTGTTAACTAAACTAGAAGGGAGTCTTAGTATTCGCTCCTGAACCATAGGAATAAATGGATATTCGTCTGGGGGCATATCTTGATGAGCAATAAAAATAATTTTTTCTAATATCCCGCCACGAGAAAAGTAAGTCATTCTTTCCAGAACTTTTTTATTCATATACTTATTCAACACGCTTGACTCTGGACCACCAACACTTATAACAATAAGATTATTTTTTGAAATATTTTCGTTAACCCAAACTGCCATTTTAGCTGCTTCGGACATAGTTACATTGGGCCCTGCTACAACTAAAGAACCGTTATTCCGAGATTCAAAATACTCATTAATTTTCTTAGCTGGCAAAAAAACCAAGAAAAAAATCACCCCTACTCCTAACCCATAAACCAATTTTCCTGTCTTTTTTTTTAGCCAAACAATTACTTCGGTCATCCCATAGGCAGAAAGTAAAAAAATAAAAGGAAGCCAGTAAATGTAAATGCGAGCATACCCTAAGGCTCCAGTTATAACCGTCAGAATCATAGGAATTAAAAAAACGGACGCAAATATAATTCTTTCTCTTACCTCTTTTAATCTCCAAGCCCCTATAGTAAAAAATAAATATATAAAGAACCCCCAAGGTGCAACAAGCAGCTCAGTAATCTCAAAAATTTTCTTTCCATCTAGAGATTGAGGCTGAATATCCTTTCCATATTTGAGCTGCTCATAAATGACTAAAAAGTAGACCGCAATTAAAGCAAACATTATTAGTTGAGGAATGGCTATCCAAAATAATCTTTTAAAATTTAGCCTATTTTTCTCTGACTCAAACCATCCACCCATTATCGTAAATATAGTCAAACTGCCTAAAAAAAATAAATTACTTGGGAGTGCCATGGTTATCGCAAATCCCGAACCTATCAAAACACCCCCCCAAACCCAACGCGAATTGTTTAAAAGCTGAATAGCTGAAAATATTACTAGGATAACTAAGAATATTGTTATTCCATAGCCTCTAGCTTCCATCGAATACTTTAAGTGTGGCCAAGACAAGGTCATTAATAAAGCCGCAAGTACTGCGGCAGATCTGGAGAACTTCATTACCAGTCCAAGTCGATACATTAAAGGAATTGATAAGACTCCAAACAAAAAAGAAGGAAGCCTATAAATAATTTCCGTTTCACCAAAAACCCAAATAAAAAATTTTGAAATCAAAAGAAAAAGAGTGTGTTGATTTGTATCTTGGTAGAAAAAAATTAGCTTCTGCCAAGGAACATCGATGTAGCGATTAAAAGAGATCGCTTCATCCTCAATGAGAGGACTACCTAGGGTAGGTATTCTAAGGGCTGCAGCAAAAATAATGAGCCCTAATATAATCTGAAATTCTTTTTTAAATAAATGTTTCATTTTAAACTTATGAATAAGTCATCACATTCATAATGTTTCATGGTATATAAGCGATTTTGGAAAAAAAAGTTTTGCAGTTGACCTACTGCATAATTACTTATCGGCCATGCGTAAAACTTTCCTGACTCTAATGTCACTTAATCTCCATTAAAACGATTACTGACTAAAGTACTCTTCAAGACAATCTCGTAGTTTTATATCTATCGTTACAACTTATTAGATAAATAAGGCCTTGGCCCAAAGATAGAAACACTTTTTTCTAAAATATTGTTTACATTCAACATGTTAAGAAAATTTTATTTTCAACCCATAATATTACCTATAAATTTCAATACCTATCTATTTTTAAAAAACTTGCAAGCGTAAATAAGAATGGTTTATTCTTCATACAATTGATATTTACTGACCACTATTTAAATTTGAATAATTTACAGCCGCCGTTTAAGGAGGAGACAATGAAAATTGAGACTAGAACGTGCTTATTTATGGTATTCCTCGCATTGTACGTATTCACACCATCTTTATGGGCTGCCGTAGAGATCCCAGATCCAAAGCTATGCGATACGGAATCAACTGAAGTTAGACAAGGACGACCAGGCGGCGCAGAAGTTAAGACTGTTGATGGGGTAGGCCCAATGGAAAAAATGTCACGCGCTCAAGCATCATGGTCTTCCGCTGCAAAAGCAAGTGGGAAAATATCTGGGTCAGATAAACGCCATCTCTGCCTAGCCCTAAATCCTATCAAAAATCCTGAGAACCGCTTCAAACACAAGGATCACAGCGCATACTATTGCACGTTGATCCTAAATCGAGATATTCAGGCCTATTGTTATGCCATAGTGAAAAAGGATCTAAAAAAATGCGATCTGATCGTGAGCAAAGAACTTGAAAAGGAGTGCTTGGTAAAATCTAAGCGTATACCTTAGAATTAAAACCCAAATAAAATTGATCTGGTGTAAATATAGTAGCACGCATGCAGACGCCAAGGGAGTCTCAAGCGTGGATATGGTTCCCTTGGAATGAAAGGAGGTGATCCTTTGTCTAGTAATTTATTAAAGGGAGCTTCCGAAGGTTCCTTCAAATAGGAATTAACGGAAACTCCCAGTTTTATGAAAAACCCCGCCTTAACAGGCGGGGTTTTTTAATTGCATTAATTATTGTAAAAAAACACGCCTATTTTTTTGTGCAATTTTAACTATTTTTTCCCCTCTCTCTTATCTTCAATAAAATCGACAACCAACATAAAACACTTAATGAAACCAAGGGTTACAAATATTCCCAGCAATAGTTGCAGTAAAGGCGGCAACGTGTTAATGAAATCAGTAACCATTTGCATCAGAGTAGTGGTCAATTAATAATCTCCGCAGGGGAAAAAGTAATCGTTTCAAGACTGTTAGGATTTTAAAGTCTATGCCATCTCATTGCAAATATGTTTATAATAAAGTTAAGAGGACTATTCATGGTATTTGATTATATATATTTGTATAATTAAAATTAAAATATATAACAAATTATTAGATCGCTACCATCGCGATAACGAATATAAAAAACAACTTTTATTCTTTATAAATGATAATGCTATTTCGACTGAAATACTTTGCGGCCATACTTTTTGCAGTTATCCTATTAGGGACACTCTTTCTGAATTCAGCGTGGCCCGCTCGACACATTGACCAAGGGGATGAGACTGTCGCTGACAAAAAGTCTGGCCTGTTGTGGCAAAAAGGCGATTCATACCACGAGCTTAAAAAAGGGATGAATTGGTATCAGGCGCTTGAGTATGTGGATTTAAAAAATGCTGAAAAATTTGCGGGGCATGATGACTGGAGACTCCCTACAATAAAGGAGTTAAAAGGTTTGTACGTTTCTTCGCGCCCTATCAAAAGCAAGGATGGTGAGAAAATTGGACTCCCAGAACCGTTCAGACACGGAGGTAGTTATTATTTGTGGACTAACACAGAAAGAGGGCTTGAAAACGCCTGGTACTTTGGACTTGGTTTTAAAGAAGAGTATTTTAATCTCAAAGACTTGGGAGATTTGGATCAAGGCGTTAAAATGGTAAGAGGGAAACTTAATAAAAATTAATAATTTTTTAAAAATCTTTAGAACAAAATTATATATCTAAACTAATAATTAATGTGCAAACATAACACACTATGATTTAACCGGCGTGGTTATCCATAACTCTACTAGTAGATACTTACTAGTAACTGACAGGTTTTAAACGGACCGCCCTACCTAGGAGGGTTAGTAATGGAGCTATTTAGCAAAGTACTAACAAATAATTGGTCTAAAGTTTTTTTTCTCCCTGCGTTAGCTATCTTTCTATTTTTATCACTAATCCCGAATTATGCCTTATCACAAGATAAACCGGAAAATCATGGTGGGCATGGAAACCATATTAAAAACTCCCCTCAACCAGGTAGTGAATATCAGGTAGAAAAAATGCCCATGGACCACCACCATGATGATGGTGATGGAGATCCATTCCGCACCCGAGGTTCTCATGGCGATTTAGGAATAACAAAACCTGGTGCGATGCAAGAAGAAGGTTTGCTTGCTCGAGGGCGCAATATCTATCTCCACATGTGTGTCTTTTGCCATGGAAAGGATGGAGATGGTGGCGGCACCGCCACCAACTACCTTTATCCTTGGCCACGAGATTTTCGAAAAGCAATTTTTAAATTTCGATCTACACCGACGGAAACTCTCCCTCGAGACGAGGACTTATATAGAACTATTATCAAAGGAGTGCCAGGAACTTCTATGCCTGCCTGGGAAGATGCCTTATCACCACAAGATACTTGGGCTCTGATTAATTTAATCAAAAATTTCTCACCTAGATTTAGCAATGAACCTCAAGGTGAAAAAATTATAATAAACGATCCGCCTCAGTCAACTCCACAATTAATAGCTAAGGGTAAAGAACTTTTCACGAAAAATAAATGTGATGCCTGTCATGGAAAATCACTTCGCGGTGATGGCAAACTATCAGAGTCTTTAAAAGACGCTTGGAGCCATGCTGTATTCGTGCACGACATTACGTCCCCTCGCTATTATAAAGCTGGTCATGAAGCAAAAGATATCTTTCGAACCTTAAGCTCGGGACTTGATGGCACCCCTATGAGTTCTTATGCACATCTCCCGAGTGAGGATCGCTGGGCATTAGTTCAATATATCCGCTCAAATTTCACCGGAAAAATAAAACAGGCTGAATTTGAAACAGATATTTTTTCCTTCAGGAAAGAATTTGAAATAAACACAGATATTAATAGCCCTATATGGGATGATGTTAAAACAACTAATCTGGTAATGCGCCCTCTATCAGCTAGGCGAGATGCCATAGATGTGATTAACTTCGCTTCTATCAACAACGGAGAACAAATCGCTATCCGTCTAAAATGGGAAGACCCCTCCAAAAATGCGTTTTCTGAACTGAACCAAGATCATTATCGTGATGGTGTAGCAGTCCAGTTCGCTCTTGGAGACGCTACGCTTCATACCCATGGGCACAATGAACCTTTTTTTGGGATGGGTAATCGTGGAAAACCGGTTAACATTTGGCATTGGAAGTCTGGCCTAGAAGAAACACTAGAAGCCGAAGGGGATCAAGAATACTCTGGTGATGTAGATATGGATGCACTAATTTTTGGTGGTGTCATGTCCAATCCAGTAACTAAGCTTAACCTGACTTCGGAAAATTCTGTCGAGGAGTTAAATGCCGAAGGTTTTGGAACAATCACTCCTCAACCCGCTGAAAACCAAAATGTGGAAGGCTATGGCGAATGGAAAGATGGTGTATGGACCGTAGTTTTTCTTAGGGATATGCCAAAGGTCGGGAAATGGGACGCAGATTTAACTCGCAAAGACCCTGCTATGGTTGCCCTTGCAGTGTGGGACGGCGTCAAAGAAGATCGGAATGGTCGCAAAGTGATAAGTGTCTGGCAACGTTTAAATATTCTTGATAAATAATCTGAAATTCATTTGGTTAAAGCCAGACTCATGGTCAGAATATTTTTGATTGCTCCTTATTTACTTATTTTCTTTCTTTGCAATCCATCCAATCTTTTT
>Ga0209043_1001390_pt1 | contig 13734 bp, 10 predicted proteins | sample SaaInlV_100m_DNA_3_FD_184654 | JGI IMG/M metagenome (GOLD analysis project Ga0209043, IMG submission 184654) | Marine microbial communities from expanding oxygen minimum zones in the Saanich Inlet - SI037_S4LV_100m_DNA (SPAdes) (version 2) | ecosystem: Environmental > Aquatic > Marine >... | reverse complement strand
AGTACGTATATCATTGAGCAAGGCATTCATCTCCTGCATTTTTATCTCGGTTTCTTTTAATTTATCATTTTCTTTTTTCACAGATTCAATCTTGTCTTCGAAGCCATCAAAACTAGTTGCCAACTCATCTCGCAAAACAGAAATTCCATTAATTTCTGCTCCTGCTTCCTTGATCTCTGTAAACTTAGACTGCAACTCAATTTCCATGATGCTAAGCTTGGAAGTTAGGTTGCTCATACGCTTTTCCTGGTCGTCGAGAGCTCTCTTTTCTTTCGTCAAATCAAGTATTTTTTCCTCTACCACGTTGGCCGTTCCCTTAAGATCATCAAGTCGCTGGTCAACTTTTTCTAAAAAGTCTACTTTTTTTGAAGCTTCAGTGATTTTCACGTTCGCTTCTTCGATAAAAAAGTCAAGTCCATCTAACTTTTTCTCCATTTTTTCGACAACAGCTTTTCTCTGAACCTGAGTTTCAATTTTCACATCAAGACTGATAACCAGAGAAGCCAGGTCATTAATCTTTTTTTCTACCTGATCCACCAGTTGTCGTTTCCGAACTACCTCCTCCATTTCATCTGCTGTGGATTCTCTAAGTGTCTGAATTTTTTTAACCGTGCCTTCAAGGTATTCTACTTTTTTTATTTCTTCATCGAGTCCCTGAACTCTTTGTTCAGCCTCCTCTGCAATAATATTAAACCGGCTCATCTTCTCATTAGCGACATCAATAGCCTTCATCTCTTCCTTAAGAAGTTTCATCTTGTTACTAAGATTATTGACGATAAATGCGTTCAATTTATTAACTTTCTCTTCCGTATTTTCAACAATCACGCTGTCATCGCGGATCTTATTAATTTTAGTTTCAACATCAATAGACAATGAGTCTAGGTCATTCAACCTACCGCTGATACTTCTGATCATCTCGTTTTTGACAGAAATATTTTTGGACTCAATTTTCAGACTACTTATGTTGTTCGTCATTTGTATTAGCGTTTCACGAGCCTCTTCAATAACATGCCCTTGACCAAGAACTTTTTCGTAATCACCTTGAAGTTTAACCAAGGTAGTTTTCATTTCTTCCGTATCTCGAGTATAGCTTTCAACTATGGACTTTTCTTGGACGATTGATGCATAACGGTGATCCAGTTCTCGACACGCACCCTTCATTTCCTTAACACGCTCGTTTCCAACCTTCATCATTTCCCGGAAACCGGTAATTTCGGCCACATGGGGTTCAATGCTTTCCAGCATGTGCTCTAAGCGATTTATGCTGCGGTCGGTACTCTTGATTAACTTAGTTTCCTCTCCCAGTTTTTTAATCTTAGAATCCATATCCCAAACAAGAATATTGAGACGCCCTGCATCTTCATTGGCCTTTTCAACAAGGCCTCTTTGCTGTTGTAGACTTTTTATTTTCTGGTCTATGTGATCACTAAGAAGATGAAGCTCTTCCAAGTCTCTCTTTAGGGTGGAATGATTAGATTCTATATCTTTAGCAACTCGCTGAAAATCTCGAACACGAACGTCAAAAATTTTAATTTCTTCAATTTGCTGGCTGACAAATTCGATTTTTTGAAGTGAGTCAGGCACTTGCGTGCTAACTCTATCGAAGAATTGCTTTCGTTCATCTAATTCTGGAATCTTCTTTTCAAAATATTCGACGAGAAGTTGAAGGTTTTTTCTTTCATGCGAGGCAACTGAAAGCAGTTCCTTAATCTGGGTAATATCCTGATTCTTTGCCTCGGTACCTTGCTTTGGTTTATTCGTCTCGGACTTCTCAGTCATAACTCAATCCTCAAAAATAAGTATTGATTTGTCAGTTAATACCTACAAAAATTAAATTGCCAAAATTATCAATAATTATAGCATAGAGTTGATCTCATTTAAATTCAATTACCTAGCCGCTTAAGAACCAGTTCGGCTATTTGAACCGCATTGTAGGCTGCTCCTTTAAGGAGATTGTCAGAAACAACCCAAAAATTAATTGCATTGTCTACAGTAAGGTCTGCACGAACTCGACCTACAAAAACCTCCCCTTTCCCACAGGCATCAACTGCTAGTGGGTATTCATTTTCCCCAGGGTTATCTACCAAAGAAATTCCGGATGATTTTGATAAAAGGCCTTTAACCTCATCTACTTCCATAGGCAACTCGGTCTCTACTCTTACTGACTCTGAGTGAGAGTAAAAAACCGGTACGCGAACAGCGGTAGGTGAAATCTCGATCGTGCTATCACTTAAAATTTTATGGGTCTCATTTACCATTTTCATTTCTTCTTTTGTGTAACCATTTTCCATAAAGACATCTATATGTGGCAAACAGTTAAAAGCTATCTGGTGAGGATAAACATGATTCTCCACCGACTTCCCATCAAGAATGTTTCTACTTTGTTGCTTTAATTCTTCTATGGCCTTTTGACCTGACCCGGAAACTGATTGATAGGTGGAAACAAAAACCTTACGAATGCGGTACTGATCATGAATCGGCTTCAGTGCAACAACCATCTGGATAGTTGAACAGTTAGGGTTTGCGATAATTCCACACTTTTCACCCAAGGCAGATGGGTTCACCTCCGGAATGATTAGAGGAACATCTTTTTCCATTCTCCATGCGCTGCTATTATCAATTACGAAGCAACCCGACTCAACAGCGATGGGGGCATATTTTTTACTAATGGAACTCCCAGCAGAAAAAAGGGCGATATCTAATCCCATGAAGGAGTCTTCCCTTAGTTCTTTCACTTCAACCACCCCTCCCCTAAACGGCAATCTCTGCCCAACTGATCGAGCAGAAGCAAATGCGCTTAGGCGATCCACAGGGAAGTTTCTTTCCTCAAGGGTTACCAACATTCGCCTACCTACGGCACCGGTGGCACCGACCACGGCGATATTATATTTATATTTTTTATCAACCATTTAGAGTGATTATACTAGAAATAAGATTAGCTATATCTCAAGTTCCGCTACAACCTCATCACCCATTTGCTGGGTAGTTACTTCAGTCATTTCCTCTGACATGATATCACGAGTGCGAATTCCCCGGTCCAAAACGGATTCAACCGCCAACTCAATTTTAGCATTGACTTCTTCACGACCGAACGAATATTTGAACATCATACCAACAGACAAAATAGTTGCCAGAGGATTGGCTAACCCCTTCCCTGCTATATCAGGAGCGCTTCCATGGATCGGTTCGTACATTGCTGTTTTTCCTCCAACGCTAGCGGAAGGCAGCATCCCGATAGAACCTGTTAGCATGGACGCTTCATCGCTTAAGATATCCCCAAACATGTTAGTTGTCACAATCACGTCAAACTGTTTCGGCGCTCGAACCAGCTGCATAGCACAGTTATCAACATACATATGCTCTAAAACAATATCACTATATTCCTCGTGAACCTCGGTAACCACATCACGCCACAGCCCCGTAACCTCAAGAACATTTGCCTTGTCGACAGACACGACTCTTTTACCTCTCTTACGCGCCACATCGAAGGCAACACGAGCAATCCGATTGATCTCTTCTTCCGTATAGACCAAAGTATTAAACCCTCTACGGGTCCCATCGTCTAAAGATTCCACACCGCGAGGTTCTCCAAAGTAAATACCACCGGTAAGCTCCCGTATCACCATAATATCAAGATTATCAATCAACTCTCGTTTTAAGGAAGATGCATCAACCAATGCAGGAAAAACCTTTGCTGGGCGAAGGTTAGCGTAAAGATTTAAATTGGAGCGTAGCCCAAGAAGAGCTCGCTCAGGGCGTAAAGAAAAATCTATTTTCTCCCATTTTGGCCCACCTACCGCTCCCAGCAAAACTGCGTCAGCTTCTTGTGCCGCGTTTAAGGTACCTGCAGGCAAAGGATGACCCTCAATTTCATAGGCAGCCCCTCCCACAGGAACTTCATTTAAGGATAATTCAAGTCCAAGACTTTTTTCCAATGACCCTAAGACCTTAACAGCCTCTTTGATCACTTCAGGCCCTATTCCATCACCGGGAAGTAATGCGATTGTATACTTTTGATTCATTTTAAAATTCTTTCAGATTATTAATAAATGACACCTTGCGGTATCCACAATGAAACTATTAATACTAAACAAGCTAAAAATCACAGCCTAACTAATGAAAATCATTCACGCAAGAAGAAATGAAAAATGAGGCCTAAGCTTTAACCTTATTATTAAACGCGGAAGGAAATAAGGTTGAAAAAAAATATTTTTACATTATTATTATTTACCTTAAATCCTTTCAGAGGTGGGAAATTCCTTATTCTCCACCAAATTCAAGTTCAAATAAAGTTGTTTGATATCAGGTAGAAATTGAAACAAACGCCGAGTAACAAAAAAATATTCTTTAAAGCTATCTTTCAATTAACAACCGAATCACTTTTCACAACCTTTATCTCATAAAGAATTCGATTATGCTCAATGGAAAACGTATCACCGTAGTCATGCCGGCATATAATGCAGAAAAAACACTAAGAAAAACTCATAGCGAAGTTCCCCACGATATTGTCGACAACATCATTCTCACCGATGACGCTAGCCAGGATCGTACAGCCGAAATTGCCCGACAACTAAACATTAAAACCTTTGTGCATATGGAAAACAAAGGCTATGGAGGGAATCAAAAAACCTGCTATCAAGAAGCACTTCGAGTAGGATCAGACATTGTCATCATGTTGCACCCAGATTACCAATACACACCTAAACTCATTACATCTATGGCCTCTATGATAGCCTATGACATTTTTGACGCGGTAATCGGATCGCGAATCTTAGGAAACAAAGCTCTACAAGGGGGAATGCCGCTTTATAAATACACTGCGAACCGGTTTCTAACTGCGGTTGAAAATTTTATTATTCAGCAAAAATTATCTGAGTATCATACCGGTTATCGGGCTTTCAGCGCCAAAGTACTAGAAAACCTACCCCTGCTAGAAAATTCTAATGATTTTGTTTTTGACAATGAAATGCTTTTGCAAACAATGTATTTTGGGTTTAGCGTCGGGGAAGTTTCTTGTCCCGCAAAATATTTTGAGGAAGCATCATCGATTAGCTTCAGAAGAAGCGTGATCTATGGGATTGGGGTATTACATACTGCTATGAAGTATTTTTTGTCTAAAAATAAGTACAGACACTATCCAATCTTTAATCCCGATGGAAAGAAAATTTGACGACAATAAAAACATTTTGACAAAATAAAATAAACATGGGGTTCATAATTCCACTTTTCGCCTTCACCTCTTTTCTCCCTGTGATTTAGGATATTCAACGTTAATCAAACACAACCCTTGTGGTTGCGCTGTGGGACCAGCCTTCTGACGATCCCTTGACTCAAGAATCAACTTCACATGCGATGCATGAATCTGCCTTCGCCCAACTTGGATTAATGTCCCCACAATATTTCTCACCATATGCTTAAGAAATCCCCCACCCTCAAAAATCAGAAAAACGAATTCACCTTTTTTAATAAGTTCAATTTTGAATATTTCTCGAACAGGATTCTTGGCTCCACAATTCGACGCACGAAATGATGTAAAGTCATGTTTACCAACTAAATAATTCTTTGCCCGCCTCATCGCAGCGACATCAAGAGGAAATGGAACAAAAAGGCACCTCCTGTACAAAAGCGCTGATGGGTAACTGCGATTAAGTACTGTATAGCGGTAGGTCTTTTTTCCAGCAGAGCGACGCGCATCAAACCACATGGGCACAGCCGAAACTTCTTTAATGACTATATCGTGAGGGAGAAGACTATTAAAGGCTCTCATAAACTCGCCTTCAGTCATTTTAGAAGCCGTAGTAAAATGAGCAACCATACCTTCCGCATGAACCCCCGCGTCGGTTCGACCCGAGCTATGCAACGTCGCCTTTTGCTTCACTGTCTTTTGTATACATTTTTCTAAAACTTCTTGAACAGAGAGCCCGTTAGGCTGGAATTGCCATCCATGGTAGGCGCTACCTTCATACTCTATAAGCAGTTTGATCTTTCGTTCCACTCATAGCCCCTTGTCTAAAGGATTATATTTTTAAGTTTAAGGTCCGCAATTAAACAACTAGTTTAAAAGCACTTTTGAAAAAGAATGAGTTCCTATTACAAGCAAGTCTTCTTGAGCTCTAGTAATCCCAACATAAATCATATTGCGGCTCTCGATACTTTTACTTGGGTAGGATTCCTCGGAAGGGTTAATCAAGGCTACCGCATCAAACTCTAGCCCCTTAATTTGGTGAATATTCGAAATTATAACTCCCGGTTCAAAGCTGAATTGATCACGATGCCCAATTCGGACCTCACAAGAAATCATTTTCTCTAACTCGTCCTTCAACTCCATCGCCTGTTTTGGATACCTGCATATAAGGGCAATTAGCTTATACGGATCTTTTTTCATAAGACCGTTTACCCAACCTGCCAGTGTTTCTAAAAAATCATTCTGATCAACCGCTCTATGCCAGTTCACAGGACTACCCGGCCGACCAAAAGAAACAGAATCTTTACTACCCTCTACTTTACGAGCTAAGTTCATAATAGGTACTGTACATCGAAACGAAACCTCAAGCTGAATCAGTGTGTCTTTTTTAACTTCCAAATTATCCAATATATTTTCCCATCCAATAAATTTTCGAGAAAATAAAATTTTCTGCGACACGTCACCAACAATAGTTAAGTCCCGCTTATCTCCAACTGAGTCCATCATAATTGAAAACTCAACAGGACCAAAATCTTGAGCCTCGTCAACAACTAAATGGTCAAACTCATCAACCCCACCGTGTTTATTTGGCAACCCCCCGTGCTTAAGCTGGATTAGCCTCAAAATAAGAGACATGTCATAGTAATCCAAATGATTTTCCCCTCTACTTTTGTCTACCATCCGACTTAAATAGGATAAATGCTCTCCCAACTTGGCGTCTGCAGGTAAAAAAGAGCCTAGTAATTTTTCATCCGACAACAATTTATAGAGGTCACCAATATAATCCTCCTGACCGGTTAAGAGATTTTGAACATAGTCTAGCGCAACTTTTTTCTCCTTAATGGGCAAATTTGATTCGCTCACATCGTGTTTAAAATCTTTCAATCTTGGTTGGATAGCTTTATTATGGCTTTCTTTCCATAATTTAAATAATTTTTCATTTGTTAAAAACTCTCTCGAGATAGCGGTATCGACATTTCTTACTTGCTGGTTAACAAACTGCGATAAAGCTCCAAGAATACCACTCGAAAATTTTATTTTTTCCACAAACTCAGGCAGTTCTCTATATTTAAAAAAAGCCTTTCCTCCTGTGGCATGCCGAATAACAGATAAAGCCCAGCTATTAAAAGTAATCGCATCAACGCCATTGATGCCCATTGATGGAAGAGTGGAAGACACATATATCTGAAGAGATTTATTCATTACAATCACACGCGTATTTTCTGCTCTCGCATGGGAGTTTCCCTTATGAAGCAACCAACCCAGTCGGTGCAAAGCAACTGTTGTTTTCCCCGACCCTGCCGACCCCTGAATAATGACTGGTCTCTTAGGGTCTGTAGTGATCATTTCAAATTGTTCATTAGTAATTAATGAAAGAATATTTGGTAGCCGCTTCTCGTTTGACTCAAGTCCTCGAGAACGGTGAGCAGCAATCTCCTGCTCAGTCTTAAGTTTTATCCAACCACTCTCTATCCGCCTAAATACTCCATCAGGTGTGCTTATCTGTATCAAAACTCCTTTATCTGTTTTATAAGTTCTTCTAGTTTTAATCCGACCACAGCGCTCACGTTCATTAATCGTCTCAAAAAACTCCTCACCCTGTTTATAATTGAAAAATAAACCGGAGATCGGACCATTCCGCCAATCAACAATTCCGGCTTCAATATTACTTTTTTTCCCAATCTTAAATGAAACTTCTTCACCGTCTTCCTCTGTCGTAACAACACGACCAAAATATGGCTCTTCAATCAACTCTTCGATAACGCTGTCCGTCTCTTTACGTATATCCGAAACTTTATGAGCAACGGCTTCATCAGAAACCAAAGGTTGACGTTCTTCAAACTTCCATTCATTAACAACTTGGCTCGTTAATTCACGTGCAGCAAGATTGGAAAAAATTTTTTTTGACCGAACGTCCGGTAATTGCTCTGAGAGAGATTCGATAGTCTCGTAGTAGAGCCGTTCTTCTTCGTCTATAAGTTGCTGATCTACTTCTGCAAGCGACATGAAATTTAATACCTACTAAAAAATATTCTTTATTAGACAACTAACCTGAATCCCATAATCTAAATTAGATCATTATCACTAGTCAATAAAAAACAGAAAGAGATGCTGTCTTTTATAAATTTAATCTTTATATAGTTTGATTTTTATATAGAATATAGGTGAATATCTAACTGAATTTCTTTCACCTATAATATAGAGGGCTTTAACTAAATGAAAACCTATGAGGACCTTGCTGGAGATGGCGGGTCTAATATCATTGAACAAGTTGGGGCTTTAGGAGAGAAGCTGCGAGCCCGACTAGATCGAATCAAATATAAAGTAGCGCTTATGAGCGGTAAAGGCGGCGTGGGAAAAAGTTCCCTCACCGCAAATGTAGCTGCTTGTCTTGTAGACAAAGGTCACTCGGTAGGAATTCTTGATGCTGATTTAAACGGACCAAGTATCTGCCATTTGCTCGGAGTGAAAAATAGTCACAACCTTACAATTGATGACCGAGGAGTCCAACCTGGAACCGGAAGCCACGGCATCAAGTTAATGTCCATGGATATGCTATTATCAAATCCAGACTCTCCAGTTATGTGGACAGAAGAAGCAGATGCCACAGCTGTCTGGGTGAGCACAATGGAATCTACTGCTCTCCGCGAATTGATAGCTGATACCGACTGGGGAGATCTAGACTTCCTGCTAATTGACATGCCACCAGGCTCTGACCGAATTGACAATATTAGAAGCCTCATCCCAGAATTAGCTGGGGTAGTTGAAATAACCATCCCCTCATTACTTTCTCAGCATATAGTCTCAAAGTCTATTGCCAAAAATAATAAAATGAAAGTCCCTATTATTGGACTGATCGAAAATATGGCTGGATATACATGCCCACACTGTGAAAAAGAGGGTCCATTGTTTGAAGGGGAGAATGTAGAAATTTTAGCAAAACAAAAAAACACTCCCTATTTAGGAAAAATTCCTTTTGACACAAGAATAGGACGCAAAACTGACTCAGGGTCGTTATACTATATGGATAACAAGAGTTCTGTCACCGGCAAAGCCATAAATTCAGTAGTCGAAAAAATTCTAAAATCAATTAAATAGCTTAAAGTATTTTGTCCAGTGGTGGGCAAAGTTTAGTGAATGTAGTATTTTTTTAAATCAAACACTCATTAGGAGGAGTGATGAAATTTCTTTGTATTCCCTGTGACGAAAAAATGGAAACACAAGTAGACGGTATAATGCCTGAGGAAAAAAAGAATCTCGCAATGAAATTTAAATGTAAAAAATGCGGTCATTCGATCGCCATGTTAACTAATAAATTTGAGACTGAGTTTGTTAGCAAACTTGGGGTTCAAATGGGAGGAACAGCAGCCGAAGCAACAGCTGCCCCCATGGGAGTTATGGCAGGTGCACTAGCTGAAGGAAAAGAAGAATTGAAAAAAGGAGCTCCTACCGAGGAAGATATTGAGTGGACCGAAGAAGCTAAACAACGCATTCAAAAAGTGCCTTTCTTTGTACGGAGTATGGCAAAGAAAACTGTGCTCAATTTCGCCAAAGAAAAAGGGATTACTGTAATCGACGCTAAATTAATGGATGAAGTTCGAGAAAAAGTGGGGATGTGATTTAAGCAATCAACTTCAGTAAGATTTTTTAAGGAAACTAAGGATTCTTAGATCAGAATAGTAAGTGCTTGTTTGAAAACTTATTTACCTCAAGGGGGATAAACTATAGAGTCTTTGAATTTAGTTTAATCCCTCTTTCCGAAGGTACTCAGGAAGAGTCCATTCAACCTTATCTAGCTCACCATTGTAATGACCCAAAGCTCCGCAAAATGGGCAATGTTCAATTCCAAAATCGTAATCAAGGGTCACAGCATTTTCGTGACCGCAAAACTCTTCCTTGAAAGAAAACTTTACTAACTGGCTATCCATGGTAACGCTCCTTCTTTTACCAAATAATGCTTCATATCAGCTCAATTGACAAGCTAAAAATCAGGTCTGTGTTTTGCATTTATTGACATTCTACACATTGACATAGTTTTCGCATTAATTCGTGCGAATAAAGACCCGTATCATGTCCATCTGTCCAAGAAAACTGTATTGCGTAAAGCCCGACAGAATGTAATTTAGTAGGACGAATATTGTCAGGTATTGAATTTGGATCAAGCCTCTTTTCACCTGTCCACTCGTCAATGCAATTCGCGCAAGGGCAGCTCTCACGAAGATACCTGACACTATAAATTGACTCGTGTCCATCAGTCCATGTTATCCCTAGCTTAGTCGAATCAATCTGCTTTATACTTTTTGGCGCAGAGGTATTATTTTTGGAAGATTTTTCTTCAGGCATTGACTCAACCCTCCCAAGCAAGTTCAAACGATGACGCAGGCTTGTCCTTATTAGCATGAATAATACTCAATTGTGCTGCAACCTGCCCCGCTAATTCCTTATAGGCTTTTGTCGCTGGAGAGTTAGGGTCTGACATTATAACAGGAACACCTTTGTCCCCACCGTCCACAACCCCACCCATCAACGGTATTTCGCTCAGGAAAGGAATTTTGAATTTTTCAGCCAATGAATTTCCACCACCAGATTTAAAAATATAGTGTTTTTTATCACAACCATCACAGATAAAATGGCTCATATTTTCAACAATTCCTAACAGAGGGACTTTCACGGTTTCAAACATTCTCACTCCCTTTGCTGCGTCAATCAAACTAACTTCCTGTGGTGTCGTTACAACCACAGCTCCAGAAATCGGAGCGCGCTGAGTAAGTGTAAGCTGAACATCTCCTGTTCCAGGAGGAAGGTCAATAACCAGATAATCGAGTTTGCCCCATTCAACATTCTGTAAAAATTGCTGGATGATTCCTCCCAACATCGGGCCTCTTAACATAAGAGGCACGCCCTCTTTCTGAAGAAACGCCGCAGAGACTACTTTGAGTCCGTACTGTTCGTGAGGGTAAAACTTATTATCAGCACCGCCTTTAGGTGGTGTGATAGGAATTCCCAGCATCTGAGGAATACTTGGGCCATAAATATCCGCATCCATCAGTCCTACCTTTGCTCCGCTCATCTGTAAAGCCATCGCTAAGTTAACGCTGACCGTAGACTTACCAACCCCTCCTTTACCGCTAGCTACTGCAATAATATTTTTCACGTCTGTGAGAATTGGTTGACTATGCTCTGCCGCTCGAACCACTGCTGTCATTTCCACGTCAACACTCTTCACCCCTTTTATTGCACCAACCTTTGTTTCGCATTCGGTTTTTAGCTGTTCTTTAACAGGACATGCTGGGGTAGTCAGTTCGACCTGGAATTTAACCTTACCATCCCCAACATTCATATTTTTGACAAACCCGAGGCTTACAATATCCTTGTGTAAATCTGGATCCATTACTGTTTTTAGTTCAGCGATAACACTGACCTGCAAATCTTGATCTGACATATAAATGAAACTCCTTTATTAACTTGGCTATTAAACTTCGAGCAAAGCACCTAGAATAACAGTATTAAGTACTATCCACATAATAGAATTGAAAAACCTATTTGCAAGGTAATAGGTGTTTGTACGATGTACCTACCCTAAAAAAAGTTTTAAATTCTACATCTGTTACTTATTCGCACTATTGACAGCAGAGACTATTATGTTACTCATTGATTTTTCTTGCCTTAAAAATCTACATATTGTATAAGTCAAATAAAGCAGTACTAGATATAGTAATTACTATGAAATGAATATTAGACTAGTACGGTAAAATATATTTTTATAACCATCATTTAGGCAAGAAACTTAGGGTATTAGGGAATTTCCTCAGGTAAACCAAACCACTTCTGGAAAAACACTTAAACTTTCACGCAACACTTCCAACAAATAAGATGATACACCATGAATGGTGAAAAAGAATCCGATCTGCAGTTAGAACTTGAGAACCGATTTTTAACCTACGCTCTTTCAACCATTGTTTCTCGTTCACTCCCAGATGTAAGAGATGGCCTCAAGCCAATCCACAGGCGTATTCTTTTCGCGATGGAAAGCATAGGACTCAATGCGGCAGCAAAACCTGTAAAGTCAGCAAAAATAATTGGTGAAGTTCTTGGTAAATATCATCCCCATGGTGACGCATCGACTTATGAATCTATGGTACGGATGGCACAAGACTTTTCTATGCGCTATCCCCTGGTGGATGGTAAAGGAAACTTCGGATCGATCGACGGTGATGCTCCTGCTGCTTACCGCTACACCGAAGGCAAGTTGACACCGATCACATCGTACATCCTTAACGACCTCAAAAAAAATACAGTAGAATTTCGAGCTAACTACGACAACACTTTGAAAGAACCTGTCGTACTCCCATCCCGTGTCCCTAACTTACTGATCAATGGATCTTCTGGGATAGCAGTAGGTATGGCTTGTTCATTCCCCAGTCATAACCTAAGTGAAGTCATGGCAGCATTGATTACCATGATTAAAGATCCAAATGCTACTGTCACCCAATTAATGAGACACATCAAGGGACCTGATTTTTCAGGTGGCGGAATCATTCTTAATTCTAAAGCGGAAATTAGAAGTGCCTATGAACAGGGCTTAGGTGCTGTAAAAATACGAGGTGAATGGAAAGTCGAACAACTACCTCGCGGCAAACAACAAATAATCATACATTCTATACCTTACGGCGTGAATAAGGCCCGTTTAATTGAAAAAATAGCGGAAATTATAATTGCAAAAAAACTTCCTCCGCTTATCGATGTCCGAGATGAAAGTGACGAAAAAATGAGGGTTGTACTTGAATTAAAATCAGGTACCAATACGGAAAAAATCATGACCTATCTCCTTAGGCACACTGAACTAGAAAACAACTTTCAGCTAAACTTTAATTGCCTCAAATCAACTGGCGAGCCCGCACGTCTATCTCTTAAGGAAATATGCCGAAGTTTTCTTGACTTCCGAAAGGAGGTGGTAACTCGCCGACTAGAATATGAGCTTGCCATTTTAATCAAACGTCTTCATATACTGGACGGGTTTGTGACAATCTTTAACCAACTGGATAAAGCTCTTAAAATAGTCCGCAGTTCCAAGTCAAAACAAGAAGCACACGACAAGTTAAAAAAAGGATTTAAATTAGATGATGAGCAAGTATCGGCAGTTTTAGAAATTCCACTATATCGATTGGTTTCAATGGAAGTAGGAAAAATACTCGCGGAGCAAAAGGAAAAATCAAAAGAAAAAAAACAGATTCAAGCAATTTTAAGTTCTGATAAACATATATGGAATGTAGTACAAAAAGAGTTACATGAAATTGATGAAAAATTTGGAGATAAAAGACGTACCAAAATAAAAACTATCGAACTTGTCGAATACAATGCCGAAGATTTCATTGAACATGAAGATGCTTACCTTGTTTTAAGTAAAAATGGGTGGTTACGTAAATTTAAAACTGTTGTTGAGCCCGGCACTCTAAAATACAAAGAAAATGACTCTCCCCTCGAAGCCGTAAAGGCAAATACCCGTGAATTCGTTGCTTTTTTTACCTCACGAGGAATGGTATACGTCT
>Ga0209043_1001388_pt1 | contig 13746 bp, 12 predicted proteins | sample SaaInlV_100m_DNA_3_FD_184654 | JGI IMG/M metagenome (GOLD analysis project Ga0209043, IMG submission 184654) | Marine microbial communities from expanding oxygen minimum zones in the Saanich Inlet - SI037_S4LV_100m_DNA (SPAdes) (version 2) | ecosystem: Environmental > Aquatic > Marine >... | reverse complement strand
AGAAAAATCAAAAGAAGATCAAAAAATGATAAAAGTTTTAATGGGTGATGAGGTTGCTCCTAGAAAAGAGTTTATAACAAATAACGCTTTAGATGTTGCGAATTTAGACATTTAATTATTAATGGATTTTTCTACTCTTTTTCGCACCAAAGAGAATTTAAATCTTGATAAAAACACCCTTACAATACTTAGATATATAGCCATATTTGGCCAATTTTTCGCAATAAATTTTGTTTTTTTCTACCTAAAATTAGAGTTCCCAATTATTGAAAGTTATATAATAGTTTTTTTAGGACTAGCTACTAATCTTTTCTTACAATTTAAAATAAGAGTAAATCAATTAAAGGATACATATGCCTCATTTTTTCTTTTATATGATTTAATTCAGTTAAGTGCCCTTTTATATCTCACAGGAGGAATACTAAATCCATTTTCTTTCCTTTTAATTATACCAGCTATAGTTTCTTCAACTTTTCTGAGCATGGGTACAACTATAATATTAGGTGTAATAACTTCATTTATGTTATTTTTGCTTGGTCATTTTTATATATCGTTACCTGGAATGGACGAAACCATATTTTATGTTCCTAATTTTTATAAATTTGGTTTACTGACATCAATCTTAATCGGGTTAATATTTTTAAGTTATTTCGGAATTAGATTTTCTGGAGAAACTAAAAAAAGATCTGAAGCATTAAATAAATTACAGGAGGTTATTGCTAAAGAATATGAATTAGAGTCATTAGGTGGGCAAGCGGCAGCGGCAGCACATTCACTTGGAACTCCTTTAGCTACAATTAGTGTTGTGGCCAAAGAGTTAAAAAAAGAAATAGGTAATAACAAAGAAATCTCTAAAGATGTAGATTTACTTATAAGTCAAACAAAAAGATGTAGTGAAATTTTAAAGAAAATTTCAAAAAAACAGATAGAAGAAGACAGCTTTTTAAGCTCTATAAGAATAGAAGATTTATTAGAGGAAATAATTAATTCTTTTAGAGAAACCTCATCAAAACACATTGAACTTATTACAAATGAAGATCAAAATAAAATTAATATCCAAAGAACCCCAGAAATAATTTATGGTTTAAGAAATTTTATAGGTAACGCAATAAAATTTTCCAAGAGCAAAGTCCAAATAAATTTGAAAAGTAGTGACAAAATAATTGAAATAAAAATATACGATGATGGCCCAGGAATTCCAGAAGATATAATACATAAGATTGGCGAACCTTACATTAAATCAAAATCAAAAGAATTAAGTTCTAATTCTGGGCTAGGACTTGGAACATTTTTAGGAAAAACATTATTAGAGAGACAGGGTGCAATTTTAAAATTTAAAAGAAATAGCAAATTAGGAGGTGCACAAGTAACCTTGAGCTGGACACCAAGTAACTTTATTTACGTTTAAATTCAAATGTGTAAGAGAGAATTTTATATACTAATTTTGCAACTAAGAAATTGTAAGAATTAAATCCTTTAATTGGGGATAATTCATTTACATCGGCACCAACAATATTAGAATTTTTTGCTGCAATTTTAATAATATTTAAAGTTTCATCCCATAATAGCCCCCCTGGTTCTGGAGTACCAGTCGCTGGCATAATACTAGAGTCAAGCCCATCAACATCAAATGTGAGATATACATTTTTATTTTTTATCATTTTTTTAAATTCTCTTAAGTCCCAGTCTGATTTATCTTTGGCCCAAAAAATATTTATTCTTTGTTTATTTTTTTTTAAAAAGGGTATTTCATCTTTAGAAATATTTCTGATGCCAAAAGAAATGACCGATACATTTTTAAAATCTAAGCACCTTCTGATCGCTGAAGCGTGTGAAAATTTTTCACCATTATAACTTTCTCTTAAATCCGCATGTGCATCAAAGTGTAATAAACAAATTTTTTTATATTTTTTCACAAAAGGAGCTATACACCCTGGAGTAATTGAATGTTCTCCGCCAAAGGTCATTGGAAAAATTTTTTTATCTAAAATTTTTTGATTTATTTTAGACATTTTATTAAGTGCTTTTTTAATATTTTTATCAATATTAAATGGTTTTAAAGTTTTGATACCTATTTTTTTATAAGGCTCACACTTTAATTCTTCATCATAAAGCTCAACTTGATGAGAGGCTTTAATGATTTCTTTAGGTCCATTTTTAGTTCCACCCCCGTAACTAACTGTTTTTTCTAATCCAAAGGGAACAACTACAACTTTTTCTTTAAAAGTTACCTTGTTATCAATACCAAGAAAACCATTTTTATTTGAAAGATATTCCACTTATTTAAATATTTTTGAGAAGTTTTTTTTATCTCTATTTTTCCAATTCGATCGATGGTAAGCATCGCTTGCAATCAAGGGTAATACACTTGTTGCTTCAGCAAATACCATTTGTTCTTTTGTTACATCAACCTTACCCCACGAGCTAGCCTCTTTTAAAGTTGAACTACTACAAGCTCCATCTCGAGTGTCTGCAACAGTGATTTGAACTGCGTATTTATGCATGTCAACTTTTTTACCAAGTAACTCAGCACAAACTACAGTATCCTGAATAAAGTTTTTTGGAACGCCTCCTCCAATCATTAACAAACCAGATTGCTTAGATTGTAATTTAATTTCAGTTAATTCTCTAAATTCTCTAATTGAATCTATAGTCATATGTTTTTCTGGATTTTGTTCTTGATGCATTACTAGACCAAAACCTGCCGAACTGTCTGTAAAGGCCGGACAAAAAATTGGTACATTATTGTCATAAGCAGTTTCAATAAGAGAATCTTTCTTTTTCCCATGAGTTTTTAAATATTTGCCAAGTTCTTTAATGAACTCTCTTGAAGTGTATGCTCTAGGCTTTAGAGTATTAGCTACGTCGCATATAGCTTTATCACATGCCTGTAGCTCTTCTTCATCGATGTAAGTATCATAAATTCTATCAATATAATTATTTCTTAACTCTGTATCATCTTGAAACTGAGAACCTTGGTAATGTTTAAATCCTAAAGCTTCAAAAAAATCCATGTCAATAATAGATGCACCAGTAGCAACAATAGCATCAACCATATTATTTTTAACAAGTTCTGAATATAAATTCATACATCCACCAGCTGACGTTGATCCAGCTAACGTTAAAAAAATTGAACAGTCTTTATCAGCAAGCATTTCATTATAAATTTCTGCAGCTCTAGCTGTATCTCGAGAAGTAAATGACATTTTACGCATACCATCGATTATTTTTCTTGCATCAAACGATTTAATATCAATATGTTCGACAGGATTATTAAGGAGCTTTTTTTTGTTGTGTCCCATGTTGGGACTATTTTTTTTGTCCATTAAGCAACTAAAGAATCAACTTTTTCATTTGATTCTTCGTACGAAGACATAATCGGTTTATCGTTTACTTCAAATATTTCATTAGAAAAAAAACCATTAAAGTTTGTTCTAAATGTTAAACCATAGGCACCAAGTTGTCCTAATTCTATATAGTCTCCCTCTTTAATATTGTTAGGTAATAAGAAAGGACCTTTCATATAATCCAAACTATCACATGTTGGGCCAAAGAAACTAAAAGCGGTTAATTTTTTAGACTGCACTCTTCCATCCGTAATCATTTTAGAAGGAAAAACAAAATTAGGAACACCTGCATCAAATAAAGATCCATAAGTGCCATCATTTATATATAAGTTTTGTTTTTTTCTTAAAATAACTTTTGCAATAGTTGAACCACTCTCCGCTACAATGGCTCTTCCCGGTTCACACATGATTTCTGGAATTTTATTTAATCTTAAATTTTTAATTCCTTTTTTAATTTCTTCCATGTATCTAATAAGTGGCTCTGGTTTTAAGTCAGGATAAATTGAAGGAAACCCTCCACCAATATTAATTATGTCTGGAACAATTTTTGTTTTTTTTATGATATTCCCTATTTCACGTATACCTTTAGTATAAGAAATTTTTTCCATACATTGTGAGCCAACATGAAAACTTATTCCAAGCATTATAGAATGTTCTTTGCATAATCTGACAAGTCCTAAAGCTTCAGAGGGTAAAGCACCGAATTTTCTAGATAAATCTATTTCAGCATGTTCGTTTGAAATCGCTATTCTTACAAATAATTTTAAATCTTTTGCTTGCTTAGTTGCTTGAAGAATTTTTCTTAATTCATCTTTATTATCTAGTGAGAAGCTTCTTACGCCATAATCAAAATAAGCAGAAGAGATACTCTCCTTACTTTTAATAGTGTGCATAAAGTGCAAATTAACTTCTGAATTTATTTTTTTTATTAATTTAATTTCAGCTAAAGAAGCGACATCAAAGTCTTTAATGCCATTTGATATAATTTGTCTTATTATATTTTCGTGGGGATTAGTTTTTACAGCGTATAAAATTTTACCTGGAAAATTTTCTCTAAAAAATGAAACAGATTTTTTTACTTGTTCTGGCCGTATACAGTATACGGGATTATCAGGTTTTAATGTGTTAACTAATTCGTTAACTGATTTAAATTTTCGCATTTCATGTGTCCCTCGTTTGTTTACACAAAGATTTTTTAAAAAATTTAATAAAAAAAATCTTATATAATTTGCGTTTACGGTTTTTTTTACTTTATGTAAAGAAAAAAAGTCACTCTTAGCTGTTGTAATTGTGTCTACAATACCCATATGATAATTGTATGAGGGCTCAAAAAAATCTACCAGACCAATTAAATTTATCGGAGTTTGAGGATAAATCACTACTTATTCTAGATGATGATGACCCTTTAAGAGGAAGGCTTGCAAGAGCTATGGAAAAGAAAGGTTTTCAAGTAAAAGAGGCAAAAACGGTGCTGGAAGGCCTTAATATTGTTAAAACTTCACCTCCAGCTTTTGCATGTGTGGATCTAAGGCTTGAGGATGGAAATGGACTTGATGTTATAAAAGAGCTTACTAAAAATAAAAAAGATAGCAGAATAGTTATGTTAACGGGATACGGGAATCTACCTACAGCTGTAGCAGCTGTTAAAGCTGGCGCTATAGATTACATTGCAAAACCAGTAGATGCAGATGATATTGAGTCGGCATTGTTAGCTTCACCAGAGTCTAAAGCCAAACCTCCAGAAAACCCCATGTCAGCCGATAGAGTTAAGTGGGAACACATCCACCGAGTATTTGAACTTTGCAATAGGAATGTTTCTGAAACTGCAAGAAGGCTTAAGATGCACAGAAGAACTCTACAAAGAATACTCTCTAAAAGATCTCCAAGGTAATTTAAATTAAATTTTTAATTTTTTTGATTTGGTTAATAGCTAAAGTTGCTATTAAAATTTTGAACAATTCAGCTAATAGAAAGGGTTGTACACCCAATTGTAAAATTGGCTTATCCCAACCTATTAAAATACCAAGCCATAACACTCCTAAAATATAAATCAGACTTGTTGCAAAAAACAATTTTAAAAAATTTTTAATTATATTGTTATCAAAAACAAATTTACCTGAAACATATACTGTTGCAAGAAAACCCAATAAATAACCCATTGTAGGTCCCGTAAAGTAAGCTATCCCTATTCCTTTTTCAGGTGATCCAGAAAATACCGGTAGACCAATTATTCCTTCAAATAAATACAAAGCAACAGTCGCTACTCCAAGTTTCCAGCCAAAACCTATGCCTATCACTAATATCGCGAAAGTTTGCATTGTCATCGGCACCGGATAAAAAGGGATTTTTATTTTAGATGAGATAGCTAAAATTATGCTACCCAACAAAGCAACGAATATGTATTTAATTAATTTAGTGTGCTTTAAATTTCCTGTAAATTCCATAATACTAATTTAACTTTTTTTTTGACAAAATCTAGTGTTTTGTTAGTTGAACAAAAACATCTTCTAAATCACCTTCTTCTGTAGATATATCCTCAATTTTAATCTCATTTTGGTTCAAATAATTAATCATCTCTCTTAAATCTAATGACCCCTTTTCATAAGTAGCTGAAATAAGATTTTTTGAAATAATTTTTAATTTAATACCCTTGATCAATAATGATTTATTTATATTAACATCTTTAACCGTAAAATTTATTTTTTTAGTTTGAATTCTTTCAAGTAATTTTTGTGTGGTATCTAAAGCTACTAAATTTCCTTTATCAATTATAGCTATGCGGTCACACATCTCTTGAGCTTCTAAAAGATAATGGGTCGTTAAAATAATTGTAACACCTTCTTTGTTAAGTTCTTTTACATTTTTCCAAAGAATATTTCTTAACTCAACATCCACACCTGCTGTTGGTTCGTCTAGTATTAAAATTGGAGGTTGATGTACCATTGCTTTTGCAATCAGAAGTCTTCTTTTCATACCGCCAGAGAGACTTCTAGAGTAAGCGTTAGCTTTATCCTCTAAGGCAACCATTTTAAGAATTAAGTCAGTTATCCTATCTTTTTTTTTTATTCCATATAGTCCAGCTTGTAACTCAAGTAGCTTGTGTGGGCTAAAAAACGCATCTAAGTTTACTTCTTGAGGTACTATTCCTATCGATGCTTTTACCTGGCGTGGGTTTTGGTCTAAATTAAAACCCCACACATTAACACTACCACTTGTTTTAGTTACTGTTCCACCTAAGATACTTAGAAAAGTGGTCTTACCTGCACCATTGGGACCAAGTAATCCGAACACTTCTCCTTGCTTTACGTTAAAATTCAAATTTGAGAGCGCTTTGTTTTCTTTTTTTGTTTTAGAATCTAAATAAACCTTTGTAAGATTTTCAACAGTTAAAGCATTTTTAATCATAGTTTTTTTAATTATAGGTAAGAAATCAATGTAATATATATATATGAGTTCATTAAAAAAAACAGATCATTTTTATCTTATAGATGGTTCAGGTTATATTTTTAGAGCCTATTACGCATTACCACCTTTATCTAGAAAAAGTGATGGTCTACCAACAGGAGCGGTAAGTGGTTTTTGTTCTATGTTATTTAAGCTTTTAGAAGATGTGAGATCTGATGATTCAAAACATAAGCCCACTCACTTTGCTGTAATTTTTGACTCGGCGCGAAAAAATTTTAGAAATGATATTTATAGCGAATACAAAGCTAACCGAACCGAAGCACCCGATGATTTAGCTCCTCAGTTTGAGTACATTAGAAAATCAGTTAAAGCTTTTAATTTACCCTCAATTGAACTTCTTAATTATGAGGCTGACGATCTGATAGCCACCTACGCAAAACAGATTACTGAAGCTGGCGCTAAAGTAACTGTAATTTCTTCTGATAAAGATTTAATGCAATTAGTCTCTGATAAAGTCAGATTGTTTGATCCCATGAAAAGTAAGGTAATAGGGGAAAAGGAAGTGATAGAAAAATTTGGGGTCAAACCTGATCAAGTAGTCGATGTGCAATCACTTGCTGGTGATTCTTCAGATAATGTTCCCGGTGTTCCAGGTATTGGAATTAAAACTGCGGCAGAACTGATTAATAAGTATAAAAATTTAGATAAACTTTTAAGCAAAGCTTCCGAGATTCCTCAAAATAAAAGAAGAGAAACATTATTAGCCAATAAAGATAAAGCCTTATTAAGTAAAAAACTTGTTACATTAAAAGAGGATGTACCAGTAAAAAATGACCCAAACGAGTTCTTAATTAAAGATATAGATAAAGATAAACTTTATGAATTTTTAAGGGAAATGGAATTTAATAGATTGTTAAGCCAGGCAATTAGTTTTTATGGTGACTCAAATAATGATATTTCTACTTCAGAAATTAAATCAAAAAAAATAACTAAGATCGATACAAAATCTTATAAAAGTATTATTAATGAGAAAGAATTAAACGAGCTAATCAAGAATCTAAATGAAAAGTCAATTATTGCAGTTGATACAGAAACTTCATCAATAAATCCCCAAGAAGCTGAATTAATAGGAATCTCGATAAGTTATGCCATAAATGCTTCCTTTTATATACCACTAGGACATAAGAACACTAAATGTTTAAAAAAAAATTTAGTTTTGGATAAGCTTAAAATTATTCTTGAGGATCCTAGTATTAAAAAAGTGTGTCAGAATACAAAATATGATTTCATCATTTTTAAAAATTATGGCATAGAATTAAATTCAGTCGAGGACACGATGTTATTATCTTATACCTTAGATGCAGGAAATAATCGACATAACATGGATACATTGTCCGAAATTCATCTTGGGCATAAAACTATTTCTTATAAGGATTTAGTTGGTACCGGAAAAAAGCAATTAAAGTTTGCCGATGTAGATTTAAAATCTGCTACAGAATATGCTGCTGAAGATGCAGATGTTACTTTAAGATTATATAATATTTTATCAGAAAGAGTTGCAGAAGAAAAATTGGAAAAAATTTATGAAATCTTTGAAAAACCAATGATCAAAATTTTATCAAAATTAGAAACTAATGGAATTAAAGTTGATGATGGTTATTTAAAAAAACTTTCAAAAAAATTTGAAGAACGATTAATTAAAATTGAAAAAGAAATATATAAAATTTCAGGAAAAAAATTTAATATAGGATCACCAAAGCAATTAGGTGAAATAATCTATAATGATTTGAAAATTGCTAAATTGAAAAAAACTAAAAAAGGAAGTTTAGCAACGAGTGCTAAAATCCTAGAGGATCTTGCCCTTACTGGTCATAAGTTTCCTAATTTAATTTTAGAGTGGAGGCAAGTATCTAAACTCAAAAGCACGTACACAGATGCTTTACAAGAACACATCAACAATAAAACAAAAAGAGTGCACACTTCTTTTTTATTAGCTGCCACAAATACAGGTAGGCTGGCTTCAAGTGATCCAAATTTACAAAATATACCTATAAAAACATTAGATGGTAAAGAAATAAGAAAAGCATTTGTTGCAGAAAAAAATAATCTTTTGATTTCAGCTGATTATAATCAAATAGAGATGAGAATACTTGCGGATATGGCGGACGTAAAAGAATTAAAAAAAGCTTTTAAAAATAATCAAGACATTCATTCACTAACAGCAAGTCAGGTATTTGGTGTTCCAATTAATAAAGTTAGCGATGATTATAGAAGAAAAGCTAAAGCAATCAATTTTGGTATCATATATGGAATCACACAATATGGTTTGGCAAAACAAATATCAGTTTCTCACACAGAGGCTTTAGATTTTATTAATTCATACTTTAAAAAATTTCCAGAAATCAAAGAGTATATGAACGCGACCGTTAAGATTTGTAGAAAACAAGGGTACGTCACTAATATTTTTGGAAGGAGAATTAATTTAAGGGGAATCAATGATAAGAATTTTAGCGTAAGAAGCTTTCAAGAAAGAGCTGCAATTAATGCTCCAATTCAAGGATCTGCTGCTGATATAATTAGATTGGCTATGATTAAAATTGATAAAATTTTAGAAGAAAACAATAAAGCAAAAATGTTACTTCAAATTCATGATGAATTAATTTTTGAATGCTTAGCTAAAGATGAAAATCAAATTAAAAAAGTTATTAAAGAAGCAATGATGTCCGTCTCAAGTTCAGATCATCATATGTTTTCGATTCCCTTGGAAGTAAGTATTAATTCAGGGTCTAATTGGGGTGAAGCCCATTAATCGCCTAAATTTTGACATTAAGATTAGGAGAATTAAATTATGACACAAACAATAGCATTAGTGGATGATGATAGAAATATACTTACAGGTATAAGCATGGCTCTTGAACGTGAGGGATTTAAAGTTCAAACTTATATTGATGGCGAGTCAGCTTTGATCGGCTTAACAAGAAATCCTCCAGATCTAGCGGTTCTAGATATTAAAATGCCTCGTATGGATGGTGAAGAACTATTAAAAAAATTGAAAAAAAAAATGTCTATTCCAATAATTTTTCTTACCTCAAAAGATGATGAAGTAGACGAGCTTCTAGGGCTAAAATTAGGAGCTGATGATTTTGTTAAAAAGTCTGGTGGCTTTTCAACTAAAGTTTTGATTGAAAGAATTAGAGTTCAATTAAGGAAAAAAAATAATGTAGTTGATGATACAAAAAATATCATAGCTCACGGCAAATTAAAGTTAGATCCTGCTCAATTGGAGTGCGAGTGGAATGGTAAAGCTTTACCAGACAAGCTTACAACAACAGAATTTTTAATTGTAAAAGAATTAGCTAAAAGACCAGGAGTAATTAAAGAAAGAGCTCATTTAATGGATATTGCCTACAAAGAAAATACAGAAATAGAGGATAGAACGATTGATAGTCACGTAAAAAGAATAAGAAAAAAGTTCAAAAAAGTAGATGAAAAATTTTCAGCGATTGAAACTAGATATGGAAGTGGGTATAGATGGAATGTTAGTTAATGAAACAAAAAAAATCAGCTTCTATATTAAAGAAGTTCCTTTTATTTAATTTTACAGTATTTTCTGTTTTAGGAATATTCACCATTATTTATCTAGAGGCAATCCAGCCAAATCTAGTAAAAAATAGAACAATTAATCACAAAGTCATAATTAGTAATACAGTCGATAATTTTGAAAGACTGAGCATAGATTTTACAAAAGAAGGAATAAGAACTTTTTTACTTTCAGCACGATTTTTATTTCAAAGTTTAGATAGAGTACAGTTTTATGATATTCGGGGAAATTTAATTGGAGATACAAATATTCTAGATTTAGATCAAAGTGTATTTTCTAGATCAGATTTTATTATTGAAGAAACTATAGATGGTAAATCTATTACACCTGAAATTCAAGAACGGCTTGAAGAAGAAGAAAAAGATAACATAAAAGAAATTATATTAAATCAATATATTGACCAGCCAATTACTATAGATGAAACAATCAAGAATGATTATTTTGTAAGCACTCTCAGTAAAGTAAATATTAATAAAAAAGATATAGGATTTATTGTAGTGTCCGAACAAGCTAATGAAATTATCACAGCTGTAAAAGAACGAAAAGCTTTTATAGTTAGAACAATGATTGCAGTTGCAATTGTAATTCTAATTTTTTCACTTTTTTTAAATAAATATATTTTAAAACCAATTAGTTTATTAGTTAAATTCAGCGAAGCGATTAAAAAAAAATCTAATCAGAATATTGATATTAAAAAAGTATTTGTCAGAGATGATGAAATTGGCAAATTAACTGTTTCGATTGACGAGATGACAAAAGAACTTCAACAAAGAACTAATCGCGCTGAAACATTTTCAAATGATTTAGCACATGAAATTAGAAATCCCTTAGCTTCACTAAAAAGTGCATCCGAATTATTAGATAAAACAACTGAAAAAAACGAAAGTGAAAAATTACTTAAAATAATAAATCACGATGTAGAAAGAATTGAAAGATTAATAACTGACTATTCTCAAATGCTTAAAGATGAAGCATCGTTATCAAGGGAAAAAATGAGTAAAGTAAATCTAATTGAAATCATTAATAGTGTTGTGGAGGATTTTAAACAAGATTTAATAAATCAAAGCAAAAAAATAGAGATTAATATTAAAGATAAAGTAAATACAAAAAATGGTTATTATATTTTTGGAATAGGCAATCGTTTGGAGCAGGTAATAGCTAACTTATTGGATAATTCAATTTCATTCAGCCAGAATAATCAAAAAATTGAAATTATTCTTGAAGAAACATCAACTAATGTATTAATGACTATAAAAGATGAAGGGCCAGGTTTTTCAGAAACTTCAACACAAAAAATATTTAAGAGATTTTATAGCAATAGGCCAGCAAGTTTTGGAAAGCATTCTGGATTAGGATTAAATATAGTAAAAAATATAGTTGAACTACACAAAGGTACGATTGCTGCATCTAACCGAATTGATACAAAAGGAGCCTTGGTTGAGGTGTTATTACCCAAATATTCTTAGCATTCTTTCTTGCTAAGATTTAGTTATATTGATAATAACAATCAAATTATGTCTGAAGATTTTAAAGTAAAAGATATCAAGCAAGCAGATTTTGGTAGAAAAGAGATTTCGTTAGCCGAAACTGAAATGCCAGGTTTAATGGCCTTACGAAGAGAATACAAAGGTAAAAGTCCTCTTAAAGGAGCAAAAATTCTAGGTTGTCTACACATGACTATTCAAACTGCTGTTTTAATTGAAACACTTGTTGAATTAGGCGCAGAAGTCAGATGGTCATCATGTAATATTTTTTCAACACAAGATCATGCAGCAGCAGCTATTGCAAAAGCCGGGATACCTGTTTTTGCTTGGAAAGGTGAAACTGAAGAAGAGTATTGGTGGTGTGTTAAGCAAACTATTGAAGGAAAAAAAGATTGGAAAGCTAATATGATTTTAGACGATGGAGGAGATCTAACAGCTTTAATGCATAAAGATTATAAAGAATTACTAAAAGACGTTAAAGGTGTTTCAGAAGAAACTACTACTGGAGTTTTAGCATTAAAAAAAATGGAACAAAATAAAGAATTACTTATTCCAGCTATAAATGTAAACGACTCGGTTACAAAATCTAAATTTGACAATCTATACGGATGTAGAGAAAGTTTGGTTGATGGGATCAAAAGGGCTACAGATGTAATGATGTCTGGAAAAGTTGCGATAGTAGCAGGATTCGGTGATGTTGGAAAAGGAAGTGCTGCTTCACTTCGTCAAGCTGGTGCGAGAGTAATGGTTACTGAAACAGACCCTATTTGTGCTCTTCAAGCTGCTATGGAAGGTTACGAGGTCGTGGTGATGGATGAAGCCATTAAAGGTGCTGATATAGTTGTAACGGCAACAGGGAATAAAGATATTGTAACAGCTGATCATATGAGAGATATGAAAGATAGAGCAATACTTTGTAATATTGGTCACTTTGATAATGAAATTCAAGTCGAGGCTCTAAAAAATTATAAGTGGGACGAAATTAAACCTCAAGTTCATGAAATTGAATTACCTAGCAAAAAAAGAATAATTCTTTTAGCTGAAGGTAGGTTAGTAAACTTAGGTTGCGCTACAGGTCACCCAAGTTTTGTAATGAGTGCTTCGTTTACCAACCAAGTAATAGCGCAAATTGAATTATGGAACAATTCTGATAAATATGAGAAAAAAGTATACGTATTGCCGAAACATTTAGATGAAAAAGTTGCAATGTTGCACTTAGAAAAAGTTGGCGCTAAACTAACGAAAATGTCTAAAGAGCAAGCCGACTATATAAGCGTTAAACCATCGGGACCTTTCAAGCCAGATACTTATCGCTACTAAATAGTAGCTAATGATTGTAAAATCTTTAGATCACCTAAATTTAATTTCAAAAAAAATTTCTGACCATTTATCTAAAAAAGACTGCATATTTTTAATTGGTGAAATTGGTGTTGGTAAAACAACATTCACAAGAAATTTAATCAATAATTTACAAGAAGCAAAAGATTTAAAGCCTACAGAAGTTTTAAGCCCAACATTTAACTTATTATATGAGTACGATATTAAAGATCTAAAAATAATGCATTATGATTTGTACAGAATTAAAGAAAGCAAAGAGCTAAACCACTTAGGGATATTTTCAGAAGATCAGGATACAATCAAAATTATAGAATGGCCTGATTTAATTAAAACACCTTTAAAAGATAAATTAGAAATTTATTTGAATTATGCAGCAAGTAACGATGAAAGAGAAATGAAGATAGTTGGATTTGGAAAATGGAAAAATTTTGAAAATGAATTATAGACTAAAAAAAATATCAGGAGATGCTTCTTTTAGAGAATTTTATAGATTAAAAAAAAATAATAAAACATCGATTATCGTATCTGCTAAAAAAGAGAAATATAAAAACCTCATTGTTTACAGCGTTGT
>Ga0209043_1001369_pt1 | contig 13908 bp, 15 predicted proteins | sample SaaInlV_100m_DNA_3_FD_184654 | JGI IMG/M metagenome (GOLD analysis project Ga0209043, IMG submission 184654) | Marine microbial communities from expanding oxygen minimum zones in the Saanich Inlet - SI037_S4LV_100m_DNA (SPAdes) (version 2) | ecosystem: Environmental > Aquatic > Marine >... | reverse complement strand
GTAGAAAAGTTAAATTTATAACCTCTAATGAGAACAATTGGTTTTTTTTGATCTGCTTGGCCCATCAACAACGAAGCTGCTGCTGCCAACTCGTCTGCAACTGCTATTTGAGTTACTTTTAAAATATTGCCGTATAAGTCCTGTTTACCTCTCTCGTCAACCACAGACTCTAAATTAGAGCTACCTATAGCAAACCCTACGATGCCATTCCTAAAAGGACGACCCATGGTGTCAGTAATAATTAAGGCAATATTTTTGCCGAAATGTTTGCTAATAGTTGAGCGTAATTTTTCTGATGATAAATCCGGATCTTCGGGAAGCAGGAGAACCTGATTTAATGATTGATCTATATTAGAGCGGTCTATGCCAGCATTAGCATGAATAAAACCTAATTTATGCTCAACAATTAACACTCCCATTCTGTGACGAACAACTTGCTTTGATTCATTTAGGATGGCTTGAACAAATTGCGGATCTTTATCAATCTTATTTGCAAGTGAGATGGCTTCTGAGGTTGGAGTTAAAGTAGAAATATCAAGATATCTATTTTCACTTTTTGATACTACCTTTTGAGCAACAGTTAAAATGTCGCCATCTTCAAGATGAATCTTCTGGTGAGTTAATTGTTGGATAATCAAGCCAGCCAGATCATCGCCTGGATTGATCAGAGGAAAATCTTCTAAAGCTGTTAGATTGATTGAGTTAATAATTCTTCTCGAAACCTAATGGCCTGTTATCTTTATGCCAGAATGTTGCAAAGAATGCTTTTTGTTAATGGCAATTAAAATGGATGTCAAAGCTTCGGCAGCAACTGAATTACATAAAGGACCAGCATGCCAACCCGTTAAGCCTGCATCTGCTGCGAGCTCTATAACAGTGGCCCTTGCTTCTAGAAAATCACCTGATACTAGGACATCACAATCAATTTCTTTATCTGTTTGCAATAATTCAGCAGAGATATTCTGAAAAGCTGAAACAACTTTAGTGGCCTCTCCCATGATACTTTGGGCTTTCATAGCAGCAGAGCCTTCTGGTGGAAGTTGAACTCTCATTACCTTAGGTGGAACCAGGGGAACCGTCGCGTCAATTAAAATCTTATCCTCTAATTTACTGCCAATGCTTAATAATGTTGCCTCTTGATGAGCAAATGGAACTGTTAAGCAAGCTATATCGCCAAGCTCTGCGGCATCTATATTGAGCATTCCAGCTGACGACTCAAGACCAAGCTCAACGGCTATTTCCTGAGCTTTATTTATATCTCTGCTACCGATTAAGACTTCGTGATTAGCCTTTATCCATCTAGAGGCTAATCCTTTGCCAAGAGCCCCTGTTCCGCCAAGAATTGCAATTTTCATAAATATACTCCTAGATTGGTTTCGTTTTATTAATGACTAGATTATACAAACTTATTTATGAATCAATGGGTATCAATCATAAATAATATGTCAACTTTACATGTAGTTTAAAACTCTTGCCTACTTAAAAGATTTTATTGGCAGGGTTATAATTATTTATCAAACAACAATGGTGAATTGAGTGACGAATATAAATTTTAAAAATAAAACTGTTGTAATAACTGGTGGTTCTAAGGGCATTGGACTTGAGATCACAAAAACTTTTTTAAAGCATCAAGCGAACGTAATAATACTTGCCAGAAATAAGCCTAAACAAAAAATTCAATCTAAAGGTAATACAGGATATTTTATTGAATGTGATATCAGGAACGCAGAATCAATAGATAGCGCCATAAAAGATATCGCATCAAAATATAAGTCAATAGATGTTCTGATCAATAATGCTGGAGGAGCTCCAATGGCGGACTCACTAACAGCATCACCAAAGTTTCATGAAGCAATTATTGATCTGAATTTAACAGCTCCATTGAACTTGAGCCAAAAAGTTGCAAAAAAAATGATTAAACAGAAAACGGTTTCAAACATTATTAATATCTCTAGTGTTACCGCTACTCGACCTACCCCTGGCAGTGCCGCTTATGGTGCTGCGAAAGGAGCATTGGTCAATTTAACAAAAACATTGGCAGTTGAATGGGCTCCAAAGATTAAAGTAAATTCAATCATTGTTGGTTACATAGAAACTGAAAATTCAATACTTCATTACGGCAGCAAAAAAGAAATTAACAAAGTTGCTAAAACAATACCAATGAAAAGAATGGGTAAACCCGAAGACATAGCAAATGCATGTATATTCTTTGCTTCCGATTTAGCAGACTGGATTACAGGAGCGGCTCTTGAAGTTCATGGCGGTGGCGAGAAACCAACTTATTTAGATGTAGCAAAGCCAAAACAATGATCTTTTTTAATAGTTTGACGTCTATATAAGAAAGAGAGCAGTATAGGAGTAAATATGAATGAAAAATATATTCAAGCTTTAATTCTAGGAAGCATTATTGGTTTTGCTATTGTCATTGATGACTATATCGGACCAAAATCAAACGATAAAATGATGCAAAAAAAATTTGAGGTTAAAGATATAAAGCGGCTTCATTGGAACGAAGATTCAGGTAAAAAAATTGACTTTAATGAGCTTGAAGACCATGGAGTTCTAATATTTAAAGCTGATAATAAAAAAGTAAATTCCGGCGATTTAAAGAAAATCTTTAAAATTAAAATCGATGGAAATGACAACAATGATGAGGAAGTAAAAAAAGATATAAGAATTAAAATTAATTCAGATGATATGTCCGATATAGATATTCAATCGATTTTTGAAGAAATTCAAGCAGAGCTTACTGATGAAGAGTTCAATGAGGTAAGATCAAAATTAGAAGATGCAAGATCTGAATTGGAGAATGCTCTAACTGAAGCATCAGACCAGTTAGATGATGTTGATATTGATATTCAGGTTGAAGTTGAGAATAATTAATTTATCCAAATAACTTTCTGACCAAGCGATTTCCCCAAAATATTTTTAAAGCCCCCTTAAGTTGCTCAAATGACTTATCGGTATATGGGTAAGCTGAAGCTGATTTTTTGCCGATAATAATTGGCATTGCGTGAGCATATCCCAGTAAACCTTCTTTGCCATTAACCACACCTAAGCCACTATTTTTAACGCCACCAAAGGGAACTTCATTAACACCATAACTCATCGCCATATCGTTTACCGAGCAAGCACCCGTTTCTATGGATCGAGCCAGTTTTTGACCCTTAACCAGATCCTTTGTCCAAACATTTCCGTTTAAGCCATAATGAGACTGATTGGCTAATGACAAGGCTTCATCCTCTGAGCTCACCTTCATAATGCATATGACCGGACCAAAAGTTTCATCCTTCATGATCTTCATCTCATGAGTAACCTCTGTCATTACGGTTGGCTCAAAATATAGACCTTCAAATGCTGGGTTTCTTTTTCCACCAGCAAGAACAGTTGCTCCTTTGGCAATAGCATCATTAACGTGGTCTTCGATAATATCGATTTGCTTATCCCAAAACGTAGGACCAACATCTCCTTTGCAATCATTTGACTGCACTAGGGATTTGGTAATAGAAACAACTTCTGCAACAAATTCATCGTAAATATCTGACATCACATAAATTCTTTCAGTCCCGCAGCAGTATTGTCCAGCGTTCATAAAGGAGCCAACAACAGCTCCGCTAGCTGCATCCTTTACATCAGCATCTGAACATACAATCATGGCATCTTTGCCGCCAAGCTCTAGACTGAAAGGAATTAGCATCTCGCCACACTTTGCTGCAATTTTCTTACCCGTAGCAACGCTGCCTGTAAATGAAACCTTGTCTGGTCCTTGACTAATGAGCTCAGCGCCAGTTTCACCATCGCCTATTAGAGTCTGGACTAAGTGCATAGGTGCATCTGCCAATGCAAAAATTTCTTGAACCATAGCGCCTGACATAGGGGTGACTTCAGAGGGCTTAACAATAACGCTGTTCCCACATAGTATCGCTTGAATGACAGGATTGATTGAAAGGATAAATGGACCATTCCATGGAGTAATTACCGCAACAACTCCTCGAGGTTTATAGGTAATAATTGTTTTTTTTAAGAAGCGCATCGGCCCATGCATCTTAATTTTTTTATCTGAAAGCCATTTTTCTGCTCTTTTGGCATAGAAAACTAGTGAATCAACGGCTGAAAAGACTTCCATCGCCATCGCTTCTTGAACGGGCTTGCCAGTCTCACGCATAACAACATCCATGATCCTATCTTGTTGCTGGATAACTACATCTGCAACTCTATGCATTAACTCAACACGTTCTTTTAAGGAGGTTTGTTTCCACTTAGATTGAGCAATTTTTGCCTGTGTCATGACTTCAGATATTTCATCTGAGTTTGCGCAGTCATAAGTATCAATGTGAGAAAGATCAACGGGACTCTTTAGAGAAAGCTGCTTACGACCACTCTCTGAGTGAGAAATAGAAAAAATAGCCATGATTAAAGCTCCTTGAGTTTTGCTTCCAACATAGGTGTAACGTGATTGTTAATGTGTGCATTTAAGCCCATTGGCATTATTTCGTAATGCTCAAGCTTTCTAACAACTTTGATCATTATTACAGTGAATTTATACAAAGCTAGAGTATAAAAATAATCGAAATTATCTGCACTGAAACCTGTTAAAGCTTCCCATTTAGCTATGGTAGCTATAGGTCCTGGGAATCCAGGCAGCCTTTCCGCACCAACTCCCTTGCTGTTACAGTCATCAATGGCAATGCCCCATGCTAAATCCATGCAAGGATCACCCAAGGATGCCATTTCCCAATCAAGAACTGCAGAGATTTCTCCGTCAGGTAAGTACATTATATTTGCACATCTAGAGTCACCCCAGATAACAGAAGATTGATTTGATACAGGTTTATTTGCGATCAGCCACTCACGAGCTTGATCGGCAACAGGATGCGCTTCTCCTTCCATTGCCCACTCATGAAAATTTAAATAGTAATTAAGCTCTTGATCAAGATAGTTATCACCTAATTCAGGCCTATTTAAAAACTCATACTCACCAGTGGAAATATCTACCTGATGAACTTTTGCCATTTCTTCAACCCAGCCCCACCAAATTTTCTCCCGAACCTCTTCGGAGGAATCTGCAACCCAGCCTTCTTGATGAAAAGGTGGATTATCAGAAGGAGCATCGCCCTCAGCCATCTCCATAACGTAAAACGATGTTCCAAAAACTTCGTCGCTTTCTTCGTACCACAAGACATTTGGAACTTTAATATTGTGAGCAGACAGCTTTTGCATGATTAGAAATTGTTTATGAATATCGTAATCTGGAAAAACAAAAAAACCTTCGGGGTAGAACCTTAGAACCATGCCCTTGCTTAACTTTTCATTATCAAGAGAATAAGACACGCGAAAACTTAACGTTTCGTTCGAAAAGCCAGTATTTTCTGGACCCCCCAAGATTTCTACAGTGATATCTGAGGCAGTTGTAAGTTTTTCTTCCAGCCAGGATTGAAAAATTACTTTGGTCTCTTCTTGATTTCTTTCTTGTGGCTTTGGCATCTTAAAATTTATATGATTTACTACTAACCATAATATATATTTATTTAATTAAAAAGAAATAATATGACACAAACATTTAAGCAAAACTGGAATGAATTTTGTGACGAGCTTAAGTCGATTGGAGATATAGTTTCAAGCCAAGATAATTTAACCAAGACAGATGAGGTTGAGGGGTACAGATACCTCACAAGGTTATTAAGATTATCTCTTGAGATGAACATAGAACACTCAAATAAATACCATCCATCTTTTTATAGTTTGTCCCATGAGACAGCAAAAATTGGTGCGGACAATCCCGACAACATATACCTAAACGCAAATATAGATGGCTCTAGTTCGTATGAAGTATTCGGTAACATTGGTGAAGTTGAGTATCTTAGTTTTGGGGTTAAAGAAAATAGATATTCAATCGATGGGACCATGAGCTCCTTGGGTGAAATTGATTTGTCTGACATTACTGTGTCTGATGATGGAAATTTTAAATTAGTGCTAGGGCAAGATATAAGTGCGAATAATTACTTGCACATGCCCTCTCAAGCGAACATGTTAATAGTTAGGCAGACATACTCTAGAAGAGTTACACAAAAGCATGCTGAGATAAATATAACTAAACTAGGCAACTCATCAGATCCTGAGCTTTTAACAAATGAAGAGCTTAACAAGCATCTCAAGCAGTCCCTAGCTTTTGTTAAAGGAACAGCACAAACATTTTTAGGATGGGTCCATGATTTCAAAAAGAATCATAAGAATCAATTGCCTCTTGGGGATCAAGCTTTTTTTCAGGCTGCTGGAGGGGATCCAAAAATATTTTATCTGCATGGTTACTATGAATTTAATTCTAATGAATATCTTGAAATTAAAACTGACATACCCTCCTGTGAATTTTGGAACTTTCAGCTTGAAAATTATTGGATGGAATCATTAGATTACAGACAGAATCCAATTCATCTAAATTCAGCAACGGCGAAAGAGAATCCCGATAATTCAGTAACCATAATAGTAAGTCACAAAAATCTTGGCATTGAAAACAATCTTATTACAGAGGGAAGAGACAACGGGGCTATGCTTCTTAGGTGGATAGGCGCTGATAGGTGCCCTATTCCTGAAGTATCGATTAAGAAATTAACAAATTTGGAGGTGGAGCATGCTTGATGCAGTGCAACTACTTGGAGAGGCTAAGAAAATTACAGGATTAAACTTTCTAGGGAATCCCCTGTTTGAAGAAGGGTTCAATAAGTTAGTTGATTCAATTAACAATGAGGCTGACTTAAATGAGATTGGCATACAAGCTCAACACCATAGACTCATAGGCGTACTGTCAAATATGTTAAGAATTGAAGATGCTGTGATCAATCATCCTGAAATTTTAAATGAGCAGATAGTTGGACCGATTGTCATAGTAGGTTTACCAAGAACAGGCAGTACGATGACTCACAGGTTGCTGGCTGCTGATCCAAGACATACAGCGATGCTTTGGTGGGAAGGCAGATACCCAGCAATGCTGCCTAATGAAGAGCGAGGGAAACCATCAGAGCGAATGGCCTTAGGAAAAGCTGAAGTTGATGCTGTGGTAGCAGCTTCTCCAGAAGCATTAACCATTCATCCATGGGACTACAAAGGAGCAGACGAAGAAATCTTGCTGCTGGAACATACATTTTTCAGCACAGTTCCTGAGTCATTCATGAGATTGCCCAGTTATTCATCTTGGGTTGAAGCTCAGGATCATATTCATGCATACAATCAGTTAAAAATCATGCTCCAGTACCTTCAATGGCAGAATCCTGGCAGAGAGAAAAAGAGATGGGTATTAAAATCACCGCATCATCTCGGCTTTATTGATAAGTTGCTGATGGTATTTCCTGACTCAAAAGTTATTCAAACTCACCGAGACCCTCAAAAAACTGTGCCTTCATTTTGCTCTATGTGCGCCAATCTATTTGAACCACTGACAAATAGCTATGATAAAAATAATATTGGCTCCCACTGGGCGAATAAATTATCAAAAGTATTAAATCACTGCATGGATGTTAGCAATGCTAATCCTGACAATTTTTTGAACCTAGATTTTCTTAGGATGATTGAAGACCCCATTGCAGAAATGTCGATTGTCTATAAATTTATAGACCAGGATTTTACTGACCAAGCTGAGAATGCTATGACTGCATGGAAAGAAGAGAACCAGCATGAAATGGGTTCTCACCACTACTCACTCGAAGAATTTGGTCTGGCGCCTACATTTATAGAAACAAATTTTAATGAGTATATAAATCAATACATAGATCAGGAGAATTTATGATTCTAGAAAATAAAGTTGTGATTGTCTCAGGTATTGGGCCAGGTCTAGGCCAAGAATTAGCCTATGGGGCAGCCAGAGAAGGTGCTAAATTAGTTATAGCTGCAAGATCAACAGAGCTGTTGAATAAACTTCAAACTGAGATATCAGAGTCAGGTTCTGAGGTTATTGCTGTTCCTTGTGATATCACCAAGCCTGCTGATTGTGAGAACTTGGTAAGCAAGACAATAGATCAGTACGGTCGAGTGGATGGCCTCTTAAATAGCGCATATAGAGCTGGTGACTTTAAAGAAATCTGTGATTCAGATTTTAATGATTGGCAGGAAACAATGAACACTAATTTCTTCGGTACCATGAATTTAACCATGGCAGCTGTTAAAAAAATGGAATCAAATGCAGCGATTGTAATGATCAATAGTTTAATTACTAAAAAGCCCTTGCCAACACAAGGTGGTTACGCAGCTTCAAAGGGTGCTTTAGCCACAGCAACCAAAATACTTGCAAAAGAATTAGGGCCCAAAGGCATTAGAGTTAATTCTGTCTTTATGGGGTGGATGTGGGGACCTCCGGTTGAGATGTATGTTAATTATTCAGCTGAAGCTATGGGTGTTTCACCAGAAACTGTAATAGCAGATGTTACAAAAGATATACCTCTAGGCTTAATACCTGACGACAGTGACTGCGCAAATGCAGCATTGTTTCTAATATCTGATCTTGCAAAAGTCATTACCGGAGCAAGCTTAGATGTTAATGGTGGAGAGTTCATGTCCTGATGGGTATCGTGAAATATATATTCGTCAAGACCTAATAAAGTATTTAGACTTTTTTTCACTTTACATTCTATCAATACACTTTATTGGTTAAACTTTAATCATGGGATTTAATAAAGATATTTTCACGGTCGATTTGATGCTGGGTATTCCTGAAAAGGAAGATAGATCTGATTGGTATACATTTATGGAACCCCTTCTCAGAGACGAAGAGTCAAAGTCAATGTTTAAAATGCCCGCTCAATATATGTTTAAAGATATACCTGAAACTGGCTCGCACGATGACTTTGTTCAGTATGCTCTTGGGGAAATGGATAAACACCACATCAACCAAGCCATGGTTGGATTTCATGAACAGTCAGAGGTAAAAATTTTAGCTGGAAAAAATCATCCAGACCGTTTTTTCTTTGACTTGCCAGTTAATCCAAATACTCCAAATGAAGCAGCTAATATTAAGAGGATATACGAAGAATTTGGAATAAAAGCAGTGAGCGCTTTTCCATCTGGAATGCATCCTCAAGTACCAATCAACGATGAGAAATGGCATCCCATATATGAAATGTGCGTGGAGTTAGATTTACCCTTTTTTTGTTGCGTTGGCGTCCCAGGACCAAGAATACCAATGGCACCACAAAAAGTTGAGCTCATTGATGAGGTTTGCTGGTATTTCCCTGAGCTAAAATTTGTTATGCGTCATGGTGCTGAACCTTGGACAGCGTTAGCGTGTAAATTAATGCTGAAGTATCCTAATCTTTACTATTCAACCAGTGCGTTTTCACCCAAACACTATCCCGAAGACATTGTTAACTTTGCCAACACAAGAGGCAAAGATAAAATAATGTATGCAGGTTATTTTCCAATGGGCTTAAGCCTTGATAAAATTTTTGCAGAAATGGAAACTGTTCCTTTTAAAGAAGATGTTTGGCCAAAGTTTCTTGGTGAAAATGCTAAAAAACTTTTAAAATTATAAAAACGTAGGAAAAATTATGAATACCGCTAAAAGATACCCCATGCCTCTTCCATTTGGATGGTTTGTAGTTAGTTATTCCAATGAACTTAACATTGGTGACGTTAAAGCAGTGAGATACTTCGGTCAAGATCAAGTTCTATTTCGCGGTGAATCAGGTAAAGCTGCAATGTTAGATGCTTATTGTCCGCATTTGGGTGCGCATTTGGGTCACGGTGGATTGGTAAAGGAAGATTGCATAGAGTGCCCTTTTCATGCCTGGGAATGGGATGCAAATGGAAAAGTAGCTAATATCCCATATGCTAAAAACATTCCTCCTAGAGCGAAAGAAGCTAAAATATTTACTTACCCAACTGTTGAAAAAAATAACCTCATCTACGCTTGGTATCATCCTAAGGGAGATGAGCCATCATACGAAGTTGAAACGTATCCAGAAATTCTAGATCCAGAGTGGTCTGACCACTTTGATTCATATGAATATATTGTTGACTGCCATATTCAAGACATGGCTGAAAATGCAGTAGACGCTGCTCATTTTCAATATGTTCATGGAGTGGTGAGTTACCCTGAATTCGAAGTCACTTATGACAATCAAAAAAGAATCTCTGTCCAAGAAGCTAATATGGAAACTCCCCGAGGAACTATCAAAGGAAGAATAACAGCCTACTCAAATGGGCCTGGAGATAACGCAACTAAATTTGAAGGGATTTGTGATACTTTATTGCTTGGTTCAACCACTCCGATTGAAGGAGAAAAATGCATCGTTCGTTTTGCATTTCTTCAAAAAAAAATTAACGGTGAAGAGCCGGTTGGTGGTGTAGGCGCAGCAATTATTAAAGATATAAATAAGCAAGTTAAAGAGGATATACCTATCTGGGAAAATAAAAAATTTGCTTTAAAACCAGTGCTTTGCGACATGGATGGTCCAATTGCTAAATTTAGAAAGCAATATGCTACTTTCTACGTAGACTACGATGAAGCTCAAAGCATTGCCGCTTTGAATTTAGACTAATCTAAAGGGCCAAGTATTTTTAGAAGGTCAGCTTCGAGGCTTATCTTAGGCATTTCGACTATTCTTCCAATCTCTTTCTGATTTCTTAGAAAGACAAAAGTCGGTGTTTTTTTAATTTTAAAATCTCTCCCTCTATCTTTAGGCTCATTCTTTGTAAAATTGAGGCCAATTAGATGAATCTGATTGTCTGGAATATCTAAAGTGTTAAGAATTCGAAGGAGACGAGGAACTTCTCGCTGACTATCATGACACCAAGTACCAAAAAGAACATAGATATCTATATCGCGAAATAATACAGGATCTAATAAATTACCTGGTTGATATTTCTGATAATTAGTCTGAAAATCTTCATTGGTTTCAAGCAAGGTTTTAATTGAAATATCTCCAACAGCATAAGAGTTGATCGCATTAGGTTCTGATGCGCTCAAGGTGCAGGCAAATAAAGACAAAAATATTAATTGATAGATCTTTTTCATACAGCTATCAAGATTATAAAAATATAAGAATTGTTAGTTACTCTTCTATTAACTCAAAATCGAATTTGCTCACCCCACATTCTGGGCAGACCCAATCATCTGGTATGTCTTCCCATTTAGTGCCAGCTGGGATGCCATCCTCTGGATCTCCAAACTCTTCGTCATATATGTAACCACATATTACACATTCATACTTTAGAAATTCCACTAGGAGACCTCCTCCATCACTGATTTAATTTTCTCATGCTCATCCCTTCCAAGAGAGTGACTAAAAAGCATGTACGAAGCTATGCTATAACAAATGATTGGAACAAAAGTATAGATATAAAAAATAGCCATTTTAGATGACTCAGTATTTTCAACCCCAAGATTTATATCGAATCCCCAAAATATCTCTAAAACTAAATATGGGACCACTGCAGCAAGAGCAAATCCAACTTTGGTAATCGTCGTGAGATATGAAAAAACAGTTCCTGAAATATTTTCACCTTGTTCTAAGGAGAGTTTGTCGGAAATATCAGCAATAATGGCATTAATTAGAGGCATTGGACCGGAGAATGAAAAACCATACAAAACAATAAATGATCCAACAGCTATTAATTTAAGGCTTTGATCCATGTCCCGAATAAAGAAGAATCCTATAAATCCAATGACTAAAATAATAATTGCATACAGACAAGAGATGCCAGCAGCAAAATGCTTTGAGGTTTTGATGCTTAAGTACCTCCAAATACCAAGTCCGAAGACACTTACCAAGTAATACATCAACATGAGCCTGGAGGAGTATTCAGGTAACTCCATTACAACATCCATCCATATTAAATACAGAGCACCATTTAGTGACATACAAAAGGCAATAAGAGCTGCTGCTAAGACTATTTTATTAAGCATGGAATTTCCAAAAAAACTTTTAAAAGTTTTAAATGGGTTCTCAATTTTAGACTGTACCTTTTTCAATTTTGTGTCAGGAACTTGATAAAGGCCATTGATAGTTATTAGCGGTATTACAATTAAAACAAACACTCCGATTGCAGAGACTTTAGCTGATAAGGAAGTATCGTATAGCTCTACGATTGCTGGAATTGCTATGACACAGAACATTCCAAGCAAAGCCATTAACTCTCGAAGAGTCAGTAATCTAGTTCTATCGTCATAATCTGGAGCTAAAAAGGTTGACCAAGAAAGTTGGGTAATTGAGCTTAAAGTAAAACTTAAATAAACCAAAAATAATGAAAGAAAGAAATAAAGGCTGGAGGGATTAGAGGTTGGAGGTAAAAAAATTAAATAGGTTGCAACCATAAAAATTGGTGCAGAAATTAAAATCCAATGCTTGTGTTTGCCCCACTTAGAAGGAAACCTATCAATCAGCACACCCATTATAGGATCAGTCACAATATCTGTAAGTCTTCCTAAAAAAAATAAAATTCCAACCAAGGATAAGCCAAGACCTAAATCGCCAGCATAGTAAGGGAGAATAAAGATAAAAATTGGCATCCCAGCAGCAGATGTGGGGAAATTTAGAGCCGTATACGACAGTCGCTGAAAAAGATTCATTTATATTGAGAATTAAACGTTAAATACGTCTCTCATTGAGATTATTCCAATTAAATGTTCGCCATCAAATACAGGAAGATGTCTGATTTGATTTTCAATCATTAGTTTCTTTGCATCAGTGTTTGGGGTTTCTGGGCACGTAAAAATTAGCTTTCTAGTCATAACGGTCTGGACTGTCTTGGTATTAAGAGATTCGGCTCCACCTGATAAAGCGTAGACTATGTCTCTCTCGGTTAAAATGCCGACAACAGATGATTTAGAGAGATTTGTTGAAGATCCAGCTTTAGATATCATCAGAGCACCAATTTTATTCTTGTACATCAATTTAGATGCTTCAAAAAGGTCTGAATCCTCTGATACCGTAAAAATATCCCAGATTCTTTGCTCGTTTAAATGATCTTTAACTTTTTTCATAGGTATATCTTTGCTATTATAGTGTCATCGCCTTTAATGTATTATATATACATAGGCCTAACTTATACATAAACATACTTATTATGAAAAAATTTAACTCGCTTTTCTTTGTGCTGTTTGCATTAATATTAACCTTTCCAGTTTTTGCTGGTGACAAAGGATATGTTGGAGAAGAAGGAACTGAAATTGAGGTTAACAGAGTCTCTAGCCCTGCTCCTGAATACCCACGTCGTGCGATTAGACTTGGCGTAGAGGGCACTGTGAGACTTGAGTTTGACGTAGATACAGATGGATCGGTGTTAGATCCATATGTTGTAAATAGTAGCCCTGCTGGTGTTTTTGATAGATCTGCCATCAAAGCAGTAAGAAAATTTTTGTACCAACCTCCTGTCTATAATGGCACGTCTGTTAAGGTTAATAATGTACAAATTGTTCTTACATTTAGGCTAGCAGACTAAGTCACAATAATTTTATAACCACAGCTTTATCATGCCGATAAGACTCCAGTTACTTTTGTTTGGGGTGCTTGGCAATGTGCTGGTTGCGGCTATATTTATATTTTCTTTTGATTATCGAGAAAACATCCAAGAAGACTCTTCCAATGAGTCGCTCTTAACTCTTTATGAGTCAGCCTGGTTTCAGACCTACAATAAATCGTTTGATGTTATGTCTAAATGGTTACCAGTAACTGGTGAAAATGCTTCTTATTGGGAACAAGATTCAGAAATTTTCTTAGACGAAGTTGCGCCAAGTAACATTTTCACAAATCCATTGCTTGACACTATTAGCGCTGACAGAATTGGCGATGCTCAATATTTAATTGAACTTTTCTTTGAGGAAGAGCTTGATTATGGAAACATAAGCTATGTTATGGCTTATAAACCTTCAGGCCAAAGAATATATTGTGGTAGTGCCTTAGATTTATTAGGGGTAGATCC
>Ga0209043_1001366_pt1 | contig 13922 bp, 13 predicted proteins | sample SaaInlV_100m_DNA_3_FD_184654 | JGI IMG/M metagenome (GOLD analysis project Ga0209043, IMG submission 184654) | Marine microbial communities from expanding oxygen minimum zones in the Saanich Inlet - SI037_S4LV_100m_DNA (SPAdes) (version 2) | ecosystem: Environmental > Aquatic > Marine >... | reverse complement strand
TAAGAACCTCCAGCGCATTTCTTGCTGCCGGGTCTTTTTCCAGCGCAACTGCAATATCTTCTTTTATCTGCCGAAGCATCATAGACATATAACCTATTGTTAAGATTTATATTATAAGCGCAGTCCAGCCCAGACGCAATGCCTACATATTTGGACAAGTGGAGATCGAAATGGTGGGAGATAGAACTATTTATACATAAGAGATACTAATTGGGTGCGAGCATGCACTCGAAACTTGGAATAAACCTTTTTTAAATAGTCTTTTATCGTGTGTGGACTCAAACTAAGCTTCCTAGCAATTTCCGTGTCACTCAAACATTCGCAAATTAAGCTAGCCACATCAGCTTCCCTTTAAGTCAAACCAGCCTCTTACATTAAAAAGCAAATTTGCGTTTCAAGCGCGCTATCACCTTTGTGGATATCCAAACCATCTTTTTGCGAACCATTCCTATTCAAATATCTTCAGATTTTCTCTGGCTCTGTTGGAAAGCGTTTTCATGATGGCCAACAACGCATCAGGGTAAGAAGACAACTGCGAATAAAATAAATCATGAGGGATTTTTAATAAATACGTTGGGTCGGAAGCTACAACTTTTGCGAACGAGGTTTAGATTCAATCAAAGCCATTTCACCTAAGTACCCCTCGCCCCGCACCATGCTGGGCAATTTCTACGTCATTTTTCCAAACAACTAACTCCACGGGAAGAGTTTTCAAGAAATCTATTTGACCTAAAAAATCTGAATTTAAAAAACCAGACATAAAGACAAATTTCTAAAATTAATATCATGTTGATTTCGGACACAAATAAAACCTCCAATCCCTCACCGCAGTTGATCAGGTAGACTCCGAGGGTTCTGCGTCGATGGTACGTTGATATTCCTGTAAAACGGCATCCTGCGTTTTTTGATCGGCTGCCTTATAAATGCGGATGGTTTCAAAATGCTGGCCCTGTTGAATCCGCAATAGTTTTAGTCGCATCAATTCAAGAATGGCTAGAAAGGTCACGATAACTTCCTGTTTGCTATTTAGAATTGTGAAAAATGAATCAAAAGTAACGCTATCCGATGAATTTAAAATATCCAGAACATGTTGTATTCGATCGGTGACCGACATTTCGGTGATTTCAACTTCATAGTCTTTCTCAAAAGTTTTCGTATCTAAAATATTCTGATACGCTTTGAGAAGATCGAATACGGTAGCATCCACCAGTTCGCGATTTTCCGAGCTTTCTTCTATTTCAATTTCACCGCCTCTGGAAAAAACCTGCTGACGGTCGTGTTCTTTCATTCGTAGTTCAAATGCAGCATCACGATAACGTTGATATTCCCTAAGGCGACGCATCAGTTCTGCACGTGGGTCCTCACCACTTCCAAAATCAGTTTCCTCATCGGTTCCCAGGGCCGGCAATAATATTTTCGACTTGATCCGGGTCAACTCTGCGGCCATTACCAGATACTCGCCCACCAGCTCCAAGTTCATTTCCTGCATCATTTCAAGATATCGCAAATACTGCCGGGTGATTTCTGCAATGGGGATATCATAGATATCCATTTTCTGCTCTTTTAGCAGATGTAATAAAAGGTCGAGAGGGCCTTCAAAGATTTCGAGCTTGCATTGATAAGTCATATAAATAAACCAAAGGATTATAAAATTCGTCGCATTATAAAAGGGTTCGTTTTCAAAAACACTTAAATTTCATAGAAAGGACTGCTCTTCCCTTTCCATTATTGTGTGCGGATTAGATATCGCCCCATTTGGATTGCAGTAAAGACAAAACTACCAGCGGTGCGGTTTCTGCACGCAATATCCTAGGACCTAATCCCACCGTCTGAAAACCATGGCTACGGGCCGTCTTTACTTCTTCAATAGTGAAACCGCCTTCCGGGCCGATCAACACGCTCAATGAAGATGGAGGTTTCTCTGGGTTAATATCTTTCAATCCGTTTTCACTTTCCAGCTCCCAAAACATCAATTTCAAATCTGCCTCACTTCTCTGTTGGCAAAAAACATCTAACTTGATTACACTTTTCGAAACGTTAGGAATAGAACTTCGGCCGCATTGCTTGCAACTTTCTTCCGCAATTTTTTGCCAACGGGCGATCTTTTTATCACTGTCACTTTTCACCACGGTACGTTCTGTCATTAATGGTGTGATCGTTTCGACACCCAACTCGACCGACTTTCGCAAAACATCATCAAACTTGTTTCCCTTTATTAAAGATTGCCCTAGATGAATTTTTAAAGGCGACTCCGTATTCACTTTTTCCGATGATATGATTTCACCTTTGACCAGCTGGGCTTTAACATCTGTAAGCTGTACTACATAGAGAGAACCTTTCCCATCCAACACCTGAATGTTATCTCCTGCCTTTAACCGCAGAACGTTACGGATATGGCTGGCATCGGTGCCTGTGAGAACAACCGAATCTCCTGAGAAGTTTTCATTACCTGCAAAAAAACGATGCATTTATAGTATCGCCAAATCGATGCGCAACAAGTCTTCCAGCGAATGCAATTCATAATCAGGGTTAATACCTGCAGGTAGGTTTTTGCCGCCCCTGTTCAACCATGCACTCTTCATCCCGACACCCTGCGCCCCTGCTACATCCATGGAAATATCATCTCCAACAAAAAGAATTTCTGCCGGATTCATATTCAAGTGGGTCATGGCCAATTCAAATATCGAGTGATGCGGTTTTCGATAGGGTGTTTCTGAAGAATATATCGCGAATTCGAAGAAAGGTTTTAGTCCTGTCGCCTGCATTTCCTTCTCTTTCATAAATACCGGATTGGTCGTATTCGAAACAATCCCCATTCGCGCCCCCATATCCTTAATAGAACTCAATACAGATACAACTTCTGGATACACTTTTCTTTCCGAATAAACCTCCTGATAATAGACCTCTAAAAGTTTATTCAAAGTGACCCCTCCGTTTAATGAGATTTCAAAATGGTCAATTAATTTTCCCAGGGCCACTTCAAAACGGGCTTCTTGATTGGTGGTACGCGAGTTTTCGATCATAGGCCTGAAAATCTTTCTCAACTTGTCGAGGAAAACCTCGAAAGTAGGAAGAGAAATATTGTTATCGTCTAAAAATGAAAACACTTTTTGCAATGGTTTACGATCATCTTCTTCACCGAGATCGACCAATGTATAAGCCCAGTCAAAGCCAATCGCTTTAAAAGGGAAGTTCATTTCTTACCTATTGTTGTTGTCAAAATAAAGGTAGGATTTGGGGGAGGCATGAAACGGATAAAAAGGCAATAAACATATATAAATCAGATGGGAAGCTCCCTAAATGCCCCTCGATCTATTCGCTGGTTTTTACCATAATAAAAAACCAATGAAAAGGTTTTGAATCTTGCCTTGACCTATTTAATGGAGCACATAATAATATTACCACAATCAGTGAATAAGAAAAAACGAAAGCCAATGATACCTGATAATGTAAAACCCATTCCGAAAAGCGTTAGCTCTAATCAGGAGTTGATTCAGGAAGCTCTGGACTTGGGTTGCACGAAAGCCAAAGTGGTTTTGACCCAGACCATTTCCATGGCCCATTGGGTTAACCTTCATTGCCAGTTTGGTTGCTCACAATATGGCAAACTGCTCACCTGTCCGCCTTGCACACCCGACACTGATGAAATGGCCGAAATTCTCACCGAATACGATAAAGCCCTTCTCATTAATGCGACTCCTAATGCGAATGTGCAGGAAATTGTTGTTCGTCTGGAAAATAGCTTCAAAAAAAAGGGATATGTAAAAGCCTTCGCTCTGGGCGCACAGCCTTGTAACTTATGCGACCCCTGCACCGTCTCAACCTTTTGCCAACATCCCGATAAAGCTCGACCCACGTTACAAGCCTGCGGGATCGATGTAAAAACCACCGTAGATAAAAATGGCTGGACCGACCTCGCACAACAGAAACCCTGTTCCGAATCTCATACCATCGGGATGATACTACTCAGCTAAAACAAAGAATTCCCAAGAATATTCAGTTCAGCTCCCATCCTAGAATTCAAAATTCGCTAGTTTTACAGATCCCAACTTCCATAAATTGTTGCCACTAGACAGCCAAACATCTACTTACAGTCTATAAAGATATAAGTATAATTCTTAAATACCAATTCAATTATTTCAGAGGGCTCAAGATATGGAATCCATCGAATCTCAGATGACGACTCCCGTGATAAGTATTTATTTTGAAGCTAATGCAAAGGAAGCAGCCCAACTCATGAAAGAAAAAAGAATAGGCTCTCTCCTGATAAAAGGATATGAAGGTTATGTGGGGATCGTTTCCGAAAAAGACTTGGTCTATAAAGTAGTTGGTGAAGGCTTGGTCTCAAACACAGTTCCTCTTTCTTCGATAATGACAGAATCTATTTTATCTATAGAAAAAACAGCATCGAGTTCCGAAGCCAGCATTTTAATGTTGGAATACAAAATCAATCATCTGGCGATAACCGAAAACGACGATATTGTAGGGATTTTATCGATCAAAGATTTGGTTCATACTAAAGAAAAACAATCTTCCTAAGTAGCTTCATTTTTCTTTTTTAGGCCAGGACTGGGTTACGCTCTTCCCAACCAATTCATTTAACTCCTGAAGATCATCCCTGTTAATCCCTAGGAAATAGAGAATTAGCTTAAGGTCATGCGTGTTGATGCTGGCCTGCACCTGTCGCTGAACTATGGGTTTAGCATTAAAAGCAATGCCCAACCCCGCTCTTGCCAACATTTTAATATCGTTGGCACCATCCCCTACGGCGACAACCTGCCGAAGTGAAAAACCTTCTCTTTCAGCCAAAGAAGCCAGCGCATTTTCTTTTCCTTGCGCATCAATGATTTCTCCCTGCAACTCTCCTGTAACAACGCCATTTTCAATCTTAAGCTGATTGGCAATCCCATAATCCAATCCATAACGGCTACATAATTTTTCGATAAAATAGTCGAATCCGCCGCTGACCAAAGCAATTTTATACCCCAGATGTTTCAAAATTCTCACCAGATTTTCAGCGCCAGAAGTGAGCGGAAGATTATCGGCAAGCTTTTCCAGTGCTGTTACAGGCAATCCCTTCAAAAAACCTACCCGTTCATGTAGTGCTGTTTTAAAATCCATTTCACCGTTCATCGCTTTGCCGGTAATGTCAGCCATTTTTTCGCCTTTACCTGCAAGCTTACCCAGTTCATCAATCACCTCGCATTGCAAAAATGTCATATCGGCATCAAAAACAATCAACCTTTTGTTGCGGCGGAAATAGGTTTCTTCCTGCACGGCGATATCGACCCTATAGTTTTTCTTGAAACGCACCAATGCATTCAAAACATCTTCTGTTGAATGAACTTCACGCGTTCCAATTACGAACTCAAGCACACGAATATCCCCCGAATCCAGTTGTTCAATTCGTAGGATATTGATATCAAGGTCGGCAAAAGTTTGGGTGATTTCCAAAAAAGCCGTTGATGGAAAAGACTCACAAAGAAGGGTAACAACGGATCGGTGGGGATAAGGAGCCTCAGACTGTGACTCAGATTTCCAAGGAGAGATAGCGACCTTTAGTCCTTTTTGCTCACCATAGTCGGCCAAAGCTTTCTTCAAGGGTGGGATCAAACTTTCATCGTCTTCATCAAGTAAAATGGAAAGGTTGAGCATTCCGTTAAAAACAAATTGTTTGATATCTAGAACATTCCAGCCAACCTTGACGATAAACTCAAGAGTCTCCGCCAGGATACCAGGTCTGTCGTGTGCTGAAATTTGAATATGTAAAGAGGATCGAGGCATATATCAATCTTGCGGCTTATAACGCCACCCTTCCCTTTTTTTACAGGTCCAACCATCATTAATCTGAAAAGTGGAAAGGTTTTCTAACGTTTCAGAACTAAACAATGCAACCACACCCTTACCTGCAATCGGATTATCTTTTAAATGCAAGCGTTTCAGTTTTTCAAGGAATTTTGCTTTTGCCAAAATCTCCAGCCCCTGATCGCTAATATTATTTTTATTCAGATTTAAATACTGGATATTTTCAAGCAAAGGGCAATTCACCAAGTCTTGAACCCCCTCGTCTCCCAGTTGATTGTCATCCAGATCCAGCCAACTGATTTCTTCCATTCTAGGGGATTCCCAAAGCAACCTGGCTTCTTCAGCGGTGAGGCCTTTGCCACTCAGCATCAATTGATTGCCTCGCAGACGGCCTTCAAAAATCATATCAACGTTTTCAAATCTAGTTTTCTGAGACATACTCATCCCTCATATTTTAATTCCCCGATATCGAGGCTGGGTGAATTCTATAACATGAATCACCGCTAATCAGCAACCGTGTCATTCTTTTTTATCTTGCTTTGGATCGTCAACGTATTTCCTGTTCTTTAAGGATTCTGGCATGTAGTCCTGCTCAACAAAGTTTCCCGGATAATCATGTGGATATTTATAATCCACGCCATACCCGTAAGCCACCTTGGCATCTTGATAATGCGTATCCTTAAGATGGTTCGGAACCGGATAAGAGAGCCCCTTATTCTGAATATCATCCAATGCTGCATCAATAGCGCAAATTGCCACATTGCTTTTGGGAGCTTTCGCAATATAGATAGCCGCCTGCGCTAGAGAGATGCGCGCCTCTGGAAGACCTAGCCTATCTATAGATTCTGCCGCTGCCAGAGCCAATAATAGAGCTTGTGGATCGGCATTACCAACGTCTTCTGCCGCAGTCACCAGCAAGCGCCTCACTATAAACCGAGGATCCTCACCCCCTGCTATCATTTTTGCCAGCCAGTAAATCGCTGCATCGGGATCAGAGCCTCTCAGGCTCTTTTGAAAAGCCGAGGCGTGATCATAATGTTCCGTGCCTTTTTTATCATAGAGGGTCGCGGCACGCTGAATGATTCCTTCAACACGTGCTAACGAAACCTTCGATTCCTTTTTTGATAAAACCACATCGCACACAGCCTCAAGAACGTTCAAAGCACGACGTGCATCGCCATTGGCGTGACTAACTATCAACTCCCGAGCGTCCTCCTGCAGACTGATTTTCGATTCACCCAAACCATTTTCTTTATCGTTTAATGCACTTAAAACAATATTGCGGATCGACCCTCTATCCAAAGTTTCCAGACGGAATATCTGGCAACGCGATCGCAGTGCCGGTATCACTTCGAAGGAAGGGTTTTCAGTAGTGCTGCCAATCAATCTTATTGTTCCGTTCTCGACGAAAGGCAATATCGCATCCTGTTGCACCTTGTTAAATCGATGAATTTCATCCAGAAATAAAATGGTTCTACTTCCCTTTGTCTTCCATATCTGGGTAGCAGATTGAACAACCTTTCTTATATCTGCAACACCCGCATTCACCGCACTGATTTCATGAAACACGCTTTCAGTTAATTTTGCAGCAATCCTTGCCAATGTGGTTTTGCCTGAACCGGGAGGTCCCCAAAGTATAAAAGAAAGGCCCGACTCCGTTTCAACAAGCTCCCTTAAAGGCAGTCCTTTCCCTATCAAATGCTCTTGTCCAAAATATTTCTCCAAGCTATCCGGGCGCATTCGAGCAGCCAGTGGTAGCGGAGGCGAACTTTTCGTCAAACTCGTATACTCAGGAAATAATTCCATTTTTCCTATTACTCAAAATATTATAAATCTCAAGTGCTGACAATACTTTCAAACTCGACGAACCATCGGTTTAAAGGTTCCAAGAAAAGAATAACCGATTTTAAACGGAAAAAAGTAGCGGCCGCAGTCAATATAAAGGATCAAAGTATAACAAATCGGCATATCAATTCCGCCAGATGATTCGATGTCACTACAAATTCATTTCGAAGTTCGCCTATCGCTCATTTCACGAACCCATTCCAGCACCACAAAATCCATCCATCGCCGATCTCCATAAGGAGTTTGATACCGAGAAATATACCCCATATGCCCTCCTCCTTGAGGTTGATAGATTGACACATGGCTATTCATTGAAGCATTTTTAAATACTTCCGGCGGCACAAACGGATCATCTAGAGAACAGAGAATCGAGGTCGACGTTTCAATATTTTTCAGGTAATGCTTACCGCTGCATTGATCATAATAATCATCCACATCTTTGTACCCCCCTACAGGCGCGGTATAACTAGCATCAAAATTCCAGATCGTGCTCAAGTCTGGGTCTATTGCTGTCGAGAAGTTTTTCTTCAAGGCGCGTACCTGATTTCCAATCAACCTCATATAATAACGGTTGAACAGCCAAGAAGAACAATGTGTAGAGATAATATGACTGGAAACACGCAAATCAACAGGTGGGTTTACCGACAGTGCCCCTATCAGTCCTTGAGGGAGCGACCGCCCCTCGCCCAGATATTTAAGAAGAATATTGCCGCTCAAAGAAAAACCAATCAAAAGCAGATGCGGATGTCGCATCAAAAAATAATCTATCATCTTAGCCAAGTCTTCGCTTGAACCGCCATTCCACAAACTGGAACTCAGCCCCATCCCCGAGCCACTACCTCGCTGGTTAATCAAAAGCACACCGTATCCCTGCAACCCAAGTTTTGCAGCAATACGTTTGATATAACCGGATTCAGAGCATCCACCCATACCATGGGCTAATAAGATAGTTGGTTTGTCCTTATCCACTGCTTGGATTTCAAACGCAATGGATTTCGCATCCACATCGAGGTCGATGGTATGAGGAATTTTTTCTGGGAGAAATTTTGGTTTCCCGGGAAATTGCGACCCAATTATTGTCTGCAAGAATGCCCCACCTGGAGCAGGGGCAAAAGTATTCATTAAGCGATCGATCTCCAAAAACATCCCCCTGAAGCGTGTGAGTATCGGTCAATAATTGAATGGAATTTTTTATACGCCGAAGGTATCCTTATATAGGATGTTTCTCAGCTATGATTGACACTTTAGCAAGGTATTGTTAGATTGCAAAATTCAACTTTTGATAACCAAATTAACCTTGAACCAGCCAAAAATCTAAACTTTCTTATGCGTTTTATTTCATTACTATTCTTGACTTTATTCATACTTGCACCTTTTGCAGAAGCTTCCGCTCCTTCCATAGAAGCCAATCTTCATTACCAAAAAGCCTTGAAGTTAAGCCAACAAAGGTTGTGGAAAGATGCTATTCCCGAATTTATCAAAGCCACTGAACTAGCTCCTAAAGAAGGCTTACTGCATGCAAATCTTGGCGTCGCATTAAGTCAAACAGGGATGCACAAAGAAGCGCTGTTTTCCTTCGACAAGGCATTACAACTTGGTTATGACTCATCCGGGCTTCGTTACAATCGTGGAGTTTCTTTTGCACATCTGAATTTGATAGATGAAGCAGTGACAGAACTGGAAAAAGCCTTGAGTCTTGACCGAAGAATGGTGAAAGCAGAATACGACCTCGGCGTTTTATACAACCGGCAAGGCAACAGGAAAAAGGCCCAAGAGAAAGTAGACACTCTGTTCAAACGTAACAACAAACTGGCAAAAAAATTATTTGACCAAATGATACCCGATTATAAAGTCATCACAGTAGATAATGGCGGAACACTAAAAGGCCGCGTTTCATTAACTGGCCCCATCCCAAGAGTCCGTTCTTTTCATCTAGTGCATGCCCCGAACATTGAATTTTGTTCACGGATTTCAGATGGCAAAGGTCATCGTTTTCTGTACGATTTTACGGTATCGCTAAACCGAGGCTTGAAAGATACGATCATTTCTTTGACGGATGTTAAAAAAGGAAAACCGTTCCCACAAAAAATGCAAACCTTTCATATAGATCGCTGTCGAGCCAACAACTACATCATTGGTATCAAGAACAGCGAAAACATCCTTATCGAAAACACCGATCCGATTCAGCACGAGATCGCAACCTATGAAGTTAGAAACATCTACTCCGATCAAACTTCAAATCGTCCAGTTACTCCAAAGTCCAGCCAGGTCAGGGCAGCATTCGTTCGTAACGATGCTAATGAATTCACTATCAAATGCAATCTTCACCCATTCCTGCAAACTCACGGGTATCTAGTAGAAAACCCCTATTACACAGTAACCGACTCAGGCGGAAATTTTTCAATTGAAGACATCCCTCCTGGAACTTACGAGGTCGTGGCTTGGCACACTTATATCCCTCAAAAAAAGGGAACAGTCACCATCACCGCTAAAGGTGAAACAGAGATCAATTTTGAATTTGATGGTGCGGATGAGAGAAGAAAACTATACCACGATGATATTAAAGGTTATAGGTTCAACACGTGGTATGACAGCAAAGAGAATTTTTATGGAGGCCCGAGAATTGACGATCCCGTGGAAGAATTGCAGGCCTTCTGCGACAAAGACCATATTTGTTCTGAATAATTGAATTAACTCGTTTTTTTTATCACAACCGCATTGAGTTTGTGCTCCTGCCTAGCGCGTTTGGCGGCTTTTCGCGCCAAAGTTTCATCAGTATACTGCCCCAGAAATACCCGATGCCATACCCCCCCATGATTCGGCAATTCTATTTTCATTAGATATGCATCGAACCCTTTCTTCTGCAATTTCATTTTCAAAACACTCGCCATTTTTAGATCACGAAACGAACTGACCTGAACAGCAAAGCGAGGCAGTATTGACGGTTTCTTTTCACCTGCTACAGTTTCGTGGGCTTTTATATTTTTTTTGGGCTCTAACTTGGCAGGTTCGATGATTTTACGGTGAGGACTTACTACGGGCTTGGCATGTAAAGAAACAGGAAGCATTTCACCATGTAAACCAACATACTTGGTCATGGTCTTATCCTTCAAAGTTTCAAAAAAAGTAAACTGGTGAGAAACAGGTCCCAACGCTTCGGTTTTATCGACGATGGCCTTCGGCTTTACCGCACTAACTTTCTTAACGACCGAAGGGTTTCCTTGAAAAAACCCAGGCAACAACTCATCATTAAAATAGACAACCGATGAGTTTACCAATATAAAAATCGTAAGATAAAGAAGTCGCATATTATCTGTTCGGAATCAGGCTCACATCTTTTCAGGCACTGAAATTCCCATTAGGTCGAATCCGTTTCTAATAGTTATTCTTAATCCATCCAACAAATACAAGCGCGCCAGCGTTAGTGAAACATCATCCGAGATTACTCTGTGGCGACTGTAATAGCCGTGGAAACGCGATACAAGATCGAGCAGGTAATGTGAAATCCGGTGAACTTCCAAGGCGAGAGCACTTTTCTCCACAACTTCAGGAAATGCCAAAATTGCTTTTATAATTGAAAACTCTTCCTCCTCAACAAGCAACGAGAGATCGATGCTTCCATTTCCGGGGAATTGAATACCCTTTTCCTCAGCACCACGGAAAATACTACAAATTCTCGCATGTGCATATTGAATATAGAAAACCGGGTTTTCCGATGTCTCCTGTTTAGCCAGTTCCAAATCAAAATCTAAATGTGCATCAGAACTTCGCATGAGGAAGTAATAACGTGCCGCATCCACACCGACCTCGTTCACCACATCTGACAGTGTTTCAAACTCGCCGGAACGGGTAGACATAGCCACCTTTTCACCGCCCCTGAGCAAACTGACAAACTGTATCAATAATATCTTAAAGATATTTTTGTCGTACCCCATCGCCTGCAAGACCGCCTCCATGCGTGGTACATAGCCATGATGGTCGGCACCCATGAGATTGATGAGTTTCTTAAAACCACGTTTGATTTTGTTTTGATGGTAAGCAATATCTGAACAAAAATAAGTCTTCTCACCGGTTTTTTTTACAATTACTCGATCCTTATCATCATCAAAAGCAGAAGACTTTAGCCATACAGCACCGTCTTTATCGTAAACATGGCCTTCATTTCGCAACCATTCAATCGCACCTTCGACCGAGTTATTTTCATATAAAGATTGTTCACTGAACCAATTATCAAAAGTCACACGAAAATTGGAAAGATCTTTTTTGATCCCTTCCAGAATATTGTCCTTGGCGAGTTCTTTGAAAAACGGAACACACTCACCTTCCGGTTTATCAAAAAATTTTTTACCATGCTGATCAATAGCCAGTTGCGCAATGTCCTTTATATACTCACCACGATAATGATCTTCTGGGAAGTCCGCATCATTTCCAAGTAGTTCCCGATAACGCAACCAGGTAGAACGTCCCAAAATGTTCATCTGATTTCCTACATCGTTGACGTAGTATTCGGTCTTTAGATCATAGCCTGCTTTTTTTAGTATCCGCGCCAACGCATCGCCAACAGCCGCACCCCTGCCATGACCAATATGCAAAGGACCGGTTGGATTCGCACTGACAAACTCGATCATTATTTTTGTTCCCTGTCCAACATTCGACTTTCCAAAATCATTACGCTGTTCAACGGCATCAGCCAATCGATCTAGAAAAAACTTTCGCGACATTTTTAGATTCAGAAATCCGGGCCCGGCAATTTCTACCGAGTCCAACCCGGCAGTGCCCTTTTCAACATGACGCTCAATGATCTGGGCAATTACTTTAGGATTTTTACGTTCGCTACGTGCCAGAGTCATAGCGATATTGCATGCAAAATCGCCCATTTTTTCGTCCTTGGGTTTTTCAACAACAATATCGGGAGCATCAGCAAGTTCCAACTCACCGGCATTCTTGGCCTTATCTAAGGCGCATTCAATTATTTCTTTAATGGCTTTTTTCATGCCAGGGCTCTCAAAATTTTAAGTGTCTTTGAATTTGGGTGGGATTGCTTTTTATTGAGGAGTACAAATAATCGATGTCGAATATTATTTTGAATTCCGAATCGATTCTATTTCCTTTTCCATTTCTTCTTCAAGAGACTGTTTATCGTCTCGGAATTGAGCTTCCAGTTTCATTTTTGCGTCAGCAACTTCTTCTGGAGGTACGCGGTCTGAAAGTTTACGGACTTTATCTTGCATCGTCACATCGCGGTCAGCAATTTGCGCCGTATAATCTATTCTGATTTCAGCGATTTGATCTTTTTTCTTTTTGGTCAGCTTTTTCTTGGATTTTAGCTCTGGAACAAGATCCTCCGATCGCTCCAGGCTCAACTCCCATGAACTTTTCAAACCAGACATCTCAACACCTCTAATTAAACATAACTAATTAATTATAAAGGAATTGTAGGCAGGACTCAATAGCTTTAAGTATAGAAAATATTCAATTAGAAAGATTAGATCTTAATTTTTTGAAAAGGTAGTACGCACATCGAGGATTTTAAAACGGTGTGATTGGAAAATTCGGTTATCGTGTTTCAACACTTGATCGATTTGATGAACTAACCAGATATCGCCAAATTTTTTATAACGGTAAGTCGAGGTTTCCTTATACTCCAGCTCACCCATAATAAAACTGGAACGGCTCTCATTAATTGCCCATTTTTCACCTACTTTTTCATAACGAAACACACCGTTCACTTTTCGGGGAGCAGATCGTTGCTTGAACCTTACCTTATCTACTTTCACATCGGTCATATCCACCAACAAATTGTAGCTTTCAACATTCTTATCCGTTGAGCTCGTCCTATACAATAACCTAGACCATCCACCAGCCATATTTTTTATTGAACCACGGTATTGAGTAAATTTCTGCTTTAACCTTAAAGGAATGATCAACTCACCATAGTTTTTGATCTGATTTTTAAGCTCAAATTTGCGCTTAATCGAATAATCCCTCTCATCACCTATCAGTTCAAAGTCATAACTGCCCTTTATTCCGATATTTTTCCAGGTAAATTTAAATTCTGGGTTTCGCAAAAATTTTCCAGAACCCGATGCCACATCCAACTGTTCCCATTGGACTCGGGCAGTCACCTTTTTCAGTCCGTTATCATGTTGAGGGTAGTAGTAGTTTTGATCTAACTTGGATAGAATCTCATCCGCCTCAGATTGCGCCCAGACGTTGCTGGTTCCAATAAGACAGAATAGTATTAAGGCAGAAAGCCTGAAGATTGGCATAAA
>Ga0209043_1001361_pt1 | contig 13936 bp, 13 predicted proteins | sample SaaInlV_100m_DNA_3_FD_184654 | JGI IMG/M metagenome (GOLD analysis project Ga0209043, IMG submission 184654) | Marine microbial communities from expanding oxygen minimum zones in the Saanich Inlet - SI037_S4LV_100m_DNA (SPAdes) (version 2) | ecosystem: Environmental > Aquatic > Marine >... | reverse complement strand
GAACAAAAATCCAAAAGCAGCAAACATAATTGTCCATCTTAAAAGAGTAATTCGTCCACTTAAGTTTATGAATTGCTTTTTCCACTCATGTGGAACGTGATTTTCATAAACATGCTCATCGTGAAGCTCTCTAATTAGCTTACTAAGAGAGTGAAATCTATTACTATAGATGCTCATTAGCAAGGGAATGGCTGGAAACATTAGGGCTGTGACTGTGTAATCTATATTCATGCGAATCAGTTTGATTATGAATCTAGCCTTTGTTATTTACAAGTAAAATATTATGAACCAATTAAAACTTTTTGTTGATTTAACAAGATTAAAAAAACCTATTGGCTATATGCTTTTATTTTGGCCATGTGCATGGGGATTAACTCTTGCCTACGATTTTTCAAGTAATCTTGAAAATTATTTTTTTTATCTATTATTATTTTTTTTAGGATCAGTACTAATGAGATCCGCTGGCTGTATTGTTAATGATATTTTAGATAAAGAATTTGATAAAAAAGTATTTCGAACAAAAAATCGCCCTATCGCTTCTAGTAAAATTTCAATTAAAGTTGCCATTATTTATGCTGCAATTTTGTGTTTATTGGCATTGTTTGTGCTCCTAAATTTCAATCAGTTTACAATCATTCTTGCATTAGCTTCAATGCCTTTAGCTTTCACTTACCCTTTGATGAAAAGATTTACTTATTGGCCTCAATTATTTTTAGGCATTACATTTAATTATGGTCTAATACTTGGTTGGACAGCCATTAAAAGTGAGATAGATATTGTTCCAATTGTATTCTACCTTGGAGCCATATTTTGGACACTGGGATATGACACGATTTATGGATATCAGGATATTAAAGACGATGAAATCATAGGTTTAAAATCAACTTCCATAAAGTTTAAAGGAAACGAAAAAAATTTTTTATTTATATGCTACTCTTTATTATTAATTCTTTTCTTGGTCGGAGGATATTTTATGGAATTTAATAATATTTACTATTTTCTGACAATTATTCCTTTTTTACATTTATTTTTTTATCAAATAAAAATTTTTGAATCAAAAGATCCTAAAAGTTGTCTAAAAATTTTTAAAAGCAATAATATGTTTGGTTTAATAATCTTTTTAAATATTTTAATTATCAAAAATATATAATGAAAAAAATAGAGATTTATAAGAGGCTATATAAAGATTATACAAAAAAATACTTAGATAAAATTATTCTTTCAGCTTTACTATCTATATTAGTTGCTGGAAGTACATCTGCAATTGCTTGGCTATTAGACCCCGCAATAAAAAAACTTTTTATTGAAAAAGATCAGTCCTTAATAGTTATTATACCATTATTTATCATTGTTGCTTTTACTACTAAAGGTTTGTCTCTCTATTTTGCAAAAGCAACTATGATAAGTGTTGGAGAAGAAATTAAAAAAAAACTTCAATTTGATATGATCAATACTTTAATAAAAACAGATACCCAGATTATTGATAAAAAACATTCAGGTAAATTTATCTCAAATTTAACTTACGACGTAATGCACATTACTAATTTACTTAGTAATGCAATATTAACTCTCTTTAAAGATTCTCTAACTTTAATTGGTCTGCTAACAGTTATGTTTTTACAAAACTGGAAACTTGCTCTTATATCAATAGTAATGATTCCTCTAGCTAGCATTTCAGCAAAAACACTTGGGAAAAGAATTGGTAAAGTTACCACTGAAGCTCAAGAAAAATCTGGTCATTTAACAACCTATCTTGTTGAATTATTTAAAAATCATAAATTGATTAAAATTTTTCAAAAAGAAAATTTAGAAGTTAATAAAGCTGATGAATATTTAGCTGAATTGAAAGATAAAAATAAAAAAATTCAAACAGTGTTTGTAAGATTGTCTCCTATTATGGAAACCCTAACAGGCATTATGATTGCTGTTTTAATTTTTTATTCTGGAAAACTTATGGCTAAAGGAGAGGTTGACATAAATAACTTTTTTTCTTTTTTAGCAGCTATGATGTTGGCTTATCAGCCAGTAAGATCACTATCAACACTCAATATGATAATCAATTCGGGTTTATCTGCTGCATCAAGAATATTACCAGTCATAGATCAAAAAAATAAAATTAAAAACTCAGAGTCTGCAAAACCTCTGGAAATAAAAGATGCGGGTATTAATTTTAATAATGTAAACTTTTCATACGAGGAGAATGAAGGACCAACATTAAAATCAATAAATTTAAAATTTGAGGGTGGAAAAATGACATCTTTAGTTGGTCACAGCGGTTCTGGTAAATCAACTATTTTAAATTTAATTCCTAGATTTTATGATGCAAAATCAGGTGATATTATTATTGATGATCAATCTATATACGGTAGCACAATAGAGTCCTTAAGGAGTGAAATTTCAATGGTTAGTCAGGAAACAACTTTATTTGATGACACGATCAAGAATAACATAAAATACGGAAGACAAGAAGCGACTGATGAAGAAGTATTTAAAGTAGCCAAATTATCATACTGTGATGAATTCATAAATAGTCTTCCAAACAAGTTTGATACTTTAATAGGAGAGAATGGCGTCAGACTTTCTGGTGGAGAAAAACAAAGACTTTCGATAGCCAGAGCAATGATGAAACAAAGTTCAATAATTTTACTAGATGAGGCAACATCATCTTTAGACTCGGAAACAGAGTCTAAAATTCAAGATGCTTTAAAAATCTTAACTAAAAATAAAACTACAATTGTTATTGCTCACAGATTATCAACTATACTTAGTTCAAATAATATTTATGTAATTGATAAAGGAAAAATAATTGATAATGGAAATCATGAAACTTTGATTGGAAAATCAGACTTATATAAAAATTTCTATGAAAAACAGATACAAAAATAAATATGTTTTTTCTGTATCAAATTATTTTATCATTGCTTATTTTAATATCTCCAGTCTTAATAATATTTAGAATTTACAAAGGTAAAGAAGATAAGATCAGGTTTATAGAAAAATTTAGTATTTCTTCTAAAAAAAGATCTGAAGGAAAACTTATATGGTTTCATGGAGCAAGTGTTGGGGAAATATTAAGCATTATTCCATTAATTGAGAATTATGAAAAAGACAAATCAATAAATCAAATATTACTCACATCAAGTACTTTAAGCTCATCTAAAGTATTAAAGAAATTTAAATTTAAAAAGACTATTCATCAGTTTTATCCTATAGACCATTTTTTTTTTACAGAAAAATTTTTAAAATATTGGAAACCAGATTTAGCTATTTTCATTGATTCTGAAATTTGGCCCAACATGTTTAATAAATTAGAACAAAAAAAAATATCCTTAATTTTACTAAATGCAAGAATAACAAAAAAAACTTTTTTAAGGTGGTCAATTCTTAAAAGTTTTTCTCAGAAAGTTTTTGGTAAAATTTCAATTACATATCCTCAAAACCAAGAAACAAAATATTTTTTAAAAAAATTAAAAGTAAAAAAAATAAAGACTATTGGTAATCTAAAATTTGCTGAACATGATATTAAAACAACAACTAAGCTCAATCCTAATTTTAAAAATAGAAAAATTTGGATTGCATCTAGTACTCATTCTGATGAAGAAATTTTTTGTGCAAAAACACATCTGCAACTTAAAAAGAAAATAAAAAATCTATTAACAATTTTAATTCCAAGACATGTACATAGGGCTAAAAAAATAAAATCTGAATTGGAAAGTTTGAAATTAAATGTTATTAACCATAGCTCAAATAAAAAAGACTTAAAGAATGCTGATATTTATATTGTAGATACATTTGGTGAAACTAAAAAATTTCATAAAATCGGTTGCTCAGTTTTTATAGGTGGATCTATTATAAACAGGGGGGGTCAAAATCCATTAGAGGCTGCTAGATATGGTGCAAGAATATTACATGGTCCAAATATTGATAATTTTAAAGATATTTACAAAACTCTTTCAAGTTTAAAAATTTCCAAAAAAATTACTAATTCAAATGAGTTAGCTTCGCAAATCATTTTTAATAGAAATAAAAACCAAGGAGATAAAATTAAAAAAATAGGAGTAAAGATTTTAAAAGAAACTATAAATGATTTGGATAAACTAATTAAAAATGAATTTAAAAAAACCTAAATTTTGGGACTTTAAAAAACCTAGTACACTTGCATATTTATTACTTCCGATTTCGTATTTATTTAAATTAATTAGATTATTTAAATTAGAATCAAAAATAAAAAAAACAAAGATTAAAACCATTTGTGTTGGCAACATTTATCTGGGTGGAACAGGCAAAACTTCTTTGAGTATCAAAATTAATGAAATTTTAAGTGAAAAAAAAATTAAATCATGTTTTGTTAAAAAATTTTACTTAACTCAATTTGACGAACAAAAACTATTAGAAAGTAGAGGAAAACTTTTCACTTCCTCTAAAAGAATTGACGCGATTAATATTGCAGAAAATGAAGGTTATGATGTGGCAATATTAGATGATGGACTTCAAGATAGTTCTATAAATTATGATTTAAGATTTGTATGTTTTAATAATATTAATTGGATCGGCAATGGTTTCACCATCCCAGCCGGCCCATTGAGAGAAAGTATAAATAACTTAAAAAATTATAAACATATTTTTTTAAATGGAAATTTAGAAAACTTAGACAATATTAAGAAACATATATATAAAATAAATCCAAATATAAATCTCTATATAGGAAAGTACGTTCCTTTAGATATTGAAAAATTTAATAAAGATAAAAATTATTTAGTATTTTCTGGAATAGGCAATCATCAAACTTTCATATCAATGTTAAGAGAATATAAATTTAATGTTGTTAAAGATATTGAGTTTCCAGACCATTATAAGTATAACAATTTTGATATTAATAAGATCCAAAAACTATCAGATAATTTAAATTGTCAAATTATAACAACTGAAAAAGATTATTTAAGATTAGATAAGGAAAAAATTCATAATATCAATTTTATTAAATCAGAATTAAAAATTCTAGATGAGGAAAAACTGATTTCCACTATATTAAAAAAAAATGAAAATAATTAAGTATTTCTTACAGTTTCTATTTATAATTATTTTATTTTCTCTATTTAAAATATTGGGGTTAAACATGTCATCTGCTCTAGGTGGTAAATTATTCGAAAAAATTGGTCCATTATTTCGATCAAAAAAATTAATTCATTCTAATCTTAAAAAAGCTTTCCCTAATATTGAATCAGATGACTTAGATAAAACAACAAAAAAAATGTGGAATAATTATGGAAGAGTATTTGCCGAATACATGTTTATTAAGCATTTTAGAGAAGATGCAACAAATAAAAATATTAAAATAGAAGGTCAAGAAATACTTGAAGATATTAAAAGAAAAAATAAATCAGTTGTTTTTATCTCAGGACATCTTAGTAATTTTGAACTGATGGCTATGCATATTGAAAAATCAGGAATCAAATTATCTGCAATATACAGACCACTAAATAATTTTTTTTTAAACAAGATAATGGAGAGAATAAGAAAAAAATATATTTGCAAATATCAAATTAAAAAAGGTATAGGGGGGATGAAAAAACTTATCCACTTAAAAAAATTAGACTATTCGTCAGCTCTAATGATTGACCAAAGGGTTTCACAAGGAATAGAGTCAGATTTTTTTGGTCAAAAAGCACTAACAACTACTATTCCAGCACAATTGGTTAAAAAATTTAATATTCCAGTGGTTCCTATATTTATTGAGAGGATAAAAAATACTAATTTTAAGATAACTATAAAAAATCCAATCATTTTTGATAAAGAGGAAACAACCCAAAATATTACTGACAGATTAAATTTAGCACTTGAAAAAATGATAGTCTATAAACCAGAACAATGGATTTGGTCTCATAATCGCTGGAAATAGTATTTATTTTTTATCTAATTGCTCTTTTTTTTGAAAAGCTTCTTTGTAGGAAAAATAGGCTTCCTGTAATTCTACATTCCAATAATTTAAATTTTCAATATCTATTCTCTTTCTGGAGACAGCACACTCAACATAATCACCATTTTGTATAATTTGAAAATTATTGGGTAAATATTTCAATTTTGCTAATTTTTTTGTCATTTTTAGTTTATATACTTCTATATGAAAGTTGGAGTAATAGGAAGTGGTGGAAGAGAACACGCAATCTGCTTAAGCTTAAAAAACTCAAGTAAAATAGAAAAAATTTATTGTTTCCCTGGCAATGCTGGAACATCTGAGATAGCAGAAAATATAATTTTAAATTTAGATGATTTTGAAAATATCAAAAATTTTATATTAGATAATCAAATCGATTTAATTGTTGTTGGTCCAGAAAAACCATTAGTAGATGGGCTTGTGGACTTCTTAGAGCAATTTAATATAAAAGTATTTGGTCCAAATAAAATAGCATCACAACTTGAAGGATCAAAAATATTTACAAAACAACTTTGTCAAAAATATAATATACCAACAGCTAAGTTTGGAATATTTCATAATAAAAAAGATGCAAAAAAATTTTTAGAAAAAACAGAGTATCCAATTGTAATAAAAGCAGATAATTTAGCATCAGGAAAAGGTGTTTATATTTGTAATGATGACAAAGAAGCGCAAATTGCAATCAACGAAATTTTTGATGGAAAATTTGGTCTAGCTAAAAATTTATTAATTGAAGAATTCCTTAATGGTGAAGAAATGAGCTACTTTATAGTAAGTGATGGTCTAATTTATAAAAATTTTGGGACAGCACAAGATCATAAAAGAGTATTAGAGGGAGATAGAGGTAAAAATACTGGTGGTATGGGCGCATATTCACCTTCAAGACTAATATCAGAAGATATTGAAGATAAGATTATTAATAAAATTATCAAACCTACATTAAAAGGTTTAACTGAACATGGTACTAGATACAAAGGATTTTTATATGCTGGATTGATGATAGTAAATAATGAACCTTTTTTAATTGAATACAACGTACGGATGGGTGACCCAGAATGTCAAACAATATTACCAAAATTAAAAACAGATTTATCTGAAGTTTTTTTAGCTTGTTGTAATCAAAGTCTTGATAAAGTAAATCTTGATTGGCAGAATAAAAAAAGTTTGTGTGTAGTAGTTTGCTCAAATGGATATCCAGATGAGTTCAAAAAAAATATCAAAATTGAAAATTTAAAATCTATCAATCTTCGGTCTCAAGATTATTTGTTTCATGCAGGTACTACCAAAAAAAATGATGAAGTTTATGCTACAGGTGGAAGAGTTTTAAGTTTTGTATCCCTTTCAGATAATTTCAATGAAGCTAAAATGAGTATTACAAAAAATCTAGATAAATTGAATTGGTCAGGTGGTTTTTTCAGGAAAGATATTGGGTACAAAGTTATTAAATAATGAGAATAATAGCTGGAACTTTTAGAGGTAAAAAAATTCTTGAACCAAAAGATACTCTAACAAGACCACTAAAAGACCTTACAAAAGAATCTATTTTCAACATTCTTAATCACTCTAATAAATTTGAGATAAATTTAAAAAATTCAAATATTCTAGATTTATTTTCTGGAGTAGGTTCATTTGGAATTGAGTGTCTCTCTAGAGGTGCAAAACAAGTTGTTTTTGCAGAAAAATATAATGTTGTGTTACCTATATTAAAAAAAAATTTACAAAGTTTAAAATTAATTGAAAATTTTGAAATTATTGAAAAAGATATTTATGATATTAATTTTTTTAAAAGTTTAAATAAAAAATTTGATGTCATTTTTATGGATCCACCATATAAAGATAAAAATTTAGATCTCTTGCTTAATAACATTAAAAATGAAAATGTTTTAAACGAAAAAGGAGTCTTAGTTGTGCACAGACATAAAAATGAAAAAGACTTAATTCCAGGGAAATTAAAAGTTATTGAGGAAAAAAAATATGGCTTATCTAAAATAATTTTTTTAAGTATTTCTAATTAACAATTTTTTTGTTTCAACTTTTATCAATTCTACAGCAGGTTGATCATATGGATTTAAATTCATTGATTGACCAATTAAAATTGTTTCTAAAATAAAAAAACAAAACAACTCTCCCAAAGTTTTTTCATCTCTTTTTTTGATTTCAAAACTCCGGAATGGAATATTTTTCTTTTTAAAGACATTTTCGGTTGCTTTTCTTTGCGCTAGTGTAATTTGAGATAAATTTTTATTTTTTAAATAATATTGGGATGACAATATAGTATTATTTTTTATTTTTTCCGAATTCGGTTCGTTGACATAAAAAAAGGTAAAAAAATTATTTTTAAAACCATCTAAATATAATTGCATTGTACTGTGATTATCTTTGGGCATATTTGAAACTACCGGCAATAAACCTTTTTTTTTCTTACCTAAACTTTCAGCGATTAATTGCTGATACCAATTAAATAGATTTTCAGATCTTGCATCGTAATTAATTATTACTGAATTAAATTTTTTCTTTTTTATAAAATATAATGTTGAACTGACATTTGAAATTAATGAATTAATAAATTTTTTATTTTTAATTAAATTATTCAACTGTCTAAAATCACTTGCTTTTAAACCCATTAATTCTGCTGGTAACATTCCAACTTCTGATAACACAGAATATCTTCCTCCAATATAATTGTTATGATGAATGATGTCTGATTTTAATTTTTCAGCTAAACTAAATAGGTAGCTATCTTTATTTTCTGTAATAAAAATATTTCTCTCTTTTTTTTTTATTAAAATATTTGCATTAACTACCGTTTCAATAGTGTTGCCAGACTTAGAAACAATTAAGTTTGTATATTTTTTTTTCTCTTTAATTTGAGCAGTTTGAAGATTGTCAGTGAATACAAAATTTTTTCTTATTTTATGTTTTAAAAAATCATAAATTGTTTGTGTACCAAGTGAAGATCCTCCCATCCCAATCACTCTATAATCTATTTCTTTTTTATATTTATGTAAAAGTTTTTTGGTAAAATTATTTTTATAATTTTGACTTAAAGAATTTAAAACTTCATTTTTTGATTTTAATATAGATATAAGATTTTTTTTTACTAAAGTTGAATTTTTTTTAATCTTAAAATTAAAAAAATTAATTCCTTTAGTTAACATTAATTCTTTTTAATTTTTTTCAAAATTGAACCTTCAAAAGATGAATTCTTTTTATTTAAATCTTCATTAATCTCTTCTTGTTTTGATTTCGAAATTAAAGATTTTATATCTTTGGTCTCTTTTTCTATTTTTTCTTCATTTGGTATTGGAAGCTCATTATAGTCAGGTGGCATTACAAGTGGTGATTTTTTTTCAACTAAAAACTCATCACTATTATTTTTTTTTTGACTGCTAAACCCATCTCTTATAGTGCCACATGATGAGAGAATTATAGCAATACTGATTGCAATATAAAATTTAAACAGCTTCATTACTTTTATTATTATCAATTAATTCAATCAAAATCATAAAAAATACACCTAAGCTGATAAAAATATCTGCTACATTAAAAATAAACCAATGAAATTCTCCTATATGAAAATCAATGAAGTCGGGAACAGCTTTAAAAGAGACTCGATCATATAGATTTCCAATAGCTCCAGCAAATATCATCAATAAAGGATATTTTTTAATATTATTATTTTTAATTATCATAAAAAAAATGATCAAAACTATTATTGCAATAAACAAACTCAATAAATTATACAAACTATTTTGGTTAAATGATAATAGACCAAACGCTATACCTTCATTCCATACTAGAGTGATGTTTAAATATTTAGATTGGTATAATTCAGGTGAATAATTAATTTTATCTAAATACAATACATATATTTTTGAGAATCTATCTAAAATAAAAATTAAAAAAACAATAGCTGAATTAATATAAAAATTTTTAGTTAGGTATCTTGCTATCATTAAGAGTGTCTAGGGCAAAGTTCTTCACTTATTTTCCAACAAACAGGACATTTAGAACCTTTGGCTTTTATAGTATTTACTTCTACTTCAGTAATTGTTGAAAAAGAAATTGTTGCTTTAGATGTAATACATAGTTCAGAAAAATCTATATTTTTTGTAATATCCTTAAACTTATCATTTAAATCAATTTTTAATTCAGCTTCTAAACTAGATCCAATTTCTTTACTTGCTCTTTTTTCTTCAATACTAATATTGCAAATATTTCTTATTTTAATTAATTCTTGCCATTTATTATTTAAAGCTTCATTTTTAAATGAACTAGGAAAGTTTAAAAATTTTTCTAAATGAATACTTTTATTATTTTTAGAAATTAATCTAAAAATTTCTTCAGTTGTAAATGAAAGAATTGGTGCAAACCACTTTAGCAATGCATTTAAAATTACATTTAATAAAATTATTGTTGATTTTCTTTTTTGACTGTCAAACTCATCACAATATAGTGTGTCTTTTCTAATATCAAAATAGAAAGCTGACAAGTCAACTGTACAAAAATTTAGAAGTTCTTTATACAAATTGTGAAAGTCATAATTTTTAAAATAATTTTTAAATTTATTGTTTAATGAATAAATTTTATGAATCATGAATTGTTCTAGCTCAGGCAAGTCAGATAAATTTATTTTCTCTAAGTCAATTTTTTCAAAATTATCATTAAGATTACCAAGCAAATATCTAAATGTATTTCTAATTTTTCTATAAGAGTCTGCATGTTGATCAAGAATAGAATGATCAATTCTTAAATCCTCTGCATAATTTGAAGAAGCCACCCAAATTCTTAATATATCTGCTCCATACTTTTTTAAAATATCTTCAGGAGCAATAACATTGCCTAGAGATTTTGACATTTTTAATCCTTTACCATCTACAACAAAACCATGAGATAAAATTGACTCAAACGGTGCTTTTCCTCTAGTTCCACATGACTCTAATAGTGAAGAATGAAACCATCCTCTGTGTTGGTCAGATCCTTCTAGATACATTGATGCTGGCCATTTTAAATCTTCTCTTTTTTCTAAAACAAATGAATGAGTAGAGCCACTATCAAACCATACCTCAACAATATCGCTTAATTTTTCATAATCATCTGCTTTATATTTGCTTCCTAAAAATCTTTGAGGGTCATCAGAGAACCAACAATCTGATCCTTCTTTTTCATAAATATTTGCAATATTTTCGTTTACCTCATCATCAATAAGTATTTCTTTTGTTTTTTTGTTAACAAAAATTGGAAGAGGTACTCCCCAAACTCTTTGCCTTGAGACACACCAATCAGGTCTAGTTTCTATCATCGATTTCAATCTTTCTTTTCCTTTGCTTGGATAAAAAGTTGTTTCATCTAGAGCCTTTAAAGCTTTTTCTCTTAACTTGTGACTTTCCATTGAGATAAACCATTGTGGAGTTGCTCTATGAACGAGTGGTGCTTTTGATCTCCATGAGTGTGGATATGAATGAACTAATTCTCCGTTAAACAATAATTTTTTTTGTTCTTTAAGTTTTTCAATGACAATTGGATTTGCCTTGAAAATATGATTGCCCTCAAATAAATGAACATTTTTTGTATATTTTCCATCACCATCAACGGTCTCAATAGCTTTAATGCCGTGATTTAAACATAAGTTAAAATCATCAGGACCATGACTTGGTGCACAATGAACTATGCCTGTTCCCTGTTCTGTTGTTACAAACCTTGCTTCAAGCATTGGGATGTCGAATTGATAGCCTAAATCAAAAAAAGGGTGATTACAAATTGTGTCTTTTAATTCTTTTCCTTTAAATTTTTTAATCTCTTTAAAATCTTTGATTGAACAATCTTTAATTACAGATTCTAATAGTGCTTCTGCAATTACTATTTTTCTATTTTTGAAATCACCATCGTCATTTAACTGTATCAATACGTAATCAAGAGCCTCATTATAAGCTAAAGCTTTATTTGCTGGGATTGTCCATGGAGTTGTTGTCCATATAATAATTTCACTTCCTTCAAGCTCTTTAACATTAGATGATTTAACTGAGAAAGATGTATAAATTGTATCAGATTTATGGTCTTGATACTCAACTTCTGCATCTGCAAGAGCTGTCTTTTCAACAGTAGACCATAAGACTGGTTTAAATCCTCTGTACAAACTTCCTTCTTTTAAAAACTTTCCAAGCTCTCTGACAATCTGAGCCTCTGCATCAAAACTCATTGTGGAATAATAATTTTCCCAGTCACCAATAACACCCAATCGCTTAAACTGACCTTTGTGAACTTCAATCCATTTTTCCGCAAAAGATCTACATTCTTTTCTAAATTCAACTATTGGAACTTCATTTTTATTTTTCTTATTTTTTTTATATTGCTCCTCTATCTTCCATTCGATTGGTAATCCATGACAATCCCACCCCGGAACATAAATGGAGTCCTTTCCATCCATTTGATGAAATTTTACAATTATATCTTTTAAAATTTTATTAAGTGCAGTACCCATATGAATATTGCCATTTGCATATGGAGGGCCATCATGAAGAACAAATTTTTCTTTTCCATTACTTGATTTTCTAAGTTCTTTATAAAGGTCTATTTTTTTCCAATATTCTAAAATTTCAGGCTCTCTAATTGATAAATTTGCCTTCATAGAAAATGCTGTTTTGGGAAGATTTATTTGTGATTTACTCATTTTACTTTTTTTGCTGTTATTAAATCTTTTTTAATTTGAGATTTTAATTCATTTATATTTTTAAATTTTTTTTCTTTTCTTATAAATTTTAAAAAATTAACTGATAAGTGCTTATTGTATAGATTTCCAGAAAAATTAAATAAATGAACCTCCAATAGGATTTTTTTTTGGTTAAATGTTGGTCTGTATCCAAGATTTGCTATTCCTTTTAAAGATTTAAGATTATTCTTTCTTGGAACACTAACCGCGTAAACTCCGGGTTGAGCCAAAACATAGTCATCAATATCTATATTACAGGTTGGGAAACCAATTTTTTTTCCAACTTGTCTGCCTTTTTTAACAATTCCTTCAATAGTCCATTTTCTGTTCAGAAGTTTATTGGCCTTACTCAAAAATCCTTTTTCTAAAAAACCTCTTATCAAAGATGATGAAACTATCTTATTGTTAATTAATAGTGGTTTTGGTTTAATAACCTTGTAATTAAACCTAACTTCATTTTGAATTAAAAATTTTACATCTCCTTCTCTTTTATTTCCAAACTTAAAATTATTACTTACAAATATAAATCTAGCATCTAATTTTTGTGAAAGAATATTTTTAACAAAACTAATTGATTTCGTTTTAGAAAAAATTTTATCAAATTTTTTTGTTATAACAAAATCAACATCATGGTTTTTTAATAAATTAAGTTTTTGATTTACACTAGATAATCTAAAATTTTTTAATGACTTATTAAAAAACATTTTTGGCATTGGGTCGAAATTAATCACACCAATTTTTGCATTATATTTTTTTTTATATTTTTGAGCTAATTTAAATAATCTTTGATGACCTAAATGTACTCCATCAAAGTTACCAATTAAAATTATAGATCCTTTATGACTTTTATTAATATCAAAATTTTTATATAATTTTACCATGTTAAATCTGATTGTATAAAATTAACAATTGACTCATATTGTTTTGAGGTTTTTTCTATTCCATTAACTTTTATTTCATTTTTATGCACTCCATTAGAAATTAATAGTGAGTCATAATTTAAAAGATTTGCCCCTTTAATATCAGTATTAAGGTTGTCTCCAATTGATAAGATTTTTTTGTTTTTATTGTCTGTTGACTGATTATAAACCTCTGGATATGGCTTGCCGAAATAAACAACCTCTCCTCCCAATTTTTCAAATACCATAGCAACAGATCCCGCACATAATTCTCTTCTATATCCTCTATCAACTATTAAATCAGGATTTGTACAAATCATCTTTTTATCAATGTGTTTTTCTAATAAATCTTTATAATAATTCAAATCTTTATCATAATCATCAAACAAACCA
>Ga0209043_1001348_pt1 | contig 13999 bp, 15 predicted proteins | sample SaaInlV_100m_DNA_3_FD_184654 | JGI IMG/M metagenome (GOLD analysis project Ga0209043, IMG submission 184654) | Marine microbial communities from expanding oxygen minimum zones in the Saanich Inlet - SI037_S4LV_100m_DNA (SPAdes) (version 2) | ecosystem: Environmental > Aquatic > Marine >... | reverse complement strand
AACCGAATCTCAAATACATGATCTTGTTATCTATTTAAAAAAATTCTTAGCGGGTTATTACCATACTGTAAATATGTGTGCCACAGATAAGCATACAGTGAACCTAGGAAAAATATTCAAGGAATATGAAATTAATATTCATGACTCTAAAAAAATTAATGCGGAAATAATTAAAGACTCATTAGTGATAAGTGCCATGAGCCCTATACACTTGATTAATGAAATGAACAAAAATAACACACGGACCATACGCAATAGAGTGCGCATAGCCAATGAAGTTTCTGGAAAAATAGAAGTAACGTTAATAACAGTTAGAGTTCATGACTGCATTAGAGGGAAAGTATAGTTTATTTACAGAAAATTAAACTTTTAAGGAAAGAGACCTTTGAATGAAGATTTTAGTAACAGGCGCTACAGGGTTTGTTGGAAAGGTACTTGCAAGAAAGTTAGTAAGTCTTGGACATAAAGTATCAGTATTAACACGTGACATAGAATCTGCACAAAAACGACTTCCTCTTCTTTGCGAGTTTCACAAATGGGAACCTGAACTTTATCCGCCATCTTCACAAGCATTTGAACATGTGGATGCAGTTATTCATCTTGCAGGAGAAAATATTGCGGATGGAAGATGGACTAAAAAAAGAAAGAATTCTATAAAAAATTCTAGAGTATTATCTACTCGCAATTTAGTTTCAACCTTAGCATCAATGCAAAATCCTCCTAAAATTTTCATATCATCCTCCGCAGTCGGATTTTACGGAAAAAATAAACCTGTTGAGTTATACGAAGATTTAGATTCAGGAAAAGATTTTTTATCCAACGTATGCAAAGAATGGGAACAAGAAGCATTTAAAGCTAAAGACTACAATATTAGAACTGTAGCTCTTCGCATAGGAATAGTTCTTGGTTATGAAGGAGGAGCGATGAAAAAAATGCTACCTCCTTTTTGGGCTGGTGTTGGGGGAAATTTAGGAGATGGAAATCAATGGATGAGCTGGATTCATATAAAGGACTTAGTTGGGATGATAATACACTGTGTTGAAAATAACTCTATTCAAGGTGTTTATAATGCTACTAGTCCTGAACCAGTAACAAACAAAGATTTCACAAAATGTCTGGCAAAAGTTTTAAAACGCCCTGCACTTATTCCTGTACCAAAATTAGCACTAAAAATAATTTTAGGAGAAATGTCAGATCTTCTTCTTGGAAGCCTTAAGGTATTATCTCGTAAAATAGTTGAATCTGGCTACAAATTTAAATTCCCGGATCTTGAATCTGCCCTAAATGATATATGTAAAAACTCTACAAATGAATTTGTCGTTGAGCATTGGCTTCCATTACCTATAGATAAAGTTTTTTCATTTTTCAAAGAACCTAAAAATTTAGAAAAAATTACCCCAAAGTATTTAAACTTTAAAGTAATAAAACAATCTTCAAATGAAATAAAAGAAGGAACGAAAATAAATTATAGATTAAGTTTACGCGGGTTTCCAATGTGGTGGCAGTCAAAAATAGTTGACTGGGAGCCTAATCATAAATTCTCTGATACCCAAACTCATGGACCCTACAATCGTTGGTACCACACTCATGAGTTTGAAGAAAAGGATGGAGGAACCTTAATAAAAGACCATGTTAAATACAAACTTCCTTTTGGGATTCCTGGTGATTGTGTTGCGGGAAATTGGGTTCAAAAAGACTTAGAAAATATTTTTGACTACCGAAGAAAAAAAATTGAAGAAATTTTCAAAGAATCATTATCTACACCCAACTAATTTAAAGAAATTAAAACTAAAGTACACAAAAGAAAATGGAACAAAAGATTTCAATTATAGCAATTCATGGAAATGGTGGAGGTGGGTTTCGGTTTGATCTAGCTAAACCACTATTTCCTTCTAATATTAATTTTCTTAACCCAACACTACCAGGCTTTAACGTTAATAGTATACAAACAAATAATTTTTCAATGAGAGAATATTCTGAGTGGCTCGCGAACTACCTCAAAGATATTCAACCACCTTGCATTCTGATGGGTCACGGCTTAGGAGGTGTATTTGTTCTTGAGTTTTTACAACATTATCCAGAGATGGTTGATGGTGTGATCCTTCATTCCATAGTAGGGGCTAATTTAAACAAACGAGTATTTCCGAAAGTAATGAAGTTGCCTTTTGTAGCTTGGTTGACAAAGAATATAATTGCTCATCCTATAACTAGGCCCATAATTTCAAGAAAATTTTTTCAAAAAAAAATTAACAACATGTATAAAAAAATATTTTTTGAGGCATTTGCTAAGTGTGAGGCATTCGAAAAAATGTTTCATTTGATTGACTACTCATGGTTTAAATCTTTAAGGCCCATTCCTGTCCCGGCGGTTTTTCTATGGGGAGAAAAAGATTGGATACTTAAAACTAATGAAATAAATGCACTTCAAAAACTTTTTTCTCTCAACTATAAGGATATTGTGCCTGAGTGGGATCATTTTCCTATGATTGACCGACCCGAAAGTTATGCACTAAAGATTACTGAATTAGCAAATAAATTATCAGAGAACTCTTATGCTTTTAAATAACGACCACTCAAAATCAATCATAGAAGTAGGCTCAGGATTAGCCCAATCTACAAAATATAGTTTCAAAGCTAAAGGACTAGACTTAGCTTTAAAAAATAAAATTTTAGTCCCTAAAGCTTATTTAATCCCTCAAGAATTTTGGGAAAATTTTGAGAAAAAAATAGAAATCAAAAATGACCTAGTACGTCAAATAAAAAATCTCCCTTTAAATAATGATATTTCAGTAAGATCATCTTTTTCAATTGAAGATCAAACAGAGAAAAGTTTTGCGGGTATGTTTGATACTGTCCTTTCTATAAATAGTAAACATATAGATGAATTAGCGCATGCTTTAAAGAAAGTTTTATTATCTTCTGAAAATGTTGAAAGTAATTTCCGAAAAGATATTCTTGTTATGGAAATGGTTCCTACAAAATTTTCTGGTGTTGCATTTACAGAAAGTGAATATGAAGATGATTGGATTAATTGGACAAGTGGATTAGGAGTTAAATTAGTTTCTGGTGATGTTCCTGGTAATAGTTTAAAAATCCCAAAATTAAAAAAATATGACTTCTTGAAAGTTGAAAAAGAAAATAATGAAGGGCTAGATTTTTATTATCGACTTCAATTATTACTAAAAAAAGTTAGAACTGTTTTTGGTGAAAAAAATTGGGATATTGAATGGGCAGATGATGGCTTCAGATGCTGGCTTCTACAAATACGTCCCATCACAAGCCCATTGATCAGAAATGACTGGTTTGGGTTATGCAACCATAAAGAAATATTACCCGAACTACCATCTGTCTTCATGAATAGTCTAATTATTGAATGCGCCCCAAAAATGTTTAATTTCTACCATCAATTAGATTCGGAGTTACCTAAAAATAGATTGATGGTTGAATCATTTAAAGGAAGATCTTATTTCAATTTATCTCTTTTATCTGACATGCTAAGAAAATGGGGCATTCCTACTAAGCTTTTAAGTGCATCCATGGGTGGAGTCCTAGAGAAGAACTATAAACTCAACTTAGGACGTGTGATATCAAACTGGCGTGTTTATTTAAAGATATTTACTTTACAAATAAATGCTTTAAAAAAATCTAGAAATGACATTAAAGTTTTTAAATTAATAACAAAAGAACCATCAAAAAACATTCAGGAGCTAATACAAAGGTCAAAACTTGCATATATTTCTCTGGTTCATCAAATGCTCTCATTAACAATGGTTATGGGTGGGCCCGTTGCCTTATTAAGAAACATGAAAACTTTAAGTGCTCATTCGGCAAATCATATCACCCCAGGAACAAGAATTTTAAAGGACTTAAATCCGTTTATTAAAGTCATTAAAGATAACCCACTTATACAAGAAGCTCTTCTTAAGGGGGAAATGCCTAAAGATAAAAAATTTCTAAATTTATGGGAAACTTATATCCAAGACAATGGACATAGGGGGGTTTATGAAAGCGACTTATCTCAGCCCAGATTTAGAGAAAATCAAAAATACATACTAAAGCTTTTGTCAGTAATTAAACCAAGTAATACCGTTAAAGTTAAATACCAAATAGCCACTTTATTAACTCTACCAATATGGTTAGTTGCCAAAAGATTTATTTATGCCAGAGAGAATACTCGCCATCAAGCAATGAAAGGATTCGATTCAATCCGCAAAGAATGGATAGACTACGAAAAAAAATTAAAGATTAACAAAACCATCCCCTTTAATGCTTCAGTCTGGGATTTCACACTTGAAGAACTATCTAATATTGATACTAAATTTAACTACACAAATAGTTTTTACTCAAAGCGTACTAATGAAATTAATATCAATAGAAAACATTCCTTGCCAGACAACCTTAAAAGAAAAGATTTTCTCAAACCTTACTTTAAAACTAATTCAGAAATCAAACCAGAAAAAACATTCTGTGGAATGGGTTTAACTACTGGAACAGTTGATGGAATAGCATGGGTAATAAAAACACCAAACTCTGAACTACCACAATTATATAAAAAGCAAACGACGATATTAATAGCACCCGCAGTTGATGCTGGCTGGATACACACATTTTCTCAAGTATCAGGAATAGCTGTTGATACAGGAGGAGATTTATCACATGGATCAATCATACTAAGAGAACTAGGGATACCCGCAATAACTAACGCAACAGGTATTTTTCAAAGTGTAAAGACAGGGGATAAAGTTTCATTGCATGCAGATCAAGGGGTTTTATTAATGAAATAGAATGGAATCCTAACAACCTTAATTCTATTATCCAATTATGATTACCGACAATGTATTTAAAAAAAAATTTATAAAAACAATTATTTCTGAAGACCAGGCAATTGGTATCTATCAAGCTGAATTATTCTGGAAAAGAAGGCCAAAGGATGTTTTTCAGACAGTATTAAATGATGAAATCAGTCATGAAGAACAATTAATAAAATTTTTATACTCAAGAGGATGGGATTTTACCCTAATGCAGAAGTCAACAATGAATTTTAATCGTTATTCTGGTTGGTTTATTGGCTCATTATTGTCGACTTTACCAAGGCGCCTTTGTTTTTTCTTCCACTACATGGCAGAGAAACAGGCAGCAAATAGTTACAACGATTTAATGATCAGTATTGAAAATATTCAGGGTATGCAATGGGTTAATTCGAGCAATATTAAAATTAAAATACAAAAAATAATCGACAACGAAAAATCACATTCAGAAATATTTAGGGCATTAATTAATTAAAAATAGAAAGGAGGGAACTCAAGTGGGACCTGGGGGTCCATTCAGTTTAAAGCCTTCTGTCAAGCACTTAAAACTGAACATTTGAGTTCCCTTTATATTTATTTAATATTTTTTTGTAAAAATAATATCGATTTAAATTATTTTTTAAACTTTTAAATTGGGTTTTCTATGAAGTTGTTAATTAATATTTTAGTTATTTTATTTTTAATTCTACTATCATTACCAATCACTCTCTATGCAGAGAATCTAATAGGACTCCCAAGAACAGAAGGCTCCAAAAGCTTTGACATGGAAATTAATCAATTAAACAATATTGGAATTAAATACTACTCCTTAAAAGAGTTAGACAAAGCAGAGGAAAAGCTAAAAAAAGCGACAAACTTAGCACAGCAACTTCGTGACCCAAGCCTAGGTGTTATTGCATTTAACCGGGCATTAGTACTCCATCACCTACATAAAAATAAAGAAGCTATAAAATATTTCACACTCGCAAAAAGATATGCGAGAGGGGATATAAGAATTCTTAACTCGCAAATTTTAAAAAATTATACCAAATAAACATTGAAGTTATTTTTTTTTATTTTAGCCCACATCTTACTTTTTTTTAGTTGTTCTTCATATAACCAATATGAAAATTTTGAAGAAAGAAAAGATGTTACCGAATTATTATTTCAAGACCACATGAAGCAATGCGATAAGTTAGGACAGCTACAAGCTTCAAGATCAGAAGGAAGCAAGCGAGCTGGAGAAATTTTAATAGATAAAAAACGTTATTTCCTGAGTTGCATGAACAGAAAAGGTTGGGTATCAAAAGTTTCTAAAGAAACAATTAACCCTTAAATAGAACCATGCTGTTTAAGCGTAAACAAGTTTACTGGATTGATGGATACCTTGATGGAAAAAGAATAAAAACTTCCACAGGATTTAAAGACAAACAAAGAGCTCAGGAATTTTACTTAAACCTTGTAAAAGAAACTATGATTAAAAATCGTTTAAATATAACCCCACCCTTTACCTCTAAAATTAAGAGCTGAAAAGTAATTCTTTAACATTATTCCATCTCTACTAATTAATAAATAAAGGAAATCAGTTTGAGTAATGCTTTTGAATACTTTAAAAATCTAACGAGCACACTTAACCGTTGGTTTGACAGTCACGCAGAACTTGAAATTAAATCAGATATAAACTCCGAAGGTATTGATTGGCTTCGTTGTCTTCCTTTTATAATCCTACATTTAGGGTGCTTGGGCGTTATATTTGTGGGCTGGAGTTGGTTTGCTGTTTCAATATGTGTTTTTTTATATTTAATTCGTATGTTTGCTATAACTGGTTTTTATCACCGTTACTTTTCTCATAATTGCTTTAAAACATCACGGACTCTTCAATTTTTTTTTGCTGTAATAGGTAATTCTTCTACCCAGCGTGGACCATTGTGGTGGGCTGCTAATCACCGTCATCATCATAAATTTTCTGACATGAAACAAGATATTCATTCTCCTCGTCATGTTGGTTTTTGGTGGAGTCATATGTTTTGGTTTACTTCACGTTCTCATTTCCCACTTAAAACTGATCTCATTAAGGATTTTTTAAAATTTCCAGAACTAAGATTTATTGACAGATATGACACGATTATTCCCATTTTATTTGGCTTTTTATTATTTACAGGCGGAAATTTTATGGAAATAAATTACCCTAATTTAAAGACTAATGGACTTCAATTATTGGTTTGGGGATTTTTTGTTTCTACTATTGTATTGTTTCATGTGACTTGCTCAACAAATTCTTTTAGCCATATGTTCGGATCCAGACCTTTTAATACCAATGATGACAGTAGAAATAATTTTTGGGTTGCAATATTAGCACTTGGAGAAGGTTGGCATAATAACCATCATCATTCACCATCATCGGTAAAACAAGGAATTCATTGGTGGCAAATCGATGTCACCTTTTATATTTTAAGTATTATGTCCTGGTTAGGACTTGTTTGGGACCTAAGAAAACCCGACATTAAACCACAGATAAATATAAAAACACATTAAACCAACTTACAAGATGACTCATTGTGAATATTGATACGAATAAAAAAATAGCTATTGTTGGAACTGGTATTTCAGGTTTAGTGGCTGCTTATTTACTAGCACCTGATAATGATATACATATCTATGAATCCAATGATTATATTGGCGGTCATACGAACACAGAATCTCTTCAGACAAAAGGTCATAAATATAATATTGACACTGGCTTTATCGTTTTTAACGATCGTAATTATCCTAATTTCACCAAGTTACTCAGAAAAATTAATATAAAATCGCAGCCTGCGCCAATGACCTTTAGTGTCTCATGTGATGAGACAGGCTTGGAATATAATGGAACCTCATTAAATGGCTTGTTTTCTCAAAGAATTAATTTATTTCGCATGTCATTTCATAAAATGCTTTTTGATATTTATCGCTTTAATAATGATGCCAAAAAATTCTTAAAAAATGATAATGAGTTAGATTTATCTTTTTCAAGTTTTCTGCAACGTGGAAAATACGGGAACAAAATTAGAGATTTTTACATTTATCCTATGGCTTCATCTATATGGTCAGAAGACCCTGATAAAATCGCAAATGCACCCTTTCATTTTTTTGCACGATTTTTTGAAAATCATGGAATGCTAAATATAAACGACCGTCCTCAGTGGCGTGTTATTCAGGGTGGCTCCCAAGAATATGTAAAAAAATTAACCGCTGATTTTAAAAATAGAATCCGACTTAACTGTCCTGTAAGAAATATTCGTCGAGAAAATAACAACGTCAAGATTCAATCATCTAATAAAGAAGAGACGTTTGACTATGTAATTATTGCTACTCATAGTGATCAGGCACTCTCATTACTATCTGACCCCACAAAAAAAGAGAAAGATATTTTAGGTAATATTAATTATCAAAAAAATGAAGTTCTACTTCACCGTGACTCATCGGTTCTCCCAAAAAATAAACGGGCATGGGCAAGTTGGAACTACCACAAAACGAGAAACAAACTCAGCCATGCTTGCGTTACATACAATATGAATATGCTCCAAAGCATTGAATCAGATGAAACATTTTGCGTCTCACTAAACTACAAAAATAATATTGACCCATCAAAAATTATTAAATCAATAGACTATGACCATCCTATAATTTCAAGAGAAGCTATTAATGCTCAGCTACGACATCATGAAATTAATGGTGCAAATAAAACTTTTTATTGTGGCGCCTATTGGGGCAATGGGTTTCATGAAGATGGAGTAAATAGTGCCTTAACCATAACCAAACAATTTGGAAAGGTTTTATAAAATGGAAAGCTGCCTTTATGAGGGACATGTTGTACACACTAGACAATATCCTGTTTTCCATTCTTTTAAGTACAGTTTATTTATGCTCTGTGTCGACTTAAATGAATTGCAGCAAATTTTTAACCCTTACTGGTTTTGGTCTTCAAAATCATGGAATTTGGCATGCTTTAGGAGAAAAGATCACTTAGGAGACCCAAAGATTTCTTTAGATACTTCAGCTAGAGATTTAGTGGAGCAAAAAACAGGGTCTAGACCCATTGGCCCGATTAGTTTAATTACTCATTTTTGTTATTTTGGATACCGCATCAACCCCGTAAGTTTTTATTTCTGCTTTGATAAAAATAAAAAAAAAATAGATTCAATTATTGCAGAAATAAATAATACTCCCTGGGGAGAGCAACACTGTTATGTATTTGAATGTGCGCCTAACTCTAAAAACAAATTAGATAAGTTTGCCTTTGATAAAGCGTTTCATATTTCACCTTTTATAAGCATGGATTCCAAGTATATATGGTCTCTTACTGAACCATCTAATACTTTTTCGGTAGAAATGGAAACTTGGAAAAATCATAAAAAAATACTACAGGTAAACTTTAACACCGTTCGCACTAAAATATCGCATGCATCGTTAAGGCGAGTTTTGATTCAATATCCATTAATCACATTTAAAGTTCTTTGGGGTATTTACTTTCAAGCATTTCGACTTTGGTTAAAAAAAGCACCATTTTATTCACACCCAAAATATCAAAAAGCAACCTTCAAGACTTGAAATATCGAGGAGCGAATTAATGAATTCGAATCATACCGTAGTCACTAAAAATGTACCTTTGCTTCAATTAGGGAATAAAACTTTTACCCAGAAGCTCGCAAAAAAATTGATCATTAAACAATTTTCAAAATTAACAAATGGCCAATTAAGAGTTAATGAAAGTAATACTAATTATATTTTTGGTAATAAAAGTAATGGTTTCCCAATTTCAGCAACCATTAACGTGCTGAGTAATCAAATGTATTCTGAAATTGTGGCTAAAGGTTTAAATGGAGCAGCAGAAGCATTTGTAAAGGAATTTTGGTCAAGTGATAATTTAACAGATTTAATTCGCATCTTTATTAGAAATCGCGAGACCGCTAACCAGATGGAAAGTGGAATTGCTAAATTAGCCACCAGATTATTCTATCTGCAACATTCTTTAAGACGAAACAATCAGAAAGGCAGTCTGCGCAATATTGCCGAGCACTATGACCTTGGTAATGATCTTTTTGAAACTTTTTTAGACGAAACTAAAATGTACTCATGCGCGATCTTCGAAAGCAAGAACAGCTCTTTAGAAGAGGCCTCCTTAAATAAAGTCAATCGAATCTGTCAAAAGCTAGAATTATCTTCAAACGACCATGTTCTTGAAATTGGTACAGGATGGGGTGGTTTTGCTATTTACGCGGCAAAAAATTTCGGATGCAAAGTCACGACCACAACCATCTCACCAAAACAATATGAATACACTCTTAAAAAAGTCAAGGATTTAGGGCTTGTTAATAAAATTACTGTTATTAAAAAAGATTATCGCGCATTAACGGGACAATATGACAAACTGGTATCGATAGAAATGATTGAGGCTGTTGGTCATCACTATTATCATGAATTTTTTAGAAAGTGTAATGAACTATTAGTACCTGAAGGAAGAATGTTACTCCAATCAATCATCATTACTGATTTTCTATATGAAGAAGCTAAACAATTTTCGGATTTCATAAAAACTTATATTTTTCCTGGAAGTTGCATTCCCTCTATTAGTAAAATCTGCGAGTCGACAGCAAAATCAACTGACATGAGATTATTTCATCTCGAGGACTTGACGCCACATTATGCAAAAACTCTAAACCATTGGCGTTGCCAGTTTATGAAAAATACACAGAAAATTCGTAGTCTTGGTTTTTCTAATGAATTTATACGTTTATGGAATTTTTATTTTTCTTATTGCGAGGCGGGTTTTATAGAAAGACAAATTGGATCCGTTCAAATGCTTTTCACTAAACCATTATGCCGAATGGACTCTATCCTACCCAAAATCAACCAACCCGAAAATTCATATGAATAACTTAATATATCCCATCTATTTCTGGCTATTCATGGTTATTATTATGTCAGGATTATGGTTATATCAACAGCGACTAAAAGATGCTGGGATTGCTGATGTCGGTTGGGCTTATGGATTAGTGGGATCAGCTATATTTTATTCTATTTTGGGAACGGGTGATATCACTAGTCGTTTACTGCTAAGTCTTTTGGTTAGCATCTGGGGAATACGCCTTGGGACGTTTTTATTAATTGACCGTGTCATCAAAGCAAAAGAAGAAGATGGAAGATATCAAAACTTAAGACGCCATTTTGGAAGTAAGTGTGGGGAGAAATTTTTTTATTTTTTTCAAGGCCAAGCCCTATTTGTTTTATTTTTTTCAATACCATTTTTTATTGTATCAACAAATTTGTCTCCAGGATTAGTAGTGTGGGATTTTTTAGCTATCGCTATTTGGTCTATAGCAATAGTCGGTGAATGGATATCTGATAAGCAGCTAGCTAGTTTTCGTTCTAATGAAGTGTCAAAAGAGACGGTCTGTAAAAAAGGATTATGGAAATATTCACGTCACCCTAATTATTTTTTTGAATGGTTACACTGGTGGAGCTATGTAGCTCTCTCTGTAGGTTCTCCTTTGTGGTGGTTAGCATTAATTGGGCCAATTGCTATGTGGTACTGCCTTTGGAAAGTTACTGGAATCCCCTATACCGAAGTACAAGCATTAAAAAGTCGTGGTGACGCTTATCGAGTTTACCAAAAAACGACAAGTCCATTTTTCCCCTGGTTCCCAAAAGAAAGTACAGAATGAAACTTATAATGTGGTTAATAGAAAATGGTTCAATTCCGGATGTATTAATTCGCTTTGGCATCCGTTATTTGGTTGCCCAAAGATTACAAGAAGAATCCAGAAAATTTTCGATCAATGAAAAACATCAAAAAGAATGTTTTGTTGCAGAAATGGCCGAAAGTTCTATTGCAATTAATACAGCAGATGCTAATTCACAACATTATGAACTTCCGGCTGAATTCTTTAATCTTGTTCTTGGTGGTCACAACAAATACAGCGGGTGTCTTTGGAACCAAGATATAGAAACATTAACTGATGCTGAAGCCGAATCATTAAAGATTTACTGTGAAAGAGCAAAGATTTCTGATGGCATGAAAATACTAGAACTTGGTTGTGGCTGGGGATCTCTATCTCTCTGGATTGCATCTCATTTTCCAAACACTCAAGTGACAGCTGTTTCCAATTCAAAAATTCAACAACAATTTATTGTGAATTTAAAAAATAAGCGTGCGATAAATAACTTAGATGTTATTACTGCCGATATGAACACTTTTCAAACAGATGATCAATTTGATCGAGTTGTATCAATAGAAATGTTTGAACACATGAGAAACTATAAAATTCTACTCAATCGAATTAAGTCATGGCTAAAACCTGAAGGAAAACTATTTATTCATATTTTTTGCCATCAAAAATATCCATATTTTTTTGAAACGGAGGGGTCTCACAATTGGATGGGTCGGTATTTTTTCTCTGGCGGTGTCATGCCCTCATATGATTTATTTAACTATTTTCAAAATGATTTAAGCTTAGAAAAAAAGTGGCGGTGGGACGGAAAACATTATCAAAAAACAGCTGAGGCCTGGTTGAATCAATTAGATCAGAACAAAGATAAAGTTTACCCCATACTAAAAAAAGTATATGGGAAAGATAATGCAGACTGTTGGTTCCAAAGATGGAGAATTTTCTTTATGTCCTGCTCTGAATTATTTGGTTATCAAAAAGGTAATGAATGGGGAGTATCTCATTATCTATTTAGTCAAAAATCATAAATCAGGTATCTCGATGATTTACTTCAAAAGTATAACGATTGCATTTTTAGCAATACTTCTTACTACGTTAACTGGATTTATTGTTTGGGCCAGTGTCGAATCTAATGTCTTAACTGGTTTTCGTGAGGTATTGTCTAGTCGATGGGGAATGGCAACTCTAGTGGATATCTATATCTCATTAACTTTTATTGGAATCTGGATAGGTGTTATAGAGAAAAGTGTGACGAAGGGAATCATTTGGACCTTATCACTTTATTTTTGGGGAAATATCGCCACACTTATTTATATTATTCTTCGAGTACTAAAAAGCTCTAAGCCAACCGAAATATTTTTACCCTCTAAATAAATATTTTTGGGTGCATTGTTTAATCCTTAATACCTATGGTTTAATGTTAGTCAATTGGGCAAGTGCGAAGCACGAATGGATCAAACCGAGGACCTATTGATTAAGAGTCAGTTTTATAGCTGTAAGCTATTGAATTATAAATCTGATTTTTAGGCATGACCATGGTATAACTACCCCACCAGAAAAAATCCTCATTTATTTAATCTTTCCTTGTAGACATTAGTTTACGTAATTGTTTATCTGCTTGCCTCTTCCCAATTTTGTCTTTAGTTTTATAAAAAAGTTTTACTGCAAACCTGGTATGTGCAATAGCATTAGCTTTATCGCCTATTAAATTAAACGCATTTCCGATATTTAAATGCGCATCAGGGTGTCTGGGGCTTATTTTAAGAGCTCTTCTGTAATGCTTTAGAGCTTCTTGATAACGTTTCAGATTCCAGAGAGCTAACCCTAAACTATTAAGAATATCTGCACTTTTAGGATTTAGCTTAATTGAACGTTGGTAGGCCTGAATGGCACCATTGTAGTTGCCATGCTTGGAGTAGAAATGACCCAAATTATAATAGGTCTTATAGTTTGCGGGATTTCGTCTAACTTTCTCTTTTAAAATGTGTAATTCATTCCTTATTTGACTTGATTTCATTTTTTTTCATAACAAGCGGTTTCTAAACTTAAGTCAACGCTACTATGTTATAAAATAATTTGAAACCATTTTCTCTCAGCTTTTTCAACTGCGCTTCCTTATGAAAACAGAAATAAAAATACTATTCTTTTAATGCCCTGCAACCTCTCTGGCCATTTTTCCCTGACTAACCACGACATTCCTTACAGGGTACTCAAAGTTTAGATCCAATACTTGTCCTGCACTTAATTCTATTTCTTTTTCTATAATATGCGGTTCGTCATAAACGGGTCGCTTATCTGAAGCAAATTCTTTTATATTGTATCCTTCATGCCACGCTATAAGCTTGTATTTTCCCGGGGGAATATCAGAGATTTCATACGCTCCATCTTTATCTGTAACTGCAAAATAGGGATGTTTTAAGCCAAGCATCCACCCATTCATATGTACATGCGTATCGCACTGGTATCTATTAATTCCATTTAACCGCTTGATCTTTTTTGTGGTCA
>Ga0209043_1001344_pt1 | contig 14017 bp, 13 predicted proteins | sample SaaInlV_100m_DNA_3_FD_184654 | JGI IMG/M metagenome (GOLD analysis project Ga0209043, IMG submission 184654) | Marine microbial communities from expanding oxygen minimum zones in the Saanich Inlet - SI037_S4LV_100m_DNA (SPAdes) (version 2) | ecosystem: Environmental > Aquatic > Marine >... | reverse complement strand
TGAGAGAGTTTTTTTATGCAAGTATCTTTATTTTTTATTACAAGTTTGTGTTTTAAACTGTGGCTATACGGTTGATTCTTTTCTTTTAAAAGAAGATATGCTCTTGCATTGTCATTCCCATAACTAATTGAATGTTAGCTCAATACCTGTTGATTAAATATTTCTCGTCCCTCTAAAATTTCCATTTCCAAAGCAACTTTATAAAAAGGTAGAGTAGTTGAATTTGAGTTGATTTTGACAGCATCTTTTTCAGTTGTAAGAATAAATGTTGCGCCTGACTTGCGTGCTGAATCTTCGATGTGCTTAATGTCGTTTAGGGTGTATTCGTGGTGGTCAGGAAACGGCTGGTAATGAACCAACCGCATACCGGATTTTTCTAAAAGTTTTCGAAAATCATTTGGATTGGCAATACCAGAAAAAGCTGAGACAGATTTGTCTCGTAGTTGTTTAACTTCCAAAACTTCTCCATTGTATAAATTTGAAAGTGAGTCCAGTCGTAGGGTAGATTTGATGACGGGTAAACCCTTAGTCAATTGTTCGTTAATACCAGGTGGATAGCTCGACCCTGAATATCGAGTGATGCATACTAAGTCCGCACGAAGCGCCTCCTTTTCAGGTTCTCGAAGTTCTCCAGCAGGGAAGAGCTGTCCGTTGCCAAAAGGGCGTTGATGGTCAAATAACAAAATATTCATATCGCGTTTTAGGGCCAAGTGTTGGAAACCGTCATCAAGGATCAAAGTATCTACTCCAAAATGTTTTATCGCATAACGACCAGTTTGATATCGGTCACTACCTACTAGTATTGGTACGTTTTTAAGTCGTTTTGCCATCATCACCGCTTCATCTCCGGCAATTTCAGTTGAAAGCAGGATATTTTTTCCGTCACACACTATGTTTATTTCATTTTTTGAGCTTCCACCATAGCCTCGAGAAAGAACCCCAGGTTTTCTTCCGTTTCCGCGAAGAATTTCAGCTATCATCATAACAACTGGAGTTTTTCCGGTACCGCCTAGGGTTAAGTTGCCAACGCTTATAACTCTACACTCAAGTTTGTGTGAGGGAAATAGATCGCATCGATAGGCCCACATACGAAAACAATGACCCCAGAGGTAAAAAATTGAAAGTAGTTTTAATATCAAATAACCTGGGAAATGGTAAAACTTTCGTTGCGGGGAAATAATTCGGTAATAAAGCTGCTCAAATTTCATAAATTATAGTCGTTAGTCTGTTTAATTGGGTATACTTCATTTCCTATGAGCTTTATTTATCATACTATCATTGGATTTGCCATCCTAGTTGCTTCGCCTGTCATTGCCTTACGAGCTATTTTTAGTTCGAACTTTAGATCCGATTTTTTGAAAAGAATTTTTGGATATAAACTACTTAAGCCATTGAACGATTGCATATGGATTCATGCGGCTTCAGTGGGTGAGGTAAAGTTAGGGGAAACTCTTATTTCAGCGTTAAAAGAAAAAGGGGAGACTCGACCAATAATTTTGTCTACATTTACTTCAACAGGTTTTGATCAGGCAAAAAACGATGGAGTAGAACATGTATTTATAATGCCGCCAGATTTTTTTCTATGGGTTAATTCTTTACTCAACCGTTTATGTCCTGCAATGCTTATTCTTATTGAAGCAGAAATGTGGCCTGGTCTTATTAGTGAATGCAACCGCCGAAAGATACCGGTTCTTCTTGCTAATGGGCGAATCACTCAAAAATCCTTTGATCGCTACCAGTCTTTTTCTTTTATTTTTAAATGGATCGAAAAAAACATATCTTTTTTTTCAATGCGCGCGAAAGAAGATAGTGATCGTGTAATAAGTTTGGGAGTGGATCCGAAGAAAGTGAGAGTGAATGGAAATATCAAGTTTGATGTTCTTGTCTCAGGCGAAGATATTTCTCCTTTAGAAAAAAAAGAGTCAAGTTGGCTTGTTTTTGGCTCAACACGGCCTGGTGATGAAGGGCCTGCGATGGATGTGATTGCAAAACTGCATCAAGAATATCCGAGGCTCAATTTTTTGATTGCCCCTCGTCATTTAGGGAGATTGAGTGAAGTTAAAGAATTGATGGTGGAATATGGGATAGATTTTCAACTTCATTCCGAAACGTTGGTTTCGGGGAATTCTCGTTTAGTTTTACTAGATCAGTTAGGGAAATTAAACGGATATTATGCGAAAGCTTGCCTTGCATTTGTTGGTGGTAGTTTTAATCCTAGATTTGGAGGCCAAAATATTATTGAACCTGCATCGTATTCTCTGCCAGTTGTATTTGGGAGGCATATGAACAATTTTGAAGAGGAAGCGCGTTTGCTGATAGAATCAGGAGGTGGAATTCAGATAAAGCGTCCAGAAGAGTTGTATGGTGTTTTAAACCAATTACTGGTAGACGAAAAAAAACAAAAAAGCCTTGGAAAAAAAGCATGGGAAACAGTCATTGCTAACCGTGGTGCGGTTAATAAAACTATCAAATTGATAACCCGCTTGGCAAACTAGAGTCTGAGTACTATTTTTTATGATTTTTTTTTATCATATATTTTCAGTCTTCGCCATGTTGTTTGTCGTTCCCTGCTTTGTGATTTGCTCATTTTTCAGTCGAAATAAATGGCGCAGACTTAATGACCATTGTGGTTTAGTTTCTTTAAGGGGCGGGACAGGAAATACTCAAAAAACCATTTGGTTTCACGCGTTATCTTTTGGGGAAGTGGTTGGAGTTACTCCAACAATCCGCCTCCTTAAGAAAAGTAGACCTCAAGACCGCATTGTTGTTTCAGTAACTACAGACTCTGGGTTTGAAGCAGCAAAAAGAAAGCTTTCTGATATTGACGGTATCTTCTTTTTTCCTTTAGATTGCTGTGTCTTTACTTGGACTGCTATCAAAAAAATCAATCCAGATTTGTTTGTGTTAGTTGAAACAGGTTTTTGGCCTGGGTTTATTCACCTTTTGCATTTAAAAGGGGTACCTATATTACTATTCAACGGTCGGGTCTCTTCTCGTTCAATGCGAAAGTACAAGATGTTTAGTTCTTTTTTTTCAAAACAGTTCAATAGGTTTACTATGCTATGTATACAAAATCCACACAGCATGAATAAACTAGAATCACTTGGTGTTGAAAAGTCTCGCCTTATGGTGGTCGGCGATCCAAAATTTGACATACTTCCTAATCGTTCTCAAGAAAAACGAGAAAAAACTTGCCAGAAACTTTGTATTGCGCCACTTTCTAGGGTTTGGGTAGCTGGAAGCACGCATGAAGGAGAAGAAGAAATCATACTTGACGCTCATAAAAAATTAAGGGAACAATTTAAGAACTTAATACTAATTTTAGCACCGCGTAGACTTGAAAGAAGTGAGCATATTGCTAGGATCATTATGTCAAAGGGGATTAAATTTATCCGTCGATCGGATCAATTAGATAAAATTGATCATAATTTTTCCGTTATTTTGTTGGATACCATGGGTGAGTTGATGGATGTTTATTCAATCTGCGACTTCGCTTTTGTGGGAAGAAGTTTAATTGGCCCAGGTGGTGGACACAACCTGATTGAACCAATTTCTCAAGGAAAACCAGTTTTGTTTGGACCATTTGTAGAAAATAACGAGCATAATGCAGATGAACTGATTAAAAGTGGGCTTGGTAGCCGAGTGAATAAAGCGGAAGACATTGAAGAGTCGGTCAAAATTTGGCTATCGAATAAAACGGAATTAGCTAAACTGGAAGGAAAGGCAAAAGAATTTATATTGTGTCATCAAGGCGCATCGAGTCGGATGGCTAATCTCATCGAAAGTCAATTAAAGCATTAACCCTACCGAATAGGTTGTCTTCGACGCATTATCCAGATAACAAAAGAGGACAGCAAGAATGCAGGAACTAGTTCATAAATGATATCGTCTGATAGCCCAGTTGTTTTCCAGATAACTGTGGTGAAAAAACCAGTCAACATACCACTAATCGCTCCACTGCTAGTTATTTTTTTAGAATATAGTGTGAATAGGATCACAGGGCCAAAGCTGGCCCCAAGGCCCGACCAGGCAAACAGCACAAACCAAAAAATTACACGTGTGTCTATGAGTGCCACAAGCATCGCAACTAGTCCAACCCAAAATATGGTTAGGCGGCTAATTGAAAGTATTCGATTTGGAGAGAGTGAACTGTGTATGACTTTGCTATAAATATCGTGCGCGATAGCGGATGCGGCTACAATGATTTGAGATGAAACAGTTGACATTATTGCAGCAAGAACACCAGTTAGTACTATTGCAGTTAAAAAAGTAGGTAGTAGATTTTCAGCGGCAGTTGGAAATAAATGTTCAGGATCGGCTAACCCCGGGAAAAGAACCTGTCCGGAGATACCAAGAAGAATTGCTGAAATGTACATCAATGTTCCCCAGCTAAAAGCTATCCACATGCCTTGTTTAATTGTTTTGGAATCTTTTGCTGCCATATAACGATTAATTACATGTGGTTGGCCGGGATAACCAAGTCCGATGCCTAGGAGACCAACCATTGACCCCAAAAAAACGGATGTTGTTTTACCCCCCATCCAGGTAAGAGCTATTGGAGAAACTTCGTTAACTTGATGTATCATTGCAGAGAATCCACCTAACTCTAGCACAGCAGCTAAAGAGAGTAAGACCAATCCGATAACCATGATTAATCCCTGAATAAAATCGGTCCAAGCTACAGCACGGAAACCACCCATCATGGTGTAGATTATAATGATTGTTCCTCCAATAGGAATGCTTACAAGATGCGGGATTCCAAAAATAGCATCAAAAGTTTTTCCAATGGCAAGAAACTGCGCAGCAGTGTATGCCATCATGCAGGCAAAAATTATAGTCACTGAAATTATTCGTATAAGGTCAGAGTTGTCGGGAAAATATGTTTCAAGGTAATCAGGAATAGTGAGAGAGTTTTTTTCTCGAGAGTGTTTTCGTAATCGTTCAGCAACAAAAATCCAATTCAATGCGTACCCTAGAAGGCAACCAGGAAAAAACCATAATGCAGAGAGTCCTTCTTTATAAGCTAGTCCAACAGTTCCAAGAACTGCCCACGCGCTCTCGGAACTTGCAGTCGAAGAGATGGCGGTAACCCAGGCTTTAAGAGATCGATTGGCGAGAAAAAAATCAGTAGGAGAATAGGTAGAACGGGATACGGTATAGCCAATCCATAACATAATTAGCCCGTATATTATAAATACTGCTCCAATAATTCCAGAAGTGTCCACCATAAGTTATGCATTATAGCACCAAGATGATTGTGGAAAAGATTGTTGCTGTGGCTATTAAGAGCATGTTGTGTAGTTATATTTTGGGAGGTCGATTTTTTAGATAAAGTTCGTTACTATGTCGTTTCCTCGAGGAAGAGTTTCTTTGTTTACAGTTTTTATTTCTAATCTTATATGAATAAAAATAATGCCAAAGTACGACTTTAAGTCCATTGAACCGAAATGGCAAAGCTATTGGGAAAAAAATAAATCCTTCAAGGCGGAACGAAATTCTTTAAAAAAAAAGTACTACCTATTGGAAATGTTTCCATATCCATCAGGAAGGATTCATATGGGTCATGTGCGAAATTACGGAATTGGAGATGTGGTCGCACGGTTTATGCGCATGAAAGGGTTTAATGTTTTACATCCAATTGGTTGGGATGCATTTGGACTCCCAGCCGAAAATGCTGCTATTAAGAATAAAAAACACCCTGCTAAGTGGACGGAAGATAATATTGCAACTATGCAAACGCAATTAAGAAGTTTGGGGTTAAGTTATGATTGGGATAGAGAAATTGCTACTTGTCGACCAGAATATTACCGTTGGAGTCAATGGTGTTTTTTAAAATTCTATGAAAAAGGGTTGGTATATCGGAAAAAATCACAAGTCAATTGGTGTGATGCTTGTAACACAGTTCTAGCTAATGAACAGGTTATTGATGGGTGTTGTTGGCGCTGCGATGGAGAAGTCGAAGATCGCTTTCAAGAAGGGTGGTTTTTTAAGATAACAGACTATGCTGATAGGTTGCTGGAGGGTTGCAAACATCTATCTGGAAAATGGCCAGAGCAGGTGTTGATAATGCAAAGTAATTGGATTGGCAAAAGCTATGGTGCTGAAGTTGATTTTAAGATAAAAGAAAAAAATGAAACCATCAAGGTTTTTACAACCCGCCCAGATACTCTTTACGGGGCGACATTTATGGTATTGGCTCCAGAACACCCACTGGTATCCCAGTTGTCACTTGGCACCAAACAGGAAATTGAGGTTAATAAATTTGTAAACAAGGTCAAACAGGAAGATAAGCTTGCGCGAACCAGTGAAAAAGGAGAAAAAAAAGGAGTTTTTACAGGAGCGTATGCAGTTAATCCACTTACAGGAGAAGATATCCCTGTATGGTCTGCAAATTTTGTGTTGATGGATTATGGAACAGGGGCGGTCATGTCCGTTCCCGCACATGATCAGCGAGATCTAGATTTTGCGCGCAAGTACAATCTTCCTATTCGTATTGTTATTCAACCTAAAGACAGGCCGCTAGATGAATCTAATATGACAGAAGCGTTTTCTACTAACGGGATCATGGTGAACTCGGGGTCGTTCAATGGGCTTGCTAGTGAGGAAGCGAAAAAAAAAGTGTGCGAACATCTAGAAGATATAAAAATTGGTAAGTCTTCGGTTAACTTTCGTTTACGTGATTGGGGGGTGTCGCGTCAAAGATACTGGGGTACGCCAATTCCGATTGTCCGTTGTGAAGAATGTGGGTTGGTGCCGGTCCCAGAAAATGAACTGCCAGTCCAATTACCTCTTGATGTTAAATTAGGTGATCGAGGGCAGTCGCCTCTTACAACACTAGGTAAATTTTACAAGACGCAATGTCCTAAATGTGGGAACTTAGCTCGAAGAGAAACAGACACGTTGGATACCTTTGTATGTTCTTCGTGGTATTTTAACCGATTCACATCGGCTAAAAATAATCAGTCTGCGTTCAATAAAGACGATTTGGATTACTGGATGCCCGTAGATCAGTATGTCGGCGGAATAGAGCACGCAATACTTCACTTACTATACTCTCGGTTTTTTCATCTTGTATTTAAAGATTTAGGGTTCATAAAATCTGATGAACCGTTTGACTGTTTGCTCACTCAAGGGATGGTTATTAAGGACGGTGCAAAGATGTCAAAATCGAAAGGGAATGTAGTTGATCCAGACGAAATTATTCAAAATTATGGGGCGGATACTGCTCGGTTGTTCATTTTATTTGCAGCTCCACCCGCCAAAGACCTTGAATGGAGTGATCAGGGCGTGGAGGGTTGTTATCGTTTTTTAAAACGTGTTTGGAAAATTTTTGATGATTTTATAATTGATATCAAGTTAGCAGGTTCTATAACCAAAGATTATAAGACTGATTCGAAAGAATTATTGGAGTTGAGGCGAGTAACACATGTGACGATTGGTCGCGTGACAGATGATATTCAAATTAAAATGCAGTTCAACACTGCCATAGCTGCGATCATGGAGTTTGTGAATCATCTTTACACTTTCCGCGATAGTTGGCTTTTGCTTAAAGGTAAAGATGATTGTTCTAGACCTATAGTCAAAGAAAGTTTTGAAACACTAATTCTTCTTCTTGCTCCGTTTGCTCCGCATATTGCAGAAGAAATGTGGTCCCTTTTGGGCCATAAAACCTCAATAGTTCAAGTAGAGTGGCCAGTATTTAATAAAGATTTTACGACCACAGAGGAGTTGTTGATCGTAGTCCAACTGAATGGTAAGGTCCGTCAACGGATTACTGTTTCGGCGAGTGCAAGTCAAGAAGTTATTAAAAGTTTGGCTCTTAATGATAGTAAGATAAAGGAACAAACAAAAGGTCGGGAAATAAAAAAAGTTATTGTGGTTCCCGGCAAGCTAATTAATATTGTGGTGAAATAAAAGGGATGAGATTTCTGCGCAATACTTTGTGTTTTTTTGTAGTTGTTTTTTTGTTCTCTAGTTGCGGCTATCACCTTTCTGGTTACGGATCGACCCTTCCACCAAATATTCGTACTATCTCCATTCCTGTGTTTAAGAATTCCTCTAGCGAACCAAATATTCAAAGGGAGGTTACCGACGCTGTTCGCCGCGCTTTCACCTCTGATGGTCGACTCAAGGTTGCTGATGCTAAAAAAGCAGATTTGCTCATTCAAGGAACTCTGACAGACTACCAATTACGAGCAGTGGCATTTAATTCAGAAGATTCTGTAGCAGAATATATTGTGCGCATAGGGGTTAAAATTACTGCTTATAATCGAATTAAAAAGAAAATAATTTTTGATCAAAAATTTACCAATCAATGGAACTATCGAGCCACCGCAAGCGTGGTAGACTCCCAACTAGAAAGACTTTCGGCACTTAGGGAAGCCTATGAAGATCTTGCTGATACACTAGTCAGTATAACAATAGAACAGTTTTAACTAGTTGCTTATGTTAGTTGATCAAATAATTCTTAGTATTAGCGAAGGCAAAATTGCCTCGTTTTATTTTCTTTACGGACCAGAAAGTTTTTATCGTTTGGAAATAATTAAGGCGCTCAATCAAAAGTTAATTACAGCAGATAACAGAGATTTTAATCTTGAGAACTTTGAGGCTCGTGAATCATTAGTGGGTGATTGGATTGGAGCTGCAAAGACGCTACCTTTCCTTGGAGGTACCAAGCTTATTATTGTTAAAAATTTACATGAAACCACCTTAGGAGATTCCGACCAAAAAATGCTCTTTGAATATATTGCTGAACCAGGGTTGGGTTCCTGTTTGGTAATTACAGCAGATAAGGTGGATCGGAAACGAAAACTTTATAAAAATCTAATAACTCAGCAAGGGGCAGTGACTTGTGAAGCACCACAAGAAGCAGGACTTCCTTCTTGGGTAAAACATCGAGCTAGATCTTTTGGTTATGATTTAAGTTTGGTAGCAGCCCGAAAAATGGTGGGCCGAATTGGAGCAAAACCCGGGATTTTAGTGAAAGAACTTGAAAAGGTGATGGCCTATGCAGGAAGAGAAAACAAAATCACAGAGTCTATGGTTGGAGAACTTGTAGGAGAAATGAAAACGGACAATGCTTTTTTGTTGACGGAAGCTCTTAAGGAAAAAAAAACCGAGAGCGCACTATTATTATTGCGAAACCAGCTAGATCATGGAGAAGATCCGATAAAAATACTGGGTTTGATTGCTTGGCAATTTAGAACTCTATGGGAAGTTAAGCATTATCAAGCCCAAAAGTATGGAGTTCAAAAAATAGCAGAGAAAATGGGGGCAAAACCATTTTTAGTTGAAAAGGCCATGCAGTACACAAAAAACTTTGATCTATCAAATCTACAAAAAGGGATGAAGTGTTTGCTTGAAACTGACCGAAAGCTTAAAACTTTCGGGAAGGATCCTCAAGGGGCTTTAGAAACCCTGTTATTACAAATCTGTTCAGGCTGAGGCAGATAATTGGTGTACTTTTTTTGCTAGCCCGGAAATCTTGCGAGAAGCAGCTCGCTTATGAATTACTCCCTTGGCTGCATTTTTTGAAATGATTTTCGATGCTTCCTTTAGAGAGTTTTGGGCTCCCTCAAAGCTTTTTTCCTCTACTTCTTGGAGAACACCCTTTATTGCATTCTTAATTCTGGAGCGTTTGTTTTTATTTCTTTCGTTTCGTATTTCGTTTTGCCGGTTGCGTTTAAGCGCAGATTTATGGTTAGCCAAGAAACTCTCCTGAATTAAAGGGGTTAATCTCTATAATAAATTTAATCTGATAATCTACTTTGTTTTGGGAGAGTTTGTCAAGGAATTGCTGTATAAAAGGTGTAAGTGTATAAATAAACTCCTAAAATAACCTCTCATAGTATGTGTCGATTCATTGTATTTTAACCAATCTCAATTTATTAATATAAAAAAGACTGTTCTGACGAGTTAAGTCAATAACCGTGAGCAGATGTGCGGCATGAATTTATTTTCTGAAAGTGGCGCAGAATAGAGAAAAAAATCGCTTTTTTTGGAAGGAAAGCAGTTGTTTTGAAAAAAAATGATCAGGGGTCAAGATGCTTTTTTATTAGTGTGGACCCTAGAATTTTTTTATTACCATTTGCAAATTGGCGAGCTTGTTTAAAGAGGTTTTTTGCTTTTTCCTGCTCGCCCTTCAGGTGTTGCATCAAGCCCAGGTTAAAATAGATTTCTCCTGTGGTGCTATCTGCGACACTAGCTTGAGTAAATTTGATTAGAGCTTCTAAATACTTACCATTATTGAAATATCCAATTCCTTTATTGTTATGTAACTTTGCCGATGGTTCTGCTGCTATTGGTAATAGGAGAGGGGTCTCTTTAGTATTGCTGCAATTGGTGATGGTTAATGCAAATAGTAGAATTAAAATTAAATTTTTCATAAAATTTGATACGGCGATGATATATGAGTTTTAGTTAATAGAAAGAAAAGGTCAAATGTTATGGTCAATTAATTACGGCCGTAAGTTGATGGGTAGCGAAATGGTTCCTTTATGCAGTAATTTTCGCGAAGATAGGCAGTATAAAAACCCCCCAAGCTATCTTTAAAGACAGGGAATTTAGTTCGGCTAGTTTGAGCTAGAGAATAGCCTAAGTAATAAAAATATCTAACTATTCGATTGGGTACCATACTTTATGCAGGACCTAGCCAAGTATGCCAGTCATCATTAATTACGCCTTTCTTTTTATATCTATCCATAGCGTCTTTACAGTGGCATGCTCGTTTAGTTTTGTATAGGTTTAGAAATGTTCCAGCAAGAATACTGGGAAAGTGAGAAATAGATTTTTCAACTTGTTTTTTTTCTTGATTTGTTTGCATACCTTCAAACAACTCTCCTGTTTTAAACTCTCGTGTGACCGTGCCTTCCGCAAAATTGGTTAGGTAACAAATAGATGCATAACATATTTCAAGTTCGCGGGCTAGAAAGAGTTCTGGGACAAGGGTCATTCCAATAAGATCTCCACCATATAAACGAAATTTTTTAATTTCAGCAGGAGTTTCGAGCCGTGGTCCTTCAGAGCAGACATAGACTCCTTGCTCATGATGAGGCAGGCCAAGTGAGTGCATTGAGTCATGTACTACTTTTTGAATTTGAGGACAAAAGGGACTGTCTTGTCGAATAAAACCAATACCGCGGTTCTTAAAAAAAGTGGTTTGACGATTTTTTGTTTCGTCAATGATATCATTGGGTAATACATACTCACCGGGCTTAAAAAACGTATTGATGATTCCTGGGCCAGACCAAGAAATAATACGATCAACACCGCACTCTTTAAGGGCATAAATATTGGCACGATAATTAACAAAGGGGGCAGTGATTGAATAGTCTTTTTCTCCGTGTCGTGACAGAAATAGGTACTCTAAGTTGCCAGCTCGAAAATGGTGAATCGGGGCGCTTTCCCCAAAAGGAGTTTCTAATGTGAGGGTATTAATATTTTCACCTAGTGCTTTATTAGCCAGTAGATCATAAGCACCACTTCCACCGATAACACCAAGTGAAATTGAAATAGGAGTTTTCGCAGTAGATTTATTCATTGGTATAAATAAGATTTGATATCGTTTACATAATGGCATGCCGAGTCGAGAATCGAACGGATCTCATTATCAGTCAGCTTCCGTTTAACTTTTGCTGGTGAGCCTATTACCAGACATCCGGGCTGTATAGTAGTATTTGGAGTTACTAGGGAACCTGCACCAATTATACAGTTTTCCCCAATTATCGAACCATCCATTACTATCGCACCCATTCCAATAAGACAGCGAGATTCAATGGTACAGGCATGAAGGGTAGCATTGTGTCCGACGGTGACTTCGTCTCCAATTATCAGCGGGTAGCTTTTTCGAGACACATGGAGAACACAACCATCCTGAATATTAGTACGTTTCCCTATGCTAATATAATTTACATCGCCACGAATTACTGCATTGAACCAAATACTACTTTCCGCACCTATTACCACATCACCAATTATCGCAGAGCTTTCAACAATGAAAGCTGAGGAATCAATGCGAGGATTTTTTTCTTGGAATGATAAAAGCATTTTAAATAATCAAACGTTGCCAGTTTGATTTCTAAATAAAATTATTATAGACAAATATCAAAAATAATTGGTGAAGTGAAATACAAATTCCAAGTCTAGTATTCAGCCGGCATCGCTAAATTTAAGTGTGTATTTTGCATAACATCGTAACATTTATTTGCCAAAACTTTGCGGTCAGTCTCCCCCTGAATCGAGGATAGAATTTGAACAGTTGTATTTAACTGTTTTTGTTTTAATAGTCTAAAAAGATGAGTGAGAAAATTAATGTTATACCAACAGGCAACTGATGGTTGATTTTTGTCATGATAGTTAATTACAACAGGTACTACTGGTTTTCCAGTTTGAATAGCTGCTTCGAAATAGGATGATTTAAACTGTAAAATATCCTTGCCATCGGTGGCTTGGGCTTCTGGAAAAAGAATTACAGAACACTTTGCCTTTAAGCGATATTGAAGTTGGTCAATCGTGGAGCGGACCTGTTGCTTTCGGTTTCTGTCGACGAAAATAGTAGCGCCAAGTTGTGATAACCAGCCCACCAAAGGCCATCTCCTGACGTCTGCTTTAGACACAAAAAAAGATGGGAAACAGGAACCCATAACAAAAATATCTGGTACGCCAACATGATTTGCAATGATAAGGGAACCTTGTTCAACCATAGATTTATAGGTCACTTTAATTTTAATATTAAGCAATAAGCATGAGCATCGTGCCCATAATCGGGAAAAGAAAATAACTTTACGGTAATAAGTTTCTTTAGACCAAAAGTAAATAAAGAACAATCCAAAACCTATCAGTCCAAAAAAAATATAGGTCGGAACTAATAGGGTTATTCTTATTATGGCCAGTAGATATCCCATGGTAGTTTTAAAATGCTTCGTTGGTTTTTTTTACCATGTTGAGTATATCGGTTAATACTATTTGAACTAGATTGTTTGTCATAGACAGTGCCATATCTGAAATTGTTAACTTTGGAAAAACGTTAGTACCAAGAGGAGCGGTTAATTTTTCAGCGATATGAGACCATGCCAATGGACTTTTGAGGATGCTGTAGTGAATTTTATCTATACCGGCGAAACGTTTCATATCATTCATTACAGTTATTTTCTGATTAGGAGTCTTTAGAATAAACTGGTTAATAGCCTTAATACTATTAGAGACTTGAAAATATTTTACCGAACTCTTTGGAAAATAAATCTTCTGTAGAATTTGAAACTGAAATTCACTAATGTCATTTTCAAGATCTACAGGAATTGCAGTGATAACAATGTTTGTTTCAATCGTATCTAATACGTTAAAGATATGTTGCAGGCTGTCAATAATTTTATCTGGAGAAATATTGTACATAATGTCATTGCCGATATCTGTAATAAGAGCGACTACCTTCTGTTTTTTTATTTTTTTGTTTCGAGCAGCTTCAAAAATGCCGCTGTTGATAATTGGAGAATAAGATGCATTTAGTATTCCACCGGGACTAACATAACCTCTTCCCGGACCCATAGCATGTAAAAAAGTAGCTGTTCTTGGAAGTATGCATCGTTCGATACAGTATTTTAAACCATGAAAGGAACGGGCAAGATTGCTTGCGCCAAGTAGAATAAAAAGTACAGAGTTTTGTGCTTGGTCCTTAGTCAGAGTCGCTAGAGGATGGGCAAAGGACATGTTTTTTGAGTATTAAGCGGTTTCCAAAAACAAACAGGAGTCACTCATTAGGAATGGGACTGACATAAATTTCACGAGGCCTGACCCCATCGGAGGGTCCTACCACGCCATCTCGCTCCATCATTTCGATAATGCTTGCGGCACGGTTGTAGCCTATCCGTAGTCTTCGTTGAATATAGGAAATAGAAGCTTGTCGATCTTTTGCGACTATGGCCAATGCTTCATCATACCTTTCGTCATAGTCTTCCGCTTCCTTAGTTTTCCCCTTATCAGTAACAGCACCTTCAAAAATCTGTTCCTTATAGGTTGGTTT
>Ga0209043_1001328_pt1 | contig 14130 bp, 16 predicted proteins | sample SaaInlV_100m_DNA_3_FD_184654 | JGI IMG/M metagenome (GOLD analysis project Ga0209043, IMG submission 184654) | Marine microbial communities from expanding oxygen minimum zones in the Saanich Inlet - SI037_S4LV_100m_DNA (SPAdes) (version 2) | ecosystem: Environmental > Aquatic > Marine >... | reverse complement strand
CAGGGCCGATGGTGATATCAAATGTACCCTCTGTTTTTTTAGGACCAGAAAAGGGACCGTTGAAGAACAGTCAGTAATACTTTAGAAAGTGGGACGCGATTTTTTCCTGCCGCCTGATTTATTTTTGAAATTTCAGAGTCTGGAATAAGAATGCTCATCAGCTTTTCCAGTCTGCGAATCTCCCGGAATGCCTCCTGAATAGCAGTTATGGCGAGCTTCTCATCTTTTTCTATGACAAAAATTTTGACCAGTGTTCCCATTAAAAACTGTGAGCGTCGATGATTCAACGCATTGGGGTCACCGCATGCAGTGAACAACAGACAACTGATTAGAATAAATGAGAGGAGTCTAAAACCGCGCAGGTGGGGAAGGGTCATCGGTCAAATTCAGATACCAATACTTCTCTGTTATAAGCTGCTATCACTTCCCCGCGATTGACCATGCCTATGACTCGCTTGGGGTCATTCTTATGTACAACAGGGAGTTGTTCTACATCTAGGTGGGCAAATAATTCCATGGCTTGATTTAAATTAGTATCCGGGGTAAGAGATTTTACAGGTTTGACCGAAAGGTCATTGGCGACCACCAGGTCTCCCAACTCCTCTTCAAAAATCATTTCTCGCACCATATGGAAAGACAGGATTCCAGACATCTCCCCCTGACTGTTGATAACGGGAAAGTAAAAGTTCTTTGAATGAGAAATGGTTTCAAGAATTTTTCTAAAAGGCATTCCCTCTAAAATGGTGGTGACTTCTTTATTCATCACTTCGTCAACTCGAATTGAATTTAGAATAGATACTTCGCGACCGTGTTGAATATTAATTCCTTCTTTAAGAAGTTTTTGAATGTAGATAGAATTTTTTGAAAAGCCTCTGAATGTATAAGCAGAAACAATGCAAGTAATCATGATTGGCAGAATGATGGTGTAGTCATTGGTTAGCTCAAAGAGCATCAGAATATTGGTTAAAGGAGCTTGCATGACAGCACCTGCAACAGCACCCATTCCTACAAGTGCATAAGTTTCTGGTGAAGCTGTTAAGTTTGGACTAATGTCATGTACCAATGCCCCAAATGCTGACCCTAGCATGGCTCCTATAAAAAGAGAGGGGGCGAAAACTCCACCCAGTCCACCCGAGCCTAAGGTTACCGAGGTACTGATTATCTTTAAAAAAATGAGTAGGAATGCCATGCTCCACAGCAGTTCGCCGGACAAAGCTTTTTCCATGAAATCATAACCATTTCCCAGAACTGCCGGGAAGCCAATAGAAATTAAACCAACTATCAATCCTCCCAAAGCAGGTTTTAAGATTTTTGGAATACGCACTTTTTCTTCAAAAAAATCATTTGATTTGAAGTAAACCAAAGTGAACAACCGAGAAACCAGTCCGCATAAAAGACCCAGGAACAAGTAGAGAATGATTTCTGAATAACTGACCAGTTCATGAACGGGCACATGAAATGTGATTTCGTTGCCTTCAAGGGCTCGTCCTGTTGCGGTGCCGATTACGGACGCAACAATGATCGGGCTGAAAGTGTGGATCGTAAAATCGCCGAGGATAATTTCCAGCGCAAATAAAACTCCGGCTAGAGGAGCATTGAAGGATGCGGCTATCCCTGCTGCGGCTCCACATCCGACTAAGACCCGTACCCGCTCTCTTGATAAGTGAAAAAGGTTTCCTAATGCTGAGCCTACAGCTGAGCCGATTTGCACGGTGGGTCCTTCACGCCCAGCAGAACCCCCTGAACCAATGGTTAGAGCGGAAGTTGCAGAACAAGTGATCAGAGTGCGCTTGCGAATTTTTCCGGCCTTCAATGCAACTGCGTGCATGACCCGGTGTACGCCGTTTTCTTTCACTGCATCAGGAAAGAAGTGGCAAATGATTCCGGTGACTATTCCGCCAAACATTGGCATCAGCGGTAATAGAAAAGGCAATGCTGTCCCTGTAATTCCTAACCAGGATAACCCTTTAGTGGAAAATACAATTCCAAAGAATTCGATCATCCATCTGAACGCCGTGGAAGCAAAACCCGCAAGAAAGCCGATCAATGCAGCTAGTATCAGCATATTGTGATCCTGCATGAGAAGGGCTTTGATTTTTCCTCGAATAATTTCCAGTTTTGCTTTCACGGAATTTTTATAAGAAATGAGAGTAAAGCCTTATATTATAAAGAAATTAGCTTTTGATAACCATTGCATAATATCGGGACAGTTATCGGGCTTTATGATATGCTTCGAAAAATTTGTGATGGCGATAAGGAAATTCACCCAATGACAAAAACATCAGAAGAGATAGTAATTGCTCCATCCATTCTTTCAGCGGATTTTGGTCGCCTGACGGATGAAGTGAAAGAGGTTGAACAGGCGGGCGCAGACTGGATTCATGTGGATGTGATGGATGGACATTTTGTTCCCAATATCACGATTGGGCCAGTGGTCGTGGAGTCCGTCCGCAAAGCAACTGATTTGCCACTCGATGTCCATTTAATGATTGAAAATGCCGATGCTTATATTAAAGATTTTGCCAGTGCCGGTTCCGATATAATTACGGTTCATGTGGAAGCTTGTCCTCACCTGAATCGCACCATCCAGTTGATAAAAGAGCAGGGGATAAAGGCAGGTGTAGTGCTCAACCCCGCAACCCCACTTTCTTCCCTTGAAGAAATTCTCCATGAGATAGATATGGTTCTGCTGATGTCCGTAAACCCCGGATTCGGTGGACAAACATTTATTCGTTCAATATTGGATAAAATTCATAACTTAGATGATGTGATGTCGAATTATGAAAATCCTTTATTGCTGGAAGTCGATGGTGGAATTAAACCGGATAATGCGGGAGATATAAAGCAAGCCGGGGCCAATGTTCTGGTTGCCGGTTCTGCTATTTTCAACACAAAGGATTACAAAAAAGCTATTGAGTCTTTGCGTGAAGCCTAGAGTTAAAAGTAGAGAGGAAACGATCTAATAATAGGGGCGAGACTGCTTAGAAACTTTGCGATTCTTTTTCTGCATCTGCCTGCTTGTCCTGAGCCCAGAAAACGGTGCCTAATCCGTTATGAAGATCAGGTGATTTCGGTGCGACCTTAAATGCATGCTTGAAAGTCTTTTCGGCTTTTCTCAAGCTGTTTTGCTCTTTAAACAGCTTTCCCAGATTATAATAAATTTCCCCATCTTTGGGCCTAAGGGTCAGAGCTTTCTTAAATTTTTCCTCAGCTTTATGAAAGTCTTTTTGTTCGAAATAAAGAATTTCAAGGTAGTTGTGAATGTCTGCATCATAGGGGAATTTTTTCAATGCTTCTTCAACTTTACGGTTGCAACTTCATCCACACCTAGGCTGGAAAAAACCATACCCTGATGTTGCTGAGCGCGGCATCGACTTACTTGTTCTTTGGGTTTAGATGCAGACCGGCATATGCAAAATCGAGCGCCTGATCAATATTATTTTGCTCGTATCCTGACTGGCAAGAACCAGAAAGTCCTCAGGAGATTTATTGTGAAAGGGTCGTGCTTGAGTTGGACAGATCTTTATTTCTGGCGTAATTTTATTTTGATAAAGCTTAACAGCGATCAGGCTTTCATGCTCATCGGCCGAGTGACGTGAAATGCTTTGGGAAACCAATGGTTGATTTGCAGAACTTTGTGGCTCAGCGGAAACCGCAGCTACAATAATCAGTGTCCCAAAACTCATCGCAATAATTCTCATACTTGTTCTTCGTATTGAGAACAAACCTCGGTAGACTAATAGTCCACCAAAAAGAACTGCAATGAGAAGTTCTAGATTCATATTAAGAAGTGTTGGTAGAAGTTTTAAACTTGTCAGAAAATATTAACAAATTCGCGCGACTAATGTAAATCTATGAGCTCTTCTTATGAATTTTTAAGTGTTGTTTTTATTATAGAAGTTCCGATATTCGTGTTTAGATTTTCATTAATATTTATACCGGAAATAGGGAGGGGCATTGAATTGTGATAATAAAGCGTTATAGTTGCAGGGAATCGGTATTTTTCAAAATTGACAATTATTCCCCTTGTATTCACAGGTCGAAAAAGGATAAAATTGTATGAAATAAGTTAATTTTCAAAGATTAAGGCTCTGTTTTCGTAAAATATCGGGGTGTTTACAATAATACTGGAGGGCAAGAATTATGATGGGAATAGGTTTTCCTGAGTTGATGATTATTTTGGTCATCATAATGATTATATTTGGAGCGGGAAAACTTCCCGAAATTGGCAGTGCTTTTGGTCGTAGTATTAAGAACTTCAAGAGTTCCATGAAAGAAGCACAGGAAGAGGAAGAAGGAGCTCAAGTGGAAGAGGGTCAGCAAGCTGCCATTGAAGAAGGGAAAGAGAGCGAGTCTGAAGATAACTTAACGGATGAAGAAAAAGAAGCCTTGGCCCGGAAAAAAGCCCAAGAGGAAGGTGATGCCAAAGATCTAGCTATGAAAGAAACCGCAGATAGTTTCACTGCATCCTTGCCCAGAAAAGGTTCTTACGATTTCAATGCGGATCAGGAAAAAAGCTAAGTCACAAATTATAGTAATAAAAAAGCCCTATGCATTTTGCATAGGGCTTTTTTTATTTGCCTGATGGGTAGATGACCCTATAGTGGGTCTGCTGCTATTCTTATTCCCAGGGTTCTTTGAGGTTGTCCTGGGTCCAAACAGTCAATCCATCCATATCTTTATAGATTCCGCGGGTGAAGAAATTGAAAGGATCAAAAAAACGTACGCCTTTTTCTGGATCGATTTCAAAATTCACTTTTTCTTTTTGGATAGGGTGGTTTTTGCATTCTAAAAATTTTTCGCCATCGACTTGCGAGAGCTTGAAAATTTCTTCGATAACATCTGCAGGGTATTGTCCCGAGTCGACCACTTGCTTGACCTTCAACATGATCTCTTCTACTTTTTCTTTGTCCAAATGGTGCATCTTCATAGCTTTTTCCAATTCGCTTAAATTTTTGCAGGTAGAAAAGATTATAGCCTAACCTATGTATTTAATGAGTAAAAAAATTTTAGGGCTGATGTCAGGATTCTCTGCCCCTGCAAGGGTGTGTATTATTTTAATGGAAAATTATCTGTTGCTTGAGAGAAGAGCAAAAATTCTTAATGCGCTCAAGGAGTATTGACCGCTCTAAAACGTAATGCAGAGTAGCCTCCCACGCTAGTGGGTGGTGAGGGAGATGATGGTGTCGGGAAAGATGCCAAGTTCAATGGTTCCGATGAGCCCCAGAATCACTACGAATAGCGTCATGGGAGTCAGGGATATCTGGAACTCACTTTCCGCTTCCTTCATGTACATGAAGACGACTACTTTCAAGTAGTAGTAAAATGAAATAGCGCTGTTGAGAACGGCGATGATAACCAAGGTTACAAAACCTTCTTCGATCGCAGCATTGAAAATATAGAATTTGGCAACAAATCCTGCAAATGGTGGCAGGCCTCCTAGAGACAAGAGAAAAACAGTCATGCTCAATGCCATCAACGGGTGTTTGTATGCCAGGCCAGAATAGTTTTCTAGTTCCAGGTTTTCCTCACCTTTTCGTCCAAGTAAAATAATGATCCCAAATGCCCCAAAAGTGGTGAAGGCATAAGACAACATATAAAAGAGCAGGCTTGAACCGGACAGAGAGCTTTTGGAAATGACCGCAATCAAGAGGTAACCGGCGTGCGAGATACTGGAAAAAGCCAGCATTCTTTTGATATTGGTTTGCATGATCGCGCCAAGGTTACCAACAACCATGCTCAAGACAGCAATAGTGCACAACAATATTTCCCATGACGGAGCCAAGTCTGGAACTGCTTCGCTGAAGATTCTGAAGAATGCCGCAAATGCCGCAGCTTTTGGCCCGACAGCCATGAAGGCTGTAACAGGTGTAGGTGCCCCTTGATAGACATCTGGTGCCCACATATGAAACGGAGCCGCCGCAACTTTGAATCCGAATCCGATCACTAAAAGGACAATGCCCATTAAGAGAAGGGGATTGGACTGAGCGCTATCCGATTTAATAAACTCTGCGATTTTAAATAAGTTGGTACTTCCGGTTGAGCCATAAACCAATGTCATTCCATATAACAGGAACCCTGTGGCAAACGCTCCGAGCAGAAAATATTTCAGCGCCGCTTCGTTAGAAGCGGGATGATCTCTCCTGATACCTGCCAATACGTAGAGGCAGATGGAAACGATTTCTATTCCCAGGAAGATCATGATCATATCTGTAGATGAAGCCAGAAGGATCATCCCTACAGTACAAAGTAGAATCAGAGGATAGTATTCACCGGCTTTGATTCCTTCGCGTTCGTTATATTCGCTGGAAAGCAGAATGGTTAAGGCGGAACTGAGAGTGAATATGCAAATGAAAAACAGAGATAAGTGATCGACGGTATAACTGTCGGTAAACGCAAAGGCGGGGATGGGATGTTTGGCAAATGCGCTAATAGCTGTCATTAACAAGCCAACGAGGCTTACAAACATCAGCAGTGTTTTGTTTTTCCCAGCCCAAAGATCCAATACCAGAACGCCCATAGCGAAAACACTCAGTACAAGGACTGGTGCCAGAGCAATCAGGTCAATGGATTCGGGTGCGTGTATCGGTTCCACTATTAAATATTCCTCAATCAATTATGGCTGGTCTTTTGTAGCTTTTGACTCAGCTTGGCCAGTTCGGTTTTGGATATAAGCGCCGCATGGTGTCCACCCGCGTCGTGGTCTTGTTTGGGACGGAAATTATCTGGGCTAACTTTACTGACCAGATGACTGACCGATGCGTCAAATGTCTTCATAAATGGTTTTGGGTATAAACCAATCCAGAAAATTAAAATCAATAGGGGAACAATAGTAATCAGTTCCCGAACATTGATATCTTTCAGGTTCATATTTTTTGGGTTGCTCAACTCCAGGAACATGACACGTTGGAACATCCAGAGGATATAACATGCTGCTAAAATAACCCCAGAAGTTGCGCAGGCTGCATAGAGAAAACCGATTCCTTGAAAGGTGCCCAAGAGTACTAGAAACTCCCCTACAAACCCGTTCATACCAGGCAGACCGATGGATGATAGAGCTGCGATCATAAAACAGATAGCATAGACTGGCATCTGTTTGGAAAGGCCGCCAAATTCTTTGATCATTCGGGTGTGTCGACGATCATAAATAACGCCAACCAAAAGGAAGAGGGCACCCGTGCTGATACCGTGGTTGATGTTCTGAATTAGGGCACCCTGTATTCCGTATTCGTTCAATGCAAAGATACCCAGCATGACAAACCCGAGGTGACTGACACTCGAGTAGGCAACGAGTTTCTTTAAATCTTCTTGGACCATTGCAACCAGTGCCCCATAAACGATACCAATGATCGACAATACAGCAATCATGTCTACAAACTCATAAGAAGCCTGCGGGAAAAACGGCAGGTTAAATCGTAAGAAACCATAGGTTCCCATTTTCAATAAAACACCAGCCAGAATCACAGAGCCTGCTGTTGGTGCTTCAACATGAGCGTCAGGGAGCCAGGTGTGGAATGGAAACATGGGAACTTTGATAGCAAAGGCCAAAAAGAAAGCAGCCCACAGCCATTTTTGAGTACCCAGTGGAACACTTGAACTCAAGTGGTCGGTGATGAATAGAATATCTGCTGTTGCCACACCTGTTGTTTCCTTGATATGGAAATAAATCCAGATGATGGCGACCAACATCAGCAGGGAACCCAATGCTGTATAAATGAAAAATTTTACTGCAGCATAAATCCGTCGAGGGCCGCCCCATACTCCAACGATGATGTACATTGGGACCAGCTGGAATTCCCAGAACACATAGAACATGAACAGGTCGAGAGAAATGAAAACTCCCAGCATACCGGTAGAGAGAGCCAGCATCGCCATCATGTATTCGCGGATATGTTTTTTAACATCCCAAGAAGCGATGATACAGATCATCGTCAGGAATGTGGTCATCACATAAAGCAGCAGGGAAATTCCATCAAGGCCGATATGGTAGTTGATTCCCCAAGATTCTATCCAGGAGACATTAAGCCCAAACTGCATTTTATGAGTGGAATTATCGAAGTTAGTCCACAAATACAGAGATAGCAGAAAATCAGCTACTGCTACTGCAAGCGCCGTTTGCTTGATCGCACCTTCATTCTCCTTAGGAAAAAAGGCAAGAAGAAACGCACCAATTATTGGCAAGAAAGTTATAAAAGTTAGAAACATAATTCCCTAAAACATAATCAATAAAAGACTGATGAACCCAATTGCGATGAACAAGGCATAATTGCGAACAAAGCCGGATTGAAAGGCCTGAGCTTGTTTACTTAACCATCCAACACTTTTAGCGGTACCAATTACCGTTCCGTCTATAGCTTTGGCGTCAACTTCTTTCCATAGTAAATGTGATGCTTCTACAGTGGGTTTGACGAACACCCCGTCGTAAAGTTCATCCACACCATATTTGTTTTGTACCAACTCGAATCCCCACTGGCCTTTAGTAAACTTTTCAGGCAAGTCAGGCCGTTTAATATAAAAGATATACGCGGCAACGATTCCTGTAACGGCCACACAAGCTGAAAACGCCATCAGGAATACTTCAAGCCATAAATTGTGTTCTTTTGGGTTGAGTAAATGCGCCCAAGAAGGTGCATGTTTACCCGCCTCGTGTAACATATGTTCTGAATGCTGCAAGGCATTTGCTAGATCGAAATGCAGAACCGGTTCTAACCAGTTGTGAAGAATATGCCAGCCATGAAAAAGCGGGATTCCCAGTATGCCACCCACCGTTGCCAATCCCGCAAGAATTACAAGGGGCATGGTCATTACTTTTGGTGACTCATGTGGATGTACGGATGGGTCAACGCGTGATTCGCCGTGAAAGGTCATAAACACAAGGCGGAACATATAAAAAGCGGTTAATAAGGCTGCCCCAATACCCATTCCCCAAAATATAATATTGCCATCCATCAACGCATGATAAAGAACTTCATCCTTACTGAAGAAACCGGATAACGGCGGAATGCCTGCAATGGCAAGCGTTGAAACCAGAAATGTCCAATAGGTCACTGGCATATAGTTTTTGAGCCCACCCATCTTGCGCATATCCTGCTCGCCATGAATACCATGAATGACACTTCCAGAGCCAAGAAAGAGACAAGCTTTAAAGAAGGCATGGGTTACTAGATGGAAAATGGCAGCGGTATAAGCACCGACTCCGCAAGCCATGATCATATAACCGATCTGGCTGACTGTGGAGTAGGCCAATACTCTTTTAATATCGAATTGAGTCATGCCAATGGTTGCAGCCATAATTGCTGTTGCCGCACCTGTTCCAGCGACGATCATCATCGTCATGGGTGCCAGATTAAACAGGGCACTGCATCGAACGATCATGTAAACACCTGCGGTCACCATGGTGGCAGCGTGGATCAAGGCACTGACCGGGGTCGGGCCTTCCATTGCATCAGGGAGCCAAGTGTATAAAGGAATTTGCGCTGATTTACCGGTTGCGCCGACAAAAAGAAAGAAGGTGATAAGGGTGACCGCTTCGCCAGCATAAACCAGTTTTTCAGGAGCCGCGTGCATGACTTCCGTGAAGTCGATGGTGCCAAAAACATTGAAGATATACATGACAGCGAGCAAGAAAGCGAAGTCCCCGACGCGGTTGACAACGAAAGCCTTGGTACCAGCATCGCAGGCGGATTTTTTCTCGAAATAATAACCGATCAGGAAGTAAGAACAACAGCCCACACCTTCCCAACCGATGAACATGATTAGAAAGTTGTTACCCATAACCAGAACCAGCATGGCACTGGCGAACAAGTTGAAGTAAGCAAAGAATCGGTAGAAGCTGTATTCTTCATGCATGTAGCCAATGGCGTAGACATGGATGATGAATCCGACTCCACTTACAACGAACATCATAATGAGAGTCAGGGGGTCTATCTGAAACCCAAAGTCGACAGAAAAATCCCCAGCGCCAAACCAAGTCCAGACAGCTTGCTCGAAAACATGCTGGCCTTCCGGCAACATGAGAAAACCCACAAAAATCAAAATGGAAGTCAGGAAAGATAAAGCCATGCTTCCGCAGGCAATGATTCCCACTGCATTTTTCCCAATACGCAACCCAAAGAATCCGTTGATGATGGATCCGAGCAACGGAAACAGGGGTACAAGACAAGTTAGTTTTAGCAACATACTTTTATTACCACTTCAACAGGTTGAATTCATCAAGATTGACCGTTGGTTTGTTGCGGTGCAGGGCAATAATAATTGCCAGTCCCACCGACACTTCAGCAGCAGCAACACACATCACCATAAAACTGAAAATCTGACCGTTAGAAAGATTCAAATAATGATCAAATGCAATCAGAGAAATGTTCACCGCGTTCAACATGATCTCGATCGACATGAACACCACGATCACATTGCGACGAACTAAAACACCGACAATTCCGATTACAAACAGAACTGCACTTAAGGTCAAATAATGAGCTAAGGGAACCGAGTCTTCAAACATAGTCAGTCCAGTTTAGGTTTCGCGAGGACAACTGCCCCGATCATAGCTGCTAACAATAAAAGCGATGCCACTTCAAATGGCAATACGAAATCTGTAAACAATGATTCGCCAATGGTTGCAACTGTCCCGAACGAATCGGGCAACGTGGCAGGCGAATTTAATTCGGTCATGAAAATGACATCCACAATTTTGTACAAAATCCCTACCGCTAATACGCCGCTCATTATAGAGATGAAAAGATTTTTATCCCTCATCACCCAATCGGAAGATGCCGCTTCTTTCAAATTCAAAAGCATGATCACGAACATAAATAAAACCATGATCGCTCCTGCATAAATAATGATCTGCAAGATGGCGACAAAGTGCGCTTGCAAAAGCACAAAGATTCCAGAGAGTCCGAGCATCATGCCGATGAGGCACATGGCAGAGCCTACCGGGCTGGTGTTAAAAATAACACCCAGAGCCAAGGCAATGCACAGACCAGCAATAGGATAAAAAATTAATAATTCCATTTGGCGTACATATTTCGGGTGAATTCAATGCGTTTTTGCAAATCAGCCACCGGAGTTAAAAGTTGTTCTTTTGTGTAAAGCATTTGTTTACGATCGAGCATTGAGATTTCGCAATCGTCACTCATGAAAATGGCTTCTTCAGGACAGGCTTCTTCACAGTTTCCGCAAAAAATACAAATAGCATAGTCAATATTGAATACATCCGGCCAGCGCTCATACTGATTTTGCTTGCCGCTATTTTCGCTCGGTTCAATATGGATACAGTAGGCCGGACAGGCAATTTCGCATAAGCCACAAGCAACGCAAGCAGGCTGCCCGTCTTCATTTTGAGCCAAAACCGGTCGTCCACGATACGCAATCGGGTATTGTACCTGCTCTTCAGGATAGTAAACCGTCATGATGGGTCTTTCTTTTTTTGCCCCCAATAAAAAGGGAACAAACCCAAAGAGGTTTACAAAGAAGTGTCGGGACGTGATACCCATGCCCTTTATTATTTCCGGGAGGTAAAGTCTCTCCCACCAGGTCATCTTGATATTTCTATTTACATAATAGGCCATCGTGCGGCCTCCTTTTAATTAAGAACCAGGATAACGATCCCGGTTATTAAAATGTTTGCTAACGAAAGCGGTAGAAGAATCTTCCACCCTAGTTTCATAATCTGATCATAACGAAACCGCGGCAACGTCCAACGAATTGTCATCTGCAACCAGATAAAGAATATCACTTTGGCGAAAAACACACCGACCTGAATTAGCATTACAATCAGGTTCGAGCCAGTGGTGCCAAGAAAATCAAACCAGCCGAGTAATGTGGCGGTTGTTAAAAACGGAATATGCCATGCTCCAAAAAACAAAATAGTCATGATCGCGCCGATCGTGACCATTTCAATAAATTCGGCCATAAAAAACATACCGAATTTTAGTCCACTGTATTCTGTAAAATAACCAGCGACGATTTCCGACTCTGCCTCCGGGTTATCAAAAGGAATTCTCTTGTTCTCGGCAATCGATGCCGCCAGGAACATGAAGAAACCCAAAGGTTGCAAGAATAATCCCCATCGGAAAAAGTCTTCCTGTATCGCTCCAATAGTTGTAAGCTTCATGGAGCCATAGACCATGAGAACGCCAACGATGGTGAGCCCCATAGTGACTTCATACGAAATCATTTGTGATGCGGTTCGCATGGAACCTAATAGTGACCAGTTGTTATTAGAACTCCAACCGGCGATCACATAGCCGTAAGTTGCAAGAGAAGCAATCGCAAAGACAAAAAGAAGACCGACATCAAGATCAGAAATTACCAGATTGACTTCTTTGCCAAACAGGTTGTACTGACCACCAAATGGAACCACGGCAAAAGTTAAAAGCGCCGGAACCACGGCAATGATTGGGCTGATGGTATGTAAAATTTTGTTCGCGCCTTGAGGAATGAAATCCTCTTTAGTAAACATCTTTAAAGCATCGGCAATGATGTGGAAAAGACCTAATACCGTAAAGCCCAAAATGTCGGCACGATTTGCCCCAATCCTGTCTTGCATGATGGCACTTTGTTTTCTTTCTACCCATGTTAATACGGGAGCAAAAAAACCTACCGTAATAGCGAGGACAAAAAGAATCTTTACGAATGTGATGGCTAAATCAACCCACATATTTATAACCCTAGTTCAGCGGCCCGATCAGGGGCTGCCGTTTATTGACCGGATAATCTTTGCGTAAAGGATGACCCTTAAATTCTTCGTACATGAGAATTCTTTTTAGATCTGGGTGATTGCGAAACTTGATACCGTACATATCCCAGATTTCTCTTTCATACCAATTTGCCGTTTTCCATAATGGAGTGATCGTTTCAGCGATACAGTCATCTATCGAAACCGGGATTTTTACTCTTAGCCTATCGTTATGTTTCTGGGAGTAAAAATGGTAGACGACTTCAAAGCGCTCAGTCTTTTTGGACATGTAATCGACGGCGGTGATATCCATTAGAAAGTTGAACGCGAGCTCTGGCTCATCTCTTAAAAACTTAAAAAAATCATTGCCGCAATCTTTCTTAACCGTGACCGTTTGGTCGCTACGAAAGTTATGGCTGTCGAGAACCAAGTCAGCGTATTTATTTTTTATCAAGTCAATGAATTTTGTGTCAGACATATTTTATTGCGACGTACCGTCGCTGGTAAAGGGTCACTATTTTTCTAGTCATTAACACTGTTTTGCCTTTAACTATTAGTTCACAGCCTTTGGGCAATAACTTTGTAATACGCCCAATGATTCTGACTGGTCTTAAAATAATGCAAAGCCGTCTCCCGCGCTAGTGGGCTACTCCCAGTCGAGGCCGCCGCGTTTCCAAACGTATAAAAGTCCTATCCCAAGAATCAGAATAAACAAAAGCATTTCGACGAAGCCAAAGAGTCCGAGCCGCCTGAACAAGATGGCCCAAGGAAAAAAGAAAATAGCTTCGATATCGAACAGGACAAACAAAACCGCCACCAGATAAAACTTGACGGAGAATCTTTGATGAGGAGATACCAGCGGGCTTTCGCCACATTCGAAGGGTTCCATTTTATCAATGAAATGGTTTTTGGGACCCAGCAAAGAAGTCATCACAATCATGCCGCAGGCAATGCCCATGGAAAGAAGAAACATGATTGCAGCACCCGTGTATTGTTCCAGCATATCTTTTCCTAAAGGCAGTTCGGCTTTAAACGAAATTAAGAGAAATTGTACTGCTACTAGTGTTTTTTAAACTGTGGTTTGATTTCTCTTCGTAACTCGCCTTAAACCCCCATAAATAAACAGTTAATTGTGTTGTGCTGCAGGGTGCTAAGTACTGATAAATAGAAGGGCGAATATAACCAAGCCGGTAGTTTTTGTCAATCAAAAAGCGTTGAAATTTTAGAAATTTCTGGCTTCAAAGTTGTTCTAATTTGTATTGCAAATCAGGGAAAGTTTGACAGGAAAAAACGGTTGTTATTTCAGGGGCGAATAGGCTTTTAATAATTTCACTGTGTGGACCTCAGTCCCAGACTATTTGTCGTGGATTTTAGGGAGAGGGGAGTGAGGCAAAAAAAAACGCCGCCAGCTTATGCTGACGGCGTTTTAAATAAAAACCCGGCCTCGTCCT